>QWBY01001306.1_pt1 | contig 15395 bp, 14 predicted proteins | sample 1972471 | NCBI WGS metagenome assembly QWBY01 (sample SAMN09866722, study PRJNA288562) | Human gut metagenome isolate term6_stool, whole genome shotgun sequencing... | reverse complement strand
TAATTGAAAATTTTAAACCTTTTTTAATTAAGGTTTTTTGTTGTGCCGTTAAACTTGTTATAATGGACTGAAAACGATGTACGCACTTATATTACATATATTTCGATACATACGGACATAATTTTCACTAGATATGTTACTGATGTATCGCTACTATAGAAAAAAATTATTATTTTTTTAGAAAAATTTTCGCATTTACTATTGACATTAAGGGAAATGTGATCTATCAATAGCATTTCTTGAATTTAAAAATATTTTGCTGTATAATTTTTTTGTGTAAAAATACAGATAATAATTAGTTATAGAAATATGGAGGAGAAAAATGAAAGTTTTGGTAATTAACTGCGGAAGTTCCTCACTCAAGTATCAGGTTCTTGATATGACAAATGAGCAACTTCTTTGCAAAGGTCTTGTAGAAAGAATCGGCATGGATGGCTCAGTAATTAGCCATACGAAGTTTGGTCATGACAAGATTAAAAAAGAAATCGAAATGAAGGACCACAAAGATGCAATTGCTCAGGTTCTTGCTATGATTCAGGATCCTGAACAGGGTGTAGTTAAGTCTATGGATGAAATTGGTGCAGTAGGACACAGAGTTGTCCACGCAGGAGAAAAATATGCAAACTCCGTCTTGATTGATGATAGCGTTCTTAAAGCACTTGAAGAATGCGTTGAGCTTGCTCCACTTCACAATCCGCCAAACCTTCTAGGTATTCATGCGTGTCAGGAACTTATGCCAAATACTCCGATGGTAGGTGTATTTGATACAGCATTTCACCAGACGATGCCTCCACAGAACTATTTATATGCTCTTCCATATGAATATTATACAAAATACGGGATCAGGAAATACGGATTCCACGGAACATCTCATAAATATGTAGCCCAGAGAGCTTCATCTATACTAAATATAAATATTAACGACTTAAAGATTATCACATGTCACCTTGGTAACGGTGCTTCCGTTTCTGCGATTAAGTACGGAAAAGTTGTTGATACTTCAATGGGATTCACACCTCTTCAGGGTCTTGTAATGGGAACTAGAAGTGGAGATATTGACCCAGCAATTGTTACATATATCAGAAAGAAGGAGAATCTTCCTCAGGGTGTTGTTAATGACATCTTGAATAAGAAATCAGGTGTTCTTGGTATTTCTGGTATATCAAGTGATTTCCGTGATTTAGAAGAAGCCGTTGCTGAAGGAAACGAAAGAGCAGAGCTTGCGCTAAGAGTATTTTGTCAGAAAGTTAGATTTTACATAGGGGCATATATTGCTGAAATGAATGGTCTTGATGCTCTTGTATTTACAGCTGGTGTCGGTGAAAACAGTGCAGAGATGAGAGCTCATATCTGTAATGAAATGGGCAATCTTGGTATTAAATTAGATTTAATGAAGAATAAAGTTAGAGGGCAGGAGAAGGTAATCTCAACTGATGATTCTAAAGTTAAAATTCTTCTAATCCCAACAAATGAAGAGCTTATGATTGCAAGAGATACATACGAAATTGTGTCAGAACTTTAGTTCTTGACATAAAGCAGTATTTAAGGTTATAATTACAAAGTTATTAAAAGATTTTAAGGAGGTGTATAATATGGCAGTTCCAAAGAGGAGAACTTCTAAAGCTAAGAGAGACAGCAGAAGAGCACCTAATATGAAGAAGGCTAATCCTGGACTTTCAATTTGTCCACAGTGTCATGAACCTAAGCTTCCACACAGAGTTTGCCCAAATTGCAACTATTATGACGGCAAGGAAGTAATTGCTGAACCTGTTGAGGCTTAATTATCATTAATGTCTAATAAAAGGAATTTATTAACCCCGTAAATCAATTGCGATTCTATTGAAATTCAGTTGATAACGGGGCCTTTTATTGTTGAAAAATCAACACTTCTAGTGTATAATATTAATGTTAATTAAGATAGGAGAATTTTGATATGAAGGTTAATAAAAAAATTAGAGTTGGAATTATTGGAGCTACAGGGATGGTAGGACAACGCTTTGTAACATTGTTATCAAATCACCCTTGGTTTGAAATTAAAGCCCTTGCTGCAAGCAAAAGAAGCTGTGGCAAGACTTACAGAGAAGCCGTTTCAGGACGCTGGAAGATGGATGTAGAAATTCCGGAAAATGTTTCAGAATTAAGAGTAATGGATATACATGATGTCGATAACGTTTCTTCGTTAGTCGATATGGTTTTCAGCGCTGTTGATATGCCAAAAGACGAGATCAAAGAAATCGAAGATACATATGCAAAGACTGAAACTCCAGTTGTTTCTAACAATAGTGCACATAGGTGGACTGAGGATGTTCCAATGCTAATACCTGAGATTAACGATGCTCACTGTGAAGTCATTGAGGCACAGAAAAAAAGGTTAGGGACTTCTAGAGGATTTGTTGCTGTTAAACCCAATTGCTCGATTCAGGCTTATGTACCACTCCTTGCCGCATGGAATGAGTTTGAACCTCAGGAGCTTGCGATATCCACCTATCAGGCAATTTCAGGTGCAGGCAAAACCTTTAAGGAATGGCCGGAAATGATAGAGAATATCATACCCTATATCGGTGGAGAGGAAGAAAAGAGTGAAAAAGAGCCTCTCAAGGTTCTAGGAGAAGTAAGGGACGGTAAAATAGTCAATAAGGGTGGACTGTCTATTACTTGCCAATGCCTTAGAGTTCCAGTTTTGAATGGACATACGGCATCTGTTTTTATCAAATTCAAAAATCCTCCTAGCAAGGAGCAGCTTATCAATAAATTGTTAGAATTTAAAGGCTTTCCGCAAACCGAAAATCTTCCTAGTGCACCAAAACAATTCATTCACTATATGGTTGAAGATGATAGACCTCAGGTTAAGCTTGATGTTGATTGTGAAAACGGGATGGCAATTTCCGTGGGAAGACTGAGGGAAGACAGCGTATACGACTACAAATTTATTGGACTAGCACATAACACACTTAGAGGAGCTGCGGGAGGAGCCGTACTATGTGCTGAAACACTTGTTGCCAAAGGTTATATTAGAAATAAAGATATATAAGTATATGGATATGCAAATATAAATATTCGCATATTAAAATTTAAATTTATAGTAAAATTTATTGACGGATAGGAGTATATATGGGATATATTGAAGCAATAGTTTTGGGTTTGGTACAGGGGCTTTCAGAATTTCTTCCGATTAGCAGCTCAGGTCATTTAGCACTTCTTCAAAGTTTATTTGAAATCAATGAAGACAAAGTGATATTTTTTGCAGTACTTTTGCATATCGGAACTCTGGTTTCGATTTTCGTTGTATACCACAAGGATATTTATGCATTAATAAAAGAACTGTTTTTATTATTTAAAGATATCTTCACAGGCAAAGGACTGAGAATAGAAGAAAGACCAATTCGCAAATTAGGTATTATGATAATTGTTTCAAGCATACCGACTGCGATTATGGGGCTTTTGTTTTCAGATTATATAGATAAAATCTTTGGCTCCCTTACTGTAATTGCAATATGTTGGATTATTACCGGTTTTATACTTCTTTTCTCAGAAAAATTTAAAAATAATAAAAAAGAAATTGAAGGCATGAAATATAGAAATGCAATTTTTATAGGCATATGTCAAGGATTGGCTATAATGCCTGGTATATCTAGATCCGGCTCAACAATAGTTGGAAGTCTGGTGACAGGATTAAAGAGAGAGTTTGCTGTTGAGTTTGCTTTTCTAATATCTATACCTGCTATACTCGGGTCAGCTATTTTGGAATTTCCTAAAGCAATAAAGGCAGGTATAGAGCCATCAACTATAGGGCCAATGATAGTTGGCTTCCTGGTTGCTGCAATTTCCGGATATTTTGCAATTACCACAATGATTAAAATAGTATCTAAGCATAAGATGAGATATTTTTCATATTATGTTTGGATAATAGGTCTGGGAACTTTTATTTATTCAATTTTCTTTTAGTCTAATTCAACCAGAAAACTGCAATAGTCAATGGATTCGCAAAATATTTGTTTAACTCTAATATTTTGTTGATGTATAAATAGAAATATTATCTTTAAAGGGGAATAAATTGTCATCAAATAAACGAAACTCCAAAAATGTTTCAAAGAGTCGCAGGACACAATCTATGAAGCCGGTTACAAAGTCGAGCAAGCAAAAAAATACACATAGCAAGGACGTTGCTAATAACAAGCTTATATACGAGGTTTGGGGCTTTGTACTCATTGCAATAGGGATATTTGTATTTGCCGCATTGGTGTTTGATGCTGGAGGAATTGTTGGCGAAAACATTGCATTGTTTTTCAATGGATGTTTTGGAGTTTTAGCTTTAACCTTGCCATTCTTCATCTTAATTTCAGGAATAATATTGATAGTAAAGCAAACAAGAAATTTCGCAACTAAAACGATTGTGCTTTTGTTTGTTATATTTTTATTGTTTTCATTATTAAATTCAGGGCGTTTTGTGGACGCTGATAACACCAAATATTCTTTGGTTGATTACTATGAATTATCCAAGAATTATGAAAGCGGTGGATTAATTCCTATGGCAATTGCAGGCTTCATCGTTTCTATATTGGGGAAGGTAGGACTTTACATATTTAGCATAGTTGGTGTGATTATTTCTATTTTGCTCCTAAGAAATAAGCCTTTATCGTCTAGCTTTAGCAATATTGAAGATAGAATATCAATTAAAAAAGCTGAACAAAGAGAAAAAAAAGAAGCAGAGCGTATAAGGGCAGAAGAAATTCGAAAGGAAAAAGAAAGAGAGTATAAAATAAAGCAAGAAATAATGAGAAATAAAGCTATGGAAGCTAAAGCATTTCTTAATTCCGGCGAGCTAATTGATTATAGATATGACTTTGAAAGTGGCAAAAACTCTGATTTATCCTATCTAAGTAACAGCGGAAGAACATTAAAATATACAAGCGATGCAGATATATTTGGACCAGCCGCAGATAAAATAGATGATTTAAAAATAAATAATGAAATTAATAAATCTGCCGCTGAAGATATAGATAAACATGAAAGCACGCAAGAATACTTGAGTAGCAACAATGACAACGAAATAAAGAAATCGAAAAAAACAATATCAAACAAAGAAGCAAAAGAAGCATTTTTATCTGAAAATGAGCTGAACAAGAGTAAGCCAAGCACTAGATATAAGCTGCCTCCGCTGAATTTATTGGTACCTCCAGAGCCTCAAAACAAAGTAGATACAAGACAGTTTAGGTTTATGGCTGCACATCTTGAGGATACATTATCAAGCTTTAATGTTGACGCTAAAGTTATTAACGTAACCCAAGGTCCGGCGATTACCAGGTATGAAATTCAGCCAAACGTTGGAGTAAAGGTATCAAAGATAGTCAGTCTTGCAGATGATATTGCACTAAATTTAAGAGCTAGAAGCATAAGAATAGAAGCTCCTATACCGGGTAAGGCCGCTGTAGGCATAGAAGTTGAGAACGGCAGTATACATATGGTTAGGGTCAGCGAATTGATTTCATCAAGAGCATTTAAATCTGCTAAATCTAAGATCGCTTTTGGTGTTGGTAAGGATATTTCGGGTAATCCTATTGTTTCTGATATCAAAGCTATGCCACATCTTCTAATCGCAGGATCGACCGGTTCAGGAAAGTCCGTTTGCATTAACAGCATGCTCGCAAGTATTTTGTACAAGGCGAAGCCAGATGAGGTAAAACTAATTTTGGTTGACCCGAAGGTCGTTGAGCTTGGTAATTATAATGGAATACCTCATCTACTCATTCCAGTCGTTACAGAACCAGCGAAGGCTGCCGCTGCGTTGAACTGGGCCGTTGTTGAGATGAATGAGAGATATAATAAATTTGCAAAGAATGGAGTAAGGGACCTTGAGTCATATAATGAAAAGATGATTAATCAAGGTAGCAAAGATGAGAAGCTCCCTCAGATTGTCATAATCGTTGATGAGCTTGCCGATCTTATGATGGCTGCACCTTCTCAGGTTGAGGAATCCATATGCAGACTAGCTCAAAAAGCCAGAGCAGCTGGTATGCACATTGTCGTCGCGACTCAAAGACCTTCAGTTGATGTTATCACAGGACTTATTAAAGCTAATATACCGTCTAGAATTGCCTTTGCCGTTTCATCACAGTTTGACTCCAGAACGATTCTAGATATGTCAGGGGCAGAAAAACTCGTGGGCAATGGAGATATGCTTTATAATCCTATGGGGATAAAAAAGCCTAAACGTGTTCAAGGATGTTTTATTTCGGATCAGGAAGTAAATAATATAATTGAGTATGTGAAATCTCAGGTTGAAGAGGTCGAATACTCAGGCGAAGTCATTCAGACAATTGAAAATGACAATTTATCACCAAAGCAATCAAAGGGTGACGAAGACGATGAGCTTATGAACGAAGCTATAGAATGCGTCATCAACGCTGGTCAGGCTTCTGTTTCAATGCTTCAAAGACGATTTAGGATAGGCTACAATAGAGCCGCAAGAATTGTTGATGCAATGGAAGAAAGAGGCATAGTTGGTCCTCAGGATGGTAGCAAGCCAAGACAAGTATTACTTACTGAGGATGAATTTCAGCAGATGAGCATTACGGAAGAATAAGAGGGTTTATGAAAATCAATATACAGACACTGGGTTGCATGAAAAATGTAAATGACAGTCAACAAGCAGGTGCTATACTTGAGTCATTTGGGCACAAAATAATAGACAATCCGAGCGATGCGGATATAATTATCGTTAATACCTGCGGTTTTATAGATGACGCAAAAAGAGAATCCATTGATAGAATCCTTTCAATGGCAAGGATAAAGGATACCAATAAAAAGAGAAAGCTTGTAGTATCGGGCTGCCTTTCTCAGAGATATGTTGAGGAATTGACAGAAGAAATGCCGGAGGTTGACTGTTTTGTTGGCGTAAATGAATATGAGAAGCTTCCTCAAATACTTGAAAGGGTTTACGATGGTGAGCGAATCTCAATTGCAAGAGCATACGATCATGGTCCACTAAAGCACTTTGAAAGGAAATTACCTGAAAATCCGTATTCTATGCACATTAAGATAGCTGAGGGCTGTAATAATGGATGTGCCTACTGTATAATCCCCAAAATTAGAGGCCCATTTAGGAGTCTTCCAATTGAGGATATTATTGAAGAAGCAAAAAAATTAGCTAAGGCTGGGTGTAAGGAGCTTGTTCTCATAGCACAGGATTTGACTTATTATGGCAAGGATCTTTACGGCGATTTCGTTTTACCGGACCTATTAAGACAGCTTTGCAAGGTTGAAGGCATTAAGTGGATTAGGCTAATGTATTGCTATCAGGAGAGAATCACGGATGAGCTTATTGATGTCCTTGCAAGTGAGCAAAAAATTTGTAAATATATAGATATACCCTTGCAGCATTCTTCAGATAAGGTACTTAAGTTGATGAGAAGAAGAACTACACAGGCAGACATTCAGAATACTATCGATAAGCTTCGTGAAAAAATCCCTGACATTCATATAAGGACTACACTTATTGTCGGTTTTCCTGGAGAGAATGATGAAGATTTTGATAATCTCTATGACTTTGTTGAGTTGAATAAATTTGAGCGACTTGGAGTATTCAAATACTCACGTGAAGAGGGTACAGCAGCGGCGAAAATGCCGGAGCAGGTCGATGAAGAGCTTAAAGAAGAAAGACTTGATGCGATAATGAATCTGCAAATGGGGATTTCTTTGCAAAGTAACAAGGCAAAAATCGGTCGTATTATGCCTGTAATTATTGATGAAATTGAAGAAGACGGATATGTGGGCAGAACGCAGTACGACGCTTTTGAAATTGATAATTCTGTAATATTTTCAGCTAAAGAAAACAAAGCTTATAAAATTGGAGACATTGTGAATGTAAGAATAATAGATGCCTATGATTACGATTTAGTTGGTGAGGAGGTGTAAGGATATGAATTTACCTAATAAATTAACGATTGCAAGAGTTATACTTGTACCAGTTTTTATTGTTTTTTACGTATTGCAATGGTATATACCGGCAGTTCTTGTTTTTCTCATTGCCTCGTTTACAGATTACCTAGATGGACATCTCGCAAGAAAATATAATCTTGTGAGCAATTTTGGGAAAATCATGGATCCTCTAGCTGATAAAGTATTGGTTTACGCTGCCTTTGCATTGTTAGTGGAATCTCATCTGATACCTGCATGGATGCTTATTGTGATTCTTGCAAGAGAATTTACTGTTGCGGGGATGAGGACTGTTGCTGCCTCAGAGGGGATTGTAATAGCGGCCGCAATGAGTGGCAAAATTAAAACTGTTTTGCAGATGATTGCCGTACCACTCCTTTTGCTGGTTCCTGTATTTACTGAAGGAACATTTATATACCACGCAATCTTTCTTCTAGCAAAGGTGTTTCTATGGGCATCTCTCATTATGACGGTATATTCAGGTGTTGAGTACGTTAAAAATAACATTCAAGTTTTTAGGGTCTAGGTAACAAAGGAGTAAAATATGAAAGCAGCTGTGCTTTGCGTAGGAACGGAGCTCTTATTTGGACAAACGGTCAATACAAATGCTACATACATCTCACATCAATTGCAATTACTGGGCTTTGATGTCTTGTACCACTATGTCGTGGGTGATAATCCCAATAGACTGGAACGTCTTCTAGATATATGCTTTGAGGACTGCGATTTGGTTATTACAACTGGTGGACTTGGACCTACTGAAGATGATTTAACAAAAGAAACGATTGCAAAATATTTTGATGATGAGCTTGTTTATGACGAAGAAAGCTTGTTTCGACTAAAAAAATATTTTCTTGATACAAATAGAAGGATGACGGAAAATAATCTTAAACAGGCGCTTCTACCGTCAAAGTCAACTGTTTTCCCAAATTCTTATGGCACAGCGCCTGGGTTTCTTTTGCGTAAAGAGGGAAAATACATTATCTAACTTCCAGGTCCTCCCAAAGAAATGACTAAGATGTTTGACAAAGAGGTTTTTCCATATTTGTCTAATAAACAGAATGGTGCTTTGTTTTACAAGCTTATAAGGACATACGGTATAGGTGAATCAGCGCTTGAAACTGCTTTGCTACCTCTTATTCATGGTCAGACCGATCCAACTATTGCTACATATGCAAAAGAGGGGGAATGTAGCATAAGGATTGCTTCTAAAAGAGAAACCTTGGAGGAAAGTAAAGCTACCGTCGATATGATGATTGATAGAGTTTATGACATTATAGGTGATTATATATATTCTGAAAATGATGAGGAATATGCTAAAGTTCTGGTGGATAAGCTCATATCAAAAAATCTCACTCTTACTGCTGTCGAATCATGCACAGGTGGAATGTTCGCTTCAACCATAACAGATATTAGCGGCGCATCTAAGTGCTTTAAAAGAGGATATGTAACATATTCTAATTCTAGCAAAATAGATGATATTGGCGTGGATGCGACGTTAATTGATAAGCATACCGCTGTCAGTGAAGAGGTTGCACGAGATATGGCATTAAAAGGATTAGCAAAAGCAAATGCCGATATATGCGTCTCGGTAACTGGCATTGCAGGCCCTTCTGCATGGCATAATTTTGTGCCGGGCACTATATTTGTTGGGATTGCATTTAAGCCAGGAAAATGTATCAAGGATGAGGACATAATTGGTGACAGATTATGTTTTGTAAAAAACTTAGATACTAGAAAAAATGATAGAAATAAGAATCGCAAATATGCCGTTCTCGCTATGATTGACATGGTATACAAAACAATAAAAGACGCTTAACTATTAAAAAAAATAGCATCAAAACATTAATTTTAAGCATTAAATTATTAATATTAAACATTATCGTCTTGTGCTATTGACCGTAGCCCTAAGATAGGGTAATATATCAATAAGAACAAATGTTCTCGAAGGAGGATTTTATGGCTAACAAAAAAGAAGCACCTAAAGTAGAAAATATAAAGGATCGTTCAGAAGAAGAAAAAATTAAAGCTTTATCTCTTGCTCTTGAGAAAATTGAAAAAGAATATGGCGCAGGTGCCATAATGAAAATGGGTGATAGACCAAAGCTAGATATTAGTTCTATTCCAACAGGATCAATATCTCTTGATATTGCAACTGGTATAGGTGGCGTTCCAAAGGGTAGAATTGTTGAAATATTTGGGCCAGAGTCATCGGGTAAGACTACTCTGACACTTCATATAATTGCAGAAGCTCAGAAGCAAGGTGGCAAGGCAGCATTTATAGATGCCGAGCATGCACTTGATCCTGTATATGCTAAAAATTTAGGGGTTGATCTCGATGAACTTTTAATTTCTCAGCCTGATACCGGTGAACAAGGTCTTGAAATATGCGACATGCTAGCGCGAAGCGGAGCGATCGATTTAATTGTTATTGACTCAGTAGCAGCACTTGTACCAAAGGCTGAAATTATTGGGGATATGGGAGATTCACATGTTGGTTTACATGCACGCCTTATGTCACAAGCTCTTAGAAAGCTTACAGGCACGATTAATAAGTCTGGCACATGTGTCATATTTATTAATCAGCTTAGAGAAAAGGTTGGTGTAATTTATGGAAGCCCTGAAGTTACAACGGGAGGAAGAGCATTAAAGTTTTATTCCTCTATGAGACTTGATGTAAGAAAACAGGAAACAATTAAGCAGGGAGATACCTTCCTAGGTAATAGGACTAGAGTTAAGGTTGTAAAGAACAAATTAGCAGCCCCATTTAAATATGCGGATTTCGATATAATGTATGGACAAGGCATATCAAGAGCAGGGGATATATTAGATTGTGCAGCAAATGCTAAAATTGTAAGTAAAGCAGGGTCTTGGTATAGTTACCAAGGTGAACGAATGGGGCAAGGAAGAGAAAATGTTAAACTATATTTCGAAGCCCATCCTGAAGTTTTAGATGAACTATATGATAAAGTCATGGACACTTTAAAAAACGATTATGATGAAAATGGGGATTCAGATAAGAAGTCTTCTAATGCTGCAAATAAAAATTCTAAAAATGACGGTCCAAAACCTATTGAGCTTGAAGTTGATGAGGACGGTGTCGTAATAGAATAAAGATATTGACATGGATTGTGAAAGATGCTATTATTACATAGTTAGCCGCACATAAGAGGTTTAAAATGTTAATCATACCTCATTGGCGAGACTGGTAAGAGGAGGAATATGTAATGTACGCTATTATTGAAACAGGTGGAAAGCAGTACAGAGTTGTAGATGGTGATGTCCTTCGCATTGAAAAAATCAATGCAGAAGTTGGTGACACCATTTATTTTGAAAATGTACTTATGATGGGTGAGGGTTCTGATGTTAAAGTTGGAACACCTTATATTGACGGTCAAAAGGTTGCAGCTGAGGTTGTTGAGCATGGAAGAGCAGATAAGGTTGTTATTTTCAAATATCTGCCTAAGAAGGATTCTAGAACTAAACAGGGACATAGACAGCCTTATACTGAGGTTAAAATTAATCTAGACCAAAAGTCTGAGAAGGTTAAAGAAGCTTCAAAAACTGAAAAGAAGACTGAAGATACATCAAAGAAGTCTGAATCAAAACCATCTATTTCTATGAAAAAAGATGAGATTATCGCTTTCGCAAAAGAAAGAAATATTGATATTGATGAAAAAGCAACCAAAGCTGTGTTAATCGAAACTATCGAAGCAGCATTAAAGTAGTTTTCTAACAGGGAGGTGAACTGGTATGGCAAGTAAAAAGGGAGTAGGTAGCTCTAAAAACGGTCGAGATTCCGAGTCCAAACGTTTAGGCGTTAAGACAGGTGACGGTCAGTTCGTTAGTGCTGGTAGTATTCTTGTAAGACAGAGAGGAACTAAACTTCATCCTGGTAACAATGTGGGCAAAGGCGGAGATGATACTTTGTTCGCAACAATAGATGGAAACGTTAAATTCGAGCGTAAAGGTAAGACTAAGAAACAGGTTAGCGTTTATCCGAAGGAAGCATAAGAATACCAAAGGGTCCTCATAGGACCCTTTTTAAATGTGTAGCTTTATGTGATTGAATGGAGTATTAAATTATGTTTATAGATAGAGCTAAAATTCATATTATTTCAGGTAAAGGTGGCAACGGTGCTGTTTCTTTTCGTAGAGAACCATTTGTACCTGAAGGTGGTCCTGACGGAGGAGATGGTGGCGATGGTGGAAATATAATTTTTCAAGCTGACCGTAACTATAGGACTTTAATGGATTTTAAATATAAGAAAAAATATCAAGCCGAAAATGGACAAGACGGCATGAGAAAAAAAAGATTCGGCAAAAAGGGAGAGGATCTTATTATCAAGGTACCTATAGGCACAGAAATAATCGAAGCTCAGAGCAATAAGCTTATGGTTGATATGGTTGAAGACGGCCAAACTTTTATCGCTGCAAAAGGCGGTAGAGGCGGTAAGGGCAATGATAGGTTTAAAAACTCGGTTAGACAGGCGCCTAACTTTGCTCAGGCAGGTGGCTTTGCAATTGAAAGAGATGTAATACTTGAGCTAAAAGTCTTAGCTGATGTAGGTCTTGTAGGTTTTCCTAATGTTGGGAAATCGAGCTTCCTTGCTGTAACGACTTCTGCAAAACCTAAAATTGATAATTATCATTTCACAACAATTTCTCCTAATCTAGGAGTTGTAGAAATACATAATAGGAACTTTGTTTTAGCAGATATAGCTGGTATCATCGAGGGTGCTCATAAGGGAATTGGGCTTGGCTTAAGATTTTTGAAACATATTGAAAGAACTAAAGTATTGATACATGTTGTTGATGTTTCGGGAAGTGAAGGTCGCGATCCAATTGAAGATTTTGAAAAAATTAATAATGAGCTTGAACTCTATAGCAAGCAAGTTGGTAAAAAACCGCAAATTGTTTGTGCCAACAAAATTGATTTAATTGGAGAGGATTCAGAGCAGTATATAGAATTTAAAAAATACATTCAGTCTAAGGGTTTAGAAATATATCCGACATCTGCTCCATTAAAAATGGGAGTACAGAACGTACTAGATGCTGCACTTAGAAAGCTCGACGATGAATTAAACAATCCCACACCTGAGCCAGATATTGAATATTTTGATATGTCGATTGATGACAAGGATCCAGATTTTAAAAATGTATATGCACGTAAAGAGGGAAATATATATGTTCTAGAAGGAAAACAGCTTCAAAAGATATTTGATTCGACCAATTTTAATGATTTAGGATCGATGAGATACCTATATAAATATGTTGAGAAAAGCGGTGCAATAGATAAATTAATAGAGATGGGTCTTGAGGAGGGAGATACAATCAAAATCTCAAACTTTGAATTTGAATACTATGACGAATACTAATTTGAATAATAATGTTAAAAAATATAAAGATATTAATATTGTAAACATCAATCCAATACTAAAAGGCGTGGAAAAGCCTGGTAGGTACATAGGATGTGAAAAGAATGCAGTAAAAAAAGATTTAAACAATATAGATTTAACTTTTGGCTTTGCATTTCCAGATTTATACGAAATAGGAATGTCCTATATGGGATTACAAATACTCTATGATTCTATAAATCGTATAGCAGACATTGCTTGTGAAAGAGTATTTTCACCTGCTGTTGATATGGAAGAAATCTTGCGAAGTCAATCCATTCCACTTTTTACCTTGGAGAATAAAATTCCGCTGCATTCCCTTGACGTTCTTGGTTTCACCTTGCAGTATGAAATGTCATTTACAAATATTTTAAACATCCTTGAAGTTGGCAAGATTCCACTAAAATCTATCGATAGAAAGGAAGAAGACCCTCTTATAATTGCGGGAGGTCCATGTGCATTTAATCCAGAGCCACTTGCGGATTTTATTGATATTTTTATAATAGGGGACGGCGAACTCTCTTTGCCAGCAATTTTAACAAAATATAAGAATCATAAAAATAATGGCGGAAATAAACATGATTTTCTTAAACTCATTGCAAAGGATAGCATAAAGGAGAATCTAGGTGTATATGTTCCGCAGTTTTATGATGAAATATATAACGACGATGGAACAATTAAGAAATATCAAAAGCATTATGATTTTTTACCTGATGTTATTGAAAAATCTATTGTTTCTGATATTAATGAAGTTAACTATCCTACCAATCCTATCGTTCCATTAATAGAAACTGTTCACGATAGAGCTGTTGTTGAAACCTTTCGTGGATGTACTCGAGGCTGTAGATTTTGTCAGGCAGGAATAATCTATCGTCCTATAAGAGAACGTAATAAAGAAAAAATTATCGATATTGCTAAAAAACAATTGGGATCAACAGGTCATGATGAATTGTCTATTTTGTCCCTTTCAACAAGTGATTACAGCCAGTTTGAACCTTTAGCTACCGAGCTTATGGAGTACTGCAAAAACGACAATGTTTCCCTTTCGCTTCCCTCACTTAGACTTGACTCATTTTCTTTTGATGTTCTTGAACAAATCCAAGGCTATAAAAAAAGTGGATTGACGTTTGCACCCGAGGCCGGAACACAAAGACTGAGAGATGTTATCAATAAGGGAATCACAGATGATGATATATCAAGCTCCGTGGGACAGGCCATCCAGCTTGGGTGGCGCAATATTAAGCTTTATTTTATGATAGGTTTACCAAATGAGGGATATGAGGATTTAGATGGAATTGCTGATATTGCAAAAAGAATAACTTATCTCAATAAAACACTCGGAATGCCAGGCAGATTCAATGTTACAGTAAGTGTTTCTAATTTTGTTCCAAAAGCTCATACACCTTTTCAATGGTGTGGACAGGATAGCTTAGAATCCTTTAGAGCAAAACACGATTATCTTTTACAGAAACTAAAAATTAAAAATGTTAAATTTAATTATCACGATGATGGTGTATCTGTTATTGAAGGTATATTGGCTAGAGGAGATAGAAGAGTAGGGAAATTACTTCTTGCGGCACACAACTTGGGTTGTAAATTTGATGGTTGGAGTGAATACTTCTCTAAAGAACGATGGGAAAAAGCACAAAGTATCTCAGGTATAGATGGCAGCTTTTATGCGAGCAGATATAGAAATGAAGATGAAATTTTTCCATGGGATAAAATCGATACAGGCGTAACAAAAGATTTTTTGCTGAGAGAGTGGCATAGAGCCAAAACAGCAGAAACAACTCACGACTGTCGCTATGGATGTGTAGGCTGCGGTATGAACAGAAAGACAAATTGTAAATTTGACGGTATTTGGTCAAATCAAGACAAGAACACGGATTACAATTATTCTGATATAAAAAAAGAGGGTGGTGTGTATGGGATATAGATATTTATTTGTCTTTCAAAAGACAAATCTTATGGTTTATATTTCTCATCTTGATATTCAAAGGCTTTTTAGGAGGAGCATAAAGTCATGTGGATATAAAATTATATATTCTCAAGGCTTTAATCCTC
>QWBY01001305.1_pt1 | contig 15398 bp, 22 predicted proteins | sample 1972471 | NCBI WGS metagenome assembly QWBY01 (sample SAMN09866722, study PRJNA288562) | Human gut metagenome isolate term6_stool, whole genome shotgun sequencing... | reverse complement strand
AAGGACTGAACAGAGGCCGAAAGAAAACCCAAACCAATCCGTATAAATGGTGTAAGACAACTGTTCAAAAAATTCTTTCTCAACAAGAGTATTGCGGAGATATTATCAATTTCAAAACATATTCCAAGTCATTTAAAAACAAAAGACGTATTGAAAACTCAAAAGAAAATTGGGCTGTATTTAAGGATGTTAATGAGCCTATAATCGACCGAGAAACATTTGAAACCGTACAGAAGTTTATTTCAAAAACAAAGCGTCGGGCTCCGAAAAAAGAAAACGGCGAACAGAGTATATTTAACGGATTGATATATTGCGGAGATTGCCGCAGTAAAATGCGTTATCATACAAATACCATAAACAAAGATATTCACTACTTCACTTGTTCTGACAACAAAGTCGATTATCGTGGAAATTGCCCCGGAAGACATTATGTCAGAGCAGACGCCCTTGAAGAAGTTGTAAAGCTCGAATTAAGGCGACTTGTTGAAATGTTGGAAATTGACAAATCATATTTTGCACAACTGATTTTGCGAAAAAATGACGAAGAAAGAGAAAAAGACAAAAAGTTTTTGGAGTCGGAACTGCAAAAAGCGATTGCTCGCAGCAACACGGTGTCGCAACTTTATGAAAAGCTATATGAGGATAATGTTATCGGAAAAGTCAGCGATGAGTGGTTTGTTGAGTTATCTCATAAATACGAAAAAGAGCGTATGGACTTAAAAGCCAAAATTGCGGATACTCTATACAAAATCGAAGAGTTAAAAAACAACAATTCGGAATATGGAAAATTCATATCGGCAATTCGCAGGTTTATGCAAATGGATAATCTGACATCACCGCTGCTTCGAGAACTGATTGACCACATTGATATTTTTGAAACAGAGGGTACAGGCAAAAGTCGAACGCAACGAATCGTTATATATTACCGTTTTATCGGATATATCGAATTGCCGAACGCCACAAAACAAACCCACATTGCGGACACTCGCAAAGGCGTTGCCGTAGAGTATATAACCGAACAATTCACGGCGTAAAAAAGAGCAAGGTGTTACCCTTGCTCGGACATAAAATTATATGAAAAAACAAAAAAGTGTTCATAAGTCAAATCCCTTATGAACACTCGATATGGTCGGGATGACAGGAATCAACAGACAATGCCTTTAACCCTCTGTACCATCAGCTTTTAATGGTTCTGACTGCTATTAGTCAGCTTCTAAATAAAAGATACAGGCTATTTGCCTGCATCCTTTTTAATTGCTTCTAAAATGATAAGTCTACAAAAATCAGACACGGTCCTTGAGTCTTTTTCTGCTGCTTCTTCTACTAACTTTTTTTCTTCAGGATATAGCCTGATATTGATTTGGCTTTTTCTTGTTGTCATAATTACTCTCCTAGCTCTCTTTTTATTTCTTCAATTTGCTCTTCTATAAAGTGCTTATCAATTTCTTCATCTCTTGCTTGATATAGATTTAGCAATTCCTCTCCTTCTGCATTTGTGCCAAGATATGATCTGATGTCATCATTGTTAAACCTTACTGTAAATTCTTTACCGTTATATTTGATAAAGAGTCCGTCTTCTGTCCCTTCAACTTGCCCTTCGTAATAGATTTTTTCAATTAATTCTTTGTTTGTCATTTTTCTACCTCCTTGACTTCGCTCTTTTTATCCTCTATAATATGTATAGAGGAAGAGGGGAGAACGAGAACCCCTCAACTCTGTTTCTAATTTTGAGTTACTATTTATTTAGTAACTCTTTTATTTTTTCTATCATTTCTTCTTTATCATCTGTATTTCTGATAATTTCTTCGATTGATTTTTCTAGGATATCTAGAACTTTTGTGAATTGCTCATTGGTCATTTCTTCGTTCATTGTTTTCTCCTTTCTCTCGTTCGACTTGTCATCTCTGACTGTATATATATTATACCCTGTTTGTGTTTAATTGTCAACACTTAGTATACATAAATCTATAATAATTAAAAATAAGCAAACCTTACAACCCCTTCTATTAAGCCATTTATTGTTATAATTAAAATAATTTTATAACTGTAACTCTTTTGTAACTATTTAATCATAAAAAAATGGGGGATTTTACTCCCCCTATGTACAGGAAGCGTTTACGCTTCCTTTTTATTTAGTGTTTCTTTCCATCTATTAAGCTCAAGCACGCTTGCTTCAATCATATCATCAAGTTCTTTTTCGCTTAATTTAATTCCTTGATCACTTAGTCTACGCAGTACATATTCTTTTTTGAGTTGCCCTTGACCAAATTGGTTATAGATTTGTTCTGCTGCTTTAACTGCAATCTCAACTGCTTCTAAAGCGTTTGTTGTTTTGACTTGAAGTCCTTTTCTTTTTAAATAAGGGATCAATACTCCACTTATTAAAATTGAAATAATCCCTAATACTACATAAAAAATATCAATTGTCTTCATATTCTACTTCCTTTCTTTCTTCTTTGCCTTCCCAAGTTTTTAATTTTTTGTATTCTTGGTGCTGCTTTAAAAATTGGTGTACTCCAACTGATGTTGCTCCTAGAAAAACCCCTTGGCCAATACTCATCATGACCCACACAATTATTTGTATAGTGTTCATAGGCTCATACTTATTTGCAAGGCTTGTGACCAGTGCAATTGGTATGCCTATGCACGACAAAATTGTTGGTATCAAGCTATCATTAATTCTTTTTGATTTCTTGAGCCCTCGACCAACCACCATCAAAAACGGTATCATAAAAACAAGCTCTGGACTTAGGTATTCTTTAAAACTATATACTATCTCTTGCACAATATCACTGTCCCCGTACTATTTTCCCAGTCGACCTTATATCCGAGCTTTTCGCACAGGTCTCTTATGGCCACATAGTTTTTACCGCCAATTATCTTGCCGTCAACCCTAAATTCCTCGCCATTGCACCTGACCTTGACTCCCTCGCCGCCTTTACGCAAGTCAGCCATTAGTCTTATCCACGGGAAGTTTTGACCAGGGCAATTTGGCTTTTCTTTTGTAGCGATTTCAAAGTGACCAACCACATGGTCTCTATCAAAGGGGATAGTAACCCCATATATCCTTTTGACCTCATCTTGTATATATTGATGGAGCCACAAAGTTGCCTGATATTGAGGCTCTGTCAGTCCGCCTTTTAAGTCCTTGTAGCTATATCCTTCATGCTCTATGCTGACTGAGTACCAATTAGCATTGCCTTTTAGTTGCTTGACAAGTGGCACAGTCGACCGATTTACATTATATTTCTCGCCCGTACCAGTGCCATTGCACCAAGCCATGTCTTTTAAATCGACTAGCTGAGTTATTTCTCCTTGCCTTGACACAACAAAGTGTGCAGATGCTTGGCTTCTTGGATTTCTAAGCCAAGACACCGCACCTGCATATCCGCCCTCAGTCACATGATTGACTATAAGCTGCGGCTTGTAGCCATTTCTGCTCGACTTATTTGGAGTATCTAATTTTGTAATTTTCATATTTACCTCTCCATAATAACTTTAACAATTAATGTGATAATTGCACTAACAATTGCGCCGATAATCGTACCTGTTACGCATCTTTTCAGCCACTTCGTCTGTTCAATTAGATCTTCAATTGTCTTTATTAAATTATCAATCCTCACATCAATTGCACTTCTATGATTTTCCAATTCTTTAATCCTTCCAGCATGATCATCAAGCCTTTTATCTTGTACATTGAGCCTTTCGTTCACCCTGTCTCTGTAAATTTCGCATTGCTTATCATCCATCTTGCACCTCCAGCTCTCTTATAGAAAAAAGAGAGCTAAAAGCCCTCTTTCTCTATCTCTTCTAATCTCTTTTTAACCGCTTCTTGATAGGCCTTTGGCACATCTTCAATCTTCTTTAATTTTTCGTGTACCAAATACGCATAAACCTTAACTCTTACTTCACTCATTATTTATCTCCTTTCTCTAATAGCTCTGATATTGCAAGCATTGCTGTATCGACCGCTTTTTTCAGCTTTGTAATTTCTTCTGATGTCTCTACACTCATTTCAAGTGCACTGTCTGTAAGTGCTTTTAAATTTTCAGCACTAGGCACAAAGGCCCTTTTCCCTGTAACTTCCGCTTCTTTTAAAACTTTTATCATCGTTTACTCCTATCTAAAATTAATACCGACGGCATCTAAATAGCTGTCGCCAGCATCTTTGCCACGGATGATTTCTGTCTTAACACCCAAGGCCCATTTTGATGCAGTTTTGCTTGTATTTTTGATGTTATAAATCTTATCAAGTTGGTCTGTAATTTCTTCCCATGCAGGGCTGCTGTCATTAGCATTGTTACATACACTTACCTTAAGGGTAGATTTTTCATCTACTGTAGCACTAACTGTAACTATAATTTGAGTTGCCTTTGCTGGTGTCTCTTTTTTGTATACATAGCCACAGCCATTGATTTCCTTGATAAAACTTACAAGTCTATTGCTGACCCCGCCCTTATCATCTGTCGCTTCAATTTTGATTGAAATGTCGCCTGCAGGGATCTGTGCAAAGTCAAGTTTTTTGAATTTAAAGGTCTGCTCGGTGTCTAGTTTTACACTCTTGATATTTTCAAGAACCTTGTCACCATATAAAATCCTTACGCCTGTCGGGTCACCCTCGGCGTCTTTGATTGTGTACTTAAATTCAAATGGTTGATTTTGTGTGCCGAGGTTTGTGGCTGGCAAATCGATTGTTGGCGCTGCATTAATACGCGTGAAATAGTATCTGCGGTAGCTTGTAGCCTTGCTGTCAGTTGCGGAGATTTCCACTTCATTTCGAGCGTTCAGTACAAGCGCATTAAATCTACTTGCATCAATTTCAATCTCATAGTTTGTGTTTTGTGCAGCGTTTTTAATGGTTTTAATAGTCGAGCCGTTAAGTTTAGCTATCAGGTCGATTTGATCACCTAGGTCTTTGTCCGAGACTGACACATCGATTTTAAATGGTGCTTTCTGTCCGCCTAGGTCTGTGTCCTTGCCACTAATAATCGGTGCGCTATTGTTTGTGACGATAACCTCATTTGATGTCCTATATCCTGATTCTGCTCCATAAGAGTCGTAGGCCTTGACACGGTATTGGACCTTATTTGTACCAGCTGCGACTGTATCACTAAATGACCTTGAAGCGCCCTTGTAGATTTGCACATAAGACCCTCCATCTGTTTTCTTTTGCAGGATATATCCTGTAAGATTGCTGTCTGTTGATGTTCCCCACTGTATAAGTATTGTGTCTCCACCTTTGATGGTTGATGGAACAGCAATCGAGGCAGGTACACTTGGAGCGGTATTAGTTTGTGCCCCAGTTTGGCATGACTTTTCACAAGTACTTGAGCACTGTGTACTTGATTGGCATGGTGTTTGACAAGACTCGCAAGACCCACATTGCCCGTACTCACAATAATTGCATTGATAATTGCTTTCACATCTTCCACATTGTGAAGAGTTTTGACAAGGTGTTTGACAAGCTTGACATTTTCCGCAGCTACCCTCATTACTTCCTTTTACACCGCACAAATCTTGCCAGCCATTTTGGCAAGTGGTATCACAAGAGTTTTGACCATATGAACACCCTTGCTGTGTGTTAGTTTGACATTTTTCACATCCACTGCATCCATTAGGACTCAATTTTGAACTCTGACATGTTTGACATAATCCGCAATCTGTTCCTACTGGCTGTGGTTTTATTTCCTCTCCAAACTCTAGGCCATCGCCTAAATCTCTAATGTCGTCTTCTTTTAAACCCATTTCAAATCCCCTTTCTTTTGCAGGCTTAAAATCTTATAAGCCTTTTCAATACATTTTCGCTCATACCAACAAAGCACATAGTCGATTGTATTTAGGCTATCATATTTGAAGTAATTATTAATGCAGCAGCCACCATCACAAATCCTTTTCTTTGGACAGTCCTCACAAAAGCTTTCTTCACTGCATTTAATCTCTTCCGCCTTATACATATCTAAAACTTGCCATCTCTTTTCTTCGTCCACACCTGTATAAATATTGCCAACTTTAAACTTGTCCCCGTGCTCAGGATTTTCTGTCATTTCTTGACAAGTAAAAATATCTCCAGTAACACCAATACCAGCATAGCTCCCAGCACCTATACCGCAGCGGCCGCCGCCAACAAGCTTTTTATTTTCTCTAAATTGCCCATCCTTAAGATCAATAATCTTTCTTATATCGCCAACAGCTTCCTCAAAGTGATTAAAAGCACACGGCTTTCTTCCTGCTCTTAGCTCTTCAATGTAATAATCACAAATCTTGTCCAGCTCTTGGTCAAGCTCTTCAAGCTCTTTATCTGTCCAAGTACTAAAAACATTTGGAATAAAAAAGCAGTTGGTATAGCCTTTGCCAACTGCAAACATATAATTATTAAAAAGCTCCGTATGAGTAGGAGGATCAACTGTGGCTCTAAAAGTCATTGTAGGATGATATTCAAGGACTAAATCAATTATTGGCTCTAGCTGGTCAAAACTGCCCTTGCCATCATGTCTAGGCCGATTAATATCCTGAGTCTTTTTGTCCCCGTCAATCGAAAAGAGCATGCCGACATCGTTTTTGTCAAAAAACTCCATAATCTCTTTTGTTAAAAGCAACCCATTTGTTGTTAGTGACAATTCAAAAGCATCTCCATAAGTTTCTCTTATCCATTCTGTTAGAGGCTTTATAATATCCTTGTATTTGAGCATTGGCTCGCCGCCAAAGAAGTTAATTGACGGCCTTTTTCCTGCCAGCATTGCATTTTTTGCAAAGAATTTTGCTGTGTCCTTGGCCACCTCATAAGTAATTTCCTTTGGCTGCTGGCACACAAAACAATACTTGCAAGCCAAATTGCATTTCTGAGTGACATTTAAAAAGCCGCCCGTTATCAGCGGCAGCGGCTTATCTTTTTTAATTTCAGTCATTATCCAACCAACCTTGCCTTTGGCCTATCCCAAAAGCCCCAGAAGGTCTCTTCTTCAGTCAGGTCTTTAAAGCTTATAAGGATTGAGTTTTCATCAAGACCACCCATGCCCCCAGACAGGCCGCCCATCATTAGCTTGAGTTTAAGGGCAAGTATATCGTCAGCATTCTTCTTGACTGTCTCGTCTGTCCGTCCGACCCCAGCCAAATCAAATAGCTCTTGCCTGGTCGCCCATACAAGTGAATCGTTGATGATGAAGTTGACGTTCGTTGCATTTCCAATGGTAACCCTGATTTCAAGTAGGATTTGTAGCTCCTTGTCCGTCTTTGCGCTGAATAGGTCGCTCGCGTCTCCACAAGAGCAAACCGCATAAAGGATCTCGCCGCGCTTTGGGTCTTGGGCATATAGGCCTATTTCCTTGATAAAATATCTCGACTCGACATTCTTATTGTCAAGTACCGCTCCGATTGAGACTGTCCCGTCGCCATTGTCTTTTACGCTTGTAACTGGGAAATAATCTTTGGGATTGATCAAGCTCGTCATACCCTCCATGTACTCAGCACTTATCGGCTCGCCCTCGCCAAGGCCAACCTTGGTAAAGCTCAAGACCTCGCCTGATTGCACGCTTGCGAGCAAGTGCCGCCCAGCGTTCGTTAAATAAAATTGATTAACACTCATTTCTTCTCCTTTCCAATAAAAAAGCACGCATAACGCGTGCTCGTGATCTAAAAATTAGACCCTATTTAATTTGTAACTCCCTCTTAAGTCCCTCCTGCAGGACTTGTGAGAAATTAATATCATGCTCCATAGCCATCTCGTTCATCCAAGCAGGTATAGACAGAGTCTTTTTAACCGACTTGTTTTTATTTCTTAATCTAAAAGGCAGCATAAAGACCTCTACCAAAATACTCTTTTCATTCTCTCCTATCTTTAACTTTCCAAGTGGAGTAGGTTCAGGGATAGGCTCTCCATCTTCTTCTAAGCCATTCATAGTCAAGGTTAAAAGCTCCTTAGCATATCCAACTAAATTTGAATCATCGTCATTGCAAGTACAAACATCTAAATCAGGGAAATAAGTCTCAGTACCACCGTCCTCATAAAAAGTTACAATTGCAGGATAACAATAATAATCACTAAATTTCATAAAAACCTCCTTTAAGGTATGGGAAGAAAGGACTAGTTAAATTTTAGTCCTGATTGCTTTTCGATTGATTTTAAAGTTCTAAGCCGTAAATCCTTTCTCGGATGCGGGACTGTAACACGCCCCTTCTTAAAATCATGTTTGAACTGATGATGACTTCCCTCTACATCAGCCAAATACCAACCATCAGCTTCTAATAATTTTATAACTTCCCTTGACGAATAAGATTTCATCACTACCTCCACTGACTATATTATACCACGTATTATATTACGTGTCAAGTAGTTTTTATGGCGCTGGTGCCCATGTTTGATCACTCATGCAATTATAACATTGCTCCTTATAATCTTCACAATTACCACATTGTGTAGACTTTTCACACCCTTTTTGACAAGTGCTTTGACAGTTCTTCTCACAACTGGTCTCACACTTGCCCTGGCAATTCTGACATGATTTTTCACATGTACTTTCACAAGGCTTTGGTTTCGGCGGCGGTGGCACAAACTTCTTCCATAGAGTGAAAAACGCATAATTTTCTTCACGTTTTTCCACATAAATAACATGGCTTATTTCCGCACCCATATACATTGTTTTCTTAATATTTTTATCAATAATCATTTAAGCTACCCTTTTAAGAAATATATAGTATCCTCACGTTTGAGTTCTTCTTCTGACAGAGCAGCGAATTCTGACTGCGTGAGTATCTTGCAGCGTTTAAAGTCAGCTAAATTTTCATTTGTAACAAGCTTACTAGGGTCAATGTCATCAAGCTTTTTCTTGTCTTCCTTGCTCATCAATCCTATTTTGTCTTGACTTGCTGCATTTAATCGTACGCTGTCAAAAACCCTTCCTTCTATATTTTCTAAGTTAATTATAATGCTCTTATCAGGCTCATCCTTGTCAAAACCTAGTTCAATAGCCTGGAAGCTATAATCCACAAGTTCCTTATATTTATCAGTGAAGTCATTTGTGCTTAAAACTTTTCCATCAACCTTATCAACCTTGTTATTCCACGTGGCCTTTTCTTTATCTGTGACTGTTCTGTGATTTTCGTCCTCAGCCATCTCAGACAGCTTGGTCTTTAACTCCGTTCTATCTGGCTTATCGCCTAGCTTTTTTATAATTGTGGCCGCACTCGATTGGTTTTTGCCTAGCTCATCCGCAATCTCTTTTAAAGTGTCCAACTCCTCGGGTGCGCCATCGATTAATTCCCCGATTCTATCGTCTATCATTCCACCAATGCCCGACTTTAAATCCTTGCCGTCCATAGTAACTGCCGTCGCATCTGTCAGTACATCCACATCCGTTTTGACCTCTAGGCCGTCATCTCCACGGCTCACATGCTGCACTCTAATCTTTTTTAATTCACTCAATTAATTCACCCCTTACTGCTCCTATATTTGATGACAAATACCCACCTTGTCCTTTAGCAATTAAATTATATTTTCTATTAATCTGCCATTCCTTCCTAATCATGCTTACCAACCTGCCAGCAAAGATATTGTCCATATTTCCCTTGATATCCGTCACCTGATACTCGTGATAAGTAAGCTTCAGCACCCTCCGCCTACCGCCTGCCCACAAGGGCCTGAAAGCAACTTCTACCGTTGTAAACATAGCAATATTGGCGGGGATAATTTTTCTCAGCTCATCCATCAGTACATTTGTTGTTACATTAGTGGTCCCAAAATAAACCTTAATCTTTAAAGCGTATTTATCATAGATGAGATCCATCTCGTAGGTGTCCTTGCCTAAAAACAAGTCGAGAAACCGCCTTAAAGTCCTATCAGTCCATATAACATTGGAGTTCCATTCCAAAAACACCTTTAATCTTCTATCTTCAAGGCTGCCCATAGGTATAATGCCAAGCATATCTTCCCAGCGGCTAATTCCCTCTTCGTCAGCCTCTAAAATCAAGGTATTCTTTAGAGTTCTGTAAAACTCATCCCACATAAGATTAAACTCGGGATTTTCCGCCTTAACACGCGAATAAAATTCCCGAGCCTTACCTATAACCTCATAGTCCGTATAATTTAATAATTCAACTTTTCTAATTTTAATCGCCCCCTATGCCTTACACATGCCCTCAGGAGCCTTATCAAGATAAGTCACTTGACCAAGTATAGGGATCTCCTCTTCTGCAAAGGTCAGCCGTATATTCTCATCATTAAAAGACACATACTCGCAGTCCACAAAGTATTTATCATACTCCAAAAACCTGCTGATTAAATTAGAACTTCTTAGAACCAAGGGCCTCTTTCCCCAGCCGTCTCTGACTTCCTTGATATACTCTTCTAAAACTTTTTTGACAATATTGTCTGTATTATCCTTGTTATATCCCTCATGAAAGACAAGCTTTAATTTTATATTTACCAGCTTTTCATCAGCCCCCTTAACAGTAACAGTGTGACCAATTGGAGCAATCCCCACACCCTTGCCCTGATTTTTTACTGGATCAAGAGCTGTTTGCACATCATCAATTAATTTTGATGATGGTTTAAGTCCATCAGACCCTGAAATTACAACTTTTACTGTGCCACCACCTTGCCAAATTGGAAATACCTTAACAGCACCAACTCCATCAATAGCAAGAGTCCAGCGTTCATAGTCTTCAATATTTCCACCGAAGTTTTTCTTTCTTACTTCCTTAAAATATCTTTCTCTAAACTCTTCCCGACTTTCGTCATCTCTAGCAGGCTTCAAAAGCTCTTTAATTCTAGCTACTTCATAGTATCCATACAAGGCACTTAAATTACCGCTTTGAATATTGTAATGGCTGCCTGGCCTCTCCGCTATTAAATCAGCTTCAAAGAGGGAGCCTTTTTCCTGGCAATCGCTAGCAACAATAAATCTTAATTTATTTATAGTAAATATATCGCCCTTATTTACCTTGTCAGAAAACTCTCCTCTTACAAGAGCCTTGCTTGCCCTGTATACCTCTATGCCCCTTTCTCTACCCAGCTTCTTCAAATGATTGAAGTCGGCAGTATCGGCAAAGGCATTTTTATATAATTCGTCAAGCTCAAAATATAAAGCCTCAAGCTCCATACAAGCAGGCATCAAGGCATCGTATATTACCGAGCCCTCTCTTTTGTCCATATCATCTGATATCCTAGACATACATCTTTTCAGTATGTCCTCTGCATAAAATTTAGGCAAGTCTTATCACCTCGCTTACATCAAATTCTCCATATATGCTATCCACTGTAAAAGACAGGCACACATTATCCTTTTGTGACATTTCTTCATTGTATATAAAGCTGTGGACCTCGTTTATCCTGTCGTCATCAATTAACGCATCCCTTATCCTATCCGTCAAAATCATATAGGCCCATCTCTTCTCTTTTCCAAAGAGATCTTTTTTCTTTAATCCATACTCTCCATATATTGCATACTCGCCCTTTTCTGTGTTGAGTTCTTTATATATAGCTTGCTTGAGGGCCTCTATATCGTCACAGTGCCCCCAAATCCTCTCTCTTTCTATGTCCATCTTATAAGTCTTTGAAGGCTTTACTCTTTCTATTTCAATCTTGTCTTTTAAAAGCTCATTAATCTCTTTATCAACTTGAGGAATCAATCTAGGCCCTCCTTATGAACAATCTCATTTAAAACACCGCTATAAATATGGACCTCATGGCCACAGCTGCAGTTCCCAACTAAATCGCAGCTTGGAATTGTTCCCGTCCACCTATAAGGGATCCCATTCTCGCCAACATTCGCAGCCTCATAGCAGTAAAAATACCTCTGGCCACCAAGATCTTCCTCCAATACAAAGTCCTTGCCAATGTCTTTTGCAGTAAAAACCCTATATTTAGGTGTTATTACAAAAGCACCTGACACCTCCAGATTATCATAGAGCTTAAAGGTAGGTGGATTTACCTTTGTGAGCTTGGCAAAAACCTTTCTGGCCATATTCTTTTCTTCAATTACACCATTTGCAATCTTTTCAATTACTCCCTTTAAATTAGTGGACATCTACTTACCTCCTAGTGGCATTATGTCTTTGTTGTATACTTTAACATCCATTAAATGGATCCCGTCCTTAACCTTGTGATTTACACTTGATACAAACATCATAGAATTAACCACAATGTCTCCTATTGCTCCCAAAACAACAGGGATCAAAGACCCGCCCCTTACTTCCCAATTTCCAATACAGTCTTTAATCTCAAGAGTCCGCTCTTTTCTATTTAAAAGCTCCAATAATCTACTAGCCTTCGCGTCCATATCCTCTGTCTTGGAGCTCTCAGCCATAAACTGCCTAAGTCCCCACTCCTTAATGTGGTTCATATCCTCTTTTACATAATATTTAAGATTTTGCTTGTCATCATCATTATGGGATAATTTAATCCTGTTGTAGGAGTTTTCAATGCTGGTCTTGTAATTAAAGTTACATGCATTATCAAATGTAATTGCCCTTTCAACCATCATTGAAGTCGGTTTTTTTAGAGTGATCCGCCCATTTTCATCAAACAGAGTAAATATAACTCCATTGTGGGCCAAGGTCATATCATAGGCATCCTTAAAAATAGTAAAATATTCTTTATTTCTGTGAATGGCACCCTTTATTTTATAGCCTGTATCTTCAATCTCTCCAGTTATCATGCCCTGGTGTCCACAAACTTCTTGGATAATCTCGCTATAAGTCATGTCCTCAAACTTCATTGTGTCCTTATTCTTAAAATACCACATAGAATCATAGCAGGTATTCTTTATAATCTGCTTCTTATCCCTGGACTTAGAAACAATATAACCTGTATAAATCATATTGCCATCTTCGTCATATACCTTTACATTATCACCCTCTCTATAGCTGATAATCTCATCTTTTACCAGCTCAAAAGTTAATGTTGAAGGTTCAAAGTTCATGCTGCGTTTTATTGTAAAATTTTCTTTAACAATGGGCTCATAGGTCACACCCCTGGATGTAATTATTATTTTATACAAAGACTCTACCCCCTTATGTAAAAAAGAGGGCCGCCTCTTCCCTCTATTTCAAATCTATTGTCCTGCCTGACAGATCATCTCTTATACTGCCAATATTATTTTTGCTTTTTATGCTCTCATAATTATTTAGATCAATTCCGCCCCGCCTCATAGCAACATTTAAAGGCTCGCTCGGTCTTACCTTAACCTTATCCAAGACTGGCCTTTCCACAGTGCTAACCTCTGTAAGTGTCGTTTTGTCCCCGTCACTCTTAGCGCTTAGGACCTTGGTCTTAAGTGGTATATAGACCTTTAAAGTTATGGATGCCATAAGTCCAGGAGCCTTATCTGAAGACTCTTCATAAGAAAAATCCTCAACTGTCGCTTTTTTAATGATTGAATTTTTCAAGCCCCTATCATATCTAATGATAATAAATGGGATTATCTTCTTTTCTTTCATCAGCTTTTCAATGCCGTCAACTACAGTAAAAGGCTCAATATATGTGCCCACTATGGGCGCATAATCACGAGGCAGAAAAAAATCAAATCTATAGCTAGTCAAAGATGGCTTTTTTAAAACATTGTACTCATCCCCATTTAAGAGATCAATTGTTTTATTTTTTCCCTTATAGTCAACCTTAATACTTGATGGAGTAATAGGCAGCTTAAAGTTATTAATATAAAAATCATGTGCTCTCATTAAGCCATCACACCTACCCTTTCTACAGCCTCATACAGACCATCCTCAATCGACTTAATAATTGAATCTGTGTCTGCTGTTTCGTGGACATCTCCAAAAGTATTGTCCACATGGACATCGATTTTATCCCAGGATAGATTTTGAATGGCCCTTTGAAACATAACATCCTTGATTTCTTTTAAATCTTCATTGCTTACCTCTAGGCCATCATCAAGCTTTTTATCAATGCTGCCTGCAGCACCACTAGTCTTAGCAAGGTCATTGCCCATGCCATTTAGCATATCTTCATACTTTGGAACAGTAATATCGCCTAGAGTATTAGCCTTTTCAGCTTCCTTCTGCTTGCCAATTTCGTCTTGTTTGATTTTAATTTCATTTTCTATGCCAGCTGTTGTATCTGAAAGCTCTTTCGCTTTTGCAACAAGGCCATCTCCCATCTTATCCCTGATTTTATTGGACCACTCATCATAATTATCAGCAAATTTAGCCTCGCCAATTAGTCCGACATTAACACCAGGTATATGGTTAATTCCTTTAATCAAAAAGTTAAAGGTCTTAATTACTCCATTTACAATAGATTGGACCGCATTTAAAACCATTGAGACAACTCCCAATATAGCCGAGGCAACCCCGCCCATAAATCCAGCAATTACCATATACAAAACGCTAAATATATTCATAACGGCCAACTTAAACTTAAGCCAGGCTATAGTTAATCCGCCAACCGATTGGATCCATCTGATGGTAAGCATTATTAGAGTTAAGACTACTGTCGCTATCAGAATTATAGGATTGGCATTGCAAGTTGCATTAAATAAAACCATAGCAGCATTAACCGCAAGTGTAGCTGCTCTAAAAGCAAAGAAAGCTGTTACTACAGTCGTAATTATGCCTGGAATCTCTCCAAGTACACTCAAAACAGGTCCAAGGATATCAATAAATACACTTATTATGTCTGAAGCTATCTCTACAAAGGTCACCAAACTATCAATTATAAAATTGATGGTCTTTTGCATATTGTCATCATTTAAAAGCTCTTCCCACTTAATAAAGGCTTTGCTGAGAGCCGCTTGGGCCCTATTTTTAATGTCAGTCATTATGTCCGCAAAAGTCTTTGGCATGTGCCTAAATGCCTCGTCAGTATCCTTAGCAGTCTGAAGCATTGCATTTTTAATCACTTCACTAGAAAGTTTGCCCTCTTCAGCAAGCTTTCTTATCTCATCAGCAACTACTGCGAATCCCTTACCGCTCTCTCCTGCTCTTGCTGCCTCAATAGAAGCATTAAGTGATAACAGGTTAGTTTGCTCTGTAATTTCTGTAATGGCATCTGATATGAAATTAATCTTTTCTATACTGCTTACCATCTCAGATACAACTGCTTTAGAAATCTTAGAGTTATCAATTGAACGCTGTCCCTTAGTAATAAGTTCATCAACAATTGTAAGTCCCTTATTACTTAACTTCTGTGTTTCAACAGACATATCACTGATATCAGTTACATAAGCCTTAGTTTCCTTTAATCTGTCTGCAAGATTTTCTACTTCCTGTGTTGCTGTCTGTGTACTGTCTGCCTGACCTGATGCACCAACTGCAACACTCTGTATAGCCTCTGAAACCTGACCTACAGTCTCTGTAGTAGACTTAGATACTCCTGCAATCTTAGCAGACGCATCTACTATAACTCCACTCTTTTCCTCAACGCCCTTAATAAGAACTGCCATGTTCTC
>QWBY01001586.1_pt1 | contig 15475 bp, 12 predicted proteins | sample 1972471 | NCBI WGS metagenome assembly QWBY01 (sample SAMN09866722, study PRJNA288562) | Human gut metagenome isolate term6_stool, whole genome shotgun sequencing... | reverse complement strand
CTGAGTCTGCCCGAGGTGGATGCGGCTGCGATCCGAGAGGCCGGACTGACCGTCTGCGCCGACACGATCAATTCTGTCGGAGGCATTGCCCTTCCCCGCCTCTTCGATGCGCTGGGCGTCAAGAGTGCTTACCTACTCCATGGCGAGCCAACAGGAGACTTTGCGCACAATCCTGAACCCCTGCCGCAAAACCTTGTCGAGCTGGGGCAATTAGTAAAGGAGAAAAAAGCCGATGTCGGATTCTCCGTCGATCCCGATGTGGATCGCCTGGCGATCTTCTGTGAGGACGGCACTCCATTCGGCGAGGAGTACACCCTCGTCAGCATTGCGGACTATCTGCTGAGTCTCTACCCCGGCAGCGATACCGTCTCCAATCTCAGCTCCACCCGAGCCCTACGTGATGTCACCATCTCTCATGGAGGCACCTACACCCCTGCCGCTGTCGGCGAGGTGAACGTGGTGACGAAGATGAAGGAGGTGGGTGCACTGATCGGTGGTGAGGGCAATGGCGGTGTGATCTACCCTAAGGCTCACTATGGTCGGGACGCACTCGTCGGCATTGCGCTCTTCCTCACCATGATGGCAAAGCGCTTCCTCAAGCCGACCCAGATCAAGACGCTCCTACCGCAGTACGCGATGGTGAAGAAGCGTCAGGACCTCACCTGTCTCGATGTGGAGCGGATCTTTGACGATATCAAGAGAGCATATAAGGATCAGTCTATTACCACCATTGATGGTGTGAAGATTGACTTCCCCGACCGCTGGGTACATCTCCGCAAGAGCAATACAGAGCCGATCATGAGGATCTATGCCGAGGCGCCCACCGAGGCTGAGGCTGATGCGATAGCGGAAGAGGTCATCTCACACTTTGCTCCCCACGAGACCAATCTCGATGCGTATAAGTAAGGGGAGCATCGTCAAGCGTTTCCGCCGCTACGTCTCCCTCGAGACTACGTCTGACCCCATGAGCGAGGAGACTCCCTCCTCGGATAAGGAGTGGGATCTGGCGCATCTTCTCTGCTTCGAGCTGCAGGGTATGGGGCTCGCAGCAGCGGTGGACGATCACTGCTACGTCACGGCTACCATCCCGGCCGTGGGGATGAAGGATCAGCCGGTGATCGGTCTGATAGCCCACCTGGACACCTCGCCTGATGCTTCCGGAAGGGACGTCAAGCCACGTATCGTCCACTACGAGGGCGGAGAGATCGTACTTAATGAGGAGAAGGACATCACTCTCTCCCCACAGAAGTTCCCTGAGCTTGCCCAGTACGTAGGACAAGAGCTGATCGTCACCGATGGCACCACGCTTCTCGGTGCGGACGATAAGGCCGGCGTCGCAGCCATTATGGAGCTGGCGCACTACCTCACCACCAATCCTGAGATCCCTCATGGGGAGATCCGGATCGGCTTCACCCCCGATGAGGAGATCGGCAGAGGGGCTTCTCTCTTCGACGTGGAGGGCTTCGGGGCCGACTTTGCCTATACCGTGGATGGCGGCGCTGTCGGAGAGCTGCAGTACGAGAACTTCAACGCCGCCTCAGCCACCATACACTGTCATGGGCTCAACGTCCACCCCGGCGATGCCAAAGGCAAAATGATCAACGCCATGCGCCTCGCCATGGACTTCGACAGCGCCCTACCCGACCAGCGACCCTCCACGACCGAGGGGAGAGAGGGCTTTTACCACCTCACCTCCATGACCGGCACCGTAGAGGAGTCGGAGCTGGAGTATATCCTCAGGGACTTCGACAGCGAGGCACTCGAGGAGCGCAAGGACACACTCGAGGAGCGCATCACCGTCACCGTCCGCGACCAGTACCGCAATATGCTGGAGCGCCTGCTCTATCGGATGGAGATCGTCGATCACGCCGCAGAGGCGATGAAACGGCTCGGCATAGAGCCGATCACGTCGCCCATCAGAGGCGGCACCGACGGTGCCACACTCAGCCACAGGGGACTCCCCTGTCCCAATCTATTTGCCGGAGGACTCAACTTCCACGGTATCTACGAGTATCTCCCGATCCCCTCACTTGTGATGGCGGCGGAGACCCTGATCGAGATCGTCACCACTGAAGTGAGATAACAAGACAACCTTTTTACACAAAACTCAATACAAACTATCAATCTATGGAACTTAAGAAAACCCCCTTCCATGACATCCATGTCAAGCTCGGAGCCAAGATGACCAACTTTGCCGGCTACGATATGCCGATCCAGTATCCCGACGGCATCGTAGCTGAGCATATGGCAGTCCTCGAGAGCGTAGGCGTCTTCGACGTCTCCCACATGGGTGCCCTCTTCGTCAGCGGTCCCAAGGCAGAGGAGTTTCTGCAGAATGTCTGCTCCAACGACATCTCCAAGCTCACCGACGGCAAGGCGCAGTACAATTACTACCCCAATGACGAGGGAGGTATCGTCGATGACTTCATCGCGTACTGCTTCGGTGACTACTACATGCTGGTCGCCAATGCCGCCAATATCGAGAAGGACTTCAAGTGGATCTCCGACCACAAGATCGACGGTGTAGAGCTGGAGAATCGCTCAGAGCGGATGAGCATCCTCGCCGTCCAGGGTCCCAAGGCCAAGGAGACGATCCAGAAGCTGGTCGACATCGACGTTGACTCGATCCCCTACTACAGCTTTCACAGAGGAAAGTTCCACGGCGAGGAGGTGCTGGTCTCCAATACCGGCTACACCGGTGCCGGAGGCTATGAGCTCTACATCCAGGACATCAAGGATCCGGAGAACTTCTGGAATCAGCTCTTCGAGGCCGGTAAGGAATTTGACATCAAGCCGGTCGGCCTCGGAGCTCGTGACACCCTCCGTCTGGAGATGGGATTCTGCCTCTATGGCAACGACATCGACGACACCACCAACCCCTACGCCGCCGGTCTCGGCTGGACAACGAAGCTGATCGAGGGCAAGGAGAACCTCCCCGGTCACAAGATCCTCGAGGATGCTAAGGCTAACGGCACCGAGTATCGTCTCGTCGGCATCGAGCTGAAGGGTCGCGGCGTACCTCGCGAGGGCTACAAGGTGACCGACGGCAATGGCAAGGAGATCGGTCATCTCACCTCAGGCACCATGTCTCCCGCGCTCAAGAAGGGCATCGCCCTCGGCTACGTCCTCACTGACTACAAGAAGCCTGAGACCAAGGTCGCCATTGAGATCCGTGGCAAGGAAGTAGAGGCAGAGGTAATCAAGCTCCCCTTCCGCAAGTAACGCACGACCTATCCATTTTATCCAAAAGCACGTCCTTGGGTATCCCCAAGGACGTGCTTTTTTTATTCTCTCCGGCAGAGGCCTAAGGACCACAAGGCTCCTCCATCGCGCTACCCGGCAGGAGAGTGCTTCGTCACACCACTTTCTACAGCGAGACTTCAGCGGTGCCTCCGGAGCGAAAGGGTTTCAGCCAATTAGCAACATTATCATTGCCAATCGGCCTTCCATCGACCAGCTAAATATTGCACGAAAATCAGGCGAATTATTGCGTATGCATTTGGCTCTTAGTATATTTAGCAAATTAATTAGGGGGCGAGGTAAAACAGAGCGCAAATTAATAAGGACAATAGTTATAGGATTCAAGCAAATGAGCAATATAATAATGCCGCCTCACTTACGGAGGCGTTGACAGAGTTAAGAAGTTCTAGAGCAAGCAATACGTTTTCTAGAGTAGATTGACAAGATTATTGATTGGAGACCATTTCAACGTTTACCAACAAGAAGCTAAATCAGAAAGAAGAGGCGAGAGACGAACAAACTTACGGGGGAGTTCTAGTGCTTAGGTGCACTAGTGAATATGGTTTATCCAAGATGGTAACAATACAAGGATGGTCAGCTATAGTTCAAAACAAAATGTGTAATAGAATTGCAGTTATAGGTATTGGATATGTCGGGTTGCCTCTACTTGAAGCATTCGGGACTAATGAGCAAAATGAAGTCTTCGGGTATGACGTTTCCGAAGAAAGGGTTTCACAAGTCCGTTCTCAGCTTGCAAGCTTAGGCAAGCACTATATGGTGACAAACAGCCTCAAAGACATTGCATCAGCCAATGTTTATATCATTACCGTACCAACTCCAACAGATCAGCAGAACAAGCCAGATCTCACATGCCTCTTAGATGCCTGTAAGGCTGTGGCATCGGTTCTAAGCTATAGTGATATTGTCATCTTTGAGTCAACAGTATATCCCACGATGACAGAAGATGTATGCATACCACTTATAGAAAAATCTGCAGGGCTTTGCGCTGGACTTGATTTCTATTTTGGATACTCCCCGGAGCGTATAAATATAGGAGATCCAGGCCACACTATAAATAACACTATAAAGATTGTTGCAGGATGCGATGTGAATACAACTGAAAGAATTGCAAGTATCTATGAGTCGATCAAAGGACTAAGGGTACATCGAGCTGTGAGCATCAAAGTGGCAGAGGCAGCCAAGCTCATGGAGAATACTCAGCGAGATATTCTGATTGCCTTTGCCAATGAATACTCAGAATTTTGTGATAAAATTGGCATTAGCATTGAGGACGTTATAGCCACTGCCTCTAGCAAGTGGAATTTTGCGCAAGTTTATCCTGGGTTGGTTGGAGGACATTGTATTAGTGTGGACCCATACTATTTGCTCGAAAAAGCTAGAAATATTGAGATTTCGTTGCCTTTAGTCATGCAAGCTAGGATGGTCAATGAAGGTAAGGCATCTAAAGTGGCTCAACGTCTAATAGACGAGCTTTGGAAGAGGGGGGTATCGGAGAGCAAGCAGAAAGTTCTTATTCTAGGCTTTGCCTACAAAAAGAACTGCTCGGATATAAGAAACACTAAAGTCGCTTGTCTAACTAGAGAATTAGAGAATCGAGGTTGCATAGTGCACATTCATGATCCTTTGGTTGATAGGTCAATTGTGGAGAAGGAATATGGGATTAAGATGGTTGATAAATCTGAAATTCAATCTTATAGATATCAGGCTATTCTTGTGGCCGTTCACCACGACCAATTCCAAGATATACCTCACTACATAGGACTGCCTACAATAACTATTGAGATTGAACAGCTATTATGATACAGCAAAAAAACAACCAATCCGTAAGAGGAAATATCAGCCACAAAACCGACATAGCACGAATCAAGGAATACTATGCTAAGCATAGATGTTTTCCGATGTTTCGCCAAGTTCTGATAGAAACTCGAACAGATTGTAATAGCCATTGCAAGTTTTGCCCCCATGCCTTCTGTCAGAAACCTCTTGGGCTTATGACTTGGGAGTGCTACAAGCGGGTCATAGATCAGCTTGTTGAGATCAACTACAACGGTCGCATTGCATTGATGCTATCTAACGAGCCTCTTCTAGAGGAGCGACTGGAAGATATGATTGTTTATGCTCGAAAAAGATCTCCACGTTTTTTTCTTGACATGACGACTAACGGCATCCTTCTAACCGTTGAGAAGCTAGACCGTTTTTTTGACCTAGGGCTGGACAATATCAACATCAATGACTACAGAGGGGATCGTGATGCCTATCCTGACAAGTGGTCTTCTTTTGTTCGACCCGTTTACGAAGCTTATTACAACAATCCCAAAGTATCATTCCAGAAGAGGCGAACGGACGAGACTCTTCCTAACTATGCTGGAAATATACCACAAGATTTCATCGCAGGAGACTTTGGCTTCTGTAACTATCCTTTTCGTAAGATAACTATAGCATATACAGGAGATATTTTGCTATGCTGCGATGACTTTTTGTACGATACCAGCTTTGGCAATGTGATGACAGACAATCTTCTAGATTGCTGGAATAGTCCCAAGCTGGAGGAGGTCAAGTTCGCTCTATTAAATGGCAGGAGAATCTCTATTTGTAGCCGATGCAATGACTTTCAGGATTATGACATATATTAGACACAGCATCTCCCAAAAATCACTTGCTAACTTATGATACTGAACAAAGAGCAATTCGATGCTTTCTCTATGGAGATTGCCACCTTCGGAAACATCCCCATCAGCAGTCAGTATTGCGGTATCGGCTGCGTTTTCTGTAAAGTTCACACGGATTCATACCTTGGTCACTATCCTAAGATCCCTCCTATAGACGAGGATGATCTACGAAAGGGATTTGAATTTATCAATCCTAATGTCAATTACGTACGCCTTGGTGCAGGTGTACTTGTTGCACCACACACCGATCCATTTCTCCATCCTCAGATCTACCAGTTCATCAAAATGGCATCAGAGCACTTTCCTTCCAAAATGATCACAACAGTGACAACAGGTGCCTATATTGACGAGAAAATGATAGACTACCTAAATAGCATACCGAACTACGGCATAGATCTCTCTCTGATCACTATGCAGGAACAACGAGAGGCTATTATACCACGTTCCGCTCGAGAGAGGACTATGTTTGTACTGAAGCATGGTCCTATCAATAAATGTACATTGATGTTTACAGGCAATCTTGAGGAGCTACAGAGAGACCTGGATCTGCTATATAGCTTGGGGATTAATAAAAGAGCCAAGCAAATACTCGTGCGTCGCATTGAGCATACCGACACGTCTCAGCGGCGCCTAAAAATCCTATCTCAGGCTAGCATAGATGGGTATGAGAGATGTATAGAGTGGCTAACTAACAACTATCCCGAAGTAGTATTCACAGTGCCAATACTACGAGATAGCTTTAGAGGAGGGAATAATGAGTATTTTATAGAAGCAGAAGAGCATATAACCAGACAAAAAAAGATCATTGCCGAACTACCTCAGGATACTTCTATCAATCTCATCTGTCCCATGTCTGGCTATGAGTACTTCACCAAGGCATTTACGAGCTATCCCAATGTGACGACACACCTTGTGGAGAACCACCTATATGGTGGCTCCATCACAGTAGCAGGGCTTCTGAACCATAGAGACATCCGAGAGCAGTTTCATTCGGAGCAGAACGACGTTATGTTGCTTCCAGAAGAAATGTACAACTCTGAGAGGAAAGATATTAGAGGGGAGAGGCTTGAGCTGTTAGAACAATATTACAATGCCAAGATTTTCCTGACATGAGCAACACTATATACTGGAATAAATTAAGGATATTGGTCACCAATCGCTGTAATTACAGGTGTCCATTCTGTCATAATGAAGGTCAGTCCTCTGAAAATGCCTCGCAAGATATGGACTATAATCAATTCAAGATACTCTTAAACGCTCTGAAGGATGAGGACATCTCTGAGATCACTTTCAGCGGGGGAGAGCCCTTTCTTAACAAGGATCTCATCAGAATGATCCAATACACATCAGATAACACAGATTGGGAGTTGAGTTGTGCGTCTAACTTGTCCTTGATAACTAAAGAGCAAGTGTTTCAGCTAGCACATATCCCGCTAAAGTTTAATATTCAATTTCCATATATTGAGACTGACAAGTTTCACACTAGTACACGAGGAGGAAGCATAGACAGAGTAATGACCAACATTCAAATACTCCGCTCAGCTGGGCTAGAAGTCGGATTAAATTGTGTTATACAAAGCGACTCTACTCAAGAAGTTAGAAGCATGGTTCTATACGCTTTACAGGAAGAACTTCCTTTGAAACTGCTGCCTCAGATAGGGCTTTTGGGTAGCCAAAAATTCAAGGCATTTGTTTTTCCTATCCTAGAGGAGTACGCCATCAGCTGCAAGGACAAAGGTACTGGAGCAATTCGGTGGATTCTTGAGAAGGACGGACATCAAACATCTGTGCTCTATATTGACTCTCCGTGTTTTATGCGAGATATTGAGTGCTGTAAGCGCTATTCTGAAGTAAGAGTACTACCAGACTTACGGCTACAAACGTGTATCCTGCATCCCACAAAAGCAGTAACGCTGGATCTGAAAGAAGAGAATGAAGGAATAAAACAACAATTTAGAGAAGTATGGAAGAGTTGGAAGCACTGCTAAAACAATACAACCTTGAGCATCTCGAGGACCTATGTATGTCCCCCTGGAGCAGGCAGTATTGTAGGATACCTTTCCCTAAATATTGGCATATAGTCTATAAGATTATGGATGCTATAGATCGCGACAATAGGGTCATCGAGATTGGCTGTGGTCAAGGAGATGTTACGACGATATTCTGTCATCTAGGATTTCAATCGGTTACTTCTTTTGAGAAGGTACAAGCCCTAGCAACAAGTGCAAAACGCAGAATAAGTGATCTATTCGGTCGGAGTGGTGTGGTCATTCAAGGCTTATTCCCAGAGAGAGAAGTTTCAGCTTGTGATGTACTAGTACTCGTTAATTGCGCCTACAAAGACCTTGCAGACAGCAAGGAGGAGTACAAGCAGCTCATGATGGACTATTACGCTTCGGCAGGCCATCCTCACTATTTTCTTATGGAGGTTATAGACTCCTCTTATACGCAATACGATGAGGAGTTCCCAGACTATATCAGGCTCTCTCACGAGGATGTAGAGGAGATGTTCCCTTCTTTCATGATCCAATCATGGCCAACATACACTTTCCCACAAAACAAAAAAAGTAAAACGTTATACTTGATTGAGAAGGTATGAAGGTACTCATTGTTACCACAGAGATCGGCACTAAGGGGGGAGGGCTAGCACTATCATGTCATAGAGTAGTAGACCTCCTAGCCAAGGAGCATGATATAGAGGTTGTTCTATCTTCGGAATACCCTATCTATACGTCCAAGGGAGCGGTCAATCCGATTATAGAGAACTGCATTAGAAAAGAATACAAGCTCAAGTACGACTGTTGGAGGTATGCAGATGCAGATGTGATCATTGCATTCGGAGGTCGGTTCAATGGATACTATTCATCCCTTCTTGCTTCAAAGATGGGCAAGCGATTTATCTTAGCTCTTCGAGGGAGTGACGTAAACATCGCAAAGTGGTCTATTGAAGATACATTGTATCTCAGAGAGGCAGCTACTAGGGCAAGTCGGATTATATGTCTTTCGGAGGAGATGATCCAGAATGTATTAGGCATATGTCCAGAAGCTAATAGAAAGATACTGATCATCCCCAATGAATTTGAAGGACACTGCTCCGAGATTTCTTTTAATGACCTTTCTCACAAGATCATTATAGGTGTTGCGGCCTCTCATCTAAACGAGAAAAAAGGCATTGGTAACCTACTGAAGATGCTAGTTGAGTTTAAGAAAATATCAATTAAAGATGTTCGACTGGAGCTTATCGGGGAAATTGATTTTGACCTACTTGAGGACTACAAAAGGGCGACATCAACGTGTGATCTAGAGAATAATGTTGCATTTTTGGGATATCAGACTCGTGATACCCTCAGAGACACTATAAAAAAATGGGACTTTTGCATCCAAGCTTCTGTTTGCGAGGGTCATCCTAATTCTATTTCAGAATGCTTAAGTTGTGGGACAGGGTTCATTAGCACTAAGACAGGATATGTCGCCGAGAGACTTCAGGACTTATTCCCAGAGTTTTTCTTTGAGAGCCTATCTCCGAAAGTGATGGCGGAGAGACTTGAGGTGCTTACCGAAACACCGGATCTTCAAAGTCGATACCTAGCTGCATTTAACGAACTTAAGCGGAACTGTTCGAAAGAAGATATATCCAAGAAGTGGCTAAGTCTACTAACCTACAACAATACAAGAAGAAAGGACTTGGATATTGAAAACATCTTGTGTGTGGCTCTACATGATGTAAAGGGAGATGTACATGACAGCATTACTACACCGATTCAAGTTTTCCGTGATTTCGTTGATTATGTAGCAGATCAAGGGTATGGCATATGCTCCATGCATGAATATCTGGATAAGCCTAGGAATAAAAGAAGACAGTGGATCGTTTGCACCTTTGACGATGGTTACAAGAGCCTAACACATGATGCTCTACAGATACTTAAGAGTCACGGATTCACTGCTACCATCTTCGTTTGTACCGGTCTGATTGGAAAAGACAATGATTGGAATAATAAAGATGCAACCCTGCGAAAGCATCTTGACAGAGATGATCTCCAGCTCCTCAAAAGCGAAGGCTGGGAGATAGCTTCACATGGTGTACTTCACAAAAACTTGCTGAAGCTTAGTGACCTAGAGATTGAAAAAGAGCTTGCAGAGTCCAAGAAGGTTCTAGGGCGAGTGATGGGTTACTGTGAAACTTTTGCCTATCCTTATGGGGCACACAATAAATTTATTTGTCAATGTGTAGCAAAATACTACTCTTACGCATTCTCTGTAGACCAGGGAGGCACATCAATAGTTGTCGATAGATATCAACTCAAGAGATACTCTATCTCCGAAATCTATGATATGCTGAAACAAAGATGAGAAGGGTATTAGGGGTATTTCGAGGATTTCCAGGACTAGGTCGTGTTGTCTCCGGACTTTCTCTATTAGAAACGCTTAGGGACAAATGTGGCTGTAGCATTGAGGCGATCTCATATCTACAAGGTAACCGCTATCTGGAACTTAAGGGGTATAAAATCTCTCAGGAGGCTAACCCGATGGATTTCTGTTCCATCGGGTTGCTTCCGACAAACAGTATGGGAGCCTATATCCACGAAAGAATTCGTGCCCTCCTGCCAGATCTGGTGATTGTAGACGGAGAGCCACTGATCATCCAGTCAATAAAGCTCTCGCACCCTCAACTCAAAGTTGTCGCATTAGTTAATCCAGCCGATATCGATAATAAGGAGAATGATCAAGATGCAATGATTTACTTTAATGCTATGTATTCTCTTGCAGACCTAACGATAGTTCATGGGTTAAGAAAAGTCTCAGATACCAAAGTATTCAAGAATCTGGTGTCCATAAACACCATACTTAGATGGGAGATTCTGGATATCTGTAACAGACGGACTAAGGAGATATACTGTATATTGGGAGGTGGAACTATAAATGTCGGCGATCAATTTGAGAGATCTACAGTGCAGATTGCCAAGCTATGTATGGAGGCCTCCGCATTCCTCAGAGAATATAAGATGCATATTATCTGCTCATCTCAGAATATCTATCTTGAGCTCAAAAAGTGCATATATGGGGAGAACGTTATACTGCATGCCGGCATCCTCAATGCACAGCAGTACTACTCGAGGGCAGGCCTCATTATTACACGATCAGGCAGAAACACGTTGAGCGAATTAGCATATCTTGGGATACCTGCATTGTCCTTCATTTCGGGCTGTCAATACAGGCGGGCAGAGCAAAGGCAAAACCTAGAAGCTTTAGGTGATCCGAATGTCAAAGGTGTTGACATTCGCATACAGCCCCATATACTTGCGGAGCTGATCAGAGATATGACTAGCAAGACTTATATTAGAAAGAGTTTCATCCCAGGGAATAAACAGGCTATACAGGAGATCATGGAGTTATAGCTGAGATTATGAGGCGAGTGATGCTCTTCGCATATGATGGTACAGGATTAGGACACCTCATGAGATTGGTCAAGATAGCATGGGGATTGTCAAGGGAGTGCCTGGTCCTTGTGGTATCCGGACATAAGGCTATGCCAGAGATTGTGCCATCTGGTGTGCAATACAGAATTCTTCCAAACTTCCTTGAGCTGAAGGAGGAAAGAGGCTTTACTGATATGCAGACAAATAAAGTCCGTATAGAAGCCATAGGGAAGCTACTTCAGGAATTTGCTCCTAATGCCTTTGTTACAGAGTACCTACCTCTAGGAAAGCGAAGTGAGCTGGCACATATAATTGCCCATTACGATTGTCTGAAATACTTTGTACTACGAAGCAACATCGGAGGTAAAAAGCTTACATACGAAGAGGTGTTTTCGCCTAGAAATATCGGAGTCTTTAGGGCATACTACAATAGAATCCTCTTAGCTAGCGATACACTAATTACCCCGCATAGTATGTATTCATGGCTTCCAAAAGATGTTAAGGAGATGATCACCTATACTGGGTGTGTGACCTATCCTGTGACGCATGCTCAGGTAGAAAGAACGCGAGCAGATTTTCTAGGAGGGGAGAGACTCAAGTGGATGGTTTGTTCGGCAGGAGGGGGACGAACAAGCAAGGAGTTCTCAACAAAATGCATCGAGATGAGTATGGATGAAAGGCTTGCGGACTGGAATATAGACATTATTCTAGGTAATTATTCAACGATTCAATGGCCATATGGACGCTCCAAAATCGTAGTCAAAGAAAATGTAACAGTTTACAGAAGTATGAGTGATATGTATCTTCTTCATGCTTCAGCAGACTGTGTAGTCTGTGCTGGAGGGTACAATTCTCTTTTGGAGGCAATGCAGGGTAAAACAAAGCTTGTATTCAGCTATTCCGTTATGGATATTGATACTGAAGACGAGCAGGCCTGTAATATAAGAGATTTCGGAAAACACTATTCTATCACAGCAATCCGGTCTCTCAATTCACTGACTGAGGAGGTTCTCAACGGATTAAATACCACATTGGTCAAGGAAGAAAGAGTACCCAACGCAAATGGAATAGACAATATCGCCAAGTTAATTCTTAGCGACATGGATAATAGAGTTCAAACTGAAGCTGCCAAGGAAATATGAAGATTATACATATGTCAGACTTACATCTCTCATCAGATGGAGGTCTTGTTTGGGGTGCAGATACAAATAGGAAATTCTTGACAGCAATCTCACAAATAAAGAAAATTCAGTCCATTGATGCGATAGCACTATCAGGCGATATATCAGACGATGGCAACTTAGACTCATATCGCTTTGCAGATCGCATGCTCTCCGAATTGAAAATCCCAACATTCTGTTGTCCTGGAAACCACGACAACGTCAACGCCCTCATAAGCTCAACAAAGTTCATATGTTGGCCAAGTGTACATTCAGTGCTACTAAGAGGGTGGAGACTATACTTCATAAACTCAATAGCTACAGATGCAGATAACCCAATGAAGAATAGGTCAAGGGGAGTGATTGATGTAAAAACAAGAGAGAAGCTGAACTATGAGCTATCTATGCACTCAGAACCATCCGTAATAATACTGCACCATCCACCATTGGAGATAGGAGGCTGGCAAGATACCAAAATACTAGAAGATCGTTTTTCATTTAGAGAGATGCTTAGCCAGTACGAATATATCAAGCTTGTTCTATCTGGACATGTTCATTGCTTTTCAATTAGAGAGGAGAATGGTATACTCTACAGCACTGCGTCAAGCATTGGTTACGCCTTCGATCTCGCCCCCCCTCGATACGAGATTCATTATGGGCTTGAAGGATTTAGTGTTATCTCACTAGAGGAGGACAAAATCACTATAGAAAACGTTTTAGTAGAGACGAATGAATGAAAACCGTATTAGTAACAGGTGGAGCAGGATTTATCGGATCCAATCTCTGCGAATCACTCCTTACAAGAGGTTATAATGTCGTATGCTTAGATAACTTTTCAACGGGACGTATTGGAAACATTCGTAGCCTGTTGAACGAATATCCAGATCGATTCGAGTTGGTAGAAGGCGATATCAGAGATCTAGAAGTGTGCAGGAAAGCTGTCCAAAGAGTAGATATCATCCTCCATGAGGCCGCCCTTGGCAGTGTCCCCAGAAGTATTGAAGACCCTATTACGAGTAATACTGTTAATATCGGTGGATTTCTGAATATGCTCTTCGCCGCTAAGGAGGTAGACGTGGAGCGATTTATCTTTGCCTCTAGTAGTTCTACTTATGGTGACAGTATCTCGCTTCCTAAGGTTGAAGAGTATGTCGGGACCCCGCAATCTCCATATGCTTTAACCAAGTATGTAAATGAACAATATGCACATCTATTCTCGGTTAATTATGGTCTGAAATACATAGGAATCCGATATTTCAATGTCTTTGGACCACGACAAGATCCCAATAGCAATTATGCTGCTGTCATCCCTAACTTTATCAAGAAGCTCCAAAACTATGAGCAGCCGGTCATTTACGGAGATGGCAGCAATAGTCGTGACTTTACTTATATAGATAATATAGTCCACATCAATATGCTGGCCATTGAGACACAGAATCCCAAAGCTCTGAATCAGATATATAACGGAGCTTGTGGCGAGAGCATATCAATCATTGACTTAGAGCGATTAATTGCCAAATTATTATCAAAGCATAATCCCTCTATATCTGCCATTGAGCCAATCTTCGGACCTCCTAGAGCTGGCGATGTCAGACACTCATTGGCGAGTATTGACAAAGCCTCTAGGTTGCTGGGATATGAGCCAGTATGCGACTTCTTAAAAGGACTAGAGGCAACTATAGAATGGTACAAGGGTCAATAGTAGGGTGTACAATAGACTTCGACTAAACGCAATCTATCAGATCATTCTTGACTTATAGGTCAAAAAGGGGCAACATAGGGAGCAAGGCAGTGTTTAATGTATCTCTGAACTCCTAAAAAGGGGAGTCATACACAAAAAAATTGTCCGAAGTGCGGGAGTCTCTGCGTAGTTAGTCATAGACAAAGAGGGGGGCACACAAGAGATATTGGTGCAGAACCTTTGACCAATACATACGCTTCGCCTCTAAGCATCATCGTCTCAAGAGCTTATGGCAAGCACCTGAGAGTAGGAGGAATGCCGCGTGTCACATCCTGTTCTCAGCTCAAAAAAGGAAAACCAGGTGGTATACTCTTCTCAAGGAGAAGACTATCAGTGATCAAAATGTCAATATACTCACAAATTACTGAGATCAGCTCACTATTCTTTTCGTCAATACCGCTCTGCACTCTTTACATAGAAGGAACATTCTGAGATACATATCCCTAAAAGTAACTACACGCTTGAGGGACAAAATTTACTGGATTCAAAAGCCGTCATAGAGCGCATAAAGGAAGGTCACGAGCTCGCAAGAAACAATTTGGGGATTTTTTAGGCAAAGAGATATTACAGAGTTTACATTCAACAACGAGGAGGAGCAACAGTGCCCCCTCCTCCTGTCCGTGTAAATTGTCCTAACTCCATTTATCGTATTACTCACCGATTGCACCCCTGCAGAGCCGGCTACGTTTCAGGTCAACGAACAAAGGTATCTGTTTTTCTTCTACTTCACCCACCATTTTGACCTATACTTCAGTACGAAAATGGCTATTGGACTGTCTCACCCACCATTTTGATCTATACGCCACATGTACTGAGTGAAAGTTAGGCGTGCCTATAACTTTACGGTTTCCAAAGATCATTTATCTAAACATAGTGGGCGGTGCAGAGATGTTTCTGCACCGTCCACTATGAGTATGCCTCCTGAGAGAGGAGGTCAGGTGAGGCTATCAGAGGCCGAGCTTAGCGCGAAGGGCCTTGGGGAGAGCATCCTTGTGGATGGCGATATTCATCGTCTTACCGGCTACAAAGGCAGGGGTAACGTACCAGATGCCCTTGTACTTGCCACTCTCGCCCCAGGAGTTCTTGACCATGTAGAATTTCTTACCATTCTGATCCTTGGCGATACCGTAGATCAGCATGCCGTGGTCGTCGGTCAGCTCGAGGGTGTCGAAGCCCTGCTGGCGATACTCGGGGGTCACCTCGATCTCCTTGATACCGGGCTTGGAG
>QWBY01003358.1_pt1 | contig 15489 bp, 9 predicted proteins | sample 1972471 | NCBI WGS metagenome assembly QWBY01 (sample SAMN09866722, study PRJNA288562) | Human gut metagenome isolate term6_stool, whole genome shotgun sequencing... | reverse complement strand
GCAGCAATTGTTGTTTTTCAGCCAGAACTTAGACGGGCATTGGAGAAGCTGGGGGAGAAGAATTTATTTAGTAACATTAATCCGTTCGATAAAAATAAAGAAAATCAGAGGTTTTCGGATGAAACACTGGATAGTATTGTAAGAGCTTGTTATGCCATGGGAAGCGTATGTACAGGAGCACTGATCGTAGTAGAGCAGGTGATTCAGTTAACAGAGTATGAAATGACAGGGATAGAGCTTGATTGTAAAGTGTCTTCTCAGGTGCTGATCAATATTTTTGAACACAACACCCCACTTCATGATGGCGCGGTTATTATCAGAGGGGACAGAATTACATCAGCAACATGTTATCTGCCACTTTCAGATAACATGACAATCAGTAAAGATCTGGGAACAAGGCATCGTGCGGCATTGGGAATGAGCGAGGTTTGCGATGCTCTTGTGATTGTTGTTTCAGAAGAAACGGGACTTGTTTCTGTGGCTTCCGGAGGACGATTGCTTCGAGCTATTAACGCAGAAGAACTTCGGAGTCAGTTAAGCCAGATTCAGTATAGAAAGACAGAGACAAAGAACAAGTTTTCTATACGGAAAGGATGGCACAGATCATGAAAAAATACAAATTGACAACGAATCTTCCGCTTAAGATTATTGCATTTGTTTTTGCAGCATTTCTTTGGCTGATTGTTGCGAATGTTGCTAATCCGGTTACGAAATCAACTTATACAAACATCAAAGTTACGATAGCGAACGATGATGTGATTACACAAGGTGGGGAAGTTTATACGGTTTTAGATGATCAGAATGTAAACGTAGTTGTTTACGCAAAACGTTCAGTGATTCAACAGATTAAGTCGGATGATATTGTGGCTACTGCGGATATCAAAGAAATGGATTCCAGGACAGGGTTGATACCAATTTCAGTATCAATTCCAAAGTATAGTGGATCTTATCAGTCGGCAGAGGCTGCTCCGAGAAATATACAGATTAAGACAGAACCAACAGGTAAGACTGTATTTACACTGACTGTTAGCACAACAGGAACGCAGCGTGACGGTTATCAGATTGGAGAGATGAAAGTTAATCCTGAAAAAATAACGATTACAGGAGCAGAATCAACAGTAAAATCAATTGATAAAGCCGTAGCGAAGATTAATGTAGATGGAATTTCAAAAGATGAAGAACTTACAGCAGAACTTGTTTTATATGATGCATCGGGAAATGTAATCAATCAGGGACAGCTAAGTAATAATCTTGGAGAAGATGGAATCACTGTAGATGTGACAGTAATGAGGATCAAGACGGTTCCATTAAAATTTGAAGCATCTGGAACACCGGCAGATGGATATGAATATCTCGGTTGTTCGAGCGAACCGGCGAGCGTGCAGATCTGCGGAAAAGAAGAGGCCTTATCCAAGATTGAAAGTATCAATATTCCAGCATCTGAATTGTCTATCGCTGGGGCAACAGAGAAGATAGAGAAAGCATTTGACATTACAGATTATCTGCCGGAAGGTGTAGAACTGATTGAAGGCGCTTCAGGAAAGGTTACCGCAACTGCAATGATCGAACAGTTGGGAAATCGTACAATTGAGTTCATGGTTGCATCCATCAAACAGAATTATCTGGCAAAAAATCTTCAGGTAAGTTACGAGCCAGATGCTGAGGTGACACTTGTATTTCAGGGAGAGAAAGATACGCTGGATAGTCTGGATATCAGCAATGCAGTATCGGTAAATCTCCAGAATTACACGAAGGAAGGCACTTATGACATACCGGTAGAAGTAGACCTTCCGGATGGAGTAACGTTGACAAAACCAGTGACAGTGCAGCTTATATTGACTGAAAAAGGATCCACAAAGGATGAACAACCGGAAAATAACGCTGGGACAAATTAATAATACTTCATATTAATTAAAAAAGTACAGGTCTAAATTAAAAAAGAATTAAGAAGGCTGGCATTGACAGTTTTCAATGCATATTATATGATATTGGAGTTAAAACTTCCAACTATCAGAGAGATAGAATAGGAGAATAACATGGTAAGCGATAAAGTAGTGATCAAAAATCCGACAGGACTTCATCTAAGACCGGCAGGATTGTTTTGTAAAACTGCGATGCAGTACAAGAGCAAGATCACAGTGTACAAAAAGATGAAAAACGAAGAGGTAAATGCAAATGCCAAAAGTGTATTAAGCGTACTGGGTGCATGCATAAAAAGCGGAGATGAGATTACAATTATTTGTGAAGGAGAAGACGAAGAAATAGCACTTTCAGACATGGTTCAACTTGTGAAAGATGGATTGGGAGAATAAGTGGTGTTTATAAACTGGTATATTGTAACAGTGAAGAGACATTAGGAGGAAAAAGAAATGAGCAAAGCAACATTAGTAATCATGGCGGCAGGTATTGGAAGTCGTTTTGGAGGCGGAATCAAGCAGCTGGCTCCAATCGGACCAAATGGAGAGATTATCATGGACTACTCCATCTATGATGCATTAGAAGCAGGGTTTGACAAAGTTGTATTCGTTATCCGCAAAGATCTCGAGAAAGATTTCAAAGAGATCATTGGCAACCGTATTGAAAAAGAAGTAGAAGTAGCATATGCATTTCAAGAGCTTGATGATATTCCGGAAAAATTCAGCGGAAAATTCACAGGAAGAACAAAACCTTGGGGAACAGGTCAGGCAATTCTTTGCTGTAAAGATGTGGTGGATGCTCCATTCCTTGTAATCAATGCAGATGATTATTATGGAAAAGAAGCATTTAAAGAGGCATACAGTTATTTGACAAACCTTCCATCTGCTGATATAATGCAGATTTGTATGGTCAGCTTTGTATTGAAAAATACATTGAGTGATAACGGAGGCGTGACCAGAGGTGTGTGCGAAGTAGACGGACATGGCATGCTTGCAGACATTGAAGAGACACATAACATCGAAAAAGAAGACGGAAAAGCTGTAATCCACAAAGAGGATGGAGATGTATTCCTTGACGTTGATTCACCGGTATCTATGAATATGTGGGGAATTACACCTGAATTTTTTGAGATTCTTAAGACAGGATTTGATGAGTTCCTTGAGAAAACAGAAAGTACAGATCTAAAAGCAGAATATCTGCTTCCGACAATGATTGGAGATCTGTTAAGTGATGGAAAACTGGAAGTAAAAGTACTGCAGTCACATGACCAGTGGTTTGGTGTGACATATAAGGAAGATAAAGAATCTGTAACAGTAGCGCTTCGTGGATTGATTGAAGAAGGAGTTTACCCGTCAAAATTGTTCTAATTTGAGAAAAGGGATGTAAGATGGCAAAACGAAAAGAATCTGCTGGCAATTCTGCACGCAGAAAAAAAAGTACAAATAAGTATTCCCGCAGATCGGGAAGTAATAAGCTGGGGACTTTGTGTATCATTCTTCAGACGATTGCCAGTATAGCCTTAATGGCGGTATTGTATTTGTTAGGAATGATTCCGGATAAGTATCTGATACTGGCAGCAGCAATACTGTTTTTCTTATGGTGTGTGACACTGAATTCACAGGTGGCAAGGAGAAAACGGGGGACTTTGGGAAAAGTGTTCAGTTTACTTATGGCTGTTGTGATGTTTACAGGAAGTTATTATGTCGCTCAGGCTAATAATATGATTGGAAAGATCACAGGCAGCAACTATAAAGTAGATAAGATGGTTGTTGCAGTGCGAGCAGATGATTCGGCAGAGACAATAGAAGATGCGGCAGACTATACGTATGGTGTACAGTTTGAGAAAGGTGCTGACAATATACAGACAGCTGTAGCTGATATTGAAAAGCAAGTTGGCGTTGATACGATTGAAGTGAAAGAGTATGATTCCGTTCAGGATCAGGCACAGGCTCTGATTGATGGAGATTGTGATGCAATCATTTATAACAGTGCATATACAAGTCTGATGGAAGAAGCAGTAGATGGCTATAGCGATAAAGTGAAAGTGTTGTATACATTTAATATACGTGTTGAGTTGGATTTCGGGAATTCAACAGGAGCAACAGATGACAGTATTATAAAAGAACCATTTACAGTTTATATCAGTGGTATTGATGTCTATGGTGATGTATCAGAAACAAGCCGAAGTGATGTGAATATTATTGCAGTTGTGAATCCGCAGACACATCAGATTTTATTAGTAACTACTCCGCGTGATTACTATGTACCGATTCCAAAGATTTCAGGCGGTCAGAGAGATAAACTGACTCATGCAGGGATTTACGGAGTAGATGCCTCCATGCGTACACTGGGTGAATTGTATGAGACGGATATTAATTATTATGCGAGATTGAATTTTACTTCATTAATTGATATTGTAGATACACTTGGAGGAATTGATGTATATTCAGAGTATGCGTTTACAACAAGTGAAGATTCTGAACATGTAATGGATGTACAGGAAGGATATAATCACTTCAATGGTGAAGAAGCACTTGCTTTCTGTAGAGAGAGACATAATGTTCCAGGCGGAGACAATCAGAGAGGAAAAAATCAGCAGGCAGTTATTACTGCTATGTTGAAGAAGTGTTTGTCACCGACTATGCTCTTGAAAGCGAATGCGATTATGGAACAGGTGAGCAAAGATGTTGAGACAAATATGTCTCAGGAAGAGATTAACGCATTGATTAAATATCAGTTGAGTAATAATCCGGCTTGGACGATTCAGTCTGTAGCAGCGGAAGGTACAAATACAACTGGTACATGTTATTCCAGTGGTGATACAGGACTCTTTATTATGGAACCGGTTGAATCTTCTGTGCAGAATATTATTGATTTGGCAAACATTGTAGAAGAAGGTGGAGTGTTGCCGGAAGGTGAACAATTGAATTAAATCAGAGGACGGAAAAATAGAGATGATTCTCGTTTTTCTGTCCTTTTTTTGTTTTGAGGCACTTACGAAAAAACAAAAAAATATAAAGAAATGAGAAAAAACAAAAAATTCACAGATAAAACACTAAAAAGACAAAAAGTATTTACAAATACAATGAATTGTGGGAAAATATGATATAACAAGATCGTATAAGGAGGTTCCCATATGAAGAGAAAAAAGATAATTGCTTTACTTTGCGTAGCAGCGACTAGTGCAAGTCTTGTTACTCCGGTAATGGCAGAAGAGAATCAAGCTACAGGAACTACACAGGAAGCGGCTGTGGATCAGGAAGCACCAGTCGAAGAAGCGGATGAGAGCAATGTAGAACAAAAGGAAGAATCAAATGCAGATGTAGAACAGTCAGAGACTGAAAAAGTAGTTTCAGAAGAGAAAAACGAGCCGTCTGAAAACATAACAGAAGATACAGAAAACGAAACATCAACAGATGAAACAGTTTCGGACAAGAATCTGACAGAATCACTAGATGTTGATGAAGAAGTGAAAGATGGATTTGTTGAAGAAGACGGTAGTGTATATTATTATGAAGCAGGAAAAAAAGTAACAGATACTATTCGCGACTTTAAAGACGAAACTGGATTTGAATATTCATGCTATTTCGATTGTTATGGAAGAATGATGATCGATAGTGAGGAATGGGTTGAATACACGGATGAAAATGGGAAATCGCATGATGGAATTATACGGGCAGATGAAAATGGATATTTAATTATCGATGATTGGTATCAGAATCAGGATGGCTCATGGAATTATTATAAAAAGGATTTCATTAGAGCAGAGGATGAAGTTGTAGAAAAATATGGCAAACAATACTATTTGGATTCAGATGGGATTCTAGTAACTGATTCTCAACTTACTATTGGTGGACAGTTGTATCAGGCGGATGCATCTGGAGCAATCACATTGATTCAGGCTTCAGCAAAGGAACATTGGGTGAAGACAAACGGAAAATGGTACTTATTTGTTGATAACAAACTTGTTAAAGATAAATTCTACCTTTATAAAGGGGATTATTATTATTTTGACAATAATGGAGAAATGCAGACAGGTTCGTTTGATACAGAAGACGGAAAAGCTTATATAGCGGATTCAAATGGTATCGTTATTTATACACCAACTGAAGGATGGAATAAAACAAAAGACGGAAAAACATGGTGCTATTATAAAAAAGATAGTGACGGTAATCTTTATCTTCTTAGAGGGGAATTCCTTTCATATAGTGGTTCAAAATACTACCTCGATGGGAATGGCGTTATGGCAACTGGAGTATTTGAAGCCCGGGAAGATGATGGTTATTATTATTACTTTGCCAATAATAGTGGCGAAATTCAGCAAAAGTCAGATTGGATTCACCATGAGGGAGAATGGTATTATTCAAAAGACGGAAAGTTGTACGCTGATGGAGTTAAAACAATTGGTGGTAAAAAATACTATTTCATGTATAATGCAACGATGCTTTCAGGGTATCTTACAGAAACATATCATGACGGCAGTGAAACTCATTATATGACAAATGATTCTGGAGTGATCCAGGAAACAAACGACTGGGTTAAGTATGATGGTGCGTGGTATTTCTGGAGAGATGGCGATATATTGAAAAATTGCATTTATGACATTTGGGGAAAGAAGTATTACTTTAACTATGATGGAGAGATGCAAGTAGGAAGAATTGAGGTTCATGATAGTAATACATTGTACCTGACAGATTCTTCAGGAGCTCTTATAAATACGCCGGAATGGAATACGTACAAAAATAATTGGTATTACATGAATGCAGTCCGATGGAGTTATTCTGAAAAATGACTGGTATCAGGAAGGATATGATTGGTATTATGCAGGAGAAGATGGAGCTTTATTGACACATAGTTGGAAATCAGGTGCAGGTGACGTTTGGTATTACTTAAATGAATCAGGTGCAATGGCTAAAGGAATGTGCTGGGTTTATAATAAGGGTGATTATGATAACGGCAAGTATGAATACTTTGATGATAATGGTATTTGGCAGGAAAATAATCCTATCAAAAAGAATGATTGGTCATTGGTTGATGGCAAGTGGTATTATTACAGTGAGGGCAAGCCATATACAGGATGGGTTGGATCTTACTATATCAGTCATGGTGTAATGTGCACAAATACTTATATAGAGGAAGACGATGACAATAACGCAGATTATTATGTAGATCACCAGGGGGTTTATCAGAGAAATAGCTGGGTTAAAATACCAGGATATGAAGGAGAATATAGTTGGAGATATGCTGGAACAGACGGAAAAATTTTGAAAAATGTGTGGGTCGGTGATTATTACATTAATGGATCAGGTTACATGGTTTCAAATGGAATTGTAGATACAGGATACTATGGCTTATGTAAATTTGCAGACGACGGAAAATTTATTGGCTATGTGAAAAAGTCGGATTGGAATAAAGTTGGTGATAAATGGTATTACGTTGATAGTAATGGGTCACTGTTAAAAGGAAGACAAGTAATCGGAGGAAAAACATATTACTTTAAGGAATGGGATTATGAAATGTATGCAAACACAACAGTATATGATGATGTTAATCATGAATTAGTGTTTGTGGGATCAGATGGCACAGTTTCAAAAGCAAATGGCTGGCAATTAGGAAAATATGGCGAATGGTATTATCTTGAAAATGGAATTCCGAAGACAGGGTGGCTTAATTATGGTGGAAAGAGATATTACCTTTCACCGTCGACACTCACAGGATCTAAAGAAGTGTGGAATGAAGATACCGGAGAACACGAGCGTTATTTCTTTGATCAGGACGGAGCAGTTTGCGAACCGAATGACGGATGGTTTTCTATCAAATCTGACGATTATACTTACTGGTATTATATAAAGAATGGAGAAGCGGTAAGAAATAGATGGTACAATGGTCATTATTTTCATTCGGATGGTACGATGAGTATTGGAAGCAATTATACAGGCACAGATGAAATTTATGTATATGATGACAATGGTTATCTTCTGAAAAATGGTTGGCATAAGCTGCATGGCGTTTGGTATTATACAGATGCAAAAGGAAGAGCATATACCGGAGAAAGAAAGATCAATGGAACAAAATACTGGTTCGCAAATGATGGTATTTGGGTAAAATAGTAAATTAGCTAAAGTGGTGAAAAATAGTTGAATAATTTAGGGGCAGTCATTAATGGCTGTCCCTTTTGGTGGTGAGAATAGTATCGTGATTTTTCATAGAAATATTGTTGAAACTATTGAAGAAATATAGACAAAGTGGAATGATTGCGATAGAATGATAATCGTGACAGATTGCTTTGCGATAGTGGAGGAGTAAAAATGTATAAGAGGAAGTTGTTTTATGCGATGTGCTGCCTTACAGTGGTACTTGCGATAGGCTGTGGAAAGAAAGACAGCACGGATACAAAAAATCCGGAACAGGTAGAAAGTCAGGATACTACGAAGACAGACGATAAAAATAAGAGTGATACAAAGAACGATACAGAAAAGAAAGATGATAAGAAAGAAGAATCAGAGAAAACAAAAAGTGTCATGAAGATTTATTCTATCAATATGAGTTCAGGAGAGATCCAGACAGAAGATGTGGAGACAGATTCTTTAAATGAAGAAAAGGTTTGGTCATTACTTCAGGAAAAGTCAGTGATCACTTCAGAATGTAGGATGAATTCTTTCAAAGTGAACGAAGAAGAGAAGACGATAGATCTTGATGTAGATGAAGGATTTGGGAATTATATTCGTTCCATGGGAACAACAGGAGAAACGGAAGTGCTTGCATGTGTTGTAAACACGTATCTGGACAGCTTCCAGTGTGAGAAAATCAAGATAACAGAAGCAGGACGTACATTTGAGACAAGTGGTGCAGTTCTGGCAGGTTATATGACAAAGCAATAGGAAGCGGGGATGCGAAAAAGTGAAAAAATTATTAAAAAAATGTACGGTATTATTGTTGACAGCGGCAATGTCTATTACAGCGCTACCGGTGACGGCATGGGCTGAGACTCCGGAAGAGTCAGCAGTGACGGGAGCGGAGACAGCTACGGATTATGTAGATGAGAATGCAGTAGATGAAAAACAGGCAGCCGATACTGAACAGCGCCTAAATTATATGTACATAGATCAGCCTTATCTGGAAACACCGAATACACAGAAGGTAGTGGTATCCTGGGGAGATGGTTCCGAGGGGATTGAACAGATGACCGCAACTGTGCAGGGACCAGTAGGAGAAGAAGTGTGGACTGCAGTACAGGAATCAGATGGCATATATCTGTTTGAAAGAGCTTATACAGAGCAGGAAAGGGGAGTCTATTCTGTTACAGAACTGCACGTTACAATTGCGGGAAATGTATATGATTATTCCCTTGCAGATCTTGGAATAGAAGCACTCTTTGGTGTAGATGAAAAATATGAAGGAATCGAAGAGTTACAGCCGGTAAGTGAGGAAGAGGTATCAGCAGATATTGCGGCATACAATATTGATGAATCCGGAAATGTTACTGAGCAGTCAAGTATCGAGGAGGCAATTGTTCAGGCAGAACAGGAAATTCCAGCAATGATGAGTGATGACGGAGTTCAGACACAGTCATCTAATATTGTAGTAGCACTTGATCCAGGACATGATTCAACACACGCTGGCGCATCAGCAAACGGCGTACGAGAAGAAGTCCTTACATTAAAGATTGCACAGTATTGTAAAGCAGAACTGGAAGAGTATGCAGGCGTATCAGTCTACATGACAAGAACAACAGCAGACTGTCCGCATCCGGGCGGAAGTTCTGCTCACGATATTGATCAGAGAGTAGCTGATGCAGCGGCAGCTGGAGCAAGTGTCTATGTCAGCTTTCATTTGAATTCATCTCTATCTTCAGCAGCAAAAGGTGCAGAAATAATCATTCCGAACACAAACTGGAAACCACAGGTCGGAAATGACGGAAAGAAACTGGCTACACTGATCGAGTCAGAACTTGTTGGGCTGGGACTGGAAGAAAGAAAAATTTATTCAAAAAATACAACTGTGAATGAACGTTATGAGGATGGCTCTCTTTCAGATTATTTTACAGTTCAGATTTCTGCAAAGGAGCATGGAATTCCGGGAATTATAGTGGAACATGCGTTTGTGACCAATACATCGGATGTAAATAATTTTCTAAATAATGAAGCTGGACTGAAGAAACTTGGTGTTGCCGATGCGACTGGAATTGCGAAATATTTTGGTCTGTCAAAGGGACAGTGGTATAAGGATTATACTGGTTGGTGGTATGCATCTGGAACAAGCTATTTGAAAAATCAGTGGGCACAGATTAGTGGAAGCTGGTATTATTTTGATTTTAATGGCTATATGGAGACTGGTTGGCAGAAAATTAGTGGAAAGTGGTCATATCTAGGTGGAACAGATGATGGAATTATGCGAATCGGTTGGCAAAAAATAGGAACCAATTGGTATTATTTTAATTCAAGTGGATATATGTTAACTGGTTGGCAAAAAATAGGAACCAAGTGGTATTATTTCGGTGAATCTGACGACGGAGCAATGCGAATCGGTTGGCAGAAGATTGGTGGAGACAGGTATTATTTTGGTGAAGCTAATGATGGAGCAATGAAGACCGGTTGGCAGAAAATAGGAGAGTCCTGGTACTATCTAGGCAGTTCAAATGGTGGATATCTGCAAACAGGTTGGCAGAAAATCGGTGGAGCCTGGTATTATTTTAGTGATAAAGAGAATGGAGCAATGAAAACTGGCTGGCAGAAAGTTGGGAGCACATGGTACTATTTGGGAAGCGCAGATGGCGGCTACATGCAGACTGGATGGAGAAAGCTAGGAACAAACTGGTATTACTTTGGTGGAACAGACGATGGAGCAATGCGAACCGGTTTTGCAAAAGTAGGTGGTGATTGGTATTACTTTGGTGGAACAGACGATGGAGCAATGAAAACCGGTTGGCAGAAAATAGATGGAACATGGTATTTCTTTAATGATGATGGAATGTATGATTCTACCAAGAAATATGATGAGATTCCGGGGATAAATGATGACAAAATAAATGGAAGTGCCGGCACAAACAATTCGAATACAAATTCTAATGTTGTTGAGGGGACGTATTTGATTGAAGGAGATACCGAAGTAACAGTGGATCAGATGGTAGCTTATTTTGAGGCAAGTAAGAAAGCTTATCCGGAAGATGTAATGCGAAAAGGTGGGGCGGCTACAATCAGAGATTTTTGTCAGATTTATTACGAAGAAGCTGTGGCAGAAGGAATTAAAGCAGAAGTTGCATTTGTACAGGCGATGAAAGAGACAGGTTGGTTACAATTTACAGGTGTTGTGAAAGCAGAGCAGTATAATTTTGCGGGCATGGGAGCAACAGGAAATAGTGTTTCAGGTGAATCATTTAAAGATGTAAGAGAGGGTGTACGTGCACAAATTCAGCATTTGAAGGCATATGGATCAACAAAATCTTTAAATCAGACATGCGTAGATAATCGTTTTAAGTATGTTGAACGAGGAAGTGCAATTTATGTAGAATGGCTAAGTATACCTAACAATCCTAAGAAAAAAGGATGGGCAGCTGCCAAAGGATATGGTGTTGATATTGTGAAGATGATACAAAAGCTCAAGAAAATGTAAAAATTGATACTAGTTATTTCAACAGGGAAGGAAATGAAAGATGAGTTGGAGCAAGTGAACCAAGCAGTGATGCGGGGGCAGGTTCTTCCGATTCATCAGGAGATGACGCATGTTTGGATGATGGATTCTTATACTAGAACAGTAAGAATGCAGAAAGTATTCTTGAATAATTAATTAAGAAAGAGAAAAAGAGATGGGGGCCGTGTGTTCCCATCCCTTTTAAGGTATAAGAAGAAATATGTCATTAGTATCAAATTTATTTATTATATTTGTAGCCGGGGCTGTGCTTTTGTATTACCTGTTTCCAAAAAAGATGCGATGGTGGGGGCTTCTTTTAACAAGCTAAATTTATTATCTTGCTGCAGGGACAAAGTACTTTCCATTTTTACTTTTCTCAACGATAATCACTTATCTCTGTGGAGTGGCGATAGAACATGAAGTGAATCAAGATAAAAAGAAAGCAAAACGATATCTGATCATAGGGCTGATTCTTAATTTTGGAATGCAGATTTTATTGCCGTTAGGTATTTCATTTTACACGTTTCAAACATCAGGATATTTGCTTGACATATATTGGAAAAGAGATCATGCAGAGAAAAATATTTTCCGTTATGCATTGTTCGTATCCTATTTCCCACAAATTTTACAGGGACCGATTGGGAGACATAGTAGATTAGCAGAACAATTATACGAAGGACATTCCTTTGATCTACAGAAAATTTGCAGAGGAATTCAGCGTATTTTTTGGGGATTTTTTAAGAAGATGATTCTTGCAGACTGGTCAGCGGTGTTTGTGGATGCGATATTTGGAAATCCAGATCAATATAACGGATTGGCAATTTTTGGAGTGCTGTTTTATTCTATGAGGTAGAATATCTGAATTTTAATACGGAATACTATGATTTGTTTTCACATGATATTACAAAATATACAGATTATGATGGTCATATGAATGGAGAGTCAGCGAGGAATTATTCAACTATTTTGGGGTATTTTTTGAGAAAATAAGAGTATAATAAGAAAAAATCATCAAAAGTCATAAAAAAGAGATAAGATGATGTATTGTAAAATGATATAAAATTTGTTATTATATAACCGTATGTAAAAAAATCGTAACAATTTATAAAAGAGGATATAAAGATGAAAAAGATACTTAATTTGCATAATTCCAGAAATCGAATGATTTTACTATGCGGAGTAGATATATTAACAATTATTATTCATTCATATTTGTCATTAATACTTCGATATGAATTACATTATTCGTGGATTCCAAAAGAATATATTCATAGTATGAAATCCTATTTGCCTATTGGAATAATTTCAACACTTGTAATATTTATGATTTTAAATTTGTATAATAGTGTTTGGTCTTTTGCAGGATTAAGAGAATTGACGATGATAGGCGTTGCTTGCTTCTTGTCAACAGTATGCCAAGGGTTTGGAATGCAACTTTTAGTTCTTCCTGTTCCGAGAAGCTTTCATGTATTTTACTTTTTTTTGCTACTCAGCACTACAGTTTTAACAAGATTTTCATATAGAATTTATTGGGTATTGAAAAGTGGACTAAGAAAACCTCAAGGTCACGTATATCATACATTAGTGATCGGAGCTGGTGAAGCCGGAAGTATGATCATTCAGGAACTGAAGTACAGTGCACATTTGAACAGTAAGGTAGTAGGCGTTATTGATGATAATCCACACAAGAAAGGAAAACTGATTCACGGTGTTCGTATTCTTGGTGGCAGAGAGTGCATTTTAGATGTAGCAAAGAAATATGAAGTTGATGAGATTATTCTTGCAATCCCTTCTGCATCTCCGAAAGTAACAAGAGACATCCTTCGCATCTGTAATCAGACAACTTGTAAGCTGAAAATCCTTCCGGGTATGTACCAGTTGATCACAGAGGATGTGAGTGTTTCAAAACTAAGAGATGTTTCTATCGAAGATTTACTTGGGAGAGATCCGATTAAAGTAGATCTGGAAAGTGTGCGCGGATTTATTGAAGGTAGATGTATCATGGTAACTGGTGGTGGCGGTTCTATCGGTAGTGAACTTTGCCGTCAGATAGCAAAATATAAACCATCAAGATTGATCATTTTTGATATTTATGAAAATAATGCGTATGATATTCAGCAGGAGTTGAAATTAAACCATCCAGAGTTGAATTTGACCGTGTTGATTGGATCTGTAAGAAACACAAGCCGTATTGAATCCGTTATAGAAACATACAGACCGGACGTGATTTATCATGCGGCTGCACATAAACATGTTCCGCTGATGGAGGATAGTCCGAACGAGGCAATTAAGAACAATGTATTTGGAACTTATAAGACAGCGAGAGCTGCAGACAAGTTCGGAGTAAAGAGATTTGTTCTTATTTCAACGGACAAAGCAGTTAATCCGACAAACATTATGGGTGCATCTAAGAGAATGTGTGAGATGATCATTCAGACATTCAGTAGATATTCCAAGACGGAATTTGTTGCTGTGCGTTTTGGAAATGTGCTTGGAAGCAATGGTAGTGTTATTCCATTGTTTAAGAAACAGATGGCAGCCGGAGGTCCTGTGACAGTTACACATCCGGATATTATCCGTTTCTTTATGACAATTCCGGAAGCTGTATCATTGGTAATGCAGGCAGGCGCATTGGCTCATGGAGGAGAAATCTTCGTGCTTGATATGGGTGAGCCGGTTAAAATTGCTGATCTTGCCAAGAATTTAATTCGTTTGTCAGGTTATACTCTTGGTGTGGACATGAATATTGAGTATACAGGACTTCGACCAGGAGAAAAATTGTATGAGGAGATTCTTACAAAAGAGGAAGGTTTACAGAAGACGGCAAATAATCTGATTTATGTGGGACAACCGTTAGAATTTGATGAGGTACATTTCTTAAGCGAGTTGAAAAAACTCGAAATTGCTGCATCAGAGGAATCAAGGGATGTGAAAAAAATCGTATCTGGAATTGTTCCGACGTATCATATCAGAGAAGAAGATAAGGAACGTGATGAAGAGATGTACGAAGAATTGTTAAGTCTTGGAAAAGCGAGTCACGAAGAACCAGTTGTGGAGGATAGATAGATGGAAAACAGACATATAGCATTTTCACCACCGGATATTACGGAGGAAGAGATTGCAGAGGTTGCAGATACTTTAAGAAGTGGATGGATAACTACAGGACCTAAGACAAAGAAATTCGAAAACGAAATAGCAGCATTTTGCCATACGAGTAAGGCAGTTTGTCTTAACTCAGCTACAGCATGTGCAGAGATGAGTTTACGTGTTCTTGGAATTGGTCCGGGGGATGAAGTGATTACAAGTGCGTATACGTATACTGCATCAGCAAGTGTTGCAGTACATGTAGGTGCAACACTTGTATTAGTAGATACTCAGCCGGATTCTTATGAGATGGATTATGAAAAGCTGGAATCTGCAATTACAGAGAAAACAAAGGCAATCATTCCGGTTGATCTTGGAGGGGTGATTTGTGATTACGACAAGATATTCGACATTGTAGAAAAGAAAAAGTCATTATTCCGTCCGAGCACAGAGATACAGAAAAAGATGGGAAGAATAGCGGTAGTAGCCGATGGTGCGCATGCATTTGGTGCTACAAAAAATGGAAAGCATAGTGGAGAAATTGCAGATTTTACAAGCTTTTCTTTTCATGCAGTAAAGAATCTTACAACAGCAGAAGGCGGAGCAGCAGTCTGGAGAGATATTGACGGAATAGATAATGAAGAAATTTACAAACAGTTTATGCTTCTTTCTCTGCATGGTCAGTCTAAAGATGCTTTGGCTAAGACACAGCTGGGAGCGTGGGAGTATGACATTATTGCGCCGTATTATAAATGCAATATGACAGATATTATGGCATCTCTTGGACTTGTACAGTTGAGAAGATACCCATCGATTTTGGCAAGAAGAAAAGAAATTATAGAAAAATACAATGAAGGA
>QWBY01001288.1_pt1 | contig 15515 bp, 7 predicted proteins | sample 1972471 | NCBI WGS metagenome assembly QWBY01 (sample SAMN09866722, study PRJNA288562) | Human gut metagenome isolate term6_stool, whole genome shotgun sequencing... | reverse complement strand
AGCAATGTCTTGGCTGTCTACAGATGTTCTGATGTATGTTGGGAACCACTTGCTGTCTTGGTCCTTAATATCATCTAAGTTATCAGTATATCTTGTGTGATAGTGAGCTAAGTGCTCTTCGCCATGGATTTGCATTAAAGCCATGTACTTCTTAACATCTTTAGAATCAGTTTCAAATACGAACCAGTTAAGAGTCTTGTTTCCGTGAGGAACTTGGATAGTGTCAACTAGTTTGTACTCAGCCTTAGCAATCTCCTTGCCTTCACCGATCTTGCCATCGTAGTAAGTGATAGTGTTACCTTCAATGTGTAGACCCTTGTAGTCAGTTGCTCTTCTTTCTTCGATGCCCTTGATGTAGTCATCAGCTGAGATGCCCTCTTCTTTAGCCTTCTTTTCGATAGCTTCCTTTACAACAGGATCATCATAGAAAGCGTTGATAGAGTTCCAGTCTCCAGCCCACATCTCTAAAGTAACTTCTTCAGAAGGAGCTTCAGCCTTTTCCTCAGACTTATCTTCAGCCTTTTCTTCAGTCTTTTCTTCAGTTTCAGCAGCTGCTTCAGTCTTTGGTTCTTCCTTAGCAGGCTCTTCGTTCTTCTTGCAAGCAAACATCATAGATGAAACTAGAGTAAGAGCTAGAGCTAGCGTTAAAAATCTTTTTGCGTTTTTCATTAAAAAAACCTCCTAATAAATTTCTTTTAGTGATTCGCACCCTTCTCTTAGAGGCGCCAACCATTAGCTATGTTAGCATAGCTTTATACATATGTCAATAGCCTCTAGAGCACTAAATGCATACCTTTGAAGGCATTTTGATATAAGAGTGCGTTTATATTTAGCAAGATTAATATTTTATAATTGAGTGATGCTCAGAAGAGTTAGCACGCACTAACGCATCTATATACTTGCATATATAGAGCAAATTTTATCATTTATCACGAATAGACATATTGAAAAACTTGTGAAAAATTTTATTTAGTATAAAAAAGTTTATATTAAGAGCCAAGGTATATATGGCAAGGATGCATATCGAAAAGATAGTTCCACCAGAGCTTAGTGGGGCAAATTGACAATTGCACATCGAAAATTGTTTTCCTTCGCTTGCTGGTCTACGAAAACTGATAATTTCTAAGCTTACTCACCTGTGGTCTCATATCCGTTCGCTACGCTCAGCTAGATGAGCCCACGGCCGGTTCGTTGCGCCAAGAAATTAAAACAGTTTTCTCCGAATGCTGCGCTCGTGAATAACAATTTTCTCACTATTTAGATAAGTACACACAAAAAAGAAGAAGGCATCGCTACCTTCTTCTTAAGTGTTTTATTTTGTTTCTTATAAGCTCACACTAATTTTCTTCACAGAATTTAGCGATGAGAATTGATGGATGAGACGAAGTGGAACTTTGAGGCAAGCGGAGTGTACAAATGTACTCGAGCATTGCCAAAAAGTGAACAAGTCTCAGGCGCAATTCTGGCGCTAAATTTATCTATTTATTTCAGACCAGTCTTCTTGGACTAATCCCTTTACCCTTCTTCTAAAAGTATGAGTGTTAGTTGCTTCAACCATATCGTTATATCCCCAGAAGCTTGTGAACAAGTCACCAAATACATTGATATTCATCTTGTCTTCGCTTTGGATAGCAGAAACACTGTCGTAGTTTCTATCAAAGATCTTGTTTAGTATGTGTGCTGCTTCTGCTCTAGTGATAGGTGCGTTCGGTCTGAATGTGCCGTCAGGGTAGCCTGAGATTCTGCCTGCTGCGTACTCTTTACCTATAGCAAGCTTTGCCCAGTGATCCTTCACATCTGCAAATGGTGCTTCGCCGTATGGTTTTGCATCTATTTGAGATATCATTTGTGTGAATTCTGCTCTAGTAATAGGTGCGTTTGGTTTGAATGTGCCGTCTGGGTAGCCCTTCATGACTCCGCGTGAAAGTGCCGCGTTGATGGCTCTGTTGTACCAGTGGCTTGGAGTGTCAGTGAAGGCTGGTTTAAGTGCTGATGCAGTGTTTTCGTCTTCAAGTAGTCTTGCAAGCATAGCTGCCGCTTCAGCTCTTGTAACGTTGCCGTTAGGTCTAACTGTTCCATCTGGGTAGCCGAAGATGTAGGCCTTGTGAGTGTAAACCTCTCTTGTGTCCTCGTTAATGTCTTCGTCCTCTACATCGTCCCTTCTATTGTGACGTCTTCTTGATCCGCCTTCAACTCTTACGTTTATAGATATAGGTGTAAGAATACCATCTACATATACATAGCCACGGATTGTGAATATCGATGGGCCGCTGTAGCGTGGAGAAACTTCTATGCTGATTGAGCCGTCAGGGTTCACTCTTACGTAAACGCCTCTTGGTGCGTCGATGCCCTCAAGCGCTTCGCTTACATAGCCAGGAGTGCCGATTGGGTAGATAGTTCTTTCATCGCCTATGCCTACTGTAGTGTCTGGGTAGTATAGCTCTGGTAATGGTCTTGGTACGCGCTTGTTTACTGTCTTATCTGCTGGTAATTTACCAATTACGTTACCATCTTTATCTTTTACAGTTACTGTTCCGTCTTTACCTACTTCGACTGTTGCACCTTCTGGTAGATCTGGATTTGCTTTCTTAACTGCGTCTTCAACAGCCTTCTTTTCTTCTGGTGTTAAGTTAGATGGATCTTTTACTTCAACTGGTTTTTCTGGAGCATTTACTACTCCCTTAACTGTTTGTTCTGGTTTTAATTTACCAATTTCGTTGCCATCTTTATCTTTTACTGTTACTGTACCATCGTCTGCTACATCAATTGTTGCGTCTGCTGGTAATTTTGGATTTGCATCTTTAACAGCTTTCTTAACAGCTTCTTTTTCGTCATCTGTTAATTTAGATGGGTCTTTTACTTTAACTGGTGTGTCTGGTGCTTTGATTTCTCCAGCTTTCTTAATTGTTTGTGCTGGTGTTAATGTTGCACTCTTACCATCTTTTGTTACTGTTACGTTACCTTTATCGTCAACTGTTATAGTTGCATCTGCAAGATCTGGGTTAGCTGTTTTTATTGCTTCCTTGATCTTTTCTTTTTCAGCTTCTGTAACATCATCTGGATTTGCTACTTCAACAGCTTCTGGTGCTTTTACTGCAAGCTTGCTGCCATCTTGTTCTACTGTTTTGTTCGCTGGTATTGTTCCTAAAACTTTTCCATTTTTATCTTTTACTGTTACAGCTCCGTCATCTGCAACTTCGATTGTTGCACCTTCTGGTAGGTCTGAATTTTTCGCTCTAACTGCATCTTCAACTGCTTTTTTGTTTTCTGGTGTCAATGCTTTTGCGTTATCTACTGTTACTGGTGTTGTTGGTGCTTTTATTTCTAATGGAGCAACTTGAACGGTTACATTTACTTTATCTGTTGAACCATCATTGTACTTAACAACTACAGGGATTGTTACTGTCTTGCCTGCATCTGCAGCTGTCGGTGTGTATTTAACTTCGCCTGTATTCTCATCAACTGTCGCACCTGTTGGAGCTCCTTCTCCTAAGGCAAATGTTGTATTGTCTGGTTTTGTTGCAACTTTACCTTCTTTGTCAGTAAAGTTTGGCGCTGTTATTGTTGAAGGCTTACCTGCTATGGCATCTGCTTCAGTATATGCAGGTGTAAATTTATCAGCAAGTTTTTCTCCACCTTTTCTTGTAACTGCATCTGATGCCGGTATTATTGTTTCTTTTCCGTCTTTATCTTTTACAGTTACGGTTCCGTCGTTGCCTACAGTGATTGTTGCTCCTTCCGGTAATGTGCTGTTGCCACTGCCGTCTTTGTTCGCATCTTCTACTGCTTTTTTAACTGCAGTTTTTTCGCCTTCTTCTAAGTTTGACGGTTCCACTACTTCTGTAAGTTCAGGAACTTTTATATCTGTTGATACAGTTTTATCCTTGCCTATTGTTGTTGATGAACCATCTTTTGTTACTGTTACTGATCCGTCAGCGTTAACAACTATCTCACTATCTTTTAGTGTTGGATTTGCTTCTTTAACTGCTTTTTTGATAGCAGTTTTTTCGTCTGGTGTTAAGTTTGCTGGATCTTTTACAGCTACTTTTGCTGGATCTTTTAATTCTGTTCCTGGTGTAGCTTTTTCTTTAACTGTATTTGATGAAGGAATTATTGTTTCTTTTCCATCTTTATCTTTAACAGTTACTGTACCGTCGTCTGCTACATCGATTGTAGAGCCTGCTGGTAATGTGCTGTTTCCGCTACCATCTTTGTTCGCATCTTCTACTGCTTGTTTAACTGCTGCTTTTTCATCGCCCGTTAAGCTATTAGGATTTGCTACTTCTGTAAGTTTAGGAACTTTTACATCTGTTGATATAGTTTTGTCCTTACCTATTATTCTTTCTTTTCCATCTTTGGTTACTTTTACTGATCCGTCATCATTAACTACAATCTCACTATCTTGTAGTGTTGGATTTGCTTTCTTAACTGCGTCTTTGATTGCTTGTTTTTCTTCTGGTGTTAAGTTTGCTGGATCTTTTACAGCAACAGGTGTCGGTGCTTTTACTGCAAGTTTGTTTTCATCTTGTTTAACAGTTTTATCCGGAGTTATTGTTCCAACAACTTTTCCGTTTTTATCTTTTATTGTTACTGTTCCGTCGTCTGCTACATCAATTGTTGCACCTTCAGGTAATGTGCTGTTTCCGCTACCGTCTTTATTTGCATCTTCAACAGCTTTCTTAACTTTTGCTTTGTCATCATCTGATAAAGCTTTTGAGTTATCTACTTTAATCAGTTCATCAGGTTCTTTGATTACATACTTCGCATTATCCTTGCCAGCATCTTTTGATTCATTACCATTCGCATCTTTTGCTTTTGCGCTTACTTCTGTGCCTGGTTTAACTTTATCTGCTGGTACTACAATTTTCCCATCTTTAACTGTCAAACCGCTATCAGCTGGATCAAATGTCCAATTGCCATCGTCGCCTTTTGTAGCTGTAACTGTCTTTTCAATTCCATTAGGGTCTTTATAAGTTACTGTTACTGTCTTTGTATCTTTATCTGCTGGTGGAGTGATTTCTACACTACCATCGTCTTTTGCTTCAACTTTTGGTGCTTGTGGTGGAGTTGTGTCACTAGCATTTGCTTTGCCGTCCTCTGATGATCTATCTCCATCTTTTGCAACTGCTTTTACTTCTGTGCCATTCTTGACTTTATCGGACGGCAAAGTAATTTCGCCTGTGATTTCGTCTACTGTTATATCTTCATCTGTTCCTTTCGGAAGTTTCCACTTGCCATCAGCGCCCTTTGTTGCTTCTAAAGTTGTAGGAGTATCGCTTCCTGCTGGTGTGTATGTCACTTCTACTTTTTTAGCTTGGTCATCTGCCGGTTTAACTGTGACGCTTCCGTCTTCTTTAGCGCTTACTACAGGAGCCTTTAGTATCTCTTCGACTGCATCCTTTTGAGATAGTAGTCCAACTTTTTGATTAGGTTCTGTTCCTGAAGTAACTGTTACTGAACCATCGTCTGCTACTTCGATCTTAGCATCTGCTGGTAATGTTGTGTTAGCCTTTTTAACCGCCTCTATAACATCATTCTTTTCCTTTTCTGTCAATGAAGACTTGTCTTTAACTTTTGTCTTTGTTGGTGCTTTTAGGCTAATAGTTTTATTTGTGTCATCTTGTGTTACAGTTTTTGATGGATCAATTGTTTTAGTTTCATTGCCCATTGGAACTGTAACTGTACCGTCATCTGCTACTTGAATTTCTTCATCTTTAAAGTGTAAGTCAGGGTTAGCAGCCTTTACCGCTTCTCTTACTTCATCTTTTTCATTTTCTGTTAATTTATTTAAATTAGAAACTTCAACAGGTGATTCTGGATCATTTAATGTTTTGCCAGTTCTGTCAAATGGTTTAACCGTATCTGTGCCTGCAAGTTCGCCCTTCTTCTTGCCATCTGTAACTGTGACATTACCATTAGCGTCAACTTTAATTTCTGCTGTATTTGATAAAGTGCCGTTCGCATCTTTAACCGCCTTAGCAACCTTATCTCTCTCTGCCTTTGTTAAGTTGTTAGGGTCCTTAACTTCAACCTTCTCAGGTGCTTCAAGTTTAAGAACATTGTCAGCTTTAACAACTGTCTTATCAGCTGGAACTTTTCCTGTCTTACCACCTTGTTCAATTGTTACATTGCCTTTTTCGTCAACTGTAACTTCATCAGGTTTTAAATTTAAGTCAGGGTTAGCCTTTATGATGGCATCTTTAACCTTGCCTTTGTCAGTATCATCCAAAGCATCAGGATTTTTAACCTCAACTGGTGGTGCTGGTGGGTTAATATTATTTATTACTTCTTTTTGCTTAACTGTTTTATCAGCAGGAATTTCCCCTGTCTTATCGTCTTTAGTAACACTAACTTTGCCGTCGCTTCCTACTGTAATATCGTCTTTTGTTAAGTTTAGTGTTGGGTTAGCATCTATAACCGCTTGCTTAACTGCATCTTTTTCCTTATTAGTTAAGTCTGTCTTGTCTGAAACAGGAACAGGATTTTCTGGTGCGTTTAATGTTAATTTATTGTCAGCTTTTTGTTCCCAAACTGCATATACTGTCTTTGATGCTGTTACGTTTGTTAATGCATTCGGGTCAGCATCTGTAGCGTCTTTACTATCTGCCCAGCCTAAGAATTTATATCCATCTCTTGTAGGTTCAGCTGGTTTAGTTACACTACCACCATCAGCTTTTACAGTTAACTCGTCCTTGCCGCCTTCGAATGTTCCTCCGTTTGCATCAAAAGTAACTACTGTATCTGTTGAGTAGATGGCGTAAACAACTAGGTGTTTTGTAACTGGAGTTGTATTTGTAAATACTTGATCCTTAGGAAGCTTATTAAAGTCTTCAACACTTGCTGTATTAGCACCAAGCTTAGTCTTACCTTCTTCAGTAACCCAACCTAAGAAGTTTTTGCCAGTTAATGTAGGTGCTTCTGGGAACTTATCTCCAGTGTTTGTATCGGCATTTGCTCCTTCAAAGCCATTGGCTGCGTAGCCTTTTTCGCCGTAGAACTTGTCGTTGTCCGGTACTATCTTGACAGCTTTCTTTACTTCTTTGTTATCTTCTGTCCAAGCACCGTCTGTTGCATCAAACAATACTCTTGCTCTGACTCTTGATTCAAATAAGTCAGATGGAAGTGATGATCCGTCTGATGCTGTTGAAACAAATTTCATGTCCTTTAATAAAGTAAGTTTTGTTTCAGTCTTATCATCTGAGTGATAAGGAAGCATCTTTGTTAAATCAACTGTGTATTCGTATGCCTTGTATTCTTTGCTATCTTCTGTGAATTGTGCATCGAAGATGTCTTTTTTAGCAATTGTTATAGGCTTTCTTAAATCTTTTGTCAAATTGCCGTCTTTATCATATTCGTTGCCGTCTGCTTCAACCTTGCCGAATAGCAGCTTATCGCCTTCGTAAAGTGTTCTTACTTTACCGCTGTCGTACTTTGTGTAGCCGACAATCTTTGTTGTATCTGTATTAAAGTCTGTAACATTTGCTGGTACAACTCTTGGATCTTTATAAGCATTGCCATCTGCATAGTCGTTTGTAAATAATACTTGGTATGGTGTGTAAAGTGACTTGTTGATTGATAGCACGGATCTCTTGTCAGAGTGGTCAGTCCAAGTTATTAGCTTAACTGTTTCTGGTGATTTGTTTAGTGGAATGTATTTGAACCATGATTTTTCAGATTCAATTTCTTGATTATCAGCACCATACGATTCAACAATAATGTCCTTACCAGGCATTAACATTGTAGTGTCGATGTAGAAGTTACCGCCTGATGGTAATGTAGCCTTGTTGGCTGCTCCTGTCATAACTCCGTCTTTGTCGTTATAAGTCCAAGTAAAATTCGGATCAAATCTTAATGAGCTGTCAGTTCCATTTTTAAGTGTGTATTTTAATATATAGTAGCCCTTCTTACCTTGCTTATAAAGGTGCATGTTAATATTTCTGTCCTTTTGAAGAGTAAGGTTTGCAGCTCCTTCATTAAGCTTGGTTCCGTTGTGAATTTGAAGGAAGTTGATTTTACCATCGCCTTCAAATGAAGAAGTATATGGCATGTAGATCTTTAATGATTTACCGCTCTTAACTGTTGTACCTTCTCCGATTGTGAATTGGAAAACGCCGTCGGCAATTTCTTCAAATGCATCCAAGGCGCTCTTACTAGTTGCATATCCGTTGTAGTAACCTTGTGGGCGTCTAAGTATAGCTTGTTCACCGCCGACTTGTATCATGATTTGCTTGCCCTTTGCATTTTTACCTGCGTCAACCATGAAGGAGTCGCCTTCTTGGACTACATAGTCGTTGTCAAATGCTTTTTCATAAACAAGCCAGCCTTTTTCGTTTGGGTTAGTCCAACCGGACATAGTTGAGTAGTCAAGCTTTCTTGTTTTGTCAATACCTGTTGTTCTACCTGCAAAAGTATCTTCAAATTTGCTCTTATCAACCACGTAGTCGATACCTGTGATGTAGTTACCAGATAACATAGTGTATTGATCGTTTTTAGGTATCTCTACTACCTTAACTTTTGGATCTTTCTTGTCAGCTATAGTCTTATATGCTGGTGTAGCAAAAACTAGATATGCAAGCTCTTGGCCATTATCAACCTTTATCTTGTTAAAATCATCTAGCTTAATACCAACGTCTTGCGCATAATTTGACTCTTCCCTTGCAACTGTTAACAGCCTTACGTAGCCAACATTGCCCTTTTCATCAGCCTTTAAATAATTTAAAAGGTTGGAATCAAAAACTTGTGTAAAGGCGATTGGCTCGCCTCCAACAGTCTCTCTTACTATAGTACTAGTTTGACCCATGTATTGAGTTCTTATGATACCTAAGTTTGAAGCATCCTTATACCTATCAGGGTTAGCAATGAATTCTGACATAAAGAACTCTTGGCTTGTTGCGTTGTTACTATCTTCTTGATAGCCACCCTTGATGAATAAGTTATTTAAATTGTCTTCAAGAGATACTGATGTAGTCTTTGTATAAGTTGAGTAGTCCATAGAAGACTTTCCAGGTGCATATGCATATACTCTTTTATAATCATCATCGCATAGTCTCATTTGAATGATGTAGTTCTTCTTACCTAGGGTTTCAAGTTTAACTCCATCCTTAAGTACTAGGTTGATAGGTAGGTTCTTTCTGCCGTTTGTTCTGTCGCCTACTGCACTGGCTACGTCAAAACCTCTGCCCTTAACACCTTTAACAGGGTCAAAGGTATATTTAGTCTTGCCGTCTCTTCCAAATACATAGGAGTTAGAAAAGTCGATGTATTGGTCAAGCTCACCAAAGTTAATTAAAGCCTTGTGCCATACAGCAGACGGTGATAGTGTCCTCTCCTTGTATATAAGTCTAATGACATATCTACCGTTGGCATTGATATACATGCCGTCGTAGTCGATGTCATTCATTCTTACTGGGTCAGATGTAGTAACTCTAACTAATGTTTGAGAGTCCTCCACCTTTCAACGAGACTTATCCCTAATTCTCGCTTCCCAGTTTGGCTTAGTGTAGTACGTTGCACTTGATAAAGCATCTGTAGGAGTATTTCCTTGTGCGGGATCTTGTGCAAAGACTCCAAGTGGTACTAAAGTGATCATCATGATGACCGCTAAGACCATACTAAGCGTCTTCTTTAAGTAATGTGATTTGAAATTTTTCATTCATCTTTCCCCCTCATGAATAAATATTATAGTCATACATATTTATTATATACCCACCCCCATATTAAAATCAAGCATTTAAGAGCTTTTTATGGCATATAATGCATTTTTCTTTCTTATATATAGTTGCTTTGGTATAGATACTGTCTATAGAATGAAAAAAGACCCACGTCAATGGGTCCTGTCTTACACTTAATTTTTATTTGCTTCAAGGTTTATGATGACTAGCTCTGGTCTGTTAAAAATCCTCGGCACCCTAGTCGATTCACGCGCCAAACCCCTACTCACTATCATCTCAGTACCATTGTCAAAGCTATATAAACCGCCAGCATATTTCGGGAAGAAGCCCTCATCCGGCGCGAAAGTACCATTTAAAATGCCGGGTATGCGCCACTGACCGCCATGTGCATGACCAGTAAGTATGAGATCAAAGCCATAGTCAAGGTAAGTCTTCACAAAAGAAGGGCGATGCGCAAGAAGTATGTTAAACTCATCAGTGCGCCTTGCATCACGAGTCTTGTCAAGCTCCGCACGCATACCGACACCACGTCCAGTGTAGCGCGCCTGGTCAGGATCGTTCACGCCGCTAAGAGTGATCTCGTTAGAATTTTGACTCACGCGCACGCACTTGCCACCGATGTCCTTAATGCCATGCTCATCAAGCCAAGCAAGCATCTCATCTGAACGCATGCTCCAGTACTCATGGTTACCAGTAACGTAGTAGCACGGGTAGTCCTTTGCAATGGCTGTAAGGAAGACTTTCGTATTCTCATCAGGAATTTCGTCGTCAAAGATGTCGCCGCCAAGTAGAACGATGTCAGGCTTTTCTCTGTTCACCGCATCAATCAGCGTTTTTTGCCCTGCGCCATACTTACATGAGTGAAGATCCGTGATGAGCGCTATACGCATGGGCTTATTTATTTTATCCGAAGTAATAGTGTAGTGCACAGTTTTTAGGCGCACATCAAAAGCTAGTAGCGCAAGGACTATTAGCAAGATGAGGATGATGTACTTAATGTGTTTTTTCTGTATTTTCATTTATTGCTCCTTAAACTTCTTCTAAGCCAATTTCTTTTAAATATTCATATATCCCGTCATAATACTCTGGTCTCATTGTCCAGTCGCCCTCGTCTCCTCTTGGTACGAATATAATCAAGCCTTGACGAGCTCTTGTTAGCAAGACGCGATAAGCATTTTTTAAATATAACACTTTATCTTTGTTATTAACATTTTGCCACTTAGTACCTTTAAAGCTATAATAGCTAAACTTATCGTTTATAAATCTGAGGTCTGCATCCCAAGCTACTATGCTCCAGTCAAGCTCTAAGCCTTGAATGTCGAACTCTGTTGCTGTTTCTTCTAGAAAATATGACGACCTCACGTCATCTTTATCATTTAAAAACCAATTTGTTGCTTTTACCTTATTATCAACCCAGATTCCATACTTACGAAGTCTTTTAGCGCCAGAGCTTGCAGTTAGTCCATAGCGCTGTGTTCCTATGGCCTTTTCTTTAATCCATTCTTTTGCGCTCTCTATGTCTCTTGTTATACAGATTGGATACTTGTCTTTAAATTCTTGATATAGGCTTTTTGCGCTTGCTGTATCGGCATCTAATAATGCTTTTACAAATGTAGCTACTTTTTCACTCCTGAAAGAACGCAAAGATACTGACAGGTGTAAATCATCTACAACCCTATAGTTCAGCCCACTAAGCAGTTCATCAAAAGACTTTCCTTTAGAATACTCTTCGTCAGTAATTCTATCTGAAATATAGATATCCCAGCCAGGAAATTTGCTTCTTAGTGCATTAAACCAACCTGATATACCAGCCGACTCTCCCTTGTTTATCTCTTGTCCTCCACCTATTAAGCAAACTATCGTTGCCCAGTCCTTGTGCCTATCCATTATACTAATTAAAAACTCAGGTTCAGACATGTTGAAGCCTGACTTTCCCTTTTTCCTTTTCATAAAGTCAGATAAATTACTCTCGTCCCATGCGCGTTGTGCCTCGTCAAAGATAGTAACTTTTTCAAACGGTGCAGTTTCTACGGCGATGGCATCATCTCTAAAGTGATGTATTATCTGAATGAACTCTCTTGACTTGCGCAGAGCATCAGTCTTTCTGACTTTATTTCTTTTAGCGTCATCTCTAGCTAAAGCTTCTTGCAAAACATCGACAAGCGGACCATTGCCAGATAAGAATACGGCATGTTCATCGCTGTCCACTTTTTGTCTTTCAACCGCTATATTTAACCCAGCTAATGTTTTTCCCGCTCCTGGAACTCCAGTTACAAAACAAATTGACTTTCTCTTATTCAATTTGCTAAAGTCTATAATTTTATTTATAGCGCTCGTAGTTTGTCTTAAGTTCTTTGCGCTTGCATCGTTTCTCGAGATATCTTCAACATTGTGTTTCGAATACAAAGCCTGTGCTGCTTCTATGATAGTTGGAGTTGGCATGTATATAGAATTTATCCACGACGAAGAATCAAAACTGCGCCTATTAAACATATTAGATACTGTCTCTATGTAGTCAGAAAGGTCGTCACCGTTGCACGTGTGTACGTCTAATATATTTTCTCTTAGCTTCTTGATAGTCACATCCTTAGGTGGGGCTTCTGTACATACTAAGATCGGAACTAGAAGTTTGTCATGACTTTCCTTGTGAAAATTGCTAAGGTCCGCAGCATAGTCGATCACTTGGTCTATAGCATGCTTAGCATAAGAAGACGCTCCAACCTTAAATTCTAATAAAAACACAATCCCCTTATATAATATTACGTTATCTATCCTTTTGCCAACTCTCGGGATGGTGTATTCAAATATAAGATTACCTTCTTTAAACTTAGATAGCTTCTCCTTCAAAATACTTATTTGTGCCTTCCAAGCTTCCTTTTGTAAATCTTCACTTGTGTTCTTGTCACTGTATGTTATTTGGCCAAAGATTTTTTTCTCATCATCATTTAAAAAATTTATAATTTCATCCGCATAGTACGCTCTTTCCATAATACCACCTTAGTTATAATAATATAAACAATATATATTGCTATTGTATTGTCAGTTGCTCAAATTTTGCTTTCACGCTTAGCTTTTATCTTGAGAAAAATACATATTTATTTTACTTCCCAATAACCAGTTTTGTTGGAACCAACTCGTTCTATATACCCATTCTCTTTTAAAAATTTAATATTGTTTTCTATAGCCGTAATTCCTACTCCTATGATTTTAGACAATTGCACCTGTGTTATGTTGGGATTGTTTCTCATTTCTTCTAACATCTTTACTCTTCTAGCATTTAAAGGTTTCTTATTTGAAACCTTCTTGTTACCAATATCATTAAGATCATTAATCCAGTTAAATGGAATGTTTACGACTATAGAATTTTCCCTAAAATCAAAGACTTCTTTGCCGTATACATCTATTATTTTTGGAACTCCTCTTCCAGAACGCTCGCTAATATGTAGCTGCAAAAATATATCAGATAACTTTTGATTTACTGGTACAGATTCACCTAAGAAAAATCCCTCTATAGTTTGCTTAGGATCGAGCGTGCCTCGTGACAAAATTTCAATTCTATCACTATATACTGTAATCATCGGAGCGTTACCGTAAACCCACTTGTTATGAACAAATGCATTTATTAGAGCCTCTCTAAATGCGTTCATATCAAAAAGAGCTACGTCTTTCCTACTAAGAACCCTTTTGCTTTCATCAGCTTGTATTATATTTATAACATCTGCATACTCCATCACTTTATCTAAGCTTAATAAAATGCAAGTATTTCCAAATTCCTTTACCGAAAATAATGAACTTGCCTTATTTTTTCCGCTAAATATTGAAACTCTAATGGGAATATGACTATTGTCAGATAGAAGCTGTGCTAATAGATTATACTTACCATCCTTTGTAAGAAATCCGAGATTTTTCTTAAAAGTTTCTCTTCTAAGTGAGATACCCTTTCCAGCAAAATAAGTAAACAGTCTCTCAAAGCTTAAATCTTGATACTCGGACTCAATACTTTCCATAGTTTTTTCACTTTTTCTTAAAACCTCAAATAATTTAGCTTCTCTTTCAGGATATTTTGCAACATTGACTTTGCTTGATCCTATCCTTATATATCTAATTCCATCAAAAGAAACAGGACTATTGATAGCTCTAGGAATCTCCAATAATACCAATCTTTTACCATCAATTATTATTTCATGAAAAGAAAAGTCTATATCTGGAAATATTTGCCTAGCTAAAAAATGTTCCAATGGCTCATTTTTTATATCTTTTCTAAAATCAAATTTAGTGCCAACGATCTCATGTGTTTCATTGCTCACACCCCAAATTAAATATGCAAACTCCTTTTTGCACATAGCTGCAGCATTGGCTAAAGCTGAAATATATTCACCGATTGCTTGTTTATCATTAAAATTTTCTTTAAACTCAAACCACTCTTCTTCCGCACTCTTGCTAACAATGGTTTTTATAAGTTCTAAATATTTGTCCATAATTTTAACCCCCACTTTATTCCCCACATCTATTATATCATATGTGGGGTATAAAGTGGGGAATAAATTAATATTGATTATTTCATTAAAACAGTGTCAACAAATAGCCATCCACTGCTGCGACGACTATATACAAAGGCAGCGCTCTTAGGAAGGCTTGGATGTGCTTTTTGGGACTTTGATACAAAGCTTTCTCTGGGACTTTCGTAAGTCTTATGCGGCTTGCATTTCTCCACCATAGTAGGTCTATGACTAATAAGTCGAAGACATTTAGCGCCTGTCCTAGTATGAGTAAATTTATAAAGTTTTGCATAAAATCTTTTGTGCTAATAAAGAATCCGAAAATTATGAATAAGGCTAAAAACACCACAAGGTTCGCAAGCCATGTGCGCGCCATATTAGCTTCGTGGAACTTACCCTTATACTCTTCTACTTCTCTTATGCGCCTTTGTACTTCATCTGGGTAGGAGGCGTAGCTCTTTAGGTTCTTCTCGTCTGTGCCTGTTCCAAGGTAGCATAGGGCGAAGAAGAGCGCACATAAAATGATTATCTCTATAATTAACATAGTATCACTCCTTTTACTTTATTATATCACATTAGCTATGGCTAATAAATATTTTTGTGGCATAAAAAAAGCACCTATGATTATAGATGCCTTGTGTAAATATTATTTCTTCTTTAGCTCTTCGATGTTTTTATTAAGCCTGTTAAGCTCTTTAATAATAATCCAATTTTGATCAACTAGTCCTTGTATGCCACTAAATCTAGTTACCTTATATGTCTTATACATATCCTCTACTTCTTCTTCGTCAAAGTCTTCGAGTTTGTAGCGCTCGATAAACTTTTGCTTATCCTCTCTTTGCCTTTCTTCTTTTGCTCTTTTATCTGAAAATAGTCCCATATTAACCCTCCAATTATATATTAATTATATTATACCACAAAAACCATTTACATATAAAAGAGATAGGCTCATGCACCTATCTCCTCATTCTAATTCATTAATTTCCACGACTCCGCCTTAGCTTTTGCATTGATAAGGTCAGAATAAAGTCCATCATTCTTAATCAGTTCTTCGTGATTGCCTCGCTCTACAACTACTCCGTCCTTTAAAACTAAGATTTGATCAGCATTTCTTATGGTTTTTAGTCTGTGGGCAATCATAATTACTGTTTTGTTTTTTGTTAATGATTCTATTGCTTCTTTAAGTTTATCTTCATTTTCTGGGTCTATATTTGCTGTTGCTTCATCAAATATAATTATGTCCGCATCTTTTAGCATGGCTCTGGCTATGGAGATTCTTTGTTTTTCTCCACCAGATAGGCTTGCTCCACCTTCCCCAATGATAGTGTCATATCCTTCTGGTAAA
>QWBY01002364.1_pt1 | contig 15571 bp, 8 predicted proteins | sample 1972471 | NCBI WGS metagenome assembly QWBY01 (sample SAMN09866722, study PRJNA288562) | Human gut metagenome isolate term6_stool, whole genome shotgun sequencing... | reverse complement strand
TCCGAGTTCATATGCTTTTGCAACATAGTCAACAGGATAGCTGAATCCCATTGTGTCAACGCCAAGGTATCTTACGAGTACTGTAGCGATTTCAGCATAAGTTACTTCTCTTTCAGGACCAAATGTTCCGTCAGGATATCCTTTAACCCAGTCTTTTCCAGCAGCAAAGCTGATGTAACCTCTTGCCCAGTGAGCTTCTGTTACGTCTGTGAACTTTGTTCCGAGTGTCTTCATAGCTTTTGCTACGTCGTCTTTTCCGTCTAGTCTAGCTAGAAGTGCTGTGAATTCTGCTCTTGTTAAATTTTTGTCGAGCATTAAATTGTTGTTTTTGTCACCTTGTACGTAGCCGTTGTCTTGTAAGAATTTTACAAAATCAGGTGTTGCTTCAGCTTTTTCAGTTTCTTTAACTTCTTCTGCTTTTTCTTCAGGCTTTGCTGTTTCTTCAGCTTTTTTGTCTGCAGCAGCAGGAGCTTCTTCAGCAGCGAATGCCGGAATGAAGCTGAACACCATGACAAGAGCTAACAATAGTGATAATAGTTTCTTGTTCATAAGTCTTATGACCTCCTAAATTTTTTTGATCACTGCCATTGTCAATGACAAAGGCAAATGTGACTAGTATTATTATAACAACAATGAATGGTGATTTGCAACCTTTTGGGGTCATTTGTAATACAAGTGTAATATTGAATACCCCTCCCGGCGAAATCACTTTTGTTGTTATTCGTTTGTAGACTTTTCATCTACTGTATCTACAGTATACCCGATGGATGTTACAGGGGTGTTACGGTGGCATTAATTGTATATTACATTTGGCTGCATTTTATTTGCCGCCTATTTTGCGATAAACGACTGATCTCGTGTTTTAGTCGTTGCGACGTACTTGCCAGTACGTCTCACTCCTAAAACCCTCAATCTAGCCGTTTCTCATCAAAATATCCGGGCAAATGGATGTGTTTGGTTATTTGTAATTTTGTAGAACTTTTTAAATAGTAATTTAGATTGTATAAATCTATGTACGCCGGACGTAGCGGCGACCAGTTTTTTTGCGGGTAAGGTAGAAATCTTTGATTTCGTAACCGAACGCGTAAAAAAGTGTATCGCCGCCAAAAGCCTCACTCCCGAAATATTTCATCTAAGCGTTTCTCATCGAAAATTCCTCGCAAACGTTGGGGGGGATGGTTGATATTTAGAGAATTTGCGGAGGACTTTGCGAGAAATGGGGGCTGTGGTAGGATTTTGGGGAGATATTTTATAAAGACATCGTTGTTTGTAATAATACATATTATATGTACACAAAAATGGGCGACGGGATGTTAAAGACCTAACCCGTGCTTTTTGATTTGACAAAATCAAAAACACGATGGTAGGTCTTATACAAAGACGTCCGACGACATTTCGACGAATAGGAGAAATGAGTCGTTGACGTCGATTGCGAACCTGCCGTTACGTTTTGGAAGACACACAATTTGGTGTATGTTGTTATAACAACGAAAGTCAAATATGTCGGTACGATACATAAATATACATATATAATTGGTACAATGCATACACGCCGCCAAGAGGGGAAATGTTGGTAAAAGGTTTTGGGTATCATTTTGAGTATCATTTTGACCGTCATTTTGACCGATATTTTAACCGATATTTTGACCGATATTTTAATAAAAAAAAGAGATCGTATAAATAGATCTCTTTAAAAGGTGTTTTATATTAAACGACTTCCCTTGTATTATTTATTGTCTGTATTTATTATTTTCCAATAACCGTCTTTTGCGCTGCCTACATATTTTATAAGGTTTGCTTCGGTAAGGTATTTTAGGTCACGTTTTATTGTAATTACAGAAACAGAAAATATATTAGATAACTCTTCCGCTGTAATATTAGGCTTTTTATCCATAATATTTATAATTCCAGCTCTTCTATCAATCGGTTTTAATTTTTGGGTATCATTTTGGGTATCATTTTGGGTATCATTTTGGGTATCATTTTGACCGTCATTTTTTGTATTATAGTTTAGGTTTTTTAAGATTGTAATAAATGAGGATTCAGTGGATTTAAATTCAGGTTCTAAATCATTCTTGTAATTTTCTTCCCTTTTATATGCTTCAATAATTTTTCTAAGACCGGAGCCACGCCTTTCCATTAAATCCATTCTCGCAAATATATCAGCAATTATTGGATTTCTTCTAGTAGAAGATACATTTAGCGGATCAAGATTTTGAACAAAAGTCCCGTCATACATTCCACCCGGAGAGTAGATTTCCATTCTATCATCATATATATCCACATGCACTTCACTTCCGACAACAGAATAGTCACGATGAATAAGAGCGTTGACAATGGCTTCTTGAACAGCCCTTTCCGGGTATTCGGGATATTCCGTCCTATATACCGGTCCTTTCTTCCACATTTTTTTAGAGTTTCTTTTGACAAAATCTAACGACGCTTTCAGGAGGTAAATAATATTTCCCTCAAATTCTGCGTCATCCAATGCATCCATTCTACCATTCGCTTTTGTTAATCCATTCCACCTTGTGCAAAATACCCTTGACTGATATACTTGATATCCATCTGCAAATAGTGCTCCCGCAATGGTAAGATTTCCTGCATCGTTTAAAAGTCCAAATGATTTTAAATCTTTTTCCTCAAATTTTCCGGTCGTTCTTTGTTTATACTCGATAGCTAGCTCTTTAAATGTCACATCTTCCAATTTCTTTTTTGATTCTAAGGAGTCATAGCTAATATGTTCTCCTTTTAGCGATAAGTTAAACAAGTCTATTCTTCCGGCAGGGACGCTTTGATTTCCTACTCTTTTATATGCAGTTCTTGCCCCTCCGTCAACTACAAAGTACGGAGTGTTACGTCCGGAAAATATATTTAAAATCAAAATTATTTTTTCCTCAATTTCCTCTAATTCCATATCAAATTCCGGGATAGGATCCATTTTTGTCTTTATAATTTCACTTATGTCTTCGGAATCTTTTTTAAAATCTTTCAGCCCTATAATGTTATTGTCTTCCTTGATTCCAAATATTAATTTACCACCTCTCCCGTTAGCATACGCCGAAACAGATTTTAGCCAAGATTTTGGTTTCTTAATTTCCAGTCGTTCCTTTTTATCATAAAAATTTGTTTCTCCAAGGTAGTCTTTTATAATCATATTCCCCCTCCCTTCTTATGTATTATATTTTAATTATACCATATTATTATACAATTTAATATTTTATTGGTATTGAGATGAAATGAGTTTAAAAAAATTATACTTATGAATTGATTATAATTTACTTATTGATGATATTTTTGGTTCGATATTTTATTGGTACAGCATTGTTGGTTTTGATATATATTCTATATGCACAAAAATGGGCGGAGGGATGTTAAAGACCTAACCCGTGCTTTTTGATTTGACAAAATCAAAAACACGATGGTAGGTCTTATGCAAAGACGTCCGACGGCATTTCGACGAACAGGAGAAATGAGTCGTTGACGTCGATTGTGTACCCGCCGTTACGTTCTGGAAGACACACATTGATGTGTGTGTTGTAAATATGGTTTGAGATTTTGGTTTCTATATTTTTTTAACACAACGTTGTTGGTGTTGATACATATTATATGCACACAAAAATGGGCGGCGCAATGTGATGCGCCGTTACGTTTTGGAAGACGTGCAGAGCGAAAATATGTTTATAAATGTTATGGGGTTTTTTGTTCGATATTGTACGGGTTCAGCGTTGTTGGTAACGATACATATTATATGTACACAGAGTTGGGCGGGAGGACATCGTTGTTCCTTACGTCACAACGTATGCCGTCCCGCTACGGATGCGTACACAAACACAAACACAAACATTAACAAAAAAAGAACCGGTAATACCGATTCTTTCATATATATCTATTTGCGTGGAATTTTCGATGAGAAACGCTTAGATGAAAAATTTTAGGAGTGAGGCATATTGCAAAATATGTCGCAGCGACTAAAATTTTGAATCAAGTGTTTATCGCGAAAAGGACCTCAAATGCCCCCACCAATTTGCGAGGATATTTTGATGAGATGCGACGCAAACTCAATTTTTGATTGCGCAGGTGTGCTCAAGTGCACTCCGAGCAATCAAATAATTGAAGTTTGCAAGCAGGTCGCAAAATAGACCGCAAATTTATCTATCGGACAACATTCCGTTGCCAGCATCGCTTTCTCCCTCAATTTCAATCACATATCCTTCCGGCAACTCCTCTTTCGAGATGATGATTGATGTTGTAGGGTAGCTGATGACTTGTGTGACCATTGCATCTGCCGGCGGGCCGATGAGGTCAGGGGTGACGATGATTTTGTTTCCGATTCTTTTAACAGATTTTGTTTTCAGTGAGTAGCCGCCGGTGTTTACTTTTACCGAGTAGGTGATCGAGATGTTTCCTTCTCCCGCGTCTTTCACGAGTAGTATCGGAGAATGTTCCGTTTTTTCTGTCGCAGTTTCTCTGAATGCGATGTCGCCGTCTTTCATTTCGCCCATTTTTGTAATTCTCACGCTCCTTGATTCTTTGTTCCAGCTTATGTCAAGTCCGAGAGCTTTTCCGAGGTCTCTCAGTCTGAAGTAGTTGTAGCCTTTTACGTTAACTTTTCTCATTTGAAGGTCTTCATTTCCAACCGAGATGTTTTCCGTTCCTATTATAGCTCCTTTGAAGTCGATGTCGCCTTTCAGTTCGTCGCCGATCGGTTTATATTTTCCATCTTTGATGTAGATTCTGTTTTTTCCTTTTTCATCTTTTTTGTATTCAATCTCAATTTCCTTGTAGTCTTTGATGACAAATGCAAGGTCTCTCAGTTTGATATAGTTTTCTTCCTTATATAGTACTGTCGGAAATTCGATTACCATATCTTCGACCGAGATGTTTATTTGGTTTTTCAAAAGATCTCCGCTTGCCGCTGTTTTTGGAACTGAGGTTCCCATTATTCCGAGTGCGAGTAGCACAGGTAGTATTTTTTTCTTCATGGTTTTTTCCTTTCTTTTTACAACAAAAGCCGGTTTTGCCGGCTCTTATTTTATTTTATCGGCGAGATTAGGTCGCCATTTCCAAAGTTCGAGTCGCTCCATGTGCCATTTTGAGTTACGTGTGCTCTCCAGATGCGAAGCGAGTCGGTTCTTTGGTAGCTTATTGTGTTTGTTGCGACGACAATTTCGTAGTAGTAAGAGTTTGTTCTGTCAACGTCGTCAAATGTTGTCATTGTGTCGATATTTTTGTCGATGTATTCTCTGTCTGCTCCATAGCCGATTGATTTGTTTATGATTTTTGCGGTTTCGCCACGGCTTATTTTTTCAGACGGGTTGAAGTTTTGGTCCATCGAAATCCATCCGCTGTTAAGTGCGCGTTCGATGTACGGAACGCTCCAATAGTGTTCTTTGATTTGGAATGTGTTTCCCGCCATAGCTTCGTGGCCGCCAAGTCTTGCTGCAATGACTATGAGTTCCTCTTTCGAAACGAGTCCTTGCGGGTCGAAGTTGCCGCCCGGTCTTCCAACCATGATACCGTAGTTTGATGCGACTCTTACAGCGTTGTAGTACCAGGAGTTTTCCGTTACGTCGTTGAAGTTTACAGCACCGTATGAGTAGTTTTTGCCGGATTGTGACAATAGATTTGCAATGATTTGTGCCATTTCCGCTCTTGTTAATGTGCCGGACGGACTGAATGTCATCGATGTGATGCCCTTCATGTATGCACGTCTTGTGTAAAGTTTGCCGTCGTTTTTCTTTGCATCGTCAATTGCTTTTTTGAGATTTGCAACAGCGTTTTTAAGTCCGCCATTTCCTTTTATAGCTTTGTTTGTTTCATCAATCGCTTTTTGAAGCGCATCGCTGTATTTTTTCCAATATGAATCGCTTCTCTTGTCTTTCAATTTTCTTGCTTCAGCGATGAGGTCATTTGCTTCTTTTACAGTTTTGTTGTCGTATGAGCCGATTGTGTCAAATCCGTTGTAGTCGTAGATGCTCGGATAGCTTAGGCGTCCGATGTCACGAGTGCAAAGGCTCGAAAGCGGCATGTCGCCGAGAACTGCGTTCGAAGCGTCGACGAGAGCTTCAACATAGTATCTCATCGAGAGTCCGTTGTATTTGTCAATGTACCAATCGGCGGTGTAGTTGTATCCCATGCCGTTGTCGTATTGATCCGGATAGTAGCCGAATTTTTTGTAGAATTCAGAGTATGAGTACGGAATTCCGTTCACATAGTAGTAGCCGTTTCTGTATGAATCGTAGTTTCTGTAGTATCTATTCCAATTTTTGCTGTTTTTGTAGTATCTTCCGTCGTATGAGTATGAAAATTTTCCATCTTTGAAGTCGTCGACAATGTTCGAGACGATGTCGAGGTTCGATTCAAAGTTTTGTCTTAATGTAGGTGAAACAGAACCGTAGTCGCCGCATCTTCTAATATTTTTTGCAATTCTAAGTGTGTCTGTAAGTGCACGCGGTGCATCTGCGGCATAAAAACCGCCGTCGATGTTTACTGTGAGAGTGCCGCTTTTTATGTCGCTGTAGTCGAAGTATGCGCTCTTCACAAGTTTGTAGCCGCTGTAAACGTCAACTCTGTACTTTCCGGCATAGCCGATTGTGTAAAGGCCGCCGACGCTTGTTATTTCTCTATCGTATTGGTCGTACACTCTTGTGTCCAAATTTTTAATGTCGAAACCGTTTCTGTCAACGGTGTTTACGACGAATGTGTATTTGTAGTTGTTTGAAGTCGAAAGCGTGAGGCTGACGTAGTTTGTAGAGCTGTCTACCACAGCCGTTTCTCTCGCTTCAAAGCCCATATATGTCGCAACGACGTTATAGGAGCCGTAAGGCAATCTGTATGTGTTTCCGTAGCCGTACGGCATGACTTCTCTTCCAAATGAGTCGTAGATTTTTACAATCGCTCCGTCAATCGGATAGCGATCGTCGCCCATAACGCTTACGATCAAGTCGCCGTAGTCGCTGTAGTAGTCGTCATAGTAGTCGCCGTAGTAGGCGAAAGTTGTAAAAGGCATCAAGCTTATGAGCATGAGCCCCGTCAATATTAATGCAATATATTTTTTCATAAAAATACCTCCTTTATTTCCATGAATTTTTCGTCATTCTACTACATTGTTACCCTGTATGAGTTTTTTCAATACATATTTATTCGATATGTAATAAAAATGAAATAAAACACGCATGACGCGTGCTTTATCATTTTAGTTTATTTGGTCAACTTGTCTTCTGACTTCAGGTCTGCTGTTTATTACAAGCATCAATGCCATCGAAATCAAAACTGCGAACACCGCATTGATGACGCTTGAGCCGAGTTTTGTTGCAAGAGTTGCCCATGCACCTTCCTTAGGCACACCGAAAAGTAGATTCAAAGATAAAAAAGTCTTTCCTATATAAAGGACGATGTATGTGAGTTGTCCTAAAATTCCACCGATGAGATTTTTTCTCTTGTTGAGTCCGTGGCCGCTTTTGTCCATTGCAATCGCACCGCAAACAGCGCCCATTAAAAATTTGAATATAAATGTTATAGGAGCGCCCGCAATGTATGCAGGATTTGTAAGGTCAAGAAATACCGAGCCGACTCCCGCAGCAAAGCCTCCCCAAATTGGTCCTAAAATTAATCCCGCCAAAAGACAAAAACCGTTTCCAAGGTGAAGTCTTGTCGGAGTTCCGATGCCGACCGGAATGTAGAACGAAATGAGCGAACCGACATAAACAAGTCCGATCATAAGTGCGACAATCGCAATTTTTTTAGTTGTATAATTTTTTTCGCTAGTCATATAATCCCTCCATAAATAATTACATCAACTATTATAGCACATCTCGAATGATTTGTTAAATGAAAATTCAAATGCATATGAGTTTTTTGTATTTTAAATTGCAATTTACAACAATTTGCTAATATGTTATGAATTAATAGGATTTATTGAATATTACTATTGAATTACGGGTAACTATGATATATAATAGAATCAACAAATAATGACTTGTCAGAAAAATTTAATATTAACATTATTTGTAGAGAAGTCACAGTGTACTTATTTGGGCAAGCCCAAAAATTTTATTCAAGGAGGATAATATGAGAAAATTAATTAGTATACTCATTGCGGTGATGATGGTGTTGACATTGTTGCCGGTTGGAAGAGTATTTGCAGAGGACGAAGTGGCAGATGAAAAAGTTACGGAAGCTCCGGGAACTCCAGGAGAAGAAACACCTAAACCAGGAGAAGGAACACCTAAGCCGGGAGAAGGAACACCTAAGCCAGGAGAAGAAACACCTAAGCCAGGAGAAGGAACACCTAAGCCGGGAGAAGGAACACCTAAGCCAGGAGAAGGAACACCTAAGCCGGGAGAAGGAACACCTAAGCCAGGAGAAGGAACACCTAAGCCAGGAGAAGAAACTCCTGATCCGGGAAAAGGTGGAGAAACCCAACTTGATAAAGCTAAAAAAACGGCAATAGATACAATAAATGATTTGGAAAATTTATCAAAAGAGGAAAAAGAGGGATTTATCGAAAGGATAAAGGCTGCAGAAGCAACAGCAATTGACGGTATTGTAACTGAAGCAAAACAACTTAATGCTGTAAAGAAATCTTTAAATGATAAAATCAAAGAAGCTGAAGAAGCAATGAAAACAGTCAAATATACAAAAGCTTCAAAAGAAAAGAAAGACGCTTTCGATAACGCTTTTAAAGAAGCTAATAATGCTATTAATGATGCAGCAGCAACAGCAGATTCATTAAAAGCTGCAGAAACAGCACTAACAACAGCTCAAGATGCTCTCGACGGAAAACCATCAACTCCTGTTGTTCCAAGCGACAGCTATTCAGCAAGAGTTCCACGTGCAATCAGAACTACAATTGCAAATGCAAATGCAATGAAGGAGCATTCGCGTTACTATTTAGCAACTCCAAGCTCAAGAGCAACTCTCGAAAGTGCACTTGCAACTTTAGAGAGTATTGCAAATGATTTTGAAAACGGTTACTACAACAGGTATTGGAACGGTAAATTCTGGAACGGTTACTACGGCGACGGTTGGTATGACTACTACGAAAACGGTTACTACTACAGAAACGGCGTACCTTACTCATACGACGGATTCCAAGCACGCTTCGGATATTATCCGAAATATGATATGTCCGACGGATATTACGGCAGAAGATATTGGAACGGAAAGTATAGGAGAGGTTATTACCGCGACGGTTGGTATGACTACTACAAAAACGGTTTATACTACAGAGACGGCGAAGCTTACACATACACTGAATTCATAAGAGAATTCGGTTATTCTCCTGACTATGCTTACGGCAGAGGATATTGGAATGAATACGACGGCACATGGGATCCATACCACGGCTACCAAGGACGTTACGGATATTACAATTCAACAATCAGAAATGCTGTTGAAAGTACAGTTAATGCAATAAACGATGTTGCAGATGAACTCGGCGAATATAATATGAGAGCTTCATATCCAAGTTTATCCGATTATGACGGATATTATGATTATTATCCATGGTATTATGATCCATACTACTATGACGGATATTATTATGACCAAAGTTCATCAAAGGTAAGAGAACTCAAGAAGTTGATTGGCGAAGCTGAAGAACTTGCTGCATCAAGAACCGACGCTCAATGGGCTCCATACAGAAGCGAACTCACAGACGCTGCAAACTACGGAAGAAAAGCTGCAAAAGGCAGAGCATCCGTAAAGGGCGCAATCGAAGAGCTCGAAAAGGCAATTAAAAAAGCAAAGACAGACGGAATGAAACTCTATATCAGACGCGGCTTCATGAGCGGTGTAAACGGAACGGAATTCAATCCGAACGGAACTCTTACAAGAGCTGAAATGGCTCAAATCATTGAAAATCTTCTCGCTCAATCGGGCGAAACAGTTGCATTTGCACCTAAGAAATTCAATGACGTTGAATCAGGAAGATGGTTCAAGAAGGCTGTAAACCTCATTTCATCACACAATATCATGAAGGGTAACCCTGACGGAAACTTCTATCCACAAAAACCGGTTTCGATTGAAGAACTTATCGTTATCGCTGCTAGACTCGGCGGACACACTCCACAAACCGGAAATGTATTTGGAATTTCTAAACACTATTGGAGCGTTCCATACATCCAAACAGCTTATGTAAAAGGATGGATTGGAATGGACAAGTTTGACCCGTCAGCTGCAATCACAAGAGGACAAGCAGTTCAAATTTTGAACCGTTCATTAAACTACGGTGTCGACAAAGAATTCATCAATAAATATGGTGCACAAATGAATCAATTCTCAGACGTTTCAATGTCAAACCCATATTATTATGATATTATCGCCGCAACAAACACAATCAGCTACTCACAAGTTCCAAACAGCAGAACGAGAATTTGGAGAGCATTCCAAACATCAGGCGGATGGTCCACATCGAAATATTCGAACGGAACATATGTAAAACCTTACACAGGTTGGTAAAAAAATAAAGCACTCGAAAGGGTGCTTTTTTTGTTGCGGGTTTTGTGGGGGGTGTGGAGGCGAGAATATTTTGTAATTTATAATTGCATAAATCGTGGTGTGTTTTCCGGAATATGTCCCACATATTTTCCCTCTTGGCGGCGATACACCTTTTTATCTCATCTCGCGACGAAATCAAAGATTTCTGCTCGATGGATAAAAAAACTGGTCGCCGCTACGGGCTGCGTTTATATTTTCGACGGCAGGAGAAATGAGTCGTTGACGTCAATTGTGTACCCGACGCTACTGACGGCGTGTATATATTTACATAATTGTATAAGCATGTGTACGCATCCGTAGCGGGACGGCACTATGTGTCCTCCCGCCCATTTTTGTGTTTTTTGAATATGTAATATTACCAACAACGCTGCGTCAATAAAATATATAACCAAAATCTCAAACCATATTTACGACCAATACATCATTGTGTGTTTTCAAAATATACCCCACGCATTTCCCTCTTGGCGGCGATACACCTTTTTATCTCATCTCGCAACGAAATCGAAGATTTCTGCTCGATGGATAAAAAAACTGGTCGCCGCTACTGACGGCATATATTTAATTATATTTTTAAATTGTTTATACACGTGTGTTTATCCATATCTCATGCGTCGCAATGTAATGCGACGCTACAAATTCTGTCGTCTCATATATAAACATAACACATCCGTATGTTCGCATTAACATTGCAATATTTATTGCGTCTGAATTTTTACAATTTATAAATCCACCAATCATTGTGTGCTTCCCAGAACGTAACGGCGCATTATATTGCGCCGCCCATTTTTGTGTTTTTTGAATATGTAATATTACCAACAACGCTGCGCCAATAATATATATAACCAAAATCTCAAACCATATTTTAAACTCACCCATCATTATGTGTTCTCAAAATATACCCCACACATTCTCCCTTTTGGCGGCGATACACCTTTTTACGCGTTCGGTTACGAAATCGAAGATTTCTACCTCACCCGTAAAAAAACTGGTCGCCGCTACGGGCTGCGTTTATATATTTATACATAGAATATAATTTTCTAAATTTATATAGATGTATATATTTTTACAATTTTATATGCGTGTGTACGCATTGTAGCGGCTGGCATACGTTGTGACGTAAGGAACAACGATGTCCTGCCGCCATATATGTCGTCAATTAAATTTACAACCCCAAAAACAACACTGTTTCGATACAACATCGAACCCAAAACCATCATCCATATTCCATTCCACTCATCATTATGCTTTCCAAAATTTTCCCTTCCATTTTCCCTATTTTTGGCGATACATACATCGTGCAATATTTATATTGTGATGTTGCTCATACTCGTCCATTGTCCACTCCCGGGCTCTTCCCGATTTTTTCTTTCTTTCATCAAAAAAACACCACAAGTATTTCTTGTGGTGTCGTTGCTCCGTCTCCCGCAAATTTCATTGTCATCACGATGGATCTTGCACGAGCGGTATAGTTTCAGCTATTCCTTTATAAGAAAATTGAATACTTTCTCTTCGAAATTTTTCCCGCATTTAGATACGAAGAAAATATAAATAAGTGTTAAAATAACTAGTCTTATAAGCCCAATAAAAAATGAATCGCAAACCGCCAACTTTTCTAACATCCATTTATAAGCACATTTTTTCTAAAACCTTCGGTCAAGAAAATTATAATTTGAGCAATAAGAAGTTGTATATTTGCCATGGCTATTCTGTACTCCAACCTATCGAGTGTCGCTCCTTCCGACATCGTGCTCTTTTTCTTATATCCATAAATTTCATTTGCAAATATATTTTTTAGAACGATTCTACCAAAAACTACTGTAATAAGAGTTGTTACAATGGTTATGATTTCTTGATTCTTTTTACTAAACATGCTAAGCGCTAGATATATTACAGTAAAAAAGAAAAACCTTTCTCTGTCTTTACAACATATTGATTTTATACATTGTATAAATTTTATGACAAAAAGAACTATCCAAAAAATACAAGCATAGATAACAAGATTATTACTATCATTAAATTTATTTATTTTTATAAAAATGAGTATATTAGCTAGTAGAAAAAAATCGCCAACAATTTCAATTGCAAAAGTTTGCATGGGCTCTTTTATCATTAAACACCATTTGATTCTAAGGATATCCTTAATAATATATGTCACATAAGCTCCGCAACTAATTAAACTAACGACTGTACTACTCACCATTCATTGGCACCTAACAAGAACATACTCAAATAATGTTATTAAAGTTAAAAATAAAACAAATATAAAATGAATTGCTTGTTTGCGTTGTATATCCATATTTCCAACTTGTTATATGTAAAAGAAAAGACCCCGAAATGGGGTCTTTATCTTAATCTTCATAGATATATTGTTTAGAATAAACCTAAAACTCTATTAGCTTCCGGTGTAGGAATTCCTAATTCTAAACCTAATTTTTGAGTTTCTACAGCTTTTGCTTTAGCTGCATCATCAGTTGCTTGTGTTCCTGTTTTTGCAGTAAACGCTTTTAATGCAACTTCATTTGTCAAAATCTTTTCAACATCTTCTTTTACATCTGATGGGAATGATTTTAATAAATCTTCAAATTTATCTACTGTCTTAGAACCTGCTTTTTTAACATCTGCATCTTCATAAACATATTCCATATATAGCTTGAATGCTTCGCGCATTTTTGATCTAACTGTTGCTGGAGATTCTCCTTTTGCAATAGCTTCTTCTGCTGCTTTAACAGCATTTTCAAATTGTGTCAAGTGATATCTTTGTGTTAATGTCAATTCAGGAATATCTTCTTTAGCCGATCTTACAAAGTAGATAGCTTTTGCATATCCTGGTGCACCATTAAATCCACGAATACCAACAACTTTAGCTACTGGAGTGTATTTTGAATAGTTTCCAAATGTTTTTGTTCCACCATCTCTATAGAATAATTTGTCTCCAACTTTGAAAGTATCTTGAGCTGTGTTTGTTCTGTCGCTATATAATCCGATAGCTTCAAAATCTGCTGGTGTTTTAAGAACTTTTTCAATAACTACTGATAAACCGTCTGTTGTTGATTTTTCATCCTTAACAACTGCTACAAACAATTCTTGTCCAGCTCTTAAATCCATAGCTCTAACATTGTTGAATTCTTTGTTAATATCAAAGTCTTTAACTTCGCCGTTGCCTAATTCAAGTCTTACTGAGTAGTTGTTTAATGATTGGTTAACAGCAACTCTAGCATAAGTCTTATATTCAGCTTCATAGCCAAGTCCTTGCCATCCTGAGAATACAATTGTCTTTGCTAAATCTTCAGCATATTCATTGTATCTGTAGATGCCTGCATATTTTCTTTCAGTTAAGAATCTTGCGTAATCAGCTTGGCTTACAACATAAGCATCGAGTGCACCAATATTTTTGATGTGAGCAATTGCTTCACCCATTGTAATCTTGATTACTCTTGAGTTTGCTTTATTTAAGTCTTCAACTGCATAAACTTCAGTTTCTGCATTGTATCTCATTTGCTTTCCGCCAATTCTGATAAATGCATTCCATTTTGAAAGATCATTTTCTGCTGTAACTTTAGTCATTGTTCTTGCCATTTGTTGTCTTGTTTCATATAGAGCAATAACTTCAGCAGCTTTTTCTGAACCAGCTAGTGTGTATGTCAAATCAAGTCTTCCGAAGTGATCTGCTGTTCTAGCATTTGTTGATTCTGTGTGATTAATATATTTATCGACTACAGATTTGTAAGTTACTTCTGTATTTGTATCCCAATTTGTTTTGAAATCATCAGTCTTATTAGGACCAAAGAATGCCAATTCACCGTATGCAAAGTTCTTTACAAGAGCGAGTCTGTCGTTAAACATTCTTCCGCTTCTGATAAGTTGAACATCACCAGCGATGTCACGTAAAATTGTTACGTCATCGTTAAGCATTTCGTTCAAGTTGAATCTTGACATTGTTGTTCTGTAGTGATCCTTGTAACCATATACTGATCTGTAAGGAGCAACTTCGTCAGCACCTGAGTTCAAATAGTAATCGTCTTTGTCAACTGTAACGTGTTCGCCCCATTTATTTACAAAGTGTTTTACAAGTTTTCCTGATACAGGAGCATCTTGACGTACAAAGAATAAGTTTTCTGTCCAGTGAATTACATCATCTTTCTTGATATCTTTAACTTCGAGGTTGTAGAAACCTTTTTCTTCTGTATATCCGATAACTCTTCCTGTAGGTGTTACTCTTCTGATTGTTGCATCTGATGCGTCATCATAGTAGTAAACATCTTTTCCGTCTCTCTTAACTTCTTGTACTGGAGCTACGTCTTTCCATTGGAAAGCATCGATGAACATTACCATACCGTCTTTTACAGTAATTCTTGCAAAGTTAGGCTTGATGTTTTTAGCGCTGATTTCATCAGCAAATCTCTTGTAGCTGAAGTTTTTAACTCCGTCAGATGTTGTGAGATATGTTCTGTACATTCTGTCGTCGTTATCATATCTTCTGTCGTTACGGTTGTAGTATCTTTCATCTACACGTACGTCATAGTCGTCTCCGCCTACGCCGAAAACTTTAGCGCTTGCAGCTGAAATTCCACCAAATAGGTAATCATATGAATTATCAATTTCAACTTTAACAAGTTCATTGTTTTCGTTTACTGTTGCGTTGATAACTTTACCGAGAAGATTTTCGCTGTCTGCGATAACTTCGTCTTCGCCCTTAGCATTCTTTCTTACAAGTGTGAATTTCTTTTGTTCTCCAACTTTAGCAATTCCTCTTTCGTCAACATTGTTTGCTTGTTGAACTACTGAAAGAACTTCAGCTTTAACTTCGTTTGCTCTCAAGTTTGTTGTTCTGTTGTTTTCAAGAACGATCATTTTGTAAACATTGAATCTACCGAAATCTTTTTGGCTGATTGTGTTGTAGAGCATTTGGAACATGTCTTTTCTGATAGCAGCTTGTTTGTGGTTTTCAATAGTTGGAAGACCCTTTAAAAGTCCGAGTTCATATGCTTTTGCAACATAGTCAACAGGATAGCTGAATCCCATTGTGTCAACGCCAAGGTATCTTACGAGTACTGTAGCGATTTCAGCA
>QWBY01001276.1_pt1 | contig 15584 bp, 9 predicted proteins | sample 1972471 | NCBI WGS metagenome assembly QWBY01 (sample SAMN09866722, study PRJNA288562) | Human gut metagenome isolate term6_stool, whole genome shotgun sequencing... | reverse complement strand
GACGAGATAGTCGAGAAGCACGGCCTCAAGAAGGAGTAACATCGGGACTTGCAGCGACGGACCTCAGGACACTCTTACACCACGTCTGCGCGCGCGACCTCAGGGAAGGCGTTTCGAGGCTCGAAGGACACAAAACGGGGGTGCAGGTTGTCCTGCGCCCCCGTTTTCTTGGCATTGCGGTTGTTTGCCGCCGGTTTTTACGCCGCTTCGTCGAACTGCGAGTTGTACAGGTCGGCGTAGAAGCCGCCCTGGGCGAGCAGCTCGTCGTGCGTGCCCTTCTCGACGATGTCGCCGTCGCGAATCACCAAGATCACGTCGGCGTTGCGGATCGTGGACAGGCGGTGCGCGATGACAAAGCTGGTGCGGCCCTGCATCAGCGCATCCATGGCGCGCTGAATAAGCTCCTCGGTACGGGTATCGACGTTGGAAGTCGCCTCGTCCAGAATCAGTGCCGGGCGGTCGGCCAAAATGGCACGGGCGATGGTCACGAGCTGGCGCTGACCCTGCGACAGGTTGGTGCCCTCCTCGTTGATCATAAAGTCGTAGCCACCGGCGAGCGTATGAATAAAGTGGTCGCAGCGTGCGGCGCGCGCAGCGGCCTCGACCTCGGCATCGCTCGCGTCGGGGCGTCCGTAGCGGATGTTCTCGCGGATGGTGCCGTTAAACAGCCAGGTGTCCTGCAGCACCATGGCAAACTCGCCGCGCAGTGCCGCGCGGTCCCAGTCGCGCACATCGACGCCCTCGACACGCAGCGAGCCGCCGTCCACGTCGTAGAAGCGCTGCAGCAGCTTAATGAGCGTGGTCTTGCCGGCGCCGGTGGGGCCGACGATGGCGATGGTCTGGCCGGGCTGCGCCTCGCAGCTAAAGTCGTGGATGATGGTCTTGTCGGGCGTGTAGCCAAACTTCACATGGTCAAACTCCACGTGGCCGGGGCGCTTCTCAGGGATCTGCGCGTCGGCCTTCTGCTCCTCCTCGGGTGCGGCCAAAAACTCAAACACACGCTCGGTGGCAGCTGCCATCGACTGCATCGTGTTGCTCACGTTGCCCAGCTGCTGCACGGGTTGCGTAAAGTTGCGCACGTACTGGATAAAGCTCTGGATGTCGCCGGGCGTGGCATTGCCGGTCAGCGCGAGCTGCGCGCCCACCACGACAACGCCCACGTAACCCATGTTGCCCACCAGGCTCATAAGCGGCATCATCAGGCCCGACAGGAACTGCGAACGCCAGCCACTAATAAACAGGCGGTCGTTTTGACGGTCGAACTCCTCGATTGAGACCTCGGCGCGGTCGAACACCTGAATGACGTTTTGACCGGCAAAGTCCTCCTCGATAATGCCGTTGACGGCGCCCAGAACCTGCTGTTGCTCGCGGAAGTACGGCTGCGAGAAGTGAATCATTACGGTCAAGATAATCGCGGCGGCCGGCAGCGTGAGCACGGTGACGCCGGTAAGCGGCAGGCTGATCGAAAGCATCATGACGAGCACGCCGATAATCTGCGTTACCGACGTGATGAGCTGCGTCACGCTCTGGTTGAGCGACTGACCCAGCGTATCGACATCGTTGGTGATGCGGCTGAGTACGTCTCCCTTGCTGTGGCCGTTGAAGTAACTCATCGGCACGACGGCAATCTTGGCGGCGATTTCCTTGCGCATGCGGTAGCAGATCTTTTGCGTGACGCCGGTCATGAGCCAGCCCTGGACCAGGCTGCAGACAGAGCTCGCCAGATACAGGCAGAGCAAAAAGCCGAGCGTCTTGGCGATCCAGTCAAAGTCAACGTCGCCGGTGCCGTTGACCTTGGCGACCAGGCCTTCGAACAGCTTGGTCGTAACCTGGCCGAGCACCTTGGGTCCCACAATGTTAAAGATGACCGAGCACACGGCAAAGGCGACGGCGGCAAACACGGCAATCTTGTGCTGGCCGATATAGCCGAGCAGCTGCCTCATGGTGCCCTTAAAGTCCTTGGCCTTTTCGCCGCGACGCATGCCGCCCATGCGGCCCATGGGTCCACGCTGACGGGTGGGCTTGGGAATTTGGGTCTTGGTCTCGTCTGCCATTAGTGCTCGCCTCCTTCCGTAACGGCTGCAATTTCTTCTTGGGTAAGCCCCAGCTCCTCGGCGGAAAGCTGCGACTGTGCGATTTCCAGGTACGCCGGGCAGCTGCGCAGTAGCTCCTCGTGCGTGCCGGTGCCCACTACGTGACCGTCGTCGAGTACGATGATCTGGTCGGCGTGCATGATGGTCGCGATGCGTTGTGCCACGACCACGAGCGCGGCGTCGGTGACGTTTTTGGCCAGCTCCTCGCGCAGGCGCGCGTCGGTCTTGTAGTCAAGCGCGCTAAACGAGTCGTCGAACACCACGACCTCGGGCTTTTTGGCCAGGGCGCGGGCGATGGCCAGACGCTGGCGCTGACCGCCCGAAACATTGGAGCCACCCTGGCTGATGGGGGAGTCGTAACCGCCCTCGCGCTCGGCGATAAAGTCCTCGGCCTGGGCGATGCGCGCGGCCTGGTGCATGTCATCGTCGCTTACCATGTCGCCGGCAAACTTGAGGTTGCTCTTGACAGTGCCCGAGAACAGGCGACCCTGCTGCGGGATGTAACCAATGCGGCGGCGCAGTTCGGAAAGGGTCATGTCGCGCACGTCGATGCCGTCGAGCGAAATGCTGCCGCCCGTGACGTCGTACAGGCGCGGAATCAACTGCACGAGCGTGGACTTGCCCGAGCCCGTGGAGCCAATGATGCCGAGCATCTGACCGGCATGCGTGGTGAAGTTCACGCCGCTGATGACGTCGGCACGGGCATCGGGATACTGGAAGCTCACGTCGCGGAAGGTGAGCTCACCGCGCGGCGCGCTGGCCGCGGGCAGTTTGGGCGAGGCAGGGTCGTTGATGCTCGTGGGGCAGGTGATGACCTCATCTACGCGCTCGGCTGCGACCTCGGCACGGGGCAGGATGACCGAAACCATGGTGAGGATCATAAACGCCATGACGATCTGCATAGTGTAGGAGATGAACGCCATCATGTTGCCGACCTGCATCACGCCGTCGGACACGCCCTGCGCGCCAAACCAGACGATAAGCACGGTGATGCAGTTCATGACGAGCATCATGAGCGGCATCATAAAGCTCATGGCTCGGTTGGTGTAGAGCTGCGTGGTCATCAGGTCGAGCGACGCCTTGTCAAAACGTTCGAGCTCATGTTCCTCGCGGTTGAACGAGCGGATGGGCATAAGGCCGTCGAGCAGCTCGCGGGCGGTAAGGTTCACACGGTCCACAAAGCTCTGCATCTTTTTGAACTTGGGCATGGTGAGGCCCATAAGCACGCCGACGACGGCCGAGACCGCGATGATGGCCACGGCGATGGTCCACTCTAGGCCGGTATGGTTGGCCAGGACGCGCATGACGGCGACGATGCCCATGACGGGGGCCATCAGGCACATGCGGATAAACAGGGTTGCGGCCATCTGGATCTGCTGAATGTCGTTGGTGCAGCGGGTGATGAGCGAGGCCTGGCTAAATTTGCCCACCTCGGCTGGCGAGAAGTGCATAACCTTGTTGAAGGTCTCGCGGCGCAGGTCGCGGGCGATGGAGCAGGCGGTGCGCGACGCCACGGCACCGGTCAGGATGGTGGCGACGAGCGACACCAGGCACAGCCCAAACATCGTGGTCGCCATGCGGCTCAGGTACGCGTTCTGCACGTCGGCGGGGTCGATGCCCTGCGCCTTGTACTCGTCCTGCACATAGCTCACGGCGCGTTGGGTCACAATGGAGCCCGACATGGAGCCCATTTTGTCCGCCATTTGGTTGGCGCCCTCGACGAGCTTGCTTTGGTCTACCAGACCGCCCTTGACACCTAGGCGCAGACTCTTCATGGTGATCTTGCCGCCGTCGGCATCAATCTGCTTTTGCATGTTCTGCGCCGCTGCGGCCTTCTGCTGCATCTCGGCGAGTTGCTCGGGCGTCATCGCCGCCATCTGCTCGGGCGTGGGTATGGCCTGGGCGCCGCTGTTGTCTTTCTCACCGGACGCGCCCATCATGTCACCCATGGAGTTGGCGTCAATACCCTGGTTGAGCGAAAGGACGACGGTCTCGGGCAGACTCATGATATCGGCGAGCTTGCTGCCGTCGGCGCGCTCATCCTCGGTTCCCTTGTACGTGCGAATCCCGTTTTTGTCTGCCTTGCCAAACGCAGCTTCTACCGTCTTGGCGTCCTTGGCGCTCATAAAGAGTTCGAGGTCGTCGAGCGATTCGGCGCGGATGGTGTCGGGTACGGGCGACGCGATGCCGCCTTGCTGCACACCCACGTCGACGATGTCGCTCATATAGGTAGGCAGCGCCAGATCGGCGTTGCAGCTGATTACGATAAGTACGATAGCTGTGAACAGTGCCAGGATATGCTTTTTAAAGAGCTTGAGAATCCTCACTCGGCATCTCTCCTTTCTTGATTGCGGTCGATAATTTCGTTGGCACGCCTTAGAAGACGCACCATCTCTTGGGTATCTGTTTCGCCGAGCTGCTCGAGGAAAGCCGCGGTGCGGTCCTCGAATTCCCGGCGTTTGATTTCGAGATCCTGGAATCCCTTGTCGGTCACTATGACGTGTACGCGACGACGGTCGGTCTTTGAGTGCTCACGCTCAACCCAACCCTTGGCTTCGAGAGCGCGTAGGATATTGGCAATGCGGGCGTTCGAGACCCAGGCGCGATCAGCGAGTTCGCTCGGCGTGAGCGAACCGCCAGCGAGCATAAGGGCGCGCATGACAGCCATCTCGCCGCTGAGAGCTTTGTCCACAAAGCGCGAAATGCGCTGGTGAATGCCGCCAAACTCGGTAAGGAGCTGACTCCCAAGCTCATGGAAATCGGTATCTTCCACCGAAAACCCCTAACACTAGAAACTATTTTCGGTGAAAGATGATACCCTTGCACGCGCACCCTATGCGGTAGATTTTGGGACATGCCTAGAAAACTACCTTTAGGCGACCTCCGTACATCGTCGGTGCCAGCAAAGTTAGGGGCAGATCGTTAGGCATGTCCTAAAGCCTACTCAGAGGTACTTTACCCTGCTAAAGCTGGCATAACAGCTAGAGTGAACGTCGTACAAAGGCAAGGAAAAAAACTAAACAAATCGGTGAACGGTAGTTGTTTGCGCTCGCATTTCCTGCGAGTTTGTAAAAAACGCTCTTATGATATAAAAAAAGAAACATATAACAGCCCAGATGGAGAGGGTGGCTATGTTATCCTTCTCAGACGGGTGAAATCTTGGGTTTTGGGTTGTAGTTCCAAGGTGGACAAACGTTTTTCCTGCACCAACGTGTGGTGAAGAACGGAAGAAGCCGGTAGTGCAAGCCGAACATTCAAGAATTCAATAAGCAGCGGTGTGAGAGAGCGCCGCATTACACGTAACTAGGAGCGTGGTTACACAATGCAGGAGGCATGGGAAGGCTTCAAGGAAGGTATCTGGACGGGAGAGGTTGACGTCCGAGACTTCATCCAGAAGAACTACACCCCCTACGAGGGCGATGAGTCGTTCCTCGTAGGTCCGACCGAGCGTACCAAGGAGCTGTGGGGCGAGGTTCTCGACCTGCTGCTTAAGGAGCGCGAGCAGGGTGGTGTCCTCGATATGGACACCAAGACCGTCACGGGTATCGTGAGCCACCCCGCTGGCTACATCGATAATGCCCATCGCGACAAGGAGACCATTGTTGGCCTCCAGACCGACAAGCCGCTCAAGCGCGCGCTGCACGTCAACGGTGGTATCCGCATCGCTTGCCAGGCTGCCAGCCAGCACGGCTACAAGGTCGACGAGAACGTTGTCGAGCGCTACACCTTCGAGCGCAAGACCCACAACGCTGGCGTCTTCGATGTTTACACCCCCGAGATGCGTGCTTGCCGCTCGGCTCACATCATCACCGGTCTGCCCGATGGCTATGGCCGCGGCCGCATCATCGGCGACTACCGTCGTGTTGCCCTGTACGGCGTCGACTACCTGATCAAGGACAAGGAGGCCCAGAAGGCTTCCACTCCGACGGTCATGACCGCCGACAACATCCGCGATCGCGAGGAGCTGCAGGAGCAGATCCGCGCCCTCGGCGAGCTCAAGATGATGGCCGAGACCTATGGTTTCGATATTTCCAACCCTGCTACCAACACGCAGGAGGCCATCCAGTGGATGTACTTCGCCTACCTTGCTGCCGTCAAGGAGCAGAACGGCGCCGCTATGTCCATCGGCCGTACCTCTACGTTCATCGACATCTACGCTGAGCGCGACCTTGCCAACGGTACCTTCACCGAGGAGCAGATCCAGGAGTTCGTGGATCACTTCATCATGAAGCTCCGCATGGTCAAGTTTGCCCGTACCCCCGAGTACCAGGCCCTGTTCACCGGCGACCCGCAGTGGGTCACCGAGTCCATCGGCGGCATGGGTGTTGACGGCCGTACGCTCGTTACCAAGATGAGCTACCGCTACCTGCACACGCTCGAGAACATGGGCACCAGCCCCGAGCCCAACATGACCGTTCTGTGGTCGACCCGTCTGCCCGAGAACTTCAAGAAGTTCTGCGCCAAGACTTCCGTCGCCAGCTCCTCGATCCAGTACGAGAACGACGACCTCATGCGCGTCTATCACGGCGACGACTACGGCATTGCCTGCTGCGTGTCCTCCATGCGCATCGGCAAGGAGATGCAGTTCTTCGGCGCTCGCGCCAACCTGGCCAAGTGCCTGCTGTACGCACTCAACGGCGGTGTTGACGAGGTCTCCAAGAAGCAGGTCGGCCCCAAGTATCGCGCCGTCGAGGGCGATACGCTCGATTACGACGACGTTGTGGCCAAGTACAACGACATGATGAAGTGGCTCGCTGGCGTGTACGTCAACTCGCTGAACATCATTCACTACATGCACGACAAGTATTGCTACGAGCGTATCCAGATGGCTCTGCACGACAAGCACGTGCACCGCTGGTTCGCTACGGGCATCGCTGGCCTTTCCGTCGTGGCTGACTCCCTGTCCGCCATCAAGTACGCCAAGGTCCACCCCGTCCGTGACGAGAACGGCATCATCGTCGACTTCGAGACCGAGGGCGAGTTCCCCAAGTACGGTAACGACGACGACCGCGTCGACCAGATCGCTCACGACGTTGTGCACCAGTTCATGGAGTACATCCGCATGAACGACACCTACCGCAACTCCGTGCCCACGACCTCGGTTCTGACCATTACCTCCAACGTCGTGTACGGTAAGAAGACCGGCTCCACGCCCGACGGCCGCAAGGCTGGCCAGCCGTTCGCCCCGGGTGCTAACCCCATGCACAAGCGCGATAGCCACGGTGCCATCGCTTCGCTGTCTTCGGTTTCCAAGCTCCCGTTCCGCGATGCTCAGGACGGCATCTCCAACACCTTCTCCATCATCCCGAGTGCGCTCGGCAAGGAGGATCAGGTGTTCTTTGGCGATATCGACCTTGATCAGCTGGGCGAGTAACTATTGTTAGTGCTATACTAACAATAACGATTACTGATTAGTGCGCCGGTTTCGGCCGGCGCCTATCGATCGAAGGAGACACATTATGAAGGTTTCTGAAGTTTCCGAGACTCAGGCCGATAACCTGGTCCACATGCTCGACGCTTACGCCGAGAAGGGTGGCCACCACCTGAACATCAACGTCTTCAACCGTGAGACGCTGCTCGACGCTCAGGCTCACCCCGAGAAGTATCCGCAGCTGACCATCCGCGTTTCCGGCTACGCCGTGAACTTCCACACGCTCACCAAGGAGCAGCAGGACGAGGTCATTGCGCGTACCTTCCACGACAAGTTCTAAAGGGACTCAACTCCCGCAGGATCGCCGGGGCTGTTTGGGCTATCTCCCAAAACGTCCTCGGACATGCAAAGAGGCTCGCTGCGCACTTCGTGCGGCGAGCCTCTTTGCGTCCTGCGGAATGTTTTGGGAGGTAGTCCAAACAGCCCCGGCTGGGGTCCTGTGTAGTCACCCTTTAGGCGGAACTCTCCTAATTATTTGGATGAGTCGTTTACTTACTTGTACTGTTACCGTCTTCCCGCTCTTATTGGGGTATGCTTTGTTCGTATGTAAACGTATGACATGTTGATGGGGGAGGGTGCTATGGCTCGCGAGAGTGCTCGTTCTAAGGATACGGCTAAGCCTGGCATCAAGGAAGTTGCGGCGGTGGCGGGGGTTTCGCCTACTACGGTATCTCGCGTGCTTAATAATCGCGGCTATATTAGCCAAGAGACCCGCGATAAGGTCCATGCCGCGATGAAGCGCATCAACTATACGCCCAACGATATCGCCCGTGCCATGCTCAACGGTCGCCTGAATCTTATCGGTATGATCGTCCCCTATGTCAGCAGTCCGTTTCATGCCCAAGTGGTTCAAGTCATTGAGCATACCCTGGCCGAAAACGGTTTTAAGATGCTGCTGTGCAATAGCGCCAATCGACCCGAGCTTGAGCGCTCTTATATCGACATGCTTCGACGCAATATGGTTGATGGCGTCATCGTCAACTCGCTTAATATCGGTGCCGAGGCGTATGCCGAGATGGGTTTGAGTCTGGTTGGTATCGACTGCGACCTTGGCGAGGCCTCTGTTCAGATTGCGAGCGACAGCTATAGTATCGGCGAACTTGCCACGCGTCGCCTGATCGATGACGGGTGTTCGCGCATCCTGTGCCTGCGCAGCAATAGCCGCATGCGCATGCCTGCCAATAAGCGTACCGATGCCTACCTCGATGTTGTTGAGCAGGCCGGTTTGCCCGCGCTTGTCCGTGAGGTCGAGTTCGTTAAGCCCGACGACGAAAAGAGCGCGGTCGTTGCGAAGATCCTCGATGAGAACCCCGATATTGACGGCATCTTTGCGGGAGACGACACGATGGCGGCTATCTGTCTTAACGTGATGAAGCAGCGCGGCTTGAGCGCTCCGGGCGATATTAAGGTCGTGGGCGCGGATGGTGCCCGCCGCACTATGACGTTTATGCCTGACTTAACAACCGTACGCCAAGATATCGATCGCATCGGAGAGCTCGCGGCGCAATCCATCATTGCTCTTATTAACGGCGAAAAGCCCGAATCGAATATCAAGCTCCCCGTTGAACTCATTGAGGGTAAAACCGCGTAGTTCATCCCGTGCCAAAAGAATTCCTCAAACACCTCTGATGACCGTTCGCCGGCATATGTCAACCGTTTGCCGACGACTGGAACTGCGAAAAGACGTATTGGTGTGAAAACGTTTGACATATGAAAACGATTGACATATCTTGCAGTTGTACCGAGTTAGTATCTCGTGAGAAAGGAAGTCTCGGATGCACAAGGTGTATTACCAGCCTGAGGGAATTTGGGTAGGCGACATCATGCCGTACGGCGAGGACGGCACGTTCTATCTCTATCATCAGCGTGACACGCGAAACCCCGGACCTTTCGGAGAGCCGTTTGGCTGGGCACTCGCGACAACCAAGGACTTCGTCAATTACAAAGACTTTGGCGAGAGTCTTGAGCGTGGCGGCGACGAGGAAGTCGACCAGTATGTTTATGCCGGCACGGTGTTTAAGGTGGGCGACAAGTACCATGCGCTCTACACTGGTTGCAATCGCGATAAGGTCCGCGCACGCTTGATGAAGCAGGTTCTTCTTCACGCAACGAGTGACGACGCCGTCAAGTGGGAGAAGAACATCGCCGAGACGCTGCTTCCGCCCCAGGAGGGTTACGATGACCGCAACTGGCGCGATCCCTTTGTGCTTTGGGATGAGGAGAACGAAGAGTACATGCTCATCCTCGGCACGCGTGTGGGCGAGGACAAGCGTCTGATGACCGGTCGTCTGGTCAAGTTCACCTCCAAGGACCTGGATACCTGGGAGTTCCAGGGCGACTGGTGGAATCCGGGCCTGTACACCATGTTCGAGATGCCTGATCTCTTTAAGATGGGCGACTGGTGGTATCTGGTGTTCTCCGAGTACAGTGATGGCAACAAGACCCGTTACCGCATGTCTCGCTCTATCAACGGTCCTTGGATCACTCCTGCGGACGATTCCTTCGATGGCCGCGCGTACTATGCCGCGCGTACCGCATTTGATGGCGAGCGCCGCGTTCTCTTTGGTTGGGTTCCTACGCGTGACGAGGGCGGTGACCCCAGCTCTTACCTGTGGGGTGGCACCTTTATGCCTCTCGAGATCGTTCAGCGTGCTGACGGAACGCTCGGCACCAAGCTCCCCGACAGCATGCTTGGCGCCTTTGGCGAGGCTAAGGCAGTCGAGGCCTTTGAGCTTTCCTGCGAGTCGGGCAAGGTCGAGCAGGTGCTCGCCGCGGATGCCGGTTCCACCTATATGCTCGATGCCGACATCGAGCTCGCCGGTGACGCTGCCGGCTTCTCGGTGAAGCTTGCCGAGGACGCCGAGTCCGGTCTTGCCTATGAGTTCCGCGCCAACCTGCGTGAGGGCAAGCTCGAGTTTACGGCGGCCCCCCAGTATCCGTGGTTCCAGGTCAACAACATGGGCCTCGAGCGTCCGTTGTTCTTTAAGGGCGAGGGCACTCATCATGTGCGCCTGGTCGTTGACGACGATATCGCGACCATCTTTGTCGATGATGTTGCGCTTAACGCGCGCTTCTGCAATAAGCAGGGCCAGGGTGTGGCGCTGACGGTCACCGACGGTACGCTCAAGTGCGCAAATGCAACGATCGCGTCTCTGTAATGTCTTCAAAACGTCTTATGATTTCGTAAAGGAATGGAGAGGAACATGGACTACAAGGCAGTGTCCCAGCAAGTCGTCGACAACGTCGGCGGACTGGAGAACATCGAGGGCGCCACGCATTGCGTGACCCGTCTGCGTCTGGTGCTCAAGGATACGAGCAAGTACAACAAGGCCGAGCTCGAGAACATCGATGGCGTCAAGGGCGTGCTGTACAACAGCGGCCAGCTCATGATCATCTTCGGTACCGGTACCGTCAACAAGGTCTACGATGAGTTTATGGCTCTGACGGGCGTTAAGGAGATCAGCGCTTCCGAGGTCAAGGGCGCCGAGGCGGACAAGAAGGGCAAGTTCTTCTCGGTCCTCAAGGTATTCTCGGATATCTTTATCCCCATCATTCCCGCTTTCGTCGGCGCTGCTATCATCATCGGCCTTAAGTCGCTGATCGTTGCCAACGGCCTCTTTGGCATGGAGGGCAGCCTTGCCGACCACAGCGAGTTCCTCAAGAACCTCGCAAGCTTCTTTGCCATTATCGCCACCACGTTTGACTACCTGCCTGTCCTGGTTATGTACAGCGCGGTGAAGCGTTTTGGCGGTAACCCGATTCTGGGCATCCTCGTCGGTATCGTCATGGTTCACCCGAGCCTTATGAACCGTAACGCGTTCGTTATGGATCCGTCGGGTGCTGAGTACTGGAACTTTGGTCCGCTCTCCATCCCCATGGTTGCTTTCCAGGGCGGCGTGTTCCCTGCAATCCTGACTGCCTGGTTTATGGCCAAGGTCGAAAAGATTGCCCAGAAGTACATCCCCGAGGTCGTCTCGTTTGTCTTTGTCCCGACCGTTACCCTGATTCTTGCTAACGTTGCCCTGTTCACCGTGTTCGGCCCGCTCGGCAACCTGATCGGCGACGTCCTCGCTGGCGTAATCGATGTCCTGTACAACAGGATGGGCGTCTTTGGCGCCTTTGTCTTTGCCGCGTTCCTGCAGCCGCTCGTCGTTACCGGTACGCATCAGTTCATCCAGGGTATTGAGGCCAACCTCGTTGCCACGACTGGCTTCAACTACATCCAGGCAATCTGGTCGGTTTCCATCATCGCCCAGGGCGGTGGCGCCATCGGCATGTACCTCATTCACAAGAAGCATTCCAAAGAGCGCAACATCTGCATGTCGTCCTTTATCCCGACGCTGGTCGGTATCTCCGAGCCCGCAATCTTTGCTGCAAACATGCGCTACTCGATCATCCCGTTCATCTGCGCTTGCATCGGTGCAGGCTGCGGCGGTGCCTTCGTGAAGCTCTTTGAGGTGCGCGCCATCGGTCAGGGTCTGACCGGCGTGCTTGGCCTGCTCATCGTCACGCCCGAGACGCTCGTGTGGTATGTGGCTGGCAATCTCATCGCCTTTATCGTGCCGATCGTCTTGATCTTTGCCTACAACAAGGCAAAGGGCGTGCCGACCACTGATGAAGAGGGCGCTGGTGCTGGCTTCGATGTCAGCTTCTAGTTGAGCCGTTCAGCGTAATCTGAGGATAAGTCCATTTGGGGAAGGGCGTTCGACTCGTGTGAGTCGAGCGTCCTTCCCCATAGACGAGAAAGTCAACGGCGATGTTTAATCAAAAAAATAAGGTGACACGCGCGGACTATGAGCAGTGGCGTGCCGGACAGGATGAGACGGCGGGTCGCATCGCGTCCGACCCCGATAGGCTCCTGTTCCATGTGGAGCCTGAGCTTGGCTGGCTCAACGACCCCAACGGTTTGGTGCAGATCGGTGATACGTATCACATCTATCACCAATACGATCCATTCGATGCTGCGCATGGCGGTCCAGTGATTTGGAATCATCTGACAACAAAGGATTTTGTGACGTACGAGAATCGCGGCCCTGTGCTGTTCCCCGATTCCGATTTGGATTCGAGCGGAGCGTATTCTGGTTCTGCCTTTGTACACGACGGCAAGATTCACTACTTCTATACCGGCAACGTCAAGCATTTTGACCGCGATGATTACGACTACGTGTTGACGGGCCGTGAGCAAAACCAGATTCATGTGGTTGCCGAGAACCCCGACGAATTGGGCGAGAAGCGCATAGCTGTTGGGCCGGTCGATTACCCCGACGATATCGGTACGCACGTGCGTGATCCCAAAATCCTTGAACACGATGGTATCTACTACATGGTTCTGGGCGCTCGTACGAAAGACGACCGCGGCTGCGTGCTTGTCTATACCTCGAGCGATCTAGAGGACTGGAGCTATGCGACGCGCATTGAGTTGGGCGAGAAGTTTGGCTTTATGTGGGAGTGCCCCGATCTGTTTGAGCTCGATGGTGAGCTTATTCTCGTTTGCTGTCCGCAGGGTGTGTCCGCCGATGGATGGCGTTACCGCAATCCGCACCAGTGCGTGTGGTTTCCCATCGAGGCCGATTGGGAGGCGCCGAGTTTTAAGATCGCCGGGCAGGGCATGCCCCCGATGGTCGATGCCGGCTTTGATTTCTACGCACCGCAGTCTTTTGAGGATGCTGCGGGTCGGCGTTTGATGATCGGGTGGTCGGGTTGCCCCGATGCGACGGCAAAAAGCCCGACGGTGGCACGCGGGTGGCAGTGCGCGTTGACGGTGCCGAGAGAACTGAGCATGCGCGATGGTAAGCTCTGTCAGCAGCCGGTGCACGAGATTGAGAGGATGCGCGGCGACTGCGTTTGCGCGACAGGCGGTGAAACCGTTGAGGAGCCGGGCCGCCTGTTTGATCTTGTGGTTTCCTGTGAGGGCGCCCAGGTGATCGAGCTCGAAATCCGCAAGGGTGTCTTTGTGCGCTATGCAGACGGGATGCTTACCCTCGACATGGGTGACGAAGGCTATGGGCGCGACCAGAGGTCGATCGAGCTCAGCGAGCTTCGCGACCTGCGCGTGCTTTCGGACACTACGATGGTCGAGATTTTTGCAAATGGCGGCGAGGCGGCACTTACGAGCCGTACCTATTCGCCGGCGGTTCCGGCGATGGGGTTGCATGCCGAGGGTGCGGCGTCGATGGATTTCTACCGCCTCGCGCATTAACCGTGTGTGGAGCGCGATTGGACTTGCTGGGCGGAATGTGTCGCAGTTGCTGCAGCGAACTACCGTTCATCGCGTATAGCTACCGTTTGCGGAATAAGTAACACTCCTTAATAAACCGTGTAGAATCTCAGATAAGCACGGAGTTTTCCAGGGAGACGCTGTCCTTTGTTGTGTGCAAGGGGCGGCGTCTCTTTGGCGCTTGGACGCCGTTGTGCAACAGTGCGGCGGTGCGTGCCATGTATTGAAAAGCCAATGTCGAGATGGGTCGTGATATTAATGGGCAAGTACGTAATCGTGGTCGAGTCTGGGTCGGATGTGACGCCGGAGCTCTGCGAGCGCTACGGCATCGTGCGCGTGCCCATGCATGTCACGATTGGTGACGAGACCGTCGAGGACGGCTCGATCGATCCGCTCGAGATTTATTCGCGCTGCAATGAGTTTGGCGTGATGCCCAAGACCAGTGGCTGCGCGCCTGCGGATTTTGCTCACGTGTACGACCGCATTCACGCTGAGCAGCCCGACGCGACTATTTTGCATCTTGCATATTCCGAGGCCACGACCTGTTCGCATCAGTCCTCAAAGATTGCGGCCCAGGGGCGCGACTACGTGTTCTCCATGGACACGCGCTTTGTCTCGGTAGGCCAGTCGCTTGTTGTCGTCGAGACCGCCAAATACATCGAGGCTCACCCCGATGCCACCGTCGACGAGATCTTCGCCTTCGCGAACTCCGTCATGGACCGCGTGCTGTTGGGCTTTGTTCCTACGGACCTTGCCTTCCTTAAGGCGGGCGGTCGCTTGTCCAACGTCGCGTTCCTGGGCGCCCATCTGCTCAAGATTAAGCCCTGCATTGAGGTAACGGGCGGCAAGTTCGTGGCAACCAAGAAGTTCCGCGGCTCTATGCTCAAGTGCGCCCGCGCCTTTATTGATCACATGGTTGCCAAGGGCGAGATTGACTACTCGCACATTGGCCTGGCGTATTCGGTAGGTCTTTCCGAGGAGCTGCGCGACGACATGGAAGTCTATGCACACGATCTTGGCTTTAAGGACATTACCTGGACTCAGGTCGGCGGCGTCATCTCGAGCCATTGCGGCCCGACCGCCTTCGGCGCGGTGCTCACGCTTAAGGCGTAAGGCCTGGAGTCTATCGATTTCTATTGCCTCGGCGGTGGGCGGGGTGCGATAACCCTCCCGCCGCTTTTGCGTGGAGTCAAATAGGACGACCTAATTGACCTCTAAACCGTTTCGCCATCATATGTATGGGCTAGAATGGCTCTGGCATTTATGTAACTAAAACCAATGAGAGGCAAGGTAGCGGGAATGGCTGAGATGACGCTCGAGGGTGTGGACGCTCGTCCCGAGGACTCCGCGTTTGCCCTGGGCCGCGTACATTCGATCGAGACGATGGGTACGGTTGACGGTCCCGGCATCCGCTTTGTCCTTTTCCTGTCCGGCTGCAGCCTGCGCTGCCGCTACTGCCACAATCCGGATACCTCCTACGTTCGGCGGGGCCGGCTCAGAAGCGCGGGTGATGTCCTCAGGGAAATAGCCCGTTACCGGGATTTTTTGCAGGCGGCGGGCGGCGGCGTCACCCTCTCCGGCGGGGACCCCCTCTTCCAACCTGATTTTACCGGCGCCGTGCTGAAAGGCTGCCGGAAACTGGGACTGCATACCTGCCTGGACACCTCCGGCCATCTGGGCGTGAATGCGGGCGAAGAAATGCTGGCGGATACGGACCTGGTCCTGCTGGATATCAAGGCATGGAATCCGGAACGGTACCGCTCCCTGACAGGCGGGGAACTGCGCCCTACGCTGGAGTTTGCGGAACGCCTGGCCTCCCTCCGCAAGCCCGTGTGGCTGAGGT
>QWBY01003800.1_pt1 | contig 15633 bp, 10 predicted proteins | sample 1972471 | NCBI WGS metagenome assembly QWBY01 (sample SAMN09866722, study PRJNA288562) | Human gut metagenome isolate term6_stool, whole genome shotgun sequencing... | reverse complement strand
CATTTTTTTATCCGGAATCCCTGTTTTTCGGCAAAAAAAGCATTGCTATTCCCCATTTTTTGCTATCTTTGACATAGTCTTAGATAGGATGCGCCTCGGAAAACCGTGAACAAGTTCCCGTTTTCTCTCGGCTTTCACTATCTTTGTTTCCGTAAAATTACCATGCAGGCAGTGCCCCGACAAAACGAATGTCGTTCCGATTCGGGCGCGATCTGTTCGCATTGAAACAACCGTTCATTCAGGTTCCGGCAAACGATCCGTGCTTTACGGTATTTTTCCGGCAAACATATTGATAAAATTTACTCGACCGGCCCCGTTCCGGCGAACACGAATATGTCCCGGTTCGCAGACGGTCCCGATCAGTTAACCCTAATTCCGATTCCGCATGATGCTTCTATTCGACGGCATAACCCTCCCGCTCGAGGATCCGATTCTCAAATTCCTGCTGATTCTGGTCATCATCCTCGCCGCTCCCCTGCTGCTCAACAAGCTGAAGATTCCCTACCTGCTGGGACTTATCATCGCCGGTGCGGTGATCGGACCGCACGGCCTCAACCTGGTGTTACGCGACAGCAGCATCATCCTCTCCGGTACGGCCGGACTGCTCTACATCATGTTCCTCTCCGGCCTGGATATGGACATGTCGGATTTCCGCAAGAACGGCACCCGAAGCCTCGTATTCGGACTCTATACGTTCTGTGTTCCGCTCCTGCTCGGTATTCTGGCGGGATATTACATCCTGGGATTTTCGATCTACTCCTCGATCCTGCTGGCCGGGCTCTTCGCCTCGCAGACCCTGATCGCCTACCCCATCGTCAGCAAACTGGGCATCGCCCGCGACAAGGCTGTCACGATCGCCGTCGGAGGCACGGTCATTACCGATACGCTGGCCCTGCTGCTGCTGACGGTCATAGTAGGCATGGTCACCGGAAACACGGACGACATGTTCTGGTACCGGCTCGGCATCTCGGTCGTGCTCTGCATCGCATTCATCATGCAGCTCTTCCCGCTGATCGGGCACTGGTTCTTCAAGCATTGCAGCGACAACATCTCCCAATACATTTTCGTGCTGGTCATGGTCTTTCTGGGCGCCTACCTGGCGCATCTGGCCGGACTGGAGCCGATCATCGGCGCCTTCCTCGCGGGTCTGGCCCTCAACCGCCTCATCCCGCGCACCTCGCCCCTGATGAACCGCATCGAATTCGTCGGCAACGCCATCTTCATCCCCTTCTTTCTGATCGGCGTAGGCATGCTGATCGACTACCGGGCCTTCTTCCGCGACTGGGAGAGCATCAAGGTCGCTGCCGTGATGATCGTCCTGATCACCGCCGCCAAATACATCGCCGCGCTGCTCACTCAAAAAACATTCAAACTCTCCAGCGACCAAAGGACGGTCATCTTCGGCCTGAGCAGCGCCCACGTAGCCGCCACGCTCGCAGCCGTGATGGTGGGCTACAACGTCATCATCGGCCAGACACCCGACGGAGAACCGATCCGTCTGCTGGGCGAAAGCGTCCTGAACGGCACGATCCTGATGATCCTGGCCACCTGCACCATTTCGACCTTCGCCACCCAGCGCGGCGCTCACAACATCGCCATCAAAGGGGTCCGCGAAAACGACGAAAGCACCGAACATCAGGACGAACACATCCTGATCCCGGTGTCGAACGAAGAGAGCGTCAGGGAACTCGTAACTCTGGGCAACGTGCTCAAATCGAAGAAAAACCACAACGGATTCTACGCGCTGCACGCCATAGACAACAAGGTGGAAGACAGCGGGCTGGAAAAACGGGCCCGCAAAATTCTCGAAACGGCGGCGACGGCCGCTGCCGCATCGGACATCTACCTCCACGAGTTGCTGCGCTACGACGTCAATATCTCGAACGCAATCGCAAGCGTCGCCAAAGAACAGAGTATCACGGACATCGTAATGGGACTCCATCGGGACAAATCCCCCGCGATCTTCCTCGGCAAGATCACGGGCGACCTGCTGGGCGAAAGCAACGTCACGACCTACATTTACAAACCGGTACAACCGCTGGCGACCATAAAGCGACATATCGTAATCATTCCCTCCCAAGCCGAAAAAGAGGCCGGATTTCTCATGTGGCTGCATAAAATCGGAAATCTGGCCCGCAATACCGGGACCAAAATCGTCGTCTATGCCCCGGAAACAACGCTCAAGTACATCGAACCGCTGCGGCGCAAGCAGACCGCAACCGTAGAAACGGTACTTTTCAAAGACTGGGAAAAACTGCCGGCCCTGCTGCGCGAATTGCGCACGGACGACTGTCTGTGGCTGGTAATGAGCCGCCGCGAACGCATCTCCTACCAACCGGCGATGAACAAGATCCCGGCTTACCTGGATCAATACCTCGGGCGAAACAGTTTCGTGCTGATCTATCCCGTACAGGCCGGTGATCCGGAAAGCCGCTATTTATAACCCATAATACGTGCCGCATACCTCCTGTACGAACCGCTCCCTTTTACCGCTGTAACGGAGACATCCGCCGGATGTCGGAACATGGCCTGTCCGCAGACGAAGAGACGCTGCACCCCCGTTGAAAAGGCATCGCGGCTGTTCGGAAAACCTTCGGAAGCCGCATCTCCCGATCGGAAAAGGATAAGATGTGCACATCCGGCCCCCACCCCTTATGCACCGACAATCGGGTAAAATCGACACCGGGTTTGGTTTTACCCGTAACTTGCACTATCTTTGACCTTGTTTTAGACCGGCCGCATCCATCGATGTCCGAATAAATTCGGCCTCGCTCTCGGCCCGCACCGCATAATTCGTTTCGCATAAACATAAACGTAAAATAACATTATGAGTCTTGTAGCGATCGTAGGACGCCCGAACGTGGGCAAAAGCACACTGTTCAACCGCCTGGTCGGGCAGCGCAAAGCCATCGTCGATGCGACGGCAGGCACGACACGCGACCGCCATTACGGTAAAACCGACTGGAACGGACGTGAATTTTCGGTGATCGACACCGGCGGCTATTCGGTCAATTCGGACGACATTTTCGAAGACGACATCCGCCGTCAGGTGATGCTCGCCATCGAAGAGGCGGACGTCATCCTGTTCCTGGTCGAAGTCAATACGGGCATCACGGATCTCGATCAGATGATGGCCGACATCCTGAGGCGCACTTCGAAAAAAGTGCTGCTGGTCTGCAACAAGGTCGATAACTACGACCTGATCTACTCCTCGCACGAATTTTATTCGCTGGGACTGGGAGAACCCTACTGCATCAGCTCGATGAGCGGCAGCGGCACGGGCGACCTGATGGACGAAATCGTGCGCGACCTGCCCCCGGAAACCAAGAACGAGGAGGAAGAGCTGCCCCGCATCACCATCGTAGGCCGTCCGAACGTGGGCAAGTCGTCGCTCACCAACGCCCTGCTGGGCGAAGAGCGCAACATCGTCACGCCGATCGCCGGCACCACGCGCGACGCCATTCACTCGCGCTACAACAAGTACGGACTCGATTTCTACCTGGTCGATACGGCCGGCATGCGCAAAAAAGGCAAGGTGACCGAAGACCTCGAATTCTACTCCGTGATGCGTTCGATCCGCGCCATCGAGGAGTCCGACGTCTGCATCCTGATGCTCGATGCGCAGCAAGGCCTCGAATCCCAGGACCTGAACATCCATAACCTGATCGTCCGCAACCGCAAAGGCTGCGTGATCGTGGTCAATAAATGGGATCTGGTGGAGAAAGGCAACAACACGATGAAGGAGTGGAAGGAGGCCCTGGCAAAAAAACTGGCGCCCTTCAACGACATTCCGATCATCTTCACCTCGGTACTCAACAAACAGCGCATCCTCGAAGTGCTCCAGACCGCCATCCGGGTTTACGAAAACCGCAAGCGGCGCGTGGCCACCTCGGCGCTGAACGACTACCTGCTGCCGATCATCGAGAACTACCCGCCCCCGGCGACCAAAGGCAAATACATCAAAATCAAATACGTGATGCAGCTGCCGACACCCACGCCCCAGTTCGCCTGCTTCGTCAATCTGCCCCAATATATCAAGGATCCCTACCGCCGCTTCCTGGAGAATAAGATTCGGGAAGAGTGGGATTTCTCGGGAGTACCGATCCAGATCTATTTCCGACAAAAATAGAGATCACCGGATATCCTCGACACCATATTCAGGGATCCGGCGGCGCACCCATAAAGAATAATTTATCTCATTTACAATCGATAAAACCTTTATTCCAAACCGTTTATCTTTTCGCTATGAAAAAATTCTTACTATTCGCTTTCGCGGCCGTAATGCTGGGATTCGCGGGATGCAACGACGATGAGAACAAGGACAACATACCTCCCACTTTGAGGGAATACGAAGCTCCCGTATTCATGTACGGCAAGACACGGGAGGAAGTGAAAGCTTCGGTGCCCTACGCCTACAGCGGAGCATCGGAAACCTCGCTGTATTTCGAAGGCAAGGGCATCGTTAAAGAGTACATATATATATTCGAAGACGACAAAGTATATTCCTGCGGATCGATACTTTCAGACCTGTACATCGACGACCTGCACACCTACCTCTCGCAGCTGTACATCTACCTCGAATACCGTCCGGGACAAAGAATGTACGTATATGAAAGCGAAGACAAATCGCTGAGCATCGGCCTCTATCCCCTCAACGACGGTCTGGCGGCAGTAGAATACCTGAAAAACTGACCCTCGGGATCAGCCGGGAAAACTTCCGACGGAAGCGTCCGAACTCCGCCCATAAAAGACATACTATCAAACAAGAAACAGCCGCATGAAATCATGCGGCTGTTTCTTGTTTGGTGGAGAATACGAGGCTCGAACTCGTGACCTCTTGCATGCCATGCAAGCGCTCTAGCCAACTGAGCTAATCCCCCGTTAACGGGACAAATATAGTGAAATTTTCCAAATCCTCGAAAAACAGAGTCGATTTCCCTGAAAAATTCGCTCCGACAGTCCGCTCCTCGCAGAAAAAACATATCCCCAAAGAGGCAACGCCAGTCTGTATGGCAATGTTTTTGCTCTGAATTACAACGATATGAAATTCAATCATAAACCGGTCCGGCATTTTCTGCATGCCGACAAAAAACGATAGGATATGGACAAGAAAAGACTGACCTCCGAAAACGGGAAACCCATTGCCGACAACCAAAACATCCAAACCGCCGACGTGCGCGGCCCCGCCATGCTGCAAGACGTATGGTATCTCGAAAAACTCGCCCATTTCGACCGGGAAGTGATCCCCGAACGCCGCATGCACGCCAAAGGATCGGGAGCTTTCGGGACCTTCACCGTGACGCACGACATCACCAAATACACCCGGGCCTCGATCTTTTCGCAGGTGGGTAAAAAGACCGACTGTCTGGTCCGCTTCTCGACCGTAGCCGGAGAGCGCGGCGCCGCCGATGCCGAGCGCGACATCCGGGGCTTCGCCATGAAATTCTACACCGACACGGGCAACTGGGACCTGGTAGGCAACAACACGCCGGTCTTCTTCCTGCGCGATCCGCTGAAATTCCCCGACCTGAACCACGCCATCAAACGCGATCCGCGCACCGGCATGCGAAGTGCCAACAACAACTGGGATTTTTGGACGCTCCTCCCGGAAGCGCTCCACCAGGTGACGATCACGATGAGTCCGCGCGGCATTCCGGCCTCGTTCCGCCATATGCACGGCTTCGGCAGCCACACCTTCAGCTTCTACGACAAGGACAACAAGCGCACATGGGTCAAATTCCATTTCCGCACCCTGCAAGGCATCAAGAACCTCACGGACGCCGAAGCCGAGGCGGTCATCGCCAAAGACCGGGAGTCGAACCAGCGCGACCTGTTCGAAGCGATCGAACGGGGCGATTATCCCCGCTGGCTGATGCAGGTGCAGCTGATGACCGAAGAGGAGGCCCGAAACTACAAAATCAATCCCTTCGACCTGACCAAAGTGTGGTATCACGGCGATTTCCCGCTGCATGACGTGGGTATTCTCGAACTGAACCGCAACCCGGACAACTTCTTCGCCGAAATCGAACAGGCGGCGTTCAACCCTGCGAACGTCATCGAAGGCATCGGCTTCTCGCCCGACAAGATGTTGCAGGGGCGGCTCTTCTCCTACGGCGACGCACAGCGCTACCGGCTGGGCGTGAACAACAACCTGATTCCCGTGAATAAACCCCGCTGTCCGTTCCACGACTACCACCGCGACGGGCAGATGCGCACGGACGGCAATTACGGAGCGACGATCCCCTACCAGCCGAACAGCTACGGCGAATGGCAGGACAGCCCGAACCTGAAAGAACCGCCTTTGGAGGTGAACGGTGCCATCTACAATTACGACGAACGGGAACTCGACAGCGACTATTTCACCCAACCGGGCAAGCTCTGGCGGCTGATGTCGGCCGAAGACCAACGGGCGACGTGCGAGAACACGGCCCGCGCGATGGGCGACAGCGCCCTCTTCATCAAACAGCGGCACGTGCGCAACTGCTCCTACGCCGATCCCGAATACGGCAAAGGCGTGGCGAAGGCATTGGGTATCGACTATGAGGAAGCCCTGAAAGCGGAGGACCCGGCACACCCGACGTGGGATCCCCGCAACAAAAAGTGATTCGCAGCAGACGCACCGAAAGGAGGTTCCTCCATTTCGTTAAGATCGCTACAAAATCCCGGATGAATATGTATTCATCCGGGATTTTACGCAATACGTCCTCTTCACCCTGTCCGAACGCCCCGCAAAACAAGGCCCGTCCGGCACGAACGGCCCGACGCGAAAAGCCTCATACGATGGGATCGATGACGCCTCCGCCTCCGCCACTCTTTCCGGCTCCGCAGGCTTTCTCCCCTCGACAACGATACTTCGAAAAATGCCAGCCGACACCTTGCTCCCGGCGACAACATCGACAGGCCGGTCCGCACAAGCGGATCGGTTTCCTTGCAAGAGGCAATCAAGGACGGTATTCCAGCATCGTTCCGGGACATTGGACATACCTTTACGGGGTCTTGGCCGGCTCCGTAAAATACAATGCCGGACTGCGATCCCGCACTTTCGGGAGCCGCAATCCGGCGCTGCGAATTTCAAAAGGCACTATGCCTGCGGCGTATCGTCGCCGCCTTTATTGCGATTACGGTTGCGATTTCGGTTACGACGACGCCCCCGGTCCCGGCTGCCGCGATTACCCTCGCCACGACCTTCTCCGTGGCGGGACTCCACATTCGCAGCCGCGACGACACCTTCTGCAGGTACCGGACCGGCACTCTTCGCACCGTCGCGTCCACGGCTCCGACCACGTCCCCCGCTGCGTCCGTTTCCGCCACGGCCCGACCCACTGCGTCCCCGGCGGCCGCCATGACCGGAAAAAGCGGCGGGGTTATATTCAGGGCCTGCACCTACGGCTTCCGGCAAGGACAATTTCGGAATCTCCCGCTCGATAAACTCCTCGATACGCATGCCGATATCCTCGATGTCGATACCGCGTGCGACGATGTCCGTCGCTACGAGAATCCTCACTTTATTATTCTTAAAATCGAGCATCACCTGCTCGCGCTTCTCCTGATCCAAGTCGGAATGCATGGGAGCCACGTCGAGCTTCATTCGCTTGAGCGTATGGGCCAGCTCCTTGACTTTTAGCTTCGACGAGGAGAAGATGATAGTCTTGGACTCCGAAGGCCGGGAGAACATCTCGCGGACGATCCCCAGCTTTTGGCCCTCGTAACAAATATAAGCACCCTGTTCGATCGCCTCGTTGGGCTTCGAAATGGCGATATTGACCTCGGCGGGATCGTTCAGAATCTGCTTGGCCATCTGCCGGATCTTGGGCGGCAGCGTCGCGGAGAACATCAGCGTCTGTCGCGATTTGGGCATATAGGAGACGATCTGCATAATGTCGTCGTAAAAACCCATATCGAGCATACGGTCGGCCTCGTCCAGAATCAGGTAGTCCACATGCGACAGATCCACCCGGCTGTTGGTCAGGTGCGAAATCAGGCGTCCGGGCGTGGCGATCACCACATCGGCACCCATTTGCAGACCGCGCTTCTGCTGGTCCCAGCCGCGGCCGTCGCCGCCGCCGTAGATCACGGCGGTAGAGACGGGCATATAGTAGGAAAAGCCCTGGAACTGCATGTCGATCTGCTGTGCCAACTCGCGCGTGGGTACGATAATGACCGATTTCACGACGTTCTTCTCATTGCCTTCGAGCAGCAGCCGGTTCAGCAGCGGCAGCGTATAGGCAGCCGTCTTGCCCGTACCGGTCTGAGCGCAGGCGATAATATCGCGCCCGTCCAGAATGATCGGAATGGTCTGCTCCTGCACAGGAGTCATCTCCTGAAAATTCATGGCGTCGATGCCGTCCAGCACCTCGTCTTCCAGATCGAGTTCGTCAAATCTCATACTATGCGTTTTCTTTCTTTTCCAATTATTACACTTCAAACGGGCGGGTTCTTTCGACCAACTCTCCCTGCAACGTCGCCGACGAGGAGGCGGTCACCCGCACCCGCACGTAATCCCCGATCCGGCACTCGCCGCGATCGAAGACCACCACCTTATTCTGCGACGTACGTCCGAAAAGCTGCCGGTCGCTGCGCTTGGAAGTACCTTCCACCAGAATTTCGAACTCTTTGCCGACATCGCGGGCGTTGCTTTCGGCCGAAAGCGTATTCTGCAAGGCGATGATTTCGTTCAAACGGGCCGTCTTGACCGAATCCGGCACATCGTCGGGCATGTGACGTTGAGCGAACGTATCGGGCCGCTCGGAATACTTGAACATATAGGCGAATTCATACCCCACCTCCCGCATCAGCGAAAGCGTCTGCCGATGATCCTCGTCCGTTTCGCTGCAGAATCCGGCGATCAGATCGGTCGTAATCGCGCAATCGGGCATATAGCGGCGGATAGCGGCGATGCGGTCGAGGTACCATTCGCGCGTATATTTGCGGTTCATCTTCTCGAGCATCCGCGACGATCCCGACTGGGCGGGCAGGTGGATGCAGCGGCAGATGTTGGGTTTCGACGCCATCACTTCGAGCAGACGGTCGCTCATGTCCTTGGGATGCGACGTTGCGAACCGAACGCGCAACAGCGGCGAAATTTCGGACACAAGGCGCATCAGCTCCGGAAAATCGACCGCTCCATAACGATACGAATTGACGTTCTGTCCCAACAGCGTCACCTCCCGGTAACCGTTCTCGAACAGGCTGCGGGCTTCGTTCAGAATAGTCTGCGGATCGCGGCTGCGCTCCACGCCCCGCGTATAAGGCACCACGCAGTACGAACAATAGTTGTTGCACCCGCGCATGATGGCGATATAACTGCTCACGCCGTTGCGATCGAGCCGCACGGGAGCGATTTCGGCGTAGGTTTCCTCGCGGGAAAGCAGGACATTGACGCCCCGGCCCCCTTCGCCCGCTTCGCGCACCAGGCGGGGCAGGTCGCGGTACGCATCCGGACCGGCGACGATATCCACGGGGTTCTCCCCTTCGAGCAGCCGTTCCCGCAAACGTTCGGCCATACAACCGATAATACCGACGAGCACTCCCGGCCGGCGGCGGCGCAGATGAGCCATCTCCCGCAAACGCCCCCAAATACGCTGTTCGGCATTATCTCGGATCGAACAGGTATTGATCAGAACGACATCCGCCTCCTCGATCTTGTCGGTATAGACATAGCCCTCCTGCTGCATGATCGCAACGACGATTTCCGTATCGCCGACGTTCATCTGACAGCCGTATGTTTCGACAAAAAGTTTACGGCCCGCACCCTGCAGCGGACGCAAAGTATTTATCTTCTCGTTATTCATAGTTGCAAAACCGGACTCGCCCGGTAAAATTAGGACCGAAAAACGGGAATCGACGATCGCGGTTCCCGTTTCCCCGGTATTTCTGAAAATTACTGTGCCTGAATTGCACCCGCTTCCGGGAAGGGCTTGAAGCCCTCTCCGTAGGTATCGTAGGCATCCGTAACCACGAAGAATGCTTTCGGGTCGATCTCCTGTACCTTACGCTGTACCGCATGCACCTCCTTGCGATCGACCACCAGGAAAATCATATCCTTTTCCTCCTCGGAGTACATACCCCGTGCCTTGATAAAAGTAGCGCTGCGTTCCAGATCCTCCAGAATGAACGTCCGGAGTTTTTCGTTTTCATCGCTGATGATGAACAGCAACTTGTCGTACGACGCACCGTCGATCACCCGGGCTACGACCCGCGAAGCGAGAAAAATCAAAATCAAAGAATAAAAAGTAAGCACCCAGCCCGAACCCGAACTATCGCCCGTACCGAGACCGAAACCGATCACCACCAAGCCTGAAAGGATCACCACGCAATCCGCCAGGAAGATACCCGTGGAAAACTTGATGCCCGCATACTTCTGAAGCAACATGGCGATAATGTCCGTACCGCCCGTGGTAGCCTGTGTCCGCACGACCATACCCTGCCCCACGCCGATAACGACCGCACCGATGATACAGGTCAGCAACAGATCGTTCGACAAGTTGAGCGAACCGCCCAGCAATAGCGCCGGATCGAGATTGATACCGTCGGCCGTAAATGCCGCATCGGAATAGACCAACCGCGTCAGGATATTCATAAAACCGGGCGTGAACAGCGCAGCCACCACCGTCCGGGCGCCGAACTGTCCGCCGAAAACCAATACGGCGGTAATCATCAGCGGCACGTCGAACATATAGCCGAAAGTACCGACCTGGATCGACGGGAAAATATTATGCAATACGATGCCGACGCCATAGACTCCGCCCGGAACGAAATTGTAAGGATTGATAAAAAAAACGAAACCGGATCCCATGATCGCACAACCGACAAACAACTGAATCCAGGAACGCCACCAGGCCCAAGACCCCATCGGCTCCAATAAAGCTTTCGTATTGATCATAAAATTAACTATTTTAGAGCGGTTAATAATCGATTTAATTTTGCAAATATACGAAAAACTCCCGGATTTCCCGTTCGCTTCGGACTATTTTCCCAAAAAGCCGCAGTATTTAAATTTTTTTCGTTTATATTTGCATATACAATCCTGACAAATAAAGGGCATGATACTGACTTACTATTGCATTATCACGATGATAATCATCGCCTACCTGCTCGGCTCGATCCCCAGCGCCGTATGGATAGGCAAAAAATATTACGGCATCGACATCCGGGAACACGGCAGCAAAAACGCCGGTACGACCAACATGCTGCGGGTACTGGGACGCCGGGCAGCCCTGCCGGTCTTTCTGCTGGATTTCCTCAAGGGATTCGTCGCGGTCACATTGACCGAGATCCTCAAATACGACGCCTACATCAACGATATGTGGCTGATAAATATCAAGATCATCGCCGTATTCGCCGCCGTGCTCGGACACATCTTCCCCATTTTCGCGGGATTCCGGGGCGGCAAGGGCGTGGCGACCCTGGTAGGGGCGATTACGGGTATTTATCCGCCGGTAGTACTGCTCTGCTTCGCCGTATGGGTCGTGATCCTGATGATGACGCACTACGTTTCACTCGCCTCGATCGTGGCCGGCTGCTGCTTTCCGGTCTTCACGATCGCTTCGCCCAAAGTGAACCAATCGGTGCCTTTCATCGTCTTCTCGTTCGTCACGGCCGTTCTGCTGCTCTACACCCACCGCAAAAATATCGTTCGGCTGAAAAACGGCACGGAATCCAAAATATACATCTGGAAGCCCCATCGAAAAGCGGACAAATAGCACGGTAAAAACGATTCGCTTGTTTGGCGAATCGTTTTTTATCGAATAAGGTCCGAAACCGGAACCATATCCGAATAGGCACAAAAAAATCCGACTGCTCCATCTCCTGCCCCAACGGTCATTCGGATCGCTTCATCCGCCCGTTTCAGATCGGACATTCAATCCACGGTGAATAGCGAGCCGGAAATCACCATTATTCAACACGCTTGTATTGTCCGATTTCGATCTATTTGTGTCTGTTTCCGCTGCGATCCGATCTGTCGAAACCGGCTGAAACGGCCTTGTAAAACAAAAGCGGAGGCATCCCCGGATTCTTCCGACAAAAAACGGGTATTTTACCGATTGGATAGATTTTCATATATTTGCTCGCAACGAATACCGATTTGTACGAACTGTCAAAAAGCGAAACACACGAAATTTGCTTTGTTCCCGGCATATATTATCTTTGCCGGAAGAGGTTAGGAAGGATAACCCGAATCCGGCCGGACACCAGTCCCCCCGGGACAGGCGTTTCGCCCTAAAAATTGAATTATCCACTACTTGATACCGAAAATTCTATGTTACGCGAAAACCTGATTAATATTTACGAAACCAGCTTCCGGGAGAACTATGCACTGCCGGCATTGACCGACTATTTCAAGCAGGAGAACTTCACCTACCTGGAAATGGGCGCCGAGATCGCCAAACTGCATCTGCTCTTCGACGAAGCGGGCATCCGGCAGGGCGACCGAATTGCGCTGATCGGCCGCAACAATCCCCGCTGGTGCATCACCTACATCGCCACGATCACTTACGGCGCGGTCATCGTGCCCATTCTGCAGGATTTCCATGCCAACGACGTGATCCACATCATCAACCATTCGGAAAGCCGACTGCTTTTCCTGGGCGACACGTTCTGGGACGCGATCGAAGCCGACCAGATCCGGAAAGTCGAAGCCGTCTTCTCGCTCACGGACCTGAACGCGATCTACGAGCGCCGGGATCCGAAGAAGCTGACGGATTTCCAGAAGAACCGCGAAAATCACTTCCGCAAAGCCTATCCGAAAGGGTTCGGACCGGAGCATATCCGCTTTCACAAGATTCCCAACGACCGGATGATCCTGCTCAACTACACCTCGGGAACGACCGGATATTCGAAAGGCGTCATGCTCTCGGTCAATAACCTGACGGGCAACGTGCTCTTCGCCCGAGGAGCCATAAACACCCAAACCGGCACGAACTATTTCCAGCGCGGCGGACGCACGCTCTCGTTCCTGCCTCTGGCACACGCCTACGGCTGTGCATTCGACTTTCTCGCGCCGCTGGCCGTCGGAGGCCACATCACCCTGCTGGGCAAAATTCCCACTCCGAAGATCCTGATCGAAGCCATGCAGGTCGTGCGCCCCACGATCATTTGCTGCGTACCCCTGATTCTCGAGAAAGTCTATCGCAAACAGGTACTGCCGCTGCTCGAAAAGGGGCCGATGAGTATCGCTATGAAGATTCCGCTGCTGAATACCGCCCTGCGCTCGGTAATCCGCAAGAAGATGATGGAATCGTTCGGCGGAGAGGTGAACATCTTCATCGTGGGCGGTGCACCGATGAATATGGAAACCGAAGCATTTCTGATGAGTATCAAATTCCCGATCACGATTGGATACGGCATGACCGAATGCGCTCCGCTCATCAGCTTCACTCCCGACAACGAATTCAAGGCCGGTTCCTGCGGGCGTTTCCTCTCGGAATTTATCCAGGTGAAGATCGACTCGCCCGATCCCGAACACGTCGCGGGCGAGATCCTGGTGCACGGCGAGCACGTCATGATGGGTTACTACAAGAACGAGGAGGAAACCCGGAAGGTCCTGGACGAAAAAGGGTGGCTCCATACGGGCGACATCGCCACGATGGATCCGGACGGCACGCTTTACATCCGCGGCCGCTCGAAAACCATGATACTCACGGGAAGCGGACAGAACATTTACCCCGAAGAGATCGAAGACAAACTCAACAACATGTATATGGTCCAGGAATCGCTGGTTCTGGAGCACAACGGTCGTTTGACGGCATTGGTCGTTCCCGACTTCGAACAGGCGGAGCTCGAAGGGATCGATAAAGAGGAACTGCCCCGAATCATGGAAAACAACCTCAAGGAACTCAACAAACTGTTGGCATCCTACGAACAGGTCGCAAGCATCACGGTCTATCCCACCGAATTTGAAAAGACGCCCAAACGCAGCATCAAGCGCTACCTATACAATACGGCTCTGCTGGAGAAATAGGCCGATTCGATGACGCACGAAAAATCGCTATCGAAGGGTTTTCCGCCGACAATCCGACAAGTTTCCCTTCGAAACAGCTTGCCGCCTTTTCAGGCGGCAAGCTGTTTCGAAGGCTCCTCGGAAATCTTCGCAATAGTCCGTACGATTGTCCTTACCTTTCACTATCTTTGCAGAAAACAGGATGCGCCTCGGAAAACGATGAACAAGTTCCCGTTTTCTTCTCGGCTTTCACTATCTTTGTATTTGTAGAAGATAGGATGCGGTTCGGCAATCTTTGCGTGCAAGCCTGCACGATTGACCTCACCTTTCACTATCTCTGACACCGAACATTTCGCCTCGACAAAATGCAAATAAATTTGCGTTTGCCTCCGGCTTATCGCTATCTTTGCCAATATGAAATTCAGCAGCAAACAAATGATCGGAGAAAACCTCCTGTACCTGATGGTATGGATGGTGATTATCCTAGTACCGGTCCTCAACTCGAAAATGCTCGAAGAGGTACACGTCAGTCTGGAGAACATCCTGATCGCCTGGCTAAAAATCGCACCTTATCTGCTGATCTTCATCATCCACAACAGCCTGATCGCTCCCAGACTGTTACTGCGAAAACATCGTTATGTATGGTATCTGGTCGTCAATCTGCTGACCATTACGGCCGTTTTCTCGCTGGTCGCCATTTATGAAAAATACGCTCCATACGACACCGAACCCTACATCCTGAACGGCAAAGCGTCATTCACCGATCTGGCGATCTATTGGAACATCCTGCTGGGATTCTTCATGACGGGCCTGAACATGGGTATCAAACTGCTGTATCGCTCCCTGCGCGACGAACAGCAAATGGAGGAGCTCAAACGTCAGAACCTGCAAGCGGAAATGGATTATCTGCGATACCAGATCAACCCCCATTTCTTCATGAATACGCTCAACAATATCCACGCCCTGATCGACATAGATACCGAATACGCGAAAAGCGCCGTCATCGAACTGTCCAAGATGATGCGGTACGTTCTCTACGAATCGGGCAGCGAAACCATATCGCTCAAAAAGGACATCCAATTCATCGAGAACTACATCGAGTTGATGCGCATCCGCTACGACAGCAGCATCGACATCCGTTTCGACTATCCGGACTCGATCCCGAATAAAGTGGCCATCCCGCCCCTGCTGCTGATCGTATTCGTCGAAAACGCGTTCAAGCACGGAGTAAGTTATAACCACGCCTCGTTCATCCAGATCCGAATCGGCTACCGGGATGATGCGGTAACGGCCGTCATCAGCAACAGCCGTCACGAAAAATCCCGGTCGGGTACTACGGGCATCGGACTCGAAAACGTCAAAAAACGGCTGGCATTGATTTACCAGGACAACTATACGCTCGCTATCGACGATTCCGATCCGGCCGTTTATACCGTCAAACTCATAATCCCCATCATGCCATGCTGAAATGTATCGCCATAGACGACGAGCCGCTGGCACTGCGGCAATTACAGGGTTATATCGCCAAAATCAATTTTCTGAAGCTCGAAAAAGCGTTCACCAACGCCATCGAAGCCCAGCAATATCTGGCCGGAAATCCGATCGACCTGATTTTCGTGGATATCAACATGCCCGATTTGAGCGGCGTAGAGTTCGTACGGTCGCTCGTCAGCCGCCCGATGATTATCTTCACG
>QWBY01003215.1_pt1 | contig 15691 bp, 14 predicted proteins | sample 1972471 | NCBI WGS metagenome assembly QWBY01 (sample SAMN09866722, study PRJNA288562) | Human gut metagenome isolate term6_stool, whole genome shotgun sequencing... | reverse complement strand
TGATGGCTATAACACCATGGTAGGTGAGGGTGGCAGTTCTCTTTCCGGTGGTGAAAAACAACGAATTTCTATTGCTAGAGCATTACTTAAAAATGCACCGATTATTCTTTTGGATGAAGCGACCAGCTCCGTTGATCCTGAAAATGAATATGAGATTTTGGCCGCGATTGAGGAATTGTCCAAAGGACACACGGTAGTTTCGATAGCTCACAGACTTTCAACTGTGAAAAAAGCCGATCAGATACTGGTGATTGATGACGGTAAATTGGTTCAAGAAGGCAAACATAACGATTTGATAAATAGAGCAGGGATTTATTCGGCATTTATCAAGGCAAGAGAGCGAGCTGCAAGCTGGAGATTGTAAAAAAACAAAATGCTTCAAAGCAACCAATATTTAAGAATTAAATAGCTTTGTAAAGCGCATATAGACAATTTTTGAAGCGACTAAGAATAAAAAAACTTAGTCGCTTTTCTATCGTGATTTTTAAATTACGTAAATTGCAATAACAAGTTGCACATTGACCGTTGAATCGTTCATCAGGCAACACAGGAGTAAATTCTGTCAAGTTCGTCCTCAAAGAGTGTATCTGGGGTGCGGTAGCCGAGCGACTTCCGTGGAAGGCCATTGCACCAAATCTCAATCTGAGCAATCTGTTCGTCGGAGTAGCTGTCAATTTGTTTTCCCTTGGGGATGAATCTGCGGATCAAACCATTATACGACATTCCCTTTGCCGGCTTCCATCCTGCAACGAGCGTGCAGACTTTCTTCCTGATGTAGGGTTATCATCAGGGTAGTCTTGACACATGTGGAGACAGTAGCACTTTTGTCCGGGTGTGTGGAATGGATGTTTTGTTCTCTAATTGGATGGATCGGAATTTTCCAAAGGAAGGGAATTCGTGATTGAAAATGCAGAGAGGAAAAGAGAAGATGATTGGAGCAATCATAGGAGATATTGTGGGATCGAAGTTTGAATTTCAGCCCATCAAATGCAAGAATTTCCTTCTTTTTTCAGAGGAATCGGATTACACGGATGATTCTTTGATGACCATTGCGGTGGGGCTAGCCTTGAAGCAAGCCTTTGCTGATAAGAAGGAAAATGACGCTGCCTTTTTGCAAGATCAATTTATTCGGACCGTGCAGTCTATTGGCCGCTCCTATCCCAATCCTGCGGGGGCTTATGGAAGTGCCTTTTCACAGTGGTTAGTGACGAAGAATCCTGAGCCTTATAATAGCTGGGGAAATGGCGTAGCCATGCGAATTTCCGCCTGTGGTGAACTGGCGGAATCATTGGAAGAGGCGCTGTTTTTTGCGGAGCAGAGTGCCATTGTCAGTCATAACCATCCGGAAGGCATCAAGGGTGCGCAAGCCATAGCGGTCGCTATTTTTCTGGCGAAACAAGGCAAATCGAAAGAAGAGATTCGCCATTACATCTATCAATATTTTTATCCGGAGCGGTTGACCGTTGAAGAGATTCGTCCTCATTACTCCTTTGATCCATCCTGCCAGGGGACGGTTCCGCAGGCATTCGCTGCATTCTTTGATTCCGTAGACTTTGAAGATGCTATTCGCAATGCGATTTCTTTAGGAGGAGATGCGGATACTCTTGGCGCCATTACCGGTTCCGTGGCTTGGCCCTTCTATATAAAACAAAATGGTCTTTCGGAAGCAATGAAAGAGATGGCAAATAAGGCTTTACATATTCTCCCATCGGAATTTAGAACCTTTTTAAAGGAATACGAGGACGACTTTATTCAAACGTTGTGTTCTTGTGGGCGCAGGGAATAGGATTCATCGGAATGCAAACGAGAAGTTTGATCCGATGTTGAGACTTGAATGGAACTCAATCAAGAAAAAAGGAAGGCGATGGATTCGCCTGTGGAGTGGTTCGACCTTTCCCTTGTGGAAAAGCGTGTGAGATTTGCTCCGCCCCTCCAAAGGCATATAAAACGGCGTATTATATGTCCATCACGCACATATCTATTGATTTTTTGTTTTTTCACGATTATGATATTCATGAAAGGCAGGTGATTGATTCATGGCGAAAGTAAGTACAAATATCAACCTTGATCCGGTTCTTAAGAAAGAATCTCAAGCGTTATTTAAAGATCTTGGAATGGATCTCACAACGGCAGTAACCATTTTTCTAAGACAATCTGTCAGGGAGCAGGCGATTCCGTTCGCCATTAAGCGTGATGTGCCGAACGATGAAACCGTTGCGGCGCTTGAAGAGTACTACGATATGAAAGCAAATCCTCAAAACTACAAGCGCTACGATTCTTTTTCGGATGCACTAAACGAGGTGCTCAATGCTTAAAGTCGTCCTATCCAACCGCTTCAAGAAAGATTTGAAGCTTGCCAAAAGAAGAGGACTTGATCTTCGCCTGCTCAATGATGTCGTGGATCTGCTGGCGCAAGAAAAAGCGCTTCCTGAGAGCAACAAGGATCACGCCTTAACCGGCAAGTATGCTGCATTTCGAGAATGTCATATCAAGCCGGACTGGCTGCTGATTTATCGCGTGGAAGAGGAGGCTCTTGCACTCATGCTCTTTAGAACAGGTTCTCATGCCGATCTCTTCGATCTCTAAAGTCACTCCCTGCGGAGCGGCTTTTTGTTATGCCCACGAGCTCCATCTTGCCTATTGTGCTACTCTGTATTTGTATGAAGAGGCCTCATAGGTACAAAGCCGGCATCTCCATATCGCCGAAGGCAAAAATCGAAAAGAACAAAATAGCATCTCGCAATTTTTAGGAGAAATTTTCATGAACATTACCGTATATCTTGGTGCAAACGAAGGAAATGACCCCTGCTTACGAAAAGCCGTGGAAGAATTGGGAACATGGATTGGAAATCGCGGACATGCACTGATCTATGGTGGCTCCCAATCGGGGCTGATGGGGATCCTTGCAGACAGCGCTTTGAAAGCCGGAGGCGAGGTAACCGGTGTGGAACCGCAGTTTTTTATCGAAAACGAATTACAGCATGACGGATTAACTAAGTTAATCGTGACCAAGGATATGTCGGAGCGTAAAAACAAAATGATTGCGTTGGGCGAAGTCTTTATTGCCTTTCCCGGTGGGACAGGAACCTTGGAGGAAATGGCAGAAGTGATGTCGAAAGTGTCATTGAAACAACTGCATGCCCCTTGCATTTTTTATAACCTGAACGGATACTACGATGATTTGAAAGCGCTTCTCCATCATATGATTGAGAAAGGTCTGTCCTCCAAAGAGCGACAGGAGGGCATCTATTTTGCCGAGAATCTTGACGAGATAAAACGAATTTTGAAATGGGCATAAATTCCCGCTTGAGTTGACACTTTTATTGTAGAGGAGATCTCTCTTTATTTATTTTCTTGTTCTCACACCATTGTATCTCTACAGTACACCAACCAGTAATATAGAGGAAAAATGGCTAAATTCAAGCAATTCATGCTATACTGTAGAAGTCAAGATAGGATGATTAACAAAACATATTTATTATATGAGGAGGTTTTATGTCGAACTACGAAGGAAAATCCGATCGCGGAATCCACGACAAGGCGATCGGCATGGAACACCAGTCGACAGGATGGATAAAGAAGATTTCCATCGTTTTCTTATCATGCGTCCTGGCCCTTACTTTGGCCACACCGATGCTCCATGCGGAAAACCTGGGGAAGGGGCCGGAGATTGTTGGGCAACCCGTGCGCCAATCAACTATACCGGCACCGACCATTGACAAAGTCTTTTACGATGCCACAACTATTTCTGGCGCTAATGTACAACGAAAAAGAGTTGGCGGAAAGACTGTAAGGTCGACTGTTCATGTGACCCTAAAAGATAAGAACGGTAACGAAAAAGCCACTGCTTCCGTTACCCCTAAAAGTGGAACTAGTTGGACGGTAAAGCTAACTGAAGGCGTTACTGTAGCAGCAGGCGATACCGTCACCGCCTATCAAACTTTCGGTCAAGATACCTCTCCTGTGGCGACCGCAAATGCTGAGCCATCAATGGCATTCTTGAATAAAGACAAGATCAAAATGCCATCCGGCGAAATCTGGATTGAACACCCGAACGCCAACCTTGTAAATAAGGATGAGCAAGCAGAAGCTATTGAAATGCTGAAGAATGCCAATCCGGACATCGCGAAAGACTTTAAGAGTGTTAAACTCTCTATCGATTGGATAGATCATGCCTACTATGAAGTGATCTATACCGATGGATCAACCTCCGGAAAAATTGAAGCTACGGATCTAAAAATCAAAACAGTAACGGAAAAATCTGCTGCTCCGACAATAGAAAAAGTCCAGGTAACAGACAGACAGATCATCGTTACACTTGCTAAAGAGGTTGCCGCAGATACGAAATTTTATTTTGTCAAAAACTTTACCGATGGGGAGGACAAGAATTTTTGCGAAGATGGAAGCTGTAAAGTAGACAAATCTAACTCACAAGAGATATCTCAAGCAGTATCCATTGACGGCAATAAAGTTACTTTCTCAGTCAAGGATGATGATTTAGAACTCGGAAGAACGTTCGGTATCGTTGTCAAAGAGCCACATAAATTCCGTTCTTGCGCGAAGTCTGAGCCGGTAGTAACCGCCCCCGCTAAAGTTGCCGTGAGAGATCCCAGAAAGCTAACTGATGACGATAAAAAAGCCATCGATAAAGCGATTCGAGATGCCAATACGGTAAATGGCGTATCTAAACTCCCGGATGGAACTGGATTTGTAAACGATCCTGCGTTTATCGAGTTTGATAAAGACGGAAACGTTACAATAATCAGTCCTAATGATGTGGAAACTGATTGGGATAATGCCGGCAATCCGATATATCAAAAAAATCCTGATGGAACCTATAAACTAGAGAGCGGTAAAGAAAATAACGTAACTAAATTCCCGGTGAAAGATCTGGTGAAGAATCTAAAACCTGATTCTCCCAAGATTGCCGTTAATACCGACGATGGAAAAGTCACTATTACCCCACCTGCCTATGTAAATGCAGGTGATGATACCGACTTGGCGTCCTACACGATTAACTATAAAGATGCTTCTGGAGCGGTGAAAACCGTCACTGCAACGCGAACCGTAGACGAAGCTTCCGGCAAGACCACTTGGACAGCCGATAATGCCACGGTTGATGCGAACACCGGTATGATTACTCTGAAAGTTGAAGACATCGAAGTTGGTGGAACTGTCACGGCAACCGCAAAGGATAATGGTGGTCTTGAGGGCGATACCACTCCGCTCACTTCAGAACCGGCAACCAAGGCGCTCGAAACAGCTACTGTTAGCTACAATGGCAACGGCGGCACTGGCAAAATGGATAGCAAGACGCTCAACAAGGGCTCAAAATACAAGATTTTGGGTAATGCTTTTATTGCCCCTGAAAATCAGGAATTTGATACCTGGGAAGTGAATGGCAAAAAACTAGCGTCAGGCACTGAGATTAAGGTTGACAAAGATACGCAAGTCAAAGCAATTTGGAAGGAGAGCCGGGTCAAGCTAAAAATCACTACATCCGTAACAAACGGAACCATTGATCCGAGCTGCGATGTTTATAAGGGAGACAATAAGACCATAAACTTTGCACCAAAGGATGGTTACAAGCTAAAGAGCGTAACCGTTGATGGCGCGGAAGTGGATATATCCAAGTATCCAAATAGCTATACCTTTACGAATCTCGATAAAAACCATGAAATAGCCGTTGCGTTTGAACTCCCTACGTACACAGTAACCTATAAATGGGATGGAGTTGCACCGGAGGGAAAGGCTGTTCCGAAAGATACAGGTAGCTACCACAAGGGTGATAACTACACTGTAGATACCACCTACAAGAAGGGCGACAAGGTAGAAGGTGAAAAGGACGGTAAGAAAGGCACCTGGACCTTCAGCTACTATGTCGGTGATAAATACACCGTAGATACCACTTACAAGAAGGGCGACACAGCAAAGGGCGAGAAGGACGGTAAGAAAGGCACCTGGACCTTCAGTGGCTGGATCGATCCGAATAACGGCACCATGGGTGACAAGAACGCAACCATTACAGGTTCTTGGACCTTTAAGGCAACGTCGGGTACGTCGAAGACCCCGGAGACGTCTACACCCTCCCAAAAAGAGGGTAAGGCCAACATGACCAAGCCGGGTAAAACGGCACCGAAAACGGGAGATGCGAGTGCACTTTCCCTCTGCGCTTCCGGCATTTTGGCAGCAGGCGGTGCGATCGCTCTGTTGAAAAAAAGAAGAGAAGAGCGTTAAATAAGGTTTTGAAGAACAAGAGCCGTCGGTAGGAAATCCTGCCGACGGCTCTTTGCATTAGGGTACAATTGTTCTTAACAGGCGATTCGAATTTTCTATCGCCTTATACATTTTAACAGGGGCATGCGAAATGGTAGAGTCATTGACGAAAGAAAAACAGAATAAGGATCGGATCCCCCCGGATGGAGAAAAACCACTCTATTGTGCATCGTATGGACAGACGTGGGAAAACTATCGTAGGATGAACGAGGAATTGTACCGGCAAAAGGTCCGGCAATTGGCGGCGTCCCTCTTTGCCATCCTAACCGTTGTTGGAACGGCCTTTATGCTAGCGGAAAAACTGCGGCTTTTCGGATGGATCAGCTATGGTGTTGCCCTTCTATTTCTTGTGCGATTCCGCTTGTCTGGAGACACCGCCTCCGCACGCAATTCCAGAGTGCCAATATTGAGAGTGATAACGAATGGAAGTATGCCTTCTATAAGAATGCATTTACGCTGAATTCCAAAAATACGACAACCGTGCGGAACTATGCGGATCTCTACCGCATTGTTGAAGGCGCGGAATTTATTTATCTGCTACTGGAAAAGAATCATGCGCTTCCGGTTCCGCGCGATCAGGGAGAGCGTGACAAACTGCTTTTGCGCCAGAGGAAGCAACAGGATAAAAACAAAATTGCACCGATCCTTTTCTGGTTTTCTGTACTCAGCGGAATTCTAACGGCATTTTTCGGGATAACCGCGGGACGCCTTCCGAACCAATGGCTACTGCAGACCTGGGCCTTTGTCCTCTGCGTGGCAATGCCAGTTGTCTGGATGATTACGACCGTTCTGACGGGCATTTCTTGGAATTGGTATTACATTCCTTCTGTACGGAAGAAAGGCGGGAGAATTGTACTTCGTGTGCTTTCCGTTCTGCTTTGTGCCGTTCTTATCCTGAGCCTTGGCTTTGTGGACTTCCTATTGCTGCTTTTCCGCTATCCGGTGAAACAAAATGAAAATGGAACCTACACTGAGCACGTGGATGATTCGTATTCCCCCTTTGCGTATTATCTGTATCAGCCCGAGGGACCGTTTTTCTTGCGCTATCTTCGCCCCATGACGGATGCAAAAGATACGGATCCGAACCTTAGTGAATCTGCATGGTATCAACGACTGCACAGTGACAGTCGCAAAGAGACTGAGGCAGATGCGGCAGGACCGGCGGATGGGGGAACTTCGGAAAATCCGGCAAGCGATAAAAATTCGGACGCATCGCATTCCACAAATGCGGATTCCGAAGCAGACCAGATTCGAAACGGAGCGCTAAAGATTTTTGATGCGCACTTTGCGGCAAAAGGCGCTACCTTCCGGGAGAACTATACGGCCAAAGGAAACATGTACTTTATCCTGCAGGAAAGCGACGCAGCCATTACGTATTTGCAGTATGACCGGGATTCGCAGAATGGACGCTGCGGTCTCTATGTCCTATGGAAGGCTTCCAAAACGGCAGAGGGAAGCTGGTCTCCCATTGATGCGCAGATGCAGAACACCTATGCCTATGAATACCGCACCGGGGCCCTTGCCGAGAGCGGAAAGACGGGCTGGTCCGACGCAGGAAGCCAAGAGTACCGGAAGCTTACGGGAGAGCTATAAAGTGAATATCACAGAAGAACTATTTGCCTTACAGGATGTTTCCTATGCTGCTTTTCAGGCAAAATTGACGCCGAGTATTCCAAGAGAGCTATTTATAGGGGTTAGAGTTCCGGTAGCCAGAAAGCTTGCCAAAAAGCTTTCCCAGAAACCGGAAGCAGCATCTTTTCTTAGCGATTTGCCGCATACCTACTATGACGAAAATATACTCCACAGCCTCCTTCTTTCGGAAATGAAGGACTATGATGCCTGCATTGCAGCCATCGATGCATTTTTGCCCTACGTTGACAATTGGGCGGTTTGCGATATCTTGTCGCCCAAGATTTTCAAGAAACATAAAACAGCGCTTTTGGAAAAAATCAAAGAGTGGTCTGCATCGGAAAAGACGTATACTTGTCGCTTTGGCATTGAGATGTTACGGTCTCACTTATTGGACGAAGATTTTAAGCCTGCCTATCTGGAAATACCTGCTTCGGTTCATCGTGAAGAGTACTATGTTCGCATGATGATGGCGTGGTTCTTTGCCACCGCTTTGGCAAAGCAATGGGATGCGACCATAGAATATTTGGAAGATCGTCGCCTAGATCCATGGACGCACAATAAGACAATACAGAAAGCGCGGGAAAGTGGGCGCATTACACCGAAACAAAAAGAGTATTTAAAGACACTGAAACGATAATAATTTTCGCCGTATTGAAAAGCCATAAAATCAGAAATATAATGTTAGCAAAGACTAACATAAGAAAGCAGGAACAGGCGATGAAAAGACATGATCATTTACCAATTTTCGGCGTAGGGCCTGTGTATGTTGTTTCCATTTTATTGCCGACGCTTGGGGCGGTGCTTTTAAGGGATTGTCCTGTATTGGAATCAGGGAAGCTGGCCGCTTTGCGAATCCCGCTCATCGGTACGGGTGCGCTTTTCATCATTTTGTCTTCCTTTATATGGATACAAGCTGTTATCGTCTCGAAACTGGATGAAAATATTAAAAGAAATCGCCTCGTGACCTCGGGAGTGTATGCGTGGGTCAGGCATCCGGTTTATTCTGCTTTTATGCTTCTTTGCACAGGAATGCTTCTTATTGCCGGCAATGCCTGGTTTTTTATTCTTCCCTTTCTATACTGGGGGCTTTTGACGGTGCTCATGCAGCATACCGAGGAAAAATGGCTGAAGGATCGGTATGGCAATGCCTATAAGGAGTATTGCAGGCGCGTTAACCGTTGTTGGCCGTGGATGCCGAAAAAGCAGAATAGAACCGGAGGATTCATAAAGGTAGATAAAAAGAGGGATCTTTCCATTCAACACGTATTAAAAAACGGAGGTGCAAAAATGTCTTTGACTTATAAAATCGCGGCAGGCATAGTCAGACTTTTGGGCGTGAAAAAAATATTCAGAAAGTCCAAGAAAGATATCCTGGAATATGCAAAGAAACAAAACGCAAAGTCTGCTTTTGACATGGACAAGGCGATGGAAAGGGCTCGCAGAAAAAAGTATTTTCTCTTTGATCAAAAAGTGATGGGACATAGGGTTCTGACGTATCAAAAAAATGAAACTCCGGCAAAAGGAGCGGTGCTGTATCTTTTTGGCGGAGGCATGATTACAGGACCGGATCAATTGGATTTTTCTCTTTCCGAAAGAATAACGGAAAAAACAGGAAAAGATGTGTGGTTCCTATTTTATCCTCTTTGTACAGCAGATCAGAATATAAAGAATACGTATGACGTTTGCTTGGAAACGTATAAAAAGATGACAAAAATATATGAGGCGGACAAGATAGGAGTATTGGGCTTCTCCTCAGGAGCGTGCTTGGCTCTTGGATTTTTTTTACATAACAATGCCTTAGGCCGACCTTTACCCATGCCCGGCAGGATCCTTGCGGTTTCTCCGGGCGGACTTCCCAATAAGAATTCTGCTGAAAGTAAAGAGCTTTGGGAAAAGATAGAAGCCCTCAGCCCAAAAGATATCCTGCTTGATCCGGCTTACTTCCATACTGCCCGAGAAATCCTAGAGGGCAATGAAAATATGCCTGAATATATGCTGGATGGAACATGTGGAGACTTTTCAAATTTCCCCAAGACCTATTTTTATTACGGTGAAAATGAATGCCTGTATGCTTTTGCGGAGTATTTTGAAAAAGCAATGGATAAATACGATGCCCAACATGAGAGGATTGTAGGCGAGGGGATGTGCCACTGCTATCCGTTGCTGCGCTTCTTTAGAGAAGGCAGAGAGGCGCAGGATAAAATGATTGCATTGTTGCAATTCTAAGACAGGTACGCACAGAAGGGATGGGAAGCCCATGCTGTTACTGGAAAACGTCATTTTGTGTTCTGCATTTTTCGTGTTTTGTTTTTTAGGCACCGGCACGGACGAGAAAAATTTGAGGAATTACATGTCCTATCCGGATGAAGTGCAAAAGCGAATTCGAGAGATCGAAGAATACCGTGGTAAATATAGAGAAACAAGCATATTCGCCACATGGATGGCCAATTTTCTAATCTTCACCGTTTTGTTTTTCGCTTTAGGAATCAGAATCCGTCAGCCGAACTTTCTGCATAACTTTATGAGCTTGCTCTTTTTAGGTGAAACGTTAAATGCCTTTGACCTTATCGTTATTGACCTCTTATGGTGGAGAAATACGAAGCGGATTCGACTTGTAAAAATACCGCAAAAGAAACTCTACCAAAATCCCCAAAAGCACATGCAAGCTTTTCTAAGAGCGCTGGTTCTGTATTTTTTGGTCGCACTGCTGGACGGATATCTTTTAACTCTGTTTTAATCCTGGATCTGTTCTTCTAACCATTCTTTTATTACGACGGCTTGATTGTATTGCTCGTTTTTTGCGGCATAAAGAAGGGTTATGTTTTGCTCTTTTATCTTTCTTAGACAGAGATTGCTTAATTTTTGTGATGCCGGATTACAGATCAATTCCTGTCTGTATCTTTTTTTAAACGCATCAAATTTTACCGGATCATGAGAGAACCATTTCCGAAGTTCGTTTGAGGGAGCAATTTCCTTAGCCCATAAATGAATTTGAGCTTTTTCTTTTTTGATGCCCCGCGGCCACAGTCTATCCACAAGAATACGGAAACCGTCTGTTTCGTTGGCTGGCTCATAAATTCGCTTGCATTGTAATTCATTCATAAAGACAAGGTCCCTTCAATGTAAATCTATTTTTATGATAAGTAAGTAATCCCTCCTCCTGCATTCTGGACAGCTCTTTCGACATAGAACTGCGATTGACAGCGAGGTAGTCCGCAAGTTGCTGGCGATTAAACGGGATGGTAAAGTGTGGTGTTCCATTTTCCAGTGCTTGCTCGGACAAGTAGGATAGTAGCTTTTGCCGCAGAGAATAGGGAGCAGATCTTCGATTTCATTTTCATTGATGCCATAAAAAAGTGGCGTCATGGTCAGAAAAAAAGTATTCATGCAAATCTCTATTCCGTTGCCAAAGCAACGTATTTGTTGCTTACATTCTACTATAATCAAAGTGGGAAATTAAAATAAGAAGAAGCCGATGGCATACAAAAAACGATCACATGAAATGAGAACCGAAGAGGGTGTGGTCTATACATGTCCTATGCGGAGGCATTACCAAGAAAGGATGATCTTATGAACGAAAGAATCAAAGCAGGCGAAGTTTTCAAATTGGTTGATCTTGTTCCATATGCAGAAGGAAAGGTCGTCAAAATGGATGTGGAGCACAATGACAAGATGAAGTGTATCCTTATGGCCTTTGATGAAGGCGCGGGACTTCCCGAGCACGCCGCTCCTGGCGAGGCGCTCCTTTTTGCTTTGGACGGCGAAGCGGTGATTGCATACGAGGGAAAAGATCATCCGATCAAGGCGGGCGAAAATTTCCACTTTGCAAAAGCCGCTCTGCACGCGGTTAAAGCAACAAAGAAGTTTAAGATGGCGCTTCTTCTTATAATGGAATAGCGATATCCGCCTCGGTTCGTTGTGAAGACCACGATGTTCGAAGGATGATTGCATGGTTCTTTGCCACCGCTTCGACAAAGCAATGGGATGCGACCATAAAATACATGGAAGATCATCGCTTCGATACCTGGACGCACAATAAGACAATACAGAAAGCCCGGAAAAGTGCCTGACACCGACATAAAAAGAGTATTTAAGACGCTGAAACGATAACAAAGTTCCGTTTATTGAAGCCGGTTAATCGGTCGGTCAGTTAGCCCAGAGGGGGGATCTTTCACCATTTGGCAGGGTCGGTGATCCCTGGTAGGAATTAGAATTTATCGTTTACCAGGGCCGGCGTGCCCTGGCCGGAACTATGATTTGACTTCAATCAGGGTCGCGTACCCTGATTGAAGTCAAAATTTACTGTTTATCAGGGACGATGGGCCCTGTCTGTAGTTGAAATTCGTCGTTTATCAGGGTCACGCGCCCTGTCTGTAGTTGAAATTCGTCATTTGTTAGGGGTGATGGCCCCTGGCTGCGCACTGAAATTGTTGTATGCCAGGGTTAGCGGTGCCATTACGCCCCTGGCAAACTTCAAAAAAAGTCATTAGCCAGGGTCGTGCAGCATGACCCCACCCCTGGCAGCGCGTCGAAAATGTTGTTTGCTAGGGTTAGCCGCGTCCTTTAGCCCCTGGCAAACGCTAAAAAAGCCATAAGCCAGGGCCGAACACCATGAAACCGCCCCTGGCAATGCGTCGAAAATGTTGTTTGCCAGGGTTAGCCGCGTCCTTTTACCCCTGGCAAACGCTAAAAACAGCCATTAGCCAGGGCCAAATACCTTCTGCAATTAGGGATCCGGTCGCATAGATCGCATCACCGCCTTTCGCCGTGGTGTTGTTCACAAAGAGGCAGTCTTTCATTTCCGGTGGGGGTACCGGAATATATCGCACCGCCAAATTGCGCGCTATTTTCCTCGAAGACGGCATTTTCAAGATGGACGCTTTTTCCGTTAAAGTTGGCAATGGCGCCACCAAAACCGTTGCCCCATTCGCCGGTCGCCTGGTTATTTCGGAAGGTACCGCCATACACATTCAAAATTGCCGTGGCTTCTGCCTGCCGGGGTGTAAGTCCGATGCCACCGCCCAGCATAGAAGTCCGATGCCACCGCCCTACATATTAGCGCAACATATTAGACGGATTGTTTTCCACCGTTCTGCCGTACATATTGAAGGTACCGTAAACCACAATACCGGCTGCGCCTGTTCCACCATGCATTCCGATCCTTCCTTTGATTTCTTGTCGCATTATAGTATCGCAGGTCGTACAATAGAAAAGAATAGAAAAGTAAAGGACAACGGCCGGTCCGTTTGGCAGGAGAAATACCGTTGTTGCGTACGGAAAAAACAGAGGCGATTTTTCTGCGCAGGAAGAGGCAAGGATATGGAATATATACGAGTAACGAAGGACAATTTGGAAAACGAACATATCTGCTGTGCGCTAAGCGGCAATTCGGACGTACAGGTTTCTTCGAAAAAAGCGTGGTTAGAGGAACGGTTGGAGGAAGGGCTTGTTTTTTTGAAAGCGGCTGAGCGGGGGAAATGCTTTATTGAGTACATTCCGGCGGAAAATGCCTGGGTTCCCTTGAATGCCGACGGCTATATGTATATTGATTGCCTTTGGGTTGCCGGCTCGTTTAAGGGGCATGGGTACGCTCAAGATTTGCTCGGCACGTGCGTAGAGGAAAGCAGGCAGAAGGGCAAGAAAGGTCTGTGCATTCTCTCTGCAAAGCGAAAAACACCTTTTCTGGCGGATCCGAAATTTCTCACGCATGTGGGTTTTACGGTATGTGACGAAGCAGATAACGGCATTCAACTCTGGTTTTTGCCCTTTTTGTCGGATGCCCAGCCTCCGACGTTCAAGCTCTGCGCCAAGCATCCGCACGTGGATTCCGTTGGGTACGTTTTATACTATACCGACCAATGCCCCTTTAACGCCAAGTATGTGCCGATTATGGCGAAGACGGCAAAAGAGGAGAACATCCCATTTCAAGAGATTCATTTGACAAGCAAAGAAAAAGCACAGAATGCACCTACGCCGATTACTACGTTTGCGTTGTTTTTCGATGGCGAATACCAGTCCAATGAACCCATGAGCGAAGGTCGATTCCACAAATTCATCTCCTCCAACAAGTAAACTAATTCGTTTTTTTTCTAAGTAACATTCATTCCTATGTGGTAGAATAGTCCAACTAAAATTTTGATAGACCGACACCGTACAGCAAAATGGCGAAGAGGATACAAAAGAGGAAACAAAGGTTGCGTTGACGAGTGGGAACGATGGTCGATGCGTGGGAACGATGGTCGATGCGTAGGAACGATGGTGGCGTATACGTCAGCTTTGTCGCAGTAAGGAATTGAAAAAACAACATTCAGTCGATACAATAGAAATTAAATTAGACGAAATAGGTCGATTTTTTGTGGGGGGGAGAAATGAACAGTAGGAACATACACAAAGTAAAAGAAAGATTGCAAAGGGCGTTGAGCGGTGTTTTGGCAGCGGTCACGCTATTATAGAATAATAGGCATGTTATTTTAAGATTTTATATATAATTTCTGTATACAGCCTATGATATAATATAGTCAAATAAATGAATTATAAGCTTGAGCAAAAAAATAATAAGAGGAGGGAAAACATGAGCACCAAGCAGAGAATATTTATTTTTTTTCTTGCCATTGTGATGGTAATTACTTCTTTGCCGACAAGCATATTTGCAGCAAATGATTTCAATTATGGCAACTTGCAGGAAGAAAAATCGAAGTTTTTAAACAAAGAACCTGCAAAAAAACCAGCTGAATTAGGAGATGATCCAACCACAACGGAAGAAGCAAATGCTCTACAAGGATTCTAAGGGCAATACCCGTAATGTAATTTCTGAGGAAGAGAAAAATAAAATAAATAAGAAGGTCGATTTGCCTGATATTGACGGATATACACAGCCGACTGAGGCTACAAATTTTGACTATGACTATGTAAAGAATAAAGCACTTGTAGGGAAAAATAATGGTAGTCGATATACATTTTTATATCCATACATATATACTGCAAAAGAAGGCAAAATTAAGGTTAAACATATTTTCCAAGAACTCTATGATAAAAACAAATATGGGCCTAAAGATGGAGAAGCCGAACCTGTTTATTCCGAATATAAAGGTCAAGTAGGTTCTGAAATTATAATTTCTCCACTTTCAGAAAAAGAAAGAAGGGGATATGTTCCCGAGAAGACTGTGATTAGAACCAGAGTGCCTGATGATATTAAGGACTATGTTATTGAATATAGATATAACAGAGATTCATGTAACGTCAGCTATGATATGGATGGGGGAGCACCTATACCATCTCAGACACTTTACTATGGACAGACAATACCTAATTTAAATGTAAAGCCTAAGAAAATTGGCGGTATATTTGTTGGCTGGAAATCCGATACCGATCTAAATTACAAGGATGCAAACGGCAATATTAAAACCATTCATAAGGATACTAAGTTCGACATGAAGGATTTTAAGGACGGTATCAAGGAAGCTATGCCTGCGAAGGATGTTAAGTTTACGGCATTATGGAAAGACGAGCCTAAGGCAAATTATACGATTCAGTTCTGGACAGAGAAAGCGGATTCTGCTGGATATGATTATATCGGAGCAAAGGTCGTCAAGGATGCAGATACGGGAAGCAGACCGGATCTATCTCTTATGAAGCCTTCTGGAATTAAATTCCCAGAGATTGAGAAGTCTTTGACTGCAGACGAAAAAGTAAATGAATTAAACAAATATTTTGTTAGAAATGAAAAAAAGATAAACAAAGAAAACACGGAAACGGTTAAGCAGGACGACGGAACCAATGTTTT
>QWBY01004117.1_pt1 | contig 15704 bp, 17 predicted proteins | sample 1972471 | NCBI WGS metagenome assembly QWBY01 (sample SAMN09866722, study PRJNA288562) | Human gut metagenome isolate term6_stool, whole genome shotgun sequencing... | reverse complement strand
CCGAGCTCATGGGCGGCAGCAACGCCCGCATTGCCACTGCGTCCAAGGGTCCCACCGTTGTGATGATGGTCGGTCTCCAGGGCGCCGGTAAAACCACCAACTGCGCAAAGCTGGCGGGCCTTATGCGCCGCCAGTACGGTAAGCGGCCTCTGCTGGTGGCCTGCGATGTGTACCGTCCCGCCGCCATCACCCAGCTGCAGGTGGTGGGTCAGCAGCTGGAGATTCCCGTTTTTGAAATGGGACAGGGCGACCCGGTGAAGATCGCCCGGGAGGCGCTGAAGTACGCCTCAGACCACGGAAACGACATCGTGTTCCTGGATACTGCGGGCCGCCTGCACATTGATGAGCAGCTCATGGACGAGCTGAAGAATATCAAGGAAAGCATCCATCCCCACGAGATCCTCCTGGTGGTGGACGCCATGACCGGCCAGGATGCTGTCAACGCCGCCACCGCCTTCGACGAGGCCTTGGGCATTGACGGGGTGCTGCTGACCAAGCTGGACGGCGACGCCCGGGGCGGCGCGGCCCTGTCTATCCGGGCGGCCACGGGCAAGCCCATTAAGTTTGTGGGCACCGGAGAAAAGCTGGACATGATCGAGCTGTTTCATCCGGAGCGTATGGCCTCCCGCATTTTGGGTATGGGCGATATGCTCACCTTCATTGAGAAGGCCGAGCAGCAGTACGATGAAAAGCAGGCCAAGAAGCTGGAGGAGAAGCTGCGGAAAAACCGCCTGACCCTCTCGGACTACCTGGATCAGCTGGAGCAGCTGCAAAAAATGGGCGACCTGAGCCAGATCGCCTCCATGCTTCCCGGGAACCTGGGCAAGAGCTTCGACGCCAGCCAGATTGACGAGAAGCAGATGGCCCACAGCAAGGCCATCATCCAGTCCATGACGGTGAAGGAGCGGGAAAACCCCCAGATCCTCAATGCCTCTCGCAAGCGGCGCATTGCCGCCGGCTGCGGCCTGGAGGTGGTGGATGTAAACCGCCTGCTGAAGGCTTTTGAGGCCATGCAGCAGATGACCAAGGCCATGACCAAGGGCAAGATGCGCGGCATGGGTGCCATGATGGGCGGCATGGGCGGCTTCGGCGGCGGCAGTATGCGCAGCTTCGGCCGGAAAAAGCGATTTAAGTAAGGCTGCAATCCTTTTGGCAGAAAAAACGAAGTTTTTTCGCCAGGTTCGTAAATAAGTGCGACTGCATTTATCATAAAAATTTATTTAATATTTTGGAGGAAAAAGACCATGGTTAAGATCAGACTGAGAAGAATGGGTGCTAAGAAAGCTCCTTTTTACCGCGTAGTGGTGGCCGATTCCCGCTATCCCCGTGACGGCCGCTTCATCGAGGAGATCGGCACCTACAATCCCTGCGTGTCCCCCGCCGAGATCAGCATCGATGCAGACCGTGCCCGTGAGTGGATCAAGACCGGCGCACAGCCCACCGACACCGTTCGTGCCCTGCTGAAGAAGGTCGATGTTCTTTAATAAGAAGGTGCGGCCATGAAGGAACTGCTGCTCTACATCGCCAGAAACCTGGTGGATCATCCTGACCAAGTGTCGGTCACGGAGGTCGGCGAGGCGGATGACCTGACGCTGGAGCTGCGTGTGGCACCCGAGGATATGGGAAAGGTGATCGGCCGCCAGGGCCGTATCGCCAAGGAGATCCGCACCGTCGTGCGGTCCTATGCCCAGCGCACCGGCGTGAAAGTTTCCGTGGACATCGTCGATTGATAATAGCACAAAAACGAAGCCGAAAAGCACCATCGCTTTTCGGCTTCGTTTTTGCCCTGCATCGGGCCTTGTTTTATTCAAATTCCACCGTCGCCGGGGGCTTAGAGGTCACATCGTACAGCACCCGGTTGATGTGGGGCACCTCGCCCACGATCCGTCCGCTGACCTTGTCCAGCAGCTCGTAGGGAAGCCTTGACCAGGTGGCGGTCATAAAGTCCTGGGTCTGCACCGACCGCAGGGCGATAGCATAGTCGTAGGTCCGCTCGTCGCCCATAATGCCCACGGAGCGCATATTGGTCAGGGCGGCAAAATACTGGTTGGCGGTGCGGTCCAGACCCGCCAGGGCCATCTCCTCCCGGAAGATAGCGTCGGCCTTGCGCAGAATATCCAGCTTCTCCCGGGTGATCTCCCCGATAATGCGGATGGCCAGACCCGGCCCCGGGAAGGGCTGACGCCACACCAGGCTCTCCGGCAGACCCAAGGTAAGTCCCAGCTGCCGCACCTCGTCCTTAAAGAGCCTGCGCAGCGGCTCGATAATTTCCTCGAAGTCCACGCAGTCCGGCAGCCCGCCCACATTGTGGTGGCTCTTCACCACGGTGCTCTCACCGCCCAGACCACTTTCTACCACATCGGGGTAAATGGTCCCCTGTGCCAGGAAATCCACCTTGCCGATCTTCTTGGCCTCGGCCTCAAAGACCCGGATAAATTCCTCGCCGATGATCTTCCGCTTGCGCTCGGGCTCTGTCACCCCGGCCAGCTTAGACAGGAACAGATCCTGGGCGTTCACCCGCCGCACATCCACATGGAATTCGCCCTTCATCACCCGCTCCACTTCGTCGCCCTCGTTCAGCCGCAGCAGGCCGTGGTCCACGAAAATGCAGGTTAAGCGGTCGCCCACAGCTCTTTGCAGCAGGGCGGCGGCCACGGCGCTGTCCACGCCGCCGGAGAGGGCCAGCAGCACGCGCTTGTCGCCGATCTTCTCCCGGCACTCCCGGAGGGCGGTCTCCACATAGGACTCCATGGTCCACTCCCGGCTGAAGCCGCAGATGCCGTAGAGGAAATTCTCCAGGATCTTCGTGCCGTACTCCGTGTGTACCACCTCCGGGTGGAACTGCACGCCGTAGAGCTTCTTCTCCCGGCACTCCACCGCAGCGTGGCGGCAGCCGTCACTGTGGGCAATGGCCGTGAAGCCCGGCGCGGCGGTCTCCACCTCCACCCCATGGCTCATCCAGTAAACGGCTTTCTCCGGCACCCCTGCAAACAGGGGAGAGGCGGTGTTCACCGTCAGCTCCGTTTTGCCGTATTCCCGGGTGATGGCCTTGCGGCACTGGCCGCCCAAAAGGTGCATCATAAGCTGCATTCCGTAGCAGATGCCCAAAACCGGAATACCCATGGAAAACAGCCCCGCATCCACCGTGGGGGCGCCCTCTTCAAACACCGTGGCAGGTCCTCCGGTAAAGATCAGTGCATCCGGCTGAAAGGAGCGCACCTCGTCCATGGAAATGCGAAAGGATTTCAGCTCGCAGTACACGCCGCACTCGCGTACCCGGCGGGCCACCAGCAGATTGTACTGCCCGCCGAAGTCCAAAATCAGAACCTTTTTCATTCCTCTTCCCCCCTGAACACGATGTGCCCGGGCTCGGCCTTGTCGATGATGGCCAGAGAATGGATATTGTAGCCCTTTTCCCGCAGGTCATCGCCTCCGTGCTGGAAGCCCTTTTCCACGGCAATGCCGATGCCCATGAGCTGGGCCCCGGCCTTTTCCACGATGTCGATAAGCCCGTGTACAGCGTAGCCCTTGGCCATAAAGTCGTCAATGATGAGGACCTTATCCTCGGGCTTGAGCCACTCCTGGGCCACCAGCAGGGTCACTTTTTTCTTATAGGTATAGGAGAAGATCTCGCTCTGATACAGGCCGCCCTCGATGTTGTCGCTCTTGGCCTTCTTGGCAAAAATCATGGGAACGCCGTATTTCTCCGCACACACGGTGGCCAAGGCGATGCCGCTGGCCTCCGCCGTCAGCACCAGGGTGATGTTTTCCGTGTCAAAAACACGGGCAAACTCGTCGGCGATCTGACCCAGCAGCGCTGTGTCCACCCGATGATTCAAAAACCCGTCTACCTTCACGATATTGCCGGGCAGCACGCGGCCCTCCCGACGGATCCGATCCTGCAGCTGCTTCATCCTGTCTATCCTCCTAATAAAAATAAAGATACTGCACCTTATTTTGCCGAAAAACGCCGAAAAAAGCAAGAGAAAAAGATGCTGAATTTTCCACTGTTCCCCATGGATTTATAGACTCTTTACACAACCGCCCCACCCGGGCTTATCCCAGCAATAAGCCCCCTTAATAAATCCCGAAAAATCACCCGTTTTTTCCGCTGGGGCGACCCCTGCGGTTGCCCGCCCACCGCACCATCAATAATGCACCCGCACTCCTTGCAAAAACCCTTGTCATTGCGAGGGCACGAAGTGCCCGTGGCAATCCGTAACTCCCGTCCCTCAGCCACGGCAAAGCCGTGGCTGGGTGATTCCTTCCAGCGCACCCCTTGTGCCTATAAATGCCTCCGGCGGGGTACTTTCTGTCACCAGCGACAGAAAGTATCCAAAGAATGCCGCCAAAACCAATGGTTTTGGATTCCTTGCGCGGGCGTGGTGCGGTGAACATCGGGACCTTTTGCCCCCGCGAATTAAACGGTGCAAACCTGTCCCGTGCTTTCGCACTGTCCCTGCGCCTGTCCACCGCGACGCGCTCCGCGCTTGTGCTGTCCGTCCAAGCAGGGAAAATCCGTGGGTCTACCGCCCGGTGCGATGTGGACATCGTGCCCTACGAAATTCTATCGCCATACGCTGCGTAGGGGCGGGGTTCTGCCCCGCCCGCCCTTGCCAAGTCATCCACATTTTTGTAGGGGCGGACACCCCTGTCCGCCCGCTCTACCGTGCCCATTACAAAAACCCTGTCATTGCGAAGCCGGTGCGCACACCGGCTGTGGCAATCCGTATCCCCGTCCAACAAAAAACAAACACTTGACAAATCCAAAAAATAATCCTAAAATGTCTGTAAGTTTTTCATCATCACGCAAAAGACAGCGATGGGGAAAAGGCGGGGACAGTCCCACCCAAAGAGAGTCGGCGGCCGGTGCGAGCCGATGGGGGAGCCTTGCCGTACTGGCCTCGGAGTTGCCTGCCTGAGCCTCCGTTGGGGTAGGGCAGGACGGGTCCTCCCGTTACAGAGGACGCTCCTTGCAGGAGGAGCTGCTGAGGGCGGCGGAGCGATCCGCAGCCGAATCAGGGTGGTATAGCGTTTTTTCACGCCCCTGACCGCTTCATGCGGTCCGGGGTGTTTTATTATGTGCAAAATGATATTCAGATAAAGGAGAAACAGTATGCAGTACGATTTTGCGGCCATTGAGAAAAAATGGCAGGACAATTGGGAAAAAACCAAACCTTATCGCGCCGTCACCGGCGACAAGACCCGTAAAAAGTTTTACGGCCTCATCGAGTTCCCTTACCCCTCCGCGGCGGGCCTCCATGTGGGTCATCCCCGCCCCTTCACGGCGCTGGATGTAGTCACCCGCAAAAAGCGCATGGAGGGCTATAATGTCCTCTTCCCCATCGGCTTCGATGCCTTCGGTCTGCCCACGGAGAACTTCGCCATCAAAAACCATGTTCACCCCGCCGTGGTCACCCAGGAAAACATCAAGAACTTCACCCGTCAGCTTAAGATGCTGGGCTACGGCTTCGATTGGGACCGCTGCGTAGACACCACCGACCCCCAGTATTATAAGTGGACCCAGTGGATCTTCCTGCAGCTGTTCAAGCACGGCCTGGCCTATAAGACCACCATGCCCGTGAACTGGTGTACCAGCTGCAAGTGCGTCCTGGCCAATGAGGAAGTGGTGGAGGGCGTGTGCGAGCGCTGCGGCAGCGAGGTGGTCCGCAAGGAAAAGAGCCAGTGGATGCTCCGTATCACCAAGTACGCCGACCGCCTCATCGACGATCTGGACGATCTGGATTTCATCGAGCGTGTGAAGATCCAGCAGAAGAACTGGATCGGCCGCTCCACCGGTACCGAGGTCACCTTCAAGACCAATATGGGCGATGATGTCACTGTCTACACCACCCGTGCCGACACCCTTTTCGGTACGACTTATATGGTCATTTCCCCCGAGCATCCCCTGCTGAAGAAGTGGAAGGATCAGATCGCCAACTGGGCCCAGGTGGAGGAGTATCAGGCTGCCGCTGCCCGCAAGTCCGACTTTGAGCGCGGGGAGTTGAATAAGGACAAGACCGGCGTGCGCCTGGAGGGTGTGGAGGTTATCAATCCCGTCACCGGCGGCGTGCTGCCCATGTTCGTGTCCGACTATGTCCTCATGGGCTACGGCACCGGCATCGTCATGGGCGTGCCCGGCCACGATCAGCGCGACTGGGACTTCGCCACCGCTTTCGGTCTGCCCATCGTGGAGGTGGTCAAGGGCGGCGATGTGACCAAGGAAGCCTTCGTGGCCAAGGACGATAAGGCCATCATGGTCAACTCCGGTTTCCTCAACGGCATGACCGTGAAGGAGGCCATCCCCGCCATGAAGAAGTACGCCGTGGAGCAGGGCTGGGGCAAGGAAAAGGTGAATTTCAAGCTCCGTGACTGGGTGTTCTCCCGCCAGCGCTATTGGGGCGAGCCCATCCCCCTGGTCAACTGCGAGAAGTGCGGCTGGGTGGCCATCCCCGAGAGCGAGCTGCCTCTGGTGCTGCCCAAGGTGGAGAGCTACGAGCCCACCGACGACGGCGAAAGCCCCCTGAGCAAGATGACCGACTGGGTCAATACCACCTGCCCCTGCTGCGGCGGCCCCGCCAAGCGCGAGACCGACACCATGCCCCAGTGGGCCGGCTCCAGCTGGTACTTCCTGCGCTATATGGACCCCCACAATGATAAGGAGCTGGTGGGCAAGGAGGCCGAGGAGTACTGGGGCCCTGTGGACTGGTATAACGGCGGCATGGAGCATACCACGCTGCACCTGCTCTACTCCCGCTTCTGGCATAAGTTCCTCTATGACATCGGCGTGGTTCACACCAAGGAGCCCTATGCCAAGCGCACCAGCCACGGCATGATCCTGGGCAAGAACCCCCACTATGTGGGCAACGCCAAGACCGAGGAGGAGAAGCAGGCCCTGCGGGAGAAATACGGCGCCCAGGCCGAGCGTCCGGCGGTGAAGATGTCCAAGTCTCTGGGCAATGTGGTCAATCCCGATGATGTTATTAAGGCCTACGGTGCGGATACCATGCGGCTTTATATCATGTTCATCGGCGACTTTGAAAAGACCGCCTCCTGGTCCGATGAGGCTGTCAAGGGCAGCAAGCGCTTTTTGGATCGCTGCTGGAATCTGATGGATAGGGTCGCGGACGATCCTGAGATTTCCCAGCAGAACATGGCCGCCGTCCATAAGACTATTAAGAAGGTCACAAACGATATTGACGAGCTGAAGATGAACACTGCCATCGCCGCCCTCATGGCCCTGGTCAATGATTTCTATGCCAAGGGCCTTTCCAAGGGTGACCTGGAGGCGCTGCTGAAGCTCCTGAGCCCCTTCGCTCCCCATATGGTGGAGGAGATGTGGGAGCTCATGGGTTACGCCCAAAAGTACGGCAAGATGTGCATGCAGATGCCTTGGCCCGGCTACGATGAGAGCAAGACCATCGACGCCACCGCCGAAATGGCCGTGCAGGTAAACGGCAAGCTCAAGGGCACCGTAGTGGTCCCCACCGACTCCGACGAGCAGACCGTGGTCGCCGCCGCTATGGAGCTGGAAAAAGTGAAAACGTCTGTGACGGACAAATTCCACACTGGCAGCCCGAGTTGTATTTTCTCTCACGCACATGTCGCGAGAGAAAATGATTTTATTTCTTTGCCGCCTGCGGACGGCAAACTCTGCGAGGCTTTTTTGACACACTGAAGGGACGGCCAAGGCCGTCCCTTTTTCTATAATATTCCGAATATTCTGGTTTTTGCTTTTATTCTCCCTATTTCGCCTTTTATATAAAAACATCTTGACAATCCATCCCGTTCCGGGTATAATACATCCGTTAGTCATGTTAATGGCTCTTAAAGAGCACCCTGGATGAAGCCGGGTGCATCGGAGGGAGGGAAAATAGATGTCCGAAGTTCATGTCAAGGAAGGCGAGAGCCTGGACAGCGCTCTGAAGCGTTTCAAGAGAAGCTGCGCGAAGGCCGGCGTCCTGGCGGAGGTGCGGAAGCGCGAGTGCTATGAGAGCCCCAGCGTCAAGCGCCGCAAGAAGTCCGAGGCGGCCCGCAAGAACAGAAACAAGAGATATTATTGATCTCTAGCGCAAAAAGAATCGTAAAAAACATGGTTTCGCCGTAATGCGAAACCATGTTTTTTTATGACCTGAAAAACAAAATTTTCGGCTGTATTTTTGGTGACAAACGGTGCCGGATCGGTGAAGAAAACGGTGCCGATTCGGTGAAGAAAAGGGGACACTTACGGTGCAGCTTGCGGGGCAAACAGCACCGTAAGCAAATCCTCCACCTCCGGGAGCATGAAAAAGCCGAAGCCGATGCCCAGCTTCTCCGCCTCCTCCATCTTGCTTTTCAGAGTTTGGCCGTCGTCAAAGAGGACGAAGCGGGTGTCGCCGCCGTCCCGGTAGGTAAAATAGCGGGCACAGAGGGGACGGCTGAAATAGGTGGCCCGACCTTGGGCCAGCTCCCGGAGCCGAGACACGGTGAGGGGTATGCCGCCCCCGGGGCCGGAGAGGGGAAAGTCCGCCATCATCCGCTGGAGATCCAGGGCCAAGCGCTCCGGCCCCCAACGCTCTGCGGCCCGGGTGAGCCGCTGGGTCAGGGAGCCGGAGGTCAGGGCCGTACACACCACCGCCAGAGCGTGAGGGGCAAGCTCCGCTGTCGCCTCGGGCAAAAACAGCTTTCGACCCTGTCCGGTCAGGGCTTCATCCAAGGCCCGGCAGAAGCTCTCCGGGGGTGTGCCGTCCACGATGACCCCGGCGTAGCGCCGGTGCAGACACTCCCGGGTCAGGGCCCGGCACAGGCTCTGCGGCGCATCCGGGTACTGCCCGCCTTCATCCGAGAGCATCAGCAGGCCGCCCCGGAGGGCCGGGGGCAGGGGAGAGGACAGCAGCGTCCCCTCCGGACCGATGCGATAGCTCATGTGGGCAAGCTGGGCCGTGCTTTGCAGGGCTGTTTGCAGACGCTGACCGTCGGTGGCTAAATACAGTTCCATTGTGGTGCCCCCTTGCATTACCGCTTGAAAAATGGTAAAATCAATTTTAATTTATTGTATGAGAGGAGCCGATGGGATATGTCCATTTCCCTGATCCCGCAAATGCTGCTGCCCGGGTACGGAAGCCTGACGCCGGAGATGCTCCGGGAGCGGGGTATCCGTCTGCTGCTGTGCGACCTGGACTATACCCTGGCGCCCAAATATGTGCCGGGCCCGGACGAGGCCCTGCACCGGTGGCTGGCGGCAGGCGGGTATCCGGGTGATGATCCTCTCCAATAACCGCAGCCCCGTGCGGGTGGAGCGGTTTTGCCGGGATCTGGGCATTGACTATGTGGGTCACGCCGGGAAGCCCTCTCCCCGGGGCTTTCGGGCGGCCATGGAAAAGGCCGGGGTCACGCCGCAGCAGACCGCCATGCTGGGCGATAAGCTCCTCACCGATGTATTAGGGGCCAACCGCAGCGGCGTGCTGGCGGTGATGGTGGAGCCTATGGGCGGGCCGAAAGGGGCGTGGAACCATATACTCCACGGCTTGCAGAAGCCCTTTAAGGCCCGGTGTAAAGAAAGGAAGTAAGCGCTATGAATCATTTCAAAAAAATCGCAGAGGCTCTGCCCGGGGCAGGGCTGGACGGCGTTTTGCTCACGGGAGAGCATAACCGCTTTTACGCCAGCGGCTTTGCCTCTATGGGCAGCGACGGCGTGGCCCTGGTGACCACGAAGGGTAACTTTTACTTTACCGACAGCCGCTACATTGAGGCGGCGGAGCGGCAGGTTTCGGACGCAGCCATCGGCATGACGGAAAGCGGCAAGGGCTACATAGCCTGGCTCAACGAGGCACTGGAGCTTTCCGGAGCCAAGCGCATCGGCTTTGAGGACGAGACCATGACCGTGGCGGACCATGAGCGCTACCGGAAAAATCTGCAGGCGGAGCTGGTGCCCGCCTCGGCCCTGCTGCACGCTCTGCGGGCCCGGAAAGGCCCGGAGGAGCTGGAGCGGATGGAGCAGGCCCAGCGCATAACGGAAAAGGCTCTGGAGCAGATCCTGACGGAGATCCGGCCCGGGGTGACAGAAAAGGAAATCTCCGCCCGGCTTCAGTACCATATGCTCTGCTTCGGGGCGGAAAAGATGTCCTTTGACCCCATTGTGGCCGGTGGGCCCAATGGGTCCATGCCCCATGCGGTACCCACCGACCGGCCCGTTCAGTCCGGGGAGTTTGTGACCATGGACTTCGGCTGCGTGTATGGGGGCTACTGCTCCGACATGACCCGCACCGTATGTGTGGGGAAACCAACGGAGGAGATGGAGCGGGTGTATGAAACGGTGCTGAAGGCGCAGTTGGCGGGCATCGCTGCTGCCCGGGCCGGGGTCACCGGAGCGGAAATTGACGGAGCGGCCCGGGAGGTCATCCGCCGGGCCGGGTACGGCGACTACTTCGGCCACAGCTTCGGACACAGCGTGGGAGTGGAGATCCACGAGAGCCCCAACGCCAGCCCCGGCAATCACGAGCCTATGCCCGCCGGGGCGGTGGTCTCCGCCGAGCCGGGCATCTATCTGCCCGGGCGCTTCGGCGTGCGCATTGAGGATGTGATCGTGCTGGAGGAGGGGGGCTGCCGGGACATTACCAAGGCGGACAAGGCCCTTTTGTGCCTGTGAGCATCCTTTTTCGGGAAAAGAACGGAAAAAATGCAACAAAGCACTTGCCAAAACCGAGATTTTCATATAGAATATATACGGCCTATTTGGCGCATAATATAATTTCGAGGAAATGAGAGGAAAATTTCCTCATACATAGGAGGAAAAAACTATGGCAACTATTACCGCAGGCGATTTCAGAAACGGTAAGACTTTCGAGATGGACGGCAAAATCATGCAGGTGGTGGAATTCCAGCATGTGAAGCCCGGCAAGGGCGCTGCCTTCGTGCGCACCAAGATGAAGAACATTGTTACCGGCGCCGTCACCGAAACTTCCTTTAACCCCACTGCCAAGTTCGAGGAAGCCTTCGTGGAGCGCAAGGATATGGCCTACAGCTACAACGACGGCGACCTGTACTACTTCATGGATCAGGAGACCTATGACATGATCCCCCTGGGCAAGGACCTGCTGGGCGATGCTTTCCGCTTCATCACGGAGAACACCGTGTGCAAGGTCCTCAGCTACAAGGGCAATGTGTTCGGCCTGGAGTGCCCCAACTTCATGGACCTGGAGGTCACCGAGACCGAGCCGGGCCTGGCCGGCAACACGGCTACCAACACCCTCAAGCCCGCCACCGTGGAGACCGGCGCGGAGGTGAAGGTGCCTCTGTTCATCAACATCGGCGACAAGATCACCATTGACACCCGCACCGGTGAATACCTGTCCCGGGCAAAGTAAGCAGGAGCTTTTAGCGGTTCAGAAAGGAGCGCAACATGGAAATTTCCCAGAAGGTCGCATATCTCAAGGGCTTGGCCGAGGGTCTGGCTCTGGACACCGAGACCAAGGAGGGCAAGCTCATTGCCGCCATCATTGATGTGCTGGACGAAATGAGCATCCGCTTTGAGGACATCGACGACAACCTGGTGGATCTGGAGGACGGCCTGGATGCCGTCAGCGATGACCTGTCCGAGGTGGAGGAGGCCCTCTACGAGATGGACGAGGACGACGAGGAGCTGGACGACGACGCCGAGTACTTCGAGACCACCTGCCCTGTCTGCCAGGAGGAGATTGTCTTTGACGAGGACACCCTGGACAGCGGCGAGATTCGCTGCCCCAACTGCGGCGAGAAGCTGGAGTTTGATCTCAGCGATCTGGCCCAGGCCGAGGACGACTACAACGACGAGGACTGACCGACTGCATGAAAAGGGGAGACGCTGCCGCGCCTCTCCTTTTTTCTGACCCGGCTAAAATTCCATCGGAATTTTATGCCAAAGGGCTTGCAGCCTGCTGCGCGCATATCCCTGCGCGGCGCGGGAGTTTTCGGACACGAGATGCAAGAAATCTTTTGTTCCCGGAGGAGGATACCATGAAATATACCACCACTGTAACGGATTATTTGACCTGGCGGGGGGACATCCCCTTTTCTGTGGATCCCTTTAACGAGGTGGATAATCTGGTGCTGTGCATCATTTCCTATCTGGATTTTAGCCGGTTTCCGGAGCTGCTGACCCGCAATCCCAAGGAGGCGGCGGCCCTGGAGGACATTTGCGCCCGGCTTACGGAGGCGGATGACCAGCTGGGACTCTCCCAGCTCAGCTATATTCCCGTGGCCCGGCAGGCGGCGGCATGTGAGCGGTTTGCCGGGACAAGAATGTTTGCCTTTGAGGACCGCAGCGACGCGCAGACGCAGTTTGCGGCGGTGTCCTTTTTGCTGCCGGATAAGTCGGTTTTTGTGGCGTTCCGGGGTACGGATACCTCCCTGGTGGGCTGGAAAGAGGACTTTAACATGAGCTACCTGGAGGCGGTGCCGGCCCAGATCCGGGCGGCGGAATACACGGCGGAGATCGCCTGGGTCTGCCGCTGGCACAAGCTGCGCATCGGCGGACACTCCAAGGGCGGAAACCTGGCGGCCTGGGCGGGACTGCACCTGCCGCACAAGGTGTATGACCGGCTGATGGATGTATACAACAACGACGGGCCGGGCTTTAACCGGAGCATGACGGAGCTGCCGGAGTACGCGCTGCTCCGGGAGAAAATGCACACCTTCATCCCGGAGTCCTCCATCGTGGGCGTGCTGCTGGAGCACTGCGAGGATTACACGGTCATCGCCAGCACGGCCAAGTCCATCATGCAGCACGAGGCACTGTCGTGGTGTACGGAGCGGAATCGATTCATCCATCTGGAGGAGCGGTCGGCCCTGGGCCGGCGCTCGGACGATGTGCTGCGGGACTGGGTCGGGTCTATGACGCCCCGGGAGCGGAAGGACTTCACCGATGCCTTTTTCAACATCCTCAGCATGGGCGGCAAAGCCAAGACACTGGATGATGTGCAGGAAATGGGCTTGGGTGGAGCGGTGGCCCTGGTGAAGGAATTTGCCGGGTCAGACGAAAAGACCCGACGGATTTTGACGGAGGTTTTCAAGCGCCTGGCCGTGGATATTGGGGAGGAGATGGCCTCCTCTGCCCAGGACGGGCTGAAGCAGGCCAAGGGATTTCTGAAAAATATAGGACGAAAAAAATCGGATATTTAAGCCCAATGTGTCGAACTCGCCCACCCCGCATGCAGCGGAGTGGGCGAGTGATTTTAGCGGTCACGGCTTTGCGGTGAAATTTTTTTAAGAGGTTGGTGCGGCTTTTGCAAATAAAGAGTCGCCGGGGGATCACTTTTGACGCTGCATTTCCTTATCCCGCTCCCAAGCGGCGATGACGGCCTCCATGGCGGCGGAGCGGAAGGACAGGGACTCCAGCTTGCGGACGCCGGCGATGGTGGACCCGCCGGGGGAGCATATGGCATCCTTCAGGGCGCCGGTGTGCTCATCGGTGGAAAGAGCCTGGGTGGCGATGCCCAAAAGCATCTGCGCGGCCATGCGCTGCGCCTTTTTCCGGGGCAGACCGCACAGCACGCCGCCGTCTGCCAGACCCTCCATAAACAGGCAGGCATAGGCGCCGCCGCAACCGGCTACGGCGCTGCCGGCGCCCATCAAATTCTCCTCGATCTCCTCCAAAAGCCCCGAGGCGGAGAGAGAATCCAGCACGGCCTGGCGCTGGCTGTCTGTCACCTCCGGCGAGCAGGTGTAGGTGGTCATGCCCGCCCCCACGGCGCAGGCGGTGTTGGGCATGACACGCAGGACGGGATAGCACCCTCCGGCCATGGCCTGCAGAGCCTCTATGGTTACGCCTGCGGCCATGGACACCAGCACGAAGGGCGTCCGGCGCTCGGCCAGGATGGGCTGCAGAGGCTGAAGCATCCGGGACATGGTCTGGGGCTTCACGCCCAGGAAGATCACATCGCAGTCCCGGGCGATGGTCTCATTATCCGCACAGGACGCGCCCAGTTTCTCCGCCAGGACCCGGGCCTTTTCCGGGCTGCGGTTGGACAGCAGAATGCTCTCCGGCTCCACGGCCTTGGCGCAGGCGGTGGCCAGGGCGCCGCCCATGTTACCGGTGCCGATAAATCCATATTTCATAGGACAATCCTCCTTCTGTTTTATAGTGGAAATTCTACCACGAAAAAGGGAGAATTGCAACCGAGTATGACTTCTGTTATAATAAGAAAAATACACGGAAAACGGGGGAGAAAAAATGCTGCGAACATTTGCCGAGGCAGCGGCGGAATACTGCGCGGGAGTGGAAAAAAGAGTGGGGCAGAGCCTGGGGAAAATGCTGGTTTTGGGCGTTTTGGCCGGGGCGTTCATTGCCTTTGCGGGAGTGGCGGCGTCCATCGCCGGGACGGTGGGCGGCAAGCTGGCCACGGCGGCGGTTTTCCCCATGGGGCTGGCTATGGTCATCCTGGGGGGCAGCGAATTATTTACGGGAAACTGCCTGTTCCTCCTGCCTGTGCTGGGGAGAAAATGCAGGGCTTTGGACGCGGCTCGGTGCTGGATCGCTGTGTATTTGGCAAACCTGGTCGGGGCGGTTGCGGTGGCGCTTTTGGTGACCGGATGCGGCGTATTGGACGGCATCGCAGAGGCGGCGATTGCCACGGCGGCGGGGAAGGCGAGCCTTTCTTTCGGGACAGCCTTTCTGCGGGGGGTCCTCTGCAACTTCCTGGTGTGCCTGGCGGTGTGGATGGCCTTTTGCGCCAAATCTGCCGGGGGGAAGGTGGTTTCCCTGTACGGGCCTATTTTCCTGTTCGTTTTGTGCGGGTTTGAGCATTGCATTGCCAATATGTACTATATCCCGGCGGGGATTTTCCTCTCCGGCGGGAGCCAGGTGGACTGGGGCGGTTTTTTCCGAAACCTGGTGCCTGTGACCCTGGGAAACATGGTGGGCGGCTGCGGCCTGGGCGTGATACTTTATTATTTATACGGCGAAAAAGGAAGATAAAAAAGGAGGACAGTCCGTTGGGGCTGTCCTCAAAAATTTTTTAGAGAAAACGACACAGGAGAATGGGCAGGAGTATGGCCGGGACCAGATTCAGCACGCGGATTTTGGTGACGCCCAGCATATTCAGGCTGATGGCCATAATGAGCAGGGAGCCTACGGCGTTGATCTCCGCTACCACATCTGCGGCCAGGTAGGGGGAGAGGAGGGCGGCCAGGAGGGCGATGCCGCCCTGCCAGAGAAACAGCGGCACCGCCGAAAGGAGGACGCCTACGCCCATGGTGGAGGCAAAGATCAGAGCAGACACGCCGTCCAGGACTGACTTGGAATAGAGAATGGTATGGTCGCCGCTGAGGCCGCTGCTGAGAGAGCCCATGATGGACATGGCCCCGATGACAAAGACCATGGTACCGGTGACGAAGCCCTCGGTGAAGCGGCCCCGGCCACCGATCTTGCGCTGGAGCCAGTCTCCGAAGCGATTCACGGCCTTATCCAGGTCCAGCAGCTCGCCTATAAGCACGCCCAGGACCATGGAGAGAATAGGGACCAGGGGCTTCTGAGAGTCGTCGATGCCGGGGATGGCCACGCTCATGACCAGCAGGGCCAGGGCACAGGTGACGGCCTTTTGGATGCGGGGAGAGAGGAGCTTTCCGGCGAACAGACCCACCGCGCCGCCGACCAGGACGGCGGCACTATTGGCAATGGCACCTAAGAGGATCATACTTCAGCCTCCTTTTCCGCACAAAGCTGCCGGACTACATAGCCGCCCAGCATA
>QWBY01001253.1_pt1 | contig 15771 bp, 9 predicted proteins | sample 1972471 | NCBI WGS metagenome assembly QWBY01 (sample SAMN09866722, study PRJNA288562) | Human gut metagenome isolate term6_stool, whole genome shotgun sequencing... | reverse complement strand
TTCGTTGCTTTGGAATTAATAAAGAAAGAAGATCTGGCTGCTCCTTGAAAGAAACAAGAAATATCAAAATTCTTGTATCCCATCGACACTCCGAAGCCGTATACAATTTCTGGAGATTTGGCAAATCCAATTGGAACTATATCTTCGTCATTAATTATTCCATCATTATTTATGTCCTTATATTTTATGTCACCGGGCATATATTCTCCGTATGTCTGAACAGGTGAATTTGCAATATCTTCTTCATCAATAAACAGTCTTTCCGCTACCAGTCCATAAGATTGTTCGATACGTTTTCCAATGTGGCTGAGCCAAGGATAAGGACGGTATGGCTCTTCTACATACTCGTATTTGCCTGTTGCATAAGTGAAATTACCACGTACTCCCAGCCAGAAGTTTTTGTTAAATGCGTGGTTGGCATCTACTTGTACTTCGAATCCATGTGAAGAAGCTTCTCCTTTATTAGCAAAAAGAGGTGCACTGAATCCCATTTCATACGGGATAGTTTGGCGTTCGCCAAAGATGTTTTTCCGGTATTCAGTGAAGTAATCGAACTGTATGTCAAAGATATTGAATAGCCCTACTTCGAGGCCCAAATTCATTTTTTGAGCAATTTCCCATTTTATTTTTTCATTTCGGTAACGTATCATGTTGATAGTACCGACATTCCGTTCAAAATCTTGTCCCCAATTAAAATTAGCACCGCTACCGTTCAGATTTACTTCCGACATATAAAAGAATCTGTCTTCCCATTTACCAATATTGTCGTTACCTACCAAACCGTAAGTTCCTTTTAGTTTTAGTTTATTGATAATATTTTTGATATCTTGATTCCAGAACTTTTCTTCGGAGATCATCCAACCTGCTCCTATTGAAGGGAAAAATCCGAATCTTTCATTCTTGGCAAATCTCTCGGAACCATTGTAACCGAAGTTAGCTTCTACAAAATATCGTCCGTCGTATGCGTATGTAAAACGACCGGATAATCCGATGTTACGGGCAGGTAAAGATGTCTGTATAGAACTTGCACCACCGCTCTTATTTTCTCTCAGAACTCCTACTAATAATCCGGTGACATTGTGCTTTTCCCGGAATGTACGGTTGTAATTGAGAGATGCTTCATAATAATAGGAACTGCTGACCTGATTCCCTTCTGCTTTATAATCCAAATCTTCCCGTCCACCGTTAGGATTCAGTTCTCTTAAAGTATATGTGTCGGTTAGTTTGTCATAATAGCTGATTGAATAATAAAAGGGTGAAGTAGAGCGTTGTTGCCCGCTGTATGACTCTCGGGTAGTACTTGCGAAGACTTTGATGCTAAGCCCCGGAGTTATAAAATCTAATTTCTGATTTAATTCTGCTTGGGCAGAAATAACCGACTTGGTGTATTGTTTGTAACCACGTATCATCTCTGCATAAGGATTGATGTAATTGCCGTCTCCTGCGTTACCAAATAAAATATGTGAAGTAGACGCATGATTTTCATCAGGCATATAATATTTGGGGAATAAAACAGGACTCGTTGCCATTGCCCTCCGGTATAAATCATTGCCGCTTACAATAGGACCAGTATAATCATCAAAATTGCCACTGAATTTTACAGAAAATGTAGTCGTCTTGGTCACATCAATATCAATGTTGGAACGTACGTAGATTTTCTTTAAATCAATGTTACTGTTATAATTGTTTCGTTTATCTACCTTCATGATACCATTGTCATCCGATATGCCTAAAGAAACATAATATCTGGCAGTTTCACTACCTCCGCTCATATTGATATTGGCACGTGAATTGAATACATTATCATTAAATAATTCATTATACCAGTCTACCGCCGGATATACATAGGGATTCTTGCCGGCTATTGTTGATGCTATTTTCTCATCGGTATGAGGCCGGACGGCTAACGGATTACGTGTGAGTACGGCTTCATTGTGGTATTTCATATAGCTGATAGGATCTACCATGTCTATTCTTTTTGTAGGTGCTGACAATGAACCTTCTACTCTGGCACTAATTTTTACCTTACCGGGTTTGCCTTGCTTGGTAGTAATCAAAATGACTCCATTAGCTCCGCGTGCACCATAAATGGCAGTTGCTGTTGCATCTTTCATTATAGAGAAAGCAGCAATGTCATCTGCGGACAATCTGGCAAGATCAGTAGTGGACGATTCGATATTATCAATTAATATCAACGGACTTTTAGAATAACCAAAAGTGGTGACTCCGCGAATAAAGAATTCCACATTATCATTTCCTGGTTCACCAGACAACTGATGAGATATTATTCCGGCAACATTACCGCCTAAGGCTTGAGTCAGATTACTGGTTGGAATTTTTAATCTTTCAGGTTTTAAGGTTGATATTGCTCCAATCACACTTTCTTTTTTCTGCTTGGCAAAACCAACCACAGTAACTTCATCCAATTCATCTACCTTTGGCAAAAGTTTAATGGTTTGAGGTACTTTTTCTATCTTGTATTCAATAGATTGGTATCCTAAAAATGAGAAAATCAAAATAGAGCCTGGTTCGGATGAAATAGTAAATAAGCCATCTATATCCGAAATAGCTCCTTTTGTCGATCCTTTCACCTGTACAGTAGCTCCTGCAATAGGCAAGTCAGTTTCATCCACAATTTTCCCTGATATTGCTTTGGATGAGTGGTTACTACTGGTTTGAGCTTGCAAGGTTACATAGCTTTCAATAATGAAAAGGAAAGCTATCCATAATACGAAGCGTGGTAATTTGCATAAAAGCTTCTTCATACTCTGTGATTTTAAAAAGTAAGTCATAAGGGTTTTATATTAGATTTAATGTGATTTCTTGTATATAAAGGCTGTATATTTTAATCTACATAGTATTAATTGCTTATGATATATGTATGATATAATGTTTATATGTATATACATATTGCAAATATATATATTTAAAGCAGGAAAACTAGAAAGATTTATTTATTTAATATAAATTTATATATGAATGGTTGTTTTGAGAATAAATGTTAATGCGGCTTTGTGTGTATGGTTTTAAATTTATGAAACGAACATAAAATTAGATAGATTACACAAATTAGCATGACAAGGATGGAGCCTGATTGGCTTTCGGTATAATCTGCGCAAACTCCCATGAGAGGAGGAATGATGGAGCCACCGGATATCCCAGTTATCATGAGTCCTGATATTTCGTTGGTTTTATAGGGTAATGTATGCAAGGCTAGCGAGTAGATGACGGCAAATATGCTAGACATTGCAAAGGCTATAATGCATACTAATAACAAAATAATATATTGAGAATGTATCCAATAAATGCAGGACAAAGCTATTAATACAATGAACATATTGATCCGATAATAATAAATTTCGGAAAACTTTGCTAATAGAATTACACCACATAAGGTCCCCAAAGTGCGAGCGGCAAAATACCAGCTTGTACCATAACTTGCGATTTCTTTAGTCAACTCTGCATTTTCAATTAAAAGTTTTGGGGTAAATACATTCATTCCTACATCTAAGCCAACAATACAAATGATGCCTCCGAATAAAAGGCAGATTGTTTTATTTTTCAGGAGAGAAGTAACCTGATAGAAACTGGATGTTAATCTCTTGGTATTTCTCTCATTTATTGGAGTGAAAAATAACCAGATTCCGGAAATTAGAGTAATGGCGGCGAATATGGGAAACATTAATATCCAGTTGTTGAAATAAACAGAGCAGAATCCGGCCACTATAGGTCCTACAAAAGAAGATAGTGCTTTGATGAATTGTCCGGCTGTCATAATGCTTGATAATTTTCCTTCAGCGATAACATTGGTTAATAAAGGATTAAGTGACACTTGAAGGATGGTATTTCCTATGCCTAAAAGTGCAAAGGCGATATAACAGGCTGTCTGTGTGAATGTAAGTAATGGAAGTAACATTCCAATAAAAGTAGATAAAAGTCCTATCAGTGATATTGTTTTTCTACCTTTCTTGTCCATCCAGATAGAAATCGGAATAGAGATGAGTAAAAACCATATAAATACCATTGATGGCAGGAAACCGGCTTGGGTTTCGCTCCAACTGAAATAATCTTTCGCATAGGTGACTGATACTCCTACTAAGTCACAGAACCCCATAATAAAGAAACCAAAAAGAACTGGTAGTATCTTACTTTTATTTTTCATATGTGTTTATTTATTTAAATGCATTTGGATTTGGTCGGTCACCCATAATGAAATGAAGTGTTCCTCCTTTTTTGAGTTTACTCCATTCTATATAGTTATTACTAAGGCGCTTGTTATTGAATCTTACAGATTGAATGTAACAATTGTCTTTGGATACATTTTCTGCTTTTATGATAAGTTTTTTTCCAGAGTAATAGGTGTTGTCTAACTGAATTTCTACCCGGTCGAATCGCGGACTCCCCAGTAACCATACGGGATCTTTGCTGCAACCGCCATCCATCTGGAAAAGTCCTATGCTGCTTAAGATGTACCAAGAACTCATTTGACCTTGATCTTCGTCTCCCGGATAGGCGTCTCGGGGACCCATTCCATAATATTTTTCTTGTATAGCACGTGCCCATTTCTGGGTGTGCCACGGCTCACTGGTATAAGAGAAGAGGTAAGCTGCCTGCATATTTGTTTCATTCCCATGATTAATAGGATAAGCTCCCATATTATCTCCTAAAGCATTGAAGCTTACTTTTTCGGATGTTGCAAATCCGGCATTCAGCCGGTCGATGAATTGACGCTCTCCTATTAAATTGATGAGGCCTTTTACATCATGAGGAACGTACCAGGTGAATTGCCAAGCGCTGCCTTCGCAAAATCCGGGAGCATGATATGGGTTGGTGTTTTCGATCCACTCTCCGTTGGGACGTCGGGGGCGTACATATCCGGTTGATGGGTCGAATATGTTTTTCCAGTTATCGGAACGTTTCATAAATGTATTGAAGTCATCTTTTTTATTAAGAGCGTCAAAATATTGAGCAGCGCAATAGTCTTGATATGAGTATTCCATTGTATTGGAAACGTATGATTGATAATGCGGAGAATTCCAATCCCATGCGTCATCGTATAGAGGTACGTAGCCTTTAGTTATATAATCGGGATAACTCTCGTTGCCGACTTGTCCTCCTCCGGGATAGTTTATCATAGTGGCTGTTTGTTGGTGAATTAATGCCTGATACATGAGTTGACTGTCGAAGTCACGAATTCCATGTTGATAGCCGGAGACTATCAATGGCAAAGCAGGATTGCCTATCATGACTCTGAAATATTTCATACCGGGATTACCATTGGGAAGCCAGCCGCCACGACGATAGAACTGCTCGTAAGTGTAAATCCAATTGGACATGTACTCCGGATAGAGAAGATTATAAAATGGACCTAATGTCCAATGCATTCCCCAAGCAGAATCACCTCCATATACGCTTTTACCTGGCTTGTCTATAAGAGCTTTGTTACCGTTCATATCTATCCATTCCCCATTTACATCATTCCAGATGGTCCGTGGACTGATAGAACGGTAAAGATTGGTGTAGAATTTTTGCTTTAAGAGGTAATTGTCTGTTGTGATACTGACTCTTTGGAAAAGTGTTTCCCAGGTATCTTGTTGATTGGTGACAACTTTATCAAAATTCCATCCGAATGGTCTCGCTATTTCTTCTTCCAGATTTAGCCGTGCGTTATCAATGCTTACTAATGAAATACCTGTCCTTACCATAACATCATCACCAGTGTTAAGGTTAAAGTCGAGGAAGATTCCTGCGTCCAGTTTGTCTTGACTGTTATTTTCGACTGTAAATACCTGTCGGGACTTCATGTTTGATTTATGTAGCTGTTCAATTTGGCTATATACTTTGTTTCGTATCCAGCCATTCATTGTTTTGAATGGCTTATCAAACTGCATGACAAAATGTAATTTATATCTTTGTACTCCATGGTATCCTGTTGACCGGCAATCGTTCAAGGTCCATCCCTCTATTTCTGTGTCAGATACTTTTTTTACGTATACATCATCTAAATTCCAGTCGTATTCTGCTGGAAAGAAAAAGTCAACTAGTATTCGTGGCTGCTCTGCTTTGTTGAATGTGTATCGCTGAAGGGAACTGCGGGTAGTTGCTGTTAATTCTGCTTGGATATTATAATCTGTAAGATTAACAGAATAATAACCGATTCGGGCTGTTTCGGTTTTCTTATTAATTCGGGAGCGATACCCATAGTCCGGCTGTTTTTCTGTTCCGGGTTGTATTTTTAAATCTCCCGTAGTTGGCATCATTAAGAGTCCTGTCATTGTCCATTCGTGAATGTGGCTGAATCCCATTATGTTTTCAACGTTATATTCATATCCTGCTTTCCAATGGGCATCTTCGTTATCGGGCATAAGTTTTACCATTCCAAATGGCATCCATGGTCCGGGGCCTATCATCCATCGTGAACCACTGGAACCAGCAAATTGATCAACATAATCAATTGATCTGCGTAGTTGCTGGTTACTACGGATAAATTCTTGAGTTGCTACTGTTTGTCCTTCTGTTGATATTTTAACTTTGATTTTAGACTGGTCTTTAAGTTTTCCGGTTGGAATTTCGTAGATATTCTCTCCTTCTTCTACTTGTTTGAATATCTTCTTTTGGTTGATTTGTATTTTAAGTGTTCCGGATTTTTTAGTTATAGTTTTCAGTAGAAGAGGCTGTGTTCTTGTTTTCCCTTGTTCTAATTCATAATCAGCCATTTTCATTGAAATAATAGGAGTATCACCTATCTTATTGATTTGTGTCTCTTGAGGTCCGTTTAGGCAAATGGCGTCAAAAGTTAGGGATTTACCGTTGAATAACTGCATTACAATCTTGTTGTACCCTTCCTTTAGAATTCCGGGCTGTATTGAATATGTTAGCTGTTTGGTGCCAGGCTTTATAGGAGAATCGTAATTCTTTCCGTTGACTTCCAGTCTTAAGAACATACAGTCTTCGTATTCTACATTCTCTATAAAAATATTCCATTGATATTTCTTTAGCGGATTGACATCGGATAGTTTTATTAAAATAGGAAGTTGTATCCTGCATTGTCCTGCCCAGTAAGATGAGCCAGCCCATTCAGCAGTAGGCCCCGGTATAATGTATGGAAAATCGGCCGGTGTGTGTTCGCCTGCATAAAAATATTTTTTATTATCCCCAAATCCGGAGATAATAAATCGATCTTTTCCATCCGGTGCTAAGGCAAACTCCTTGGATGAATTATCTGTTTTGCCAAGTTGCCAGATTGTGCTGTATTGTGGATATACATTCGCAATACAATATATGAAAAAGATAATTTGTACAATAGTTCGTTTCATAGTAGTTGGATAAGATGTTTTTATTAAGACATTATTTCAAAGTAACTTCTTTTTTTACAAAGGCTTTTACCAACATTATTCTTTTGTCGGGATTTTCATTTATGATTGTATATGATCGGGCAGCAGCAGGGATGACAAAAGTCTCTGCATAATTAAAGCGTTGTTTCATGCCGTCCTCTGTTTCAATGCAAACGGAGTCTCCTTCTACTATCATACATACATGGCATGTATTTTCTGTATTCATTTGAATACGGTCTTTGAAGGTGTAACGATATACATCATAAAAATGCTCTTTATGAGTAGGTAGATGCTCTATAGTACACTCCTGATTTTCTTTCATGATATATGGATGGCATATCAATTCCTGGATTACTTTTTCCCCTTTTCTTTCAAAATATAGATTATTCATTCCGTGTTGAATGTTTAGAGGTCGTGGTTTCCCGTCTAATCCCATGCGTATCCAGTCGTACATTTTAAATGTGAAAATATAGGGTGCGCTACTTATTTCCAATACCACGCAATCTTTTCCTGAAGCATGTATGGTGCCATTGGGAATAAGAAAGAAATCGTGCTTTTTAGCTTGGTGTTTTTGAACAAACCTTTCTATCTCTACCTTCGTTGCTTTTTGTTGACTTCGTTCCAAGGTATATTGGAATTCCTCAGGGACGATGTTGTCTTGAAAGCCTAAATATACACATGGCGAGTTTTTACAATCCAATATGTAATATGTCTCATCTTGGGTGAATGGCATGTTAAAATGCTCTTGTATATATCGGGGGCGTGGATGGCATTGGATAGAAAGATTATCTCCGTCAAAGGTGTCTAGAAAGTCGAAACGTATCGGGAAATCGTACTTAAATGTTTCCGAACATTCTCCTAATATATTCTGATAATCACTATACATAAGAAAATCGAAAGATACTTCAAGCCGATATCCGTCACTCTCCAGCATTAGTCCGTTTTCAAGTACCATCAGTTCAAAAGACCATGCCAGATTATTTACTTCTTTATTTAATCCTTGAATATGATTTTTCATCCATTGTCCTCCCCAGGCGCCAGGCTCGAACCATGGACGAACTCTGAAGAAATTGCGGCTCATTTTGTGCAATCCTTCTCGTAGGTCATTTCCTGAAATCATTAATAGTTCATCCCATTCTCTTTGTCCGTCAATAAGTAGGTCAATCAGAGGCAGGCATTGCTTTTTGTGCTTATTAAGAACAATCCAGTCTACAAAATATAGTTGTTTGTAAGCCTGTTGATTGTCTTTTCGATAATCTAATCCTAAATTATTGATGGCTCCGGCGCGCATTCTAAACTGAATCTCATTTTTAGGAATATCAATATAAATCAGGGGAGCTTTCCATTGAGATAGGGCTGCTCCTGTACCTATAAATATATTTAAATCTGCTTCCGGGTCAGGTTGTATGGAATTAAGCTTATTTTCATCAAACCAATTAACCAAATGCTTATCAGTAATGGTGCCGAATAACGGATTATCTCCTCCAAGATAAGGAGCAATCATTTTTTCAATAGTCTGTGGATCTTTCATTGCTACACTGGAATGAAAGAATCGCACATTCTTTCCTCTTTTTCTGAGTTCTTCTCCTAACTTAATGATTAATTCATCCCAAAAGACTCCAATATAACCATCTATTTTTATTTGGGAATGCTTTTCTATCCAGTCAGCTAGTTGGTTTATACCTTTCCCAATTTTGCCTTTTCCCAATGGAAATGCCGGGTATATATCATATTCTCCTGATGGGGTGGCAGTAGAGTTAGTAGGTGCAATAAATTGCTGTGTGTGTCTTTTCTCTTTTGTATTTTCCATATTTTCAAGTATGTTGCTTGTGTAAATAGCAGATCCGATTAATGGCGACATATCCCATAATTTACAGATATCTATTTTAGTGATTAAATTGAGTTTCTTTAATTGAAACTGAATATTATCTAAAAAGAAGTCAGAAGCTTTCGCTATATTTCCTCCTATAATAAGTTTCTCCGGTTTAAAATTTAGCAGGAATGGGGTTATGAATTCTACGAAATTTGAAGCGAAGTTTTCAAATAATGACTGTGCATTATTGTCTCCGTTCGAAGCGCGTAGTGCGATTTCTTTTACGCCAGTTACCTTTTTATCTGGAAATAGCATATTCCATGTATTTACAAACCATCTTGTCGAAAAAAAGTCATCTGCCATTCCGTCTCGGTAAGGTATGTTGTAGAGATATCCATGTTCAGGTATTCCTTCTGTCAGTTCGTTCAAAACAGTATCATTTTCAAGAAATGTACTTCCAAGTCCGGTGCCGATTGTGACTATAATGCTTCTACTTGTGTCTTTTGCTGCTCCTGCATAATACTCTCCAAGGGCATAAGCGGATGCGTCATTTATGAAAACAGTATTCAGGTCAGATACTTTTTTAATTTCTTCTTTAAGGTTAAGACCGAAAAGTGACTGAAACTTTGGCACACCATAAATGGCAACTATACCTTTGGCATAGTCGCAAGGACCGGGCATGGCTATACCGATTCCGCCTAATTTAGATAGGGGCATACAGGCTTGAATGTCAGTAATAACTTTTCTGACTTTCGTAATGATGCTTGATGTTGAATCTGTGGCATTCAGTTCTTCGTGAGATAGTATGTTTTGATGAATGTCATTCGTTAGAAGGTTGACGATTCCACCTTTTATATGTGTACCACCTATGTCTATTCCCAAATAATACTTCATAGTTATTATGATTTAATTAATTAGTATGTCTGAACATATAAACATTTGCAAATGTATTCTTTTTCTTGAAAAGAACAAAAAGTATTGCCTGTTTTTATTTTTATTTTTATCTTTGTAAAAAAGTTAATCATGAAGATATTAGTTAACCATAACAGCGCAATCCCCCTTTATCTTCAGATAGAAGAACAGTTGAGGACTATTATCAAAGGGGAGGAATATAAACAAGGTAAAATGCTTCCAAATGAAATTGATTTGTCTAAACAATTGGGCATATCTCGTAATACCTTGAGACAGGCGATTAATAACCTTGTGAACGAAGGATTGCTGATGAGGAAAAAGGGAGTAGGTACAGTTGTTGTAAATTCAGCTGTATGTTCCAAAGCTCAGAATTGGATGAGTTTCACACAGGAAATGAAAACTTTGGGAATTGTACCAATGAATTATGAACTTCATGTTAGCTGGACAAAGCCTACAGATGATATAGCCCTTTTTTTTAATGCTCCTGATGTAAAAAGAATACTGAAGTTAGAGCGTTTACGTGGAAATCAAGAATACCCTTTCGTGTACTTTATATCCTATTTTAATCCTAAAATAGGTTTAACAGGAAGTGAGGATTTCTCCAGACCTCTTTATGAGATATTGGAAAGAGATTATCATGCTATTGCAAAAGTTTCTAAAGAAGATATTAGTGCCAGGCTGGCTGACAAGTACATTGCTGGTAAGCTTGAGATAAAGGTCGGAGATCCAATTTTGGTGCGTAAAAGGTTTGTTTATGATCCCGAAGGGTGTCCGTTGGAATGGAATATAGGATATTATCGTGCGGACAGTTTTATTTATTCACTTGAGTTTGAGAGAAATATTTGATCTTATACTCATAAAAAAAGTGAAGATTATAAGGATGCCCGAATCCTGCTCAGCGACTGCGGTGTTATCCACAGATAAGATGCAATGTACTTTAAAGGCACATATTGCAACAGTTCCGGAGTCTCCTTGATAAGAGTCAGGTAACGTTCCTTCGCTCGTGGACTGCCGGAGTTGATGAGCCAGTTTTCTTGCAGAAGAAGCTGGTGATCCATCAGCCGCAGTCCCAGATTGGCTAGTCCGATGGAAGAATGATATAATTGATTCAAGGTTGCGCGGGATATACTGTAGGCTACACTGTCGCACATTGCTTCAATATTAATCAGTGAATAAGCATTGTCTGCATATCCCCAGACGGAGAAAGCTGCTTCTCCGTCTGAAGCGAACCAGATGGTGGCATCTGCTCCGTCTTTGTGGTAATATGCCCGCCATATTCCCGTTTTTATAAAATAAAGGTTGCTGTTCTTTGTCCCTTCACGTACAATGAGGTCTCTCTTTTTGAAATGTACTTCCTCCATACAGCCTAGTAAGGTCTGTACGTCACTTTCCAATACTTTATATTTGTCGCAGAGTTTTTTAATGAATGCATCCATGTTGCAAATATACTCATAGTCGGTGGACCATGAAGCGATCTTTGAAATAAATTCCGATAATATAGAGAGTCGTTAACAATTCTGCCAACGAAACCGCCAGCCATATTCCCGGTACTCCTAAAACAAGTGGAAGTACAAAGAATCCGATCAGCATGAATACCACTCCCCGCAGAAGAGTGATGATGGTGGCTCGTTGACCTCGTCTGATGCTCTGGTAATAGCCGATGCCTATCATATTGGCGGCAAAAAATATGAATCCAACCCCAAAATAAGGAATGCCATTGACCGCAATATCAAAGGCCGGACAGCTTCGGTCAATGAACAACGAAACAATATTCTGACGGCATAGAAACGTGATGATGAAAAAGCTGATTCCGCAAATTAAAGCTGTACGGATGGCAAGATGTAGGGCTTTTCGAACCCGATCCGGTTGCCCGGCACCGAAATTATAGCTGATAATCGGCTGTGCGGATTGTGCGATGGCATTGTATACCATAAAGATGATGGGGAAGAAGTAGCAGGCAATGCTGAACGCAGCTACTCCGTCTTCTCCGAGATGATGGATAAAGACATAATTCCCTAAAAACATCATACAGGCGATGGAAGCCTCACTGATGAAAGCGGAAGTTCCCAGTTTTATCATATAGCCACCGTTACGGAGCGTTAGCATCAGGCTTTTCAAACTTAGCTTGATGCGATGCAAATGAATGTTGCGGGAGAACCGCGTAAGATAGATTACAGTCATCAATCCACCTACTACTGTTCCCAGGCTGGTGGCAAAGGCAGCACCCATCATTCCCCAGCCAAATTCAAAGATGAAAATATAGTCGAATATAATATTGAATATAGCTGCGATGGCATTGCACATCATGGCATAATTGGGAGATCCGTCCAGCCGGATGAAAAACATGCCTGTGCTCAATAACTCATAGAATACGAGGAAGGGTAGATACCAGATCATATATTCTATGACAAGAGGCAATAATCTGTCTGAACTTCCGAGTAAGCATCCCAATGGCCCTACGAAGCAAAAACATAAAGCAGACATCACTAATACGATGAACGTAGAGAATACAAGAGCCTGAGTAATGTTGATATTTGCTGCCTTGCGTTTACCTTGAGACAGATAGATGGAAGCGACTACTGAGCCTCCGACTCCGAACATTAGTCCGATGCCTGTTGCGATCATAAAAAGTGGAGCTGTTATATTGACGGCAGCTAGGGCGTCACTGCCTATTCCCTTACCTACGAATATGCCGTCTGTAATAACGAATATAGCTGAGAATACCATTCCCAGTACCGTAGGAACTAATAACTTACGAAACAATGTGGAGATGTCCATACTACCGAAATCAATACTATCTTTCATAACTTCTTATTTTTAGTTTGTTGAAAACATCTGCAAAGGTAGATGGATGTAAGGAGATTAAAATTATCATTTGATAATTTCCGCCTGTCATGCTTGTTTTTGTTTAATCAGGATATGGGATATTTATCTGATTCTTATTTTCATGGCTTGTGCGTCAAATGTGATTGACTCGTTATGGAACAGTCTTTCTATATGTCCGCTCGTTATCATCTCATTGGTAGGCAGGCTGTAGAGTTGAGGATTATCAATCAGCATGATTGTGTCGCAAAGTGAGAGAGCGATGTCCAGGTCGTGTGTGGAAAACAGGATACACTTTCCTTCCTTTTGCGTCAGCTTCCGGAGAAGCAGACAGAGTTCGTAGCGGTTGGGCAAGTCAAGGAAGGCGGTAGGTTCGTCGAGCAGGATGACAGGAGTGTCCTGTGCAAGGGCACGGGCTATCATGATGCGTTGGCATTCTCCGTCGGACATTTTGTCCATCGTCTTTTCCGCATAACTGTCCATGCCTACCAGGTGCATGGCGTTGTCCACCTTCTCCTTGTCTTCTCCTTGCAGCTGACCGAGCCAGTTGGTATAGGGAGCACGTCCCAGTGCGACGACGTCTCTGCATCGCAGGTTGGCAATGCGCACTTTGTCGGTGGTGACGAAGCTGATGTTCCGTGCCAGTTCTTCCGGTTTCAGTGAAGCGATGTTATTCCCGTGCAGGATAATCTCTCCGTTTTGGGGCTTTTCCAGTCCCATGACGGCACGCAGCAGTGTACTTTTTCCTGTGCCGTTTCTGCCGAGCAGTGCGACGAGTTGTCCTCCCGTGATGTGGGCGGAGACTTTTTCCAGCAGCGTACGCTGTTCGTATCCCAGTGTCAGGTCTTTGAGTTGAATCATTTGAATATACGCAAGTTTTTACCTATTACCCATAAAATAACCGGAACTCCCAGCAGTGCGGTGATACAATTCACCGGCAGCAGGAATTTCTTGGCGATGATGTCGCATATCAGCATGGCGATAAGTCCTGTCAGCATGGTGCCCGGCATCAGTATCCGGTGGTCGGCGTTATCAAACAGCAGCCGGGTGATGTGCGGCACTGCCAGTCCGATGAATCCTACGGGGCCGCAAAAGGCGGTGACTGTTCCTGTCAGCAGTGCTGTAGAGATGAAGACAAGCGTCCGCGAGCGTTTGATGCTCATGCCCATCGTGCGTGCGTAGTTTTCGCCAAGCAAGAGCAGGTTCAGTGACTTGATGCAGGCTACGGAGAGCAGCAGACCTATGCACACTACTGGTATCATGATAGACAGCTGTCCGGCTGTGATGTGGCTGAGCGATCCCATCGACCACAGGGTGAACATTTTCAGTTGTTCCGCCGAACTTAGATACTGCAATATCTGGATGATGGCTCCCGCTACGTAGCCTATCATGACTCCCATGATCAGTACGCCCAGTATATTCTTTACTTTCCGGCTGATGATGGCTACGCCCAGCAAGATGACGGCGGTCCCTATCCAGCCCGAACCTACGATGCCGGCGGATTGCAAAAGTGGGAAATCCGCCCAGCCGAGCAATGGGGCACCTAATATAAACAACGCCACTCCGAGTCCCGCACCGGAACTGACTCCCAGCAGATAAGGGTCTGCCAGCGGGTTCTGGAAAACGGTCTGCATTTGCAGGCCGCTGGCGGCGAGCGCCGCGCCGGCCAGGAGTGCCGTGACGGCTTTGAGCAGCCGTATCCGCAGGATGATGTCCCGGATGGCGGGGTCGCAGTCGCCGCCCGTGAGCGCCGCCCAGATGTCGGCGGGTGCCACGGAGACCGAGCCGACCAGGAGGTCGGCCGTGAAGAGCGCCACGGTCAGCAGCGCAAGTGCCGTGAAGAGGAATGCGGTTCTGCCGGGGGCCATTTAGCGGTACTGGAATTTGAAGGAGGTTTCGTAACGTACGTCGACGGGGACGCCGTTGGCCGTGCCGGGCGTCCACCTGGGGGATTTCTTCAGGGTCTCGATGGTCTTTTCCCGGCAGACGTCGTTGTGGGCGCGGAGGATCTCGATGTCGCGCAGTTTGCCCTTCTTGTCGACCGTGAAGGCGACCCGCACGGTGCCGGAGGCGGCACGCTGGTATTCGCCGCTCTTGTAGCGGATATTCCGGAAGAACCACGGGTAGAGCCGCGAGGCGTATTCTCCCTGGAAGAGCGGATAGACGATCTGCACGTTGAGTTTATTCCCCTGTGCGTCGACCGCATGGCATTTGATCGGACGAAGGTGCCGGAAGTTGACGGGCAGCAGGTAGCGAATTTCGACCGGCTCGCCGTCGACCAGGCCGGGCGACCAGGCCGGGGCTTCCATGACTATGCTGCGGACTTTGCGCAGCGCCCGGGGATCGCAGGCCGAGACGCTTTCGCAGCCGGTGATGCGCCCGTCCCTGCCGATGGTGACCACGGCGTTGACGACCTCGCTGCGGAGCTGGGCGTACTCGTTGTCCGACACGAAGGGCAGGCGGCTGCACACCCAGCGGACGAAATATTCGAAGTCCTGGTTGTAGAACTGGGGGATTTTCACCCGTGTGCCGAGGCGGTTGCCCAGGGTGTCGATGGCGAAGACTTCATAGCCCTGCCGCACCATGGCGATGCCGTCGTTGAAAGGATAGGCCTTGGTATACCGGCAGGGGATGACCTCGGCGCCGTTGCGGTCGGCGAAGCCGTAGAGCGAACCCTGCTTGATGACAGCGTGGCCGTCCGAGAAGTAGCGGAACCACGGTTCCGCGCCCGAGGCCGCCGTTTGCAGCCAGAGCAGGGCCGAGAGGAGTATTGCGAGCCGCTTCATTATTCGAGCCGTTTATAATAGTAGAGTTCCGCGGTGTCGGCGGCTTGGGGATTGAATACGGCGCACAGGTCGTGCAGCACCAGGTCGGGGCGTATGACGCCCG
>QWBY01001250.1_pt1 | contig 15798 bp, 14 predicted proteins | sample 1972471 | NCBI WGS metagenome assembly QWBY01 (sample SAMN09866722, study PRJNA288562) | Human gut metagenome isolate term6_stool, whole genome shotgun sequencing... | reverse complement strand
GAAAGAGAAATGAACAAAGAAGACTTAAAAAGAGCTGCAAACATAACAAGCAACATAGTTTCAAGAATGAGCAAAAACTCTTATGTGAACTTAGAGTCATTAGAAAAGATTTGCTTGGCATTGGATTGTAGAATTGAAGATGTTATAGAAATTTATAGAAATGAGGTGGAATAAAATTGAGAAATTTATAATAAATTAGAAGAGATGAAATGCTTGAATACCTAAATCATCTAAAAAAATTCATACAGATGATGAAAGTAGGATTGCATTTGGCAAGATTGAAACAACCCTAACTGAGAAAAATATGGATTAGTTTGGGAGAACACGAAGAATAAGTAAATAAAAGTAAAAGAGAAAAATTATGTAAAACAAAAAATAATCGTTGACAAATAAAGATGATTATGATATAATTATATATGAAAACCTAAAATAATTAAACGTAAAGAATATAAAAAGCCATTGAGATTACTCCAACATAGATTGGAAAAATAGGAATATCAAGGATAAGATTGAATAAAATAGAGACGGGAAAGACTACACATACATTAAATACAGCAAATGATATAGCCGATACTTTAGGCATTTGTATGTATCAGGTTTTTGATTTAGATGGTAAGGGACTATAAAAGTTTAAATTGTAATTGTGGTAATTATTAGCAAAAATCGTTGCTAATTAAAGATGTGTATTAAAATAAAGGGAGGTTTAAGTATGAGCAATTATATGAATCCTCAAAGGTATAAGAACGGTGATTGAGTTATCTTTGAGTTGGTTGTGAGGAATTTTGGTTTTACGATATCCAATCAACTAACTCATTATATGATATAAAAATAAAATTTGTTAGAAGATAATTAAGCAAGGAGGGCTTCAATTGAAAAAGATTAAGACTTTATTAGCAGTGTCTGCTATATTTATATTTGGCTCAATGATGGTTTATGCTGGAACAACTTATGAAGGCTATAACACAACAGTAGGTAGACTTAACGGAAATGGTTATACTGCGTATCAAACAAAATCTACCAGTGGTGCAAATGGTGAATTGAGTTCTGATTATGTTGGTGCGGATTATGTTGTTGATGCAAGAATGCAAGAAGATGATGGAACCGCAGGTTCTTGGACAAGAGATGTAGATGATAATTCTTATTACGACTTGGACGGACATATTGATCACAAATATGGGGATTATGTAAGAGTTCAGTTCTCAAATGACTGGAATACAACTGTTGATGTTCAAGTTGGTGGATCTTGGAGGAGTAATTAATATCGAATTTAACATTTCTTATAACATGTTATAGGAGACTATTGCATAATAGTCTCCTATTTTAAGTGAAAGAGAGGAAGTAATTATGAGATTATATTTAAGCTCGATGAGAAAACAAGCTATTCCTGCTTTCGCAGTAGGTATAATATATGCAGTCGTTCTAATGACACTTATAGTAATATGTAACTCAAATAGCATGATATATTATCAAATTAGTCCATATTCATATGCATCAGAACCAATCGATTTCTTTTTCGGATTGATTGTAAGTATACCATTTTCTATTTATACGTTTTTTATGAAAAAAGATCATTTTTTAGAGTATGTTCATGTACGTATTTCTAAAAAAAGATACCTGTTTATTCACATCTTGTCAACGATGGCAGTATGTTTTCTAATGGTATTTATAGTAAATATAATAGGAGTGATTTTTTCATGCAATATCGCAGATCTTGTTGAAACTGGAAACAAGCCTACTTTAGCTAACTATATTTTTGGTGAATTACAGATGTCTAAACCAATTGTTTTTGGTATTTTGTGGTCATTACAAAAAGCATTAATTGGATCAATTATTTGCTTGTTTGGACAGATAACGGCGCTGTATATTGAGAATCTATTTCTTGCATTGATTGCACCGTTTGCATATATTATTGTAGAAAATTTCATCACATCTATACTTGGCTTATCAAGGTTCAGTATAACTACAACATTTGTTTTGAATAGATTGAAGCCTATGTCTATGACAATTACCAATATTACTATAGGAAGTATATGTTTTATACTTATAATTGCAATTATTGGAACTGTTTTAAGGAGTCGATTTAATGGGGAGAAAGTGTAAAAGGATTTTTGTTGAAAACAGGACATTGCTACTTATAAATTTTGGTGTTTTATGCTTCTTATGCGGCAGTATAATAAGAAAATATAGAGAAGTGGATATGGGAATATGGGGTTATATGCTCTCGATTTTGACAAATCATTATTATATTTTATACTGTGTATTTCCAATTTTGCTAATCATAATTGCAAGGCATGTTAGAAACGTTAATGACATTGAGATGATAAGATATAGTAATGCTTTCCAGCAAATAAAAATGTCTACAAAGTCTTTTATTCAATGGCTGATGGCATATATGGTATTACATTTAGTTATTACGTTTATGATTGGAATAAGAACGTTTGACTTGTCAATCCATACTCAAAATATAAAGGTAGTAGCATATGACGAATTAATTGACATTTTAAATACTTATATTGAATATTTTAGTAATTCGTTGTTTGCTGTAATTTCGAATGTGGTGTATTTTCTATTTGGATTTACAGTATTGATATCATTACTTTCGTATATTAATTATAGATATAAATATAGAAATGTAATATTGTCATCGGTACTTATTTATATATTGACTTTTATAGGATTTAAGACAGAATTAAAAACAATTGCTCCAGTAGTGTGCTTTGACAACTTTATTTTGTTACACCATGGATTGTTTGTTAACGGAACTATTAAATTTCTACTGACCGTTTTGTTTGGTGTTCTGCTAATTCTATTTTGTTTTGGAAGGATGTTCAAAACTAATAATTATGGATTCAAAGAGTTTATTATTTCAAAAAGGGAAAAATTAATATCATTCATAATAGTATTAATAGTATTTTTATTGGAGTTACTAAGGACAATAAAAGGTGCGAATTTCAATTTCAAAGATGTAATTGCAACGACCCTATTCGGGGTTAACAAAAATTACTTGTCATTTATTCCTTGGTTACGACTAGTGATTATTTACTTAACACCACTGTTTTTTATTGGAATATCTGAAAGTAGAATGAAAATGTACGGACAAGCCCCATTATTAATTAGATCAAAAAGTAGGTTGAACTTTGATTTTAAACTTATAAAAGAATATATGACTTATATTTTGCTATATTCGCTTTTTATCTATGCTATAGGCTGTTTCTTATATTTTATTGGCGGTATAAATGTTCATGTAGAAGAATATTTGATAAAAGAATTCAATATAAAATTCACATTCGGTATTATGAGTATGTATTTTATTATTTTCTTTGTATACTTAACCTTTGATTTTGTAATTTTTAAAATTTTATGTAAATTTACTAATGCAATAGTATCAATTTTATCAATCATATTTTTTAAGTTTATTTTCTTCATACTGCCAACATTTAATTTACTTGATTTAAATTTTGGAATGTCCAATTTATTTGATGGAATAAACAATAAGTATGAGCTTGTAATAAAACTTTTGATAATATCAGTTTTGAACGCTATGTATTTTATTTTTATAAGTATGAGGAGGATAAAATATGGCAATAATAGAGATTAAAAATATAAGCAAAAAATTTAAACAAAATGTTCTTTATGAAAATGCCAGTTTAGAAATTGAAGCTGGGAAAACTATTGGAATTGTAGGCGGTAACGGGACAGGTAAAAGTGTTCTATTTAAATTGATTACTGGATTGGAGTTTGTTGATGATGGAGAAATATATGTCAGAAATAAGAAAGTCGGGGAAAATTTAGATTTTCCTAAAAATGTAGGATTATTTGTAAATCAACCTGGCTATATTGAATTTTATGATGGATTTACAAATCTTAAGTTATTAGCAGATATTCAAGGAAAGATTGATGACAGTACAATTAAAGAATATATGAAACGTGTAGGATTAGATCCTGATAATAAGTCACGAGTAAAAACTTATTCTTCAGGAATGAAACAAAAACTAGGAATTGCTCAAGCAATTATGGAAAATCAGGATATTATTTTGTTAGATGAGCCGTTCAATGCCTTAGATTTTCAAACAAATGTTGATGTGCTAAAAATATTATCGGCTTTAAAAGATGAAGGAAAGACATTATTGTTAACTTCACATCAACATGAGTACTTGGAAAAAATATGTGATGAAATATATATGATTTTGGATAAAAAAATTGTGTTATTTACCGATGAACTCAAAAAGTCTTATTTTTCAGTTTTCGAGAAGTGAGAAATTTTGTGGATTGAGGGTGGTAATATACATGCTAAAATAAGTAACTTGAGTAATGACAATTTAAAGATTAGGTGCAAAGCAATTGAGTGAGAACTTGATTGCTTTTGTTATGCAAAAAGCTAGAATGAGGAAATGACAATAAAAAATTAGAAAAATTGATGGAATAATTTGAGAAAAAACAAGACAAAGGAAAAAAGTCACAAACAGTGTAAAGCAACTTAATCAAAAGAAAATAAGATTAAAAGAAATGCAGAAAAATAAAGGTAAATAAGGAAAAGGAACTTTCTGAAAATAGAGTTTCTGTTAATAAAAATAAGGTTGAATACAAGATAAATAGAGGATTAAAAATTATAGATTTGATATCTATTATTTTTCACCAGAAAGTAAAGCTGGAAAACTTGAATTTATGTTGCACTATGAGAAAGTGGTTGAATATTGATATTTTAACACTTTTTTTAATACAAGAAAGGAAAATAGCATGAAAAAATTAGAGCAACTAAGACAAGAGTCAAAAGAAATTAAAGATAAAATAGAAGACACAGTAGAAAGATTAAGGCAACTAAAAAAACCAAGAAAAAACGTAAAAGGACAAGAGAGGTAGAGGAGGGCGAAAGGCTCTCCTTATTTAGTACAAGGAGGAAATTGGGAAATATAGCTGGAAAAGTAGAAAATCTTGAAAGAGAAATGCTAATGGAGAAAAGTTCAAGGTAAGCAACTTTTCAATTGTTTCAAAAGATGACGATGGGAATAAGGTATATACAAATTGTTCAGCATATGGAGATAAGACAAAAAATATAGAGAACCTAAAACAAGGAGATTTTGTTAAAATATTTGGTCAAGTAAAAACAAGCATTGAAAACAACGGAAAGGAACATAAAAATGTTCGTATTTTGTCTTCTAAGCTCTTAAAAGCAAAAGAACAAGTAAAGAGTCAAGACAAGGATAAAAAGTTCATATTAGGGCAAATAAAAAGCTTTAAGACAGATGACAAAGCTAAGTCAAACAAGAAAGACCTTAGCAAAGGTGCAGAGAGATAAATATCGGCAGTATTCGGACTGCTCTGACTTTTTTAATACAAATGCTTGCGAAAGGTGAATTTTATGTTGACATATAAGAATAACTATGCTATAATTAAATGGGGATATGAAAATGCATCAAAGCTTAGTTATTAGAAATTATTTAAGGTGTTAATTGATAAGGAATTTAAAAGTGCGCAGCTAATTAAAGAAGTTGGAATTAGTAGAAGTACTTTCTATAATATAAAACATGGGGAAAACGTTACTACGGATGCACTGTTAAGAATATGCGACGTTTTAGGTTGTGACTTTTAAGGAATTGTTGAGCGTGTAGTTTTTGATGATGTGATAAATCATTAAGAAACTTTATCTATATGTACTGGATTAATTTACGGATGTTGACTGTGCATTTATAACAATACGGGGAGGTGAGAACATGTTTTATTGCCTTGCACCATGATGCAATATTTGATAATAGCAGGAATCTTGAACTGTGCGATAAAGTGTGTAGTACAATGGGTTTTTAAATATAGCTTTTTATGTTTTAACGCATTGTTCTATAGACTGATAGATGATTTTTATAGAAAGGAGTGTACCATGAAGAGTGCAACTATTGTTCTGACGAGGGAACAGAAAGCTGTTATAGCTGAAAAAATGGGCTTGGTGAGTGACGAACTTATTTTATCAACTCTTGCAAGCACAGATGATATTGTTCAAATCGAAGATTTGGGCGAAAATTTATTCTTAGCCGCTAATAAGACATATACTACTAGCTAAGGGACTAGATAGGGGGCTGTGAACATTACTTTTGAACCTCATAGCTCCCTTTTTCATATTATAAAAGTATTGGTTGATAATGAATGTGTGAGGTAAAAAATGAAAAGAATTGCATTAATAAATCCTCCTTTTAGAGAAGTCAAGCATAGGATGAAAGATGCATACCCATTAGGATTGGGGTATATAAAAGCATTTTGTAATAGCAAGGGAATAGATTGCGATTTATATGATTTTTCCTGCTCACGTCTTAGTGACTATAACTTGATAGAAAAATACAATCTGCACAGTTATGATTTAATAGGAATTTCGAGTTATTCACTTTTTTTCAATGATACTGTTAGATTGATTAATTTGTTAAAAAACAGTCATAACACTATAATTGTTGGCGGCCATCATGCGACATTGTGTGGTGCAAAGATACTAAAAGATTTCCCCAATATAGACTTTTGCTTAAAAGGATTTGGAGAGAAAAGCTTTTATGAATTTGTGAATTTTTGGGGGACAGAAGGCATATATATGGTTCCCGGGTTATGCTATAGAAAAGGTATGGATTTTTTCGAAAATCCGATAAATTACGAGGGACTAGATATTAATGAATTTGTTTCACCTGTTCGTGATGACATAATTATTGATGGTGATAACTATGAATTTGATGTTACTAATAAAGTTTTTCATATCTCAACTAGTAGAGGTTGTCCATATCACTGCACATATTGTGTTAATTGCAAAAACAATTATTGGCTTGTTCGCAGTGAAACAAGCATCTTAGATGAGCTAAAACAAGAGTTTCATGGTAAAAACTATAAGTATATTAATTTTGTTGACTGTAATTTTTATGTAAATCCGTCTCGTGCGGAGCGTATAATTGAAAAAATTCGTAGCGAGTATCCAGGAGTAAAGTTTTCGTTTCAAACAAGAAGTGATCAAATCTGTAACAATAAGGAGCGGCTTAAAAAGCTTTTATCAGTTGGTGACTGTAGCGTTACACTTGGCATTGAATCTAACAGTTCGCGAGTGTTAAAAAGGTATCATAAAGAAACTACTCCTCAAATAAATCAAGATGCAATTAATTTTTTGAAACAAACTCCGAGTCAGACGCTTGTCTATATGATTATGTTTGAAGCTTTGGAGTCACTTGATGATATAAGGGAGTCGTTTGATTTTTTAAAAGACAATAATTTGCTTGATTACGCTACGGTCGGAAATATATACCAAACACTTGTGCCTTTTTACGGCTCGCAATATTACGATGAATATCATAATTATTATATAGGCTCTATTCATGAAAGAACAACACCCGTTTTTGTTGATCATAAAGTAAAGAAATTTTATGATGCTGTTTATGAATTTAGAAATTTGTATGAAGATAGGATTTCGGAAGCAGTATTTATATTAAGCAGATTAACTAAAACTATAGACGAAAAAAAAGAGTTGTTATTCCTTTTAAAGATTCAGTATGTTGTGTTTGAATTTCTGCTTGTGGTATGTGAAAACTTTGGGTTTTGCGATGTGGGGTTGTTACAGGAAGCGGGGTTTACAAAAGAGTTAGATAAGATATTAGGACAAATGGAGAAATTTGTAAATGAAAAAAATCATGTTTATTAGACCACCTTTTAAAGGGATGGGAAGGTATGTTCCACCGCATTTAGGGATTGCAACATTATACAATTATCTAAAGGGAAAATTTGATTGGCTTGAATTTTCTTTTATTGATGCCTTGGCCGATGCTTTAGATGAAAATCAAATTGTTAAAGCCATTGATTATTCCCGCCCAGATGTAGTGGCTATTACAATCAAGACTATGCAATCAGTGCAATCAAAGAAGATAATCGAAGCAATTAAAAAAATTTACAATCCATTGGTTATTTGCGGAGGAAATCATGTGTCTGTTTCTCCACAGGAGTTTATACAATCTGGTGCAGATTATGCTATAATAGGAGAAGGCGAAGAAGCACTTGAGAAAATTATTCGATATGAGTTTTGCGATTCAGAAGAAACAATAGATGAATGCAGTAATATCTGCACAAAGAAGTCAATGGACAGGAGTGTTTTTAAACCCCAAATATGTGTAGATGGAAGTAATATTTGTTCTCCGAACTGGTCAATCATTGATATAAAAAAATACAACGAAAACATTCATATTAACAAAAGTAGGCAAGCATTACCTGTTATGGCATCAAGGGGATGTCCGTTTAAATGTGACTTTTGTTCTACACATCTTACATGGACAACGAAAGTTAGGTATAGAAGTCCGTTAGATGTGTTTAATGAAATAAAAAACAATCAAAATGAGTGGGGTATATCAGATTTTCACTTTTATGATGATAACCTACTGCTTAATCCAGAATGGGTTGATCAGTTTACAGAACTAATTATTAATTCTGGATTAAAAATTAACTGGATTTGTTTATCTCGACCTGAAATAATTCTTAAACATGCTAAGTTACTCCCTAAAATGAAAGCTGCGGGATGCAAAGGATTCGAATTAGGATTTGAAACTGATGATGACGGTCTATATTTGACTATGAATAAAAAGAATGTTAAATCTACATTTAGAAAGGCGTATGAGTGTCTTTGTTGCGTAGATTTTGAGATGATTGAATTTCTGGTAATGTCTTTCTATGTTGGTGAGACTTTGCAATCTCTTTATAGAACCAGTGAGATGTTACGAACATATAAGAAGCAAAATGCATTATTTGTATCATCAAGATATTTTGCAACACCTTTTAAAGGAACGGCATACTATGATATTGCAATGAATGAAGGGGTTGATTTATATCCTGGTGATGAATATAGATATGCTATTTTTTTAAATTATATGCCGAATAGTTTTTTGAAAAGCGAGATGAAAGATTACACGATTAGTGCAAGAGGATTAAGAACGCAATTTAATTTTTTTGGAATTGAAAATCTTATTTACTCAAATGAATTTGAGGAAATTATGCAGAAGATTTCGATGGAACAATTTGCGCTGCTGTTTAATAATTTATCAAAAGAACACAAACAGGTTAAAGATTTATGCGTAACCATTCACTCTTTTATCCCAGATGTCAATATATTGTCAGTGTATGAATACGTAGGACGAATAATAGAGTTTTGTGTTTCAAGTGGAGTAATGAAAAAAATATAGGTATTTAATGAAGATTCTTTATTGCAATATGAATAGTTTGCCACCTTACCATCAGTCTGGGGCGGAGATCACAATTGACGAGTTCTTGGAAGAGCTACATAACAGAGGACATACAGTTTATAGCATTAATAGTAATGAGAGAGCTCTACTTCACATGCAAAAATATGATGATGTAATAAAAAATACGACAACTGTTATATGTGCACCGTTTCGCAAGGTGTTTTTTAGCTCAAGAGATAATTTTGAAATAAGGGCACTTAAGCTGATTCATGAGTTTTGTCCAGACGTAATTATTTCTCAGTTGAATTTTTTGCGTCCCCTAGTGCATTATTGTATTAGTAAAAAAAAGCCATTGTTGTACCTAATTCATGGAGTGCATACTTCTGGGCTTAACTCAGATAATGATATTGAATGTTTGTGTAATCCTGCGGTGAAAGGTATTATATGTATGTCGCAGTTTATACACGATGCGATACATCCTTCGCTATCTGACAAGACTAAAGTCATATATCCGCGTATACCTAGCAGCAGATTTATAACAAAAAAATTGCATAGAAGCGATATAGTTTTTTTTAATCCAATACAATCCAAAGGGATTGATATTGTATTAAAACTAGCTAAAGAATTTAATAACGAAAGATTTGTTATAAAAAGAACTTGGGGCGAAGTTCATCCAAGTATAAAGAATGAGATAAATATTAGACAAAATATTGTTCTTGAAAAAACGGAAAGTGAATTCTCCAAGATTTATTCTAATTGTAAATTGCTTTTGATGCCATCACAAAAATATGAGGGGCTTGGCCGTGGGATAGTCGAAGCGTGCTTGAATTCAATTCCAGTTTTAGCTAGTAATAATGGTGGAATTCCAGAAGTGGCAACATTAAGTGATTTTTTAGTTGATGATTATGAGAGTTATGTTTCGTGGAGAATGGCATTAAAAAAAATGCTTATTCCCCAAAATTATACTATAAATTGTCTCCAGGCGTTGGAGAATGGGAGATTATTCGAAAAGCGATATTTAGAAAATACTTTTTCGGGATACATTGAAAATGATTTACTCAACACATGAAAATATTAAATAAGGAGAAAATATATTTGAATTTATTAAAGAATAAATCTTTTATGTCATTTTGGGGTTCAACTACCCTATTACGTTTAGCTTCAAATATTTTACAATTCGCATTAGCGATTTATGTATTAGACTTGACAGGATCTGCATTGGTTTTTTCGACTGTTCTTTCGGTAATTATTTTTCCGAGATTGATTTTCACGCCAATTTCCGGGTATTTAGCAGATCGTAGGAATTGTATACATGTTCTACGCTGGTGTGCATTAAGTCTTGTAGTTTTGATGGCGAGTTTTTTTATAATACACACGGTTATTAAACCATTATCAATACCTCTGATATATATTTTGGTTATTTTTTTGGAAATTTGTGAAACGCTTATTTCTGCATCAGACGCTAAAGCAATTGTTCTAATAATTGAAAAAGATAAAATTGCTTCGGCAAGTAAATTGTCCTCTCTGGACGATGGAATTGTTGAGATAGCATCTCCTGTTATTGGCGGATTTGCTTACGGAGTATTTGGTTTAAGTACAGTTTTGTTTGTAACTTTATTTATAGAGGCAGTTGCATTTTTACTAATGATGATTGTGCGTACTAATGGAGTTTCTCATTGTGATAAACTCATTGAAAAATCTAAAATTAACATTGTGAGAGACAGTATCACTTCTTATAAAAGTGCAATTATTTCCATGAAAGAGTACCCTTTCGTAGTTGGGATAGTGTTGTTCGCTCCGCTTTTTAACTTCTTTATTGCACCATTATTTTCCATTGTTGTCCCACATTTTATTCGCATTACACTTAATTCTAATATTGAAGTTTACACAGCCTATAATTTCATTCTTGGTGTAGCGGGACTAATTGCTCCATTTATTGCGATGATGGTAATCAAAAACGATGATGAGAAAATAGCGAATATGAACGGGACATTGTTTTTGACTGGGATGTTAATCTTTCTTTCGTTTGCATTAAATTATCTGTTTAATATTCAATCAGAAGCGTTACTATATATCGTTGTTGGAATTATGGCTATAGCCGTAATAATAATTACTGTAATGAATATTGCAACAACTATTACAATAAAAAGTAAAATTCCAGAAGATATTCTTGGAAGAATAGTATCTATAATTCAATTATGTGCTGTTGTTGCGATGCCATTGGGACAATTGCTATATGGATATTTTGCAGACAATTTTTCGGCAACTATTTCTTTCATATTCTCAGCTTTCGGACTTTGTATAACCTATTTAGTAATGCGAAAAACATATAAGCGTTTGGATGAGGATAAAAATGTTAGGGCTTAATTTATCTTATAAAATTTTCAGTGACATTGATGTTGTACCTGAAGATATTGGTAGAGTTTTATCTGTAAGCAGAAATTCAATATTATTGGCAACTGCAAGTGGAGAATTAACGATAAGCAATTCTAAAAAAATGATAAATGGTATGCTACCAGTTGTTGGAGATTGGTGTGTAATTAATAGTGATAGAACAACTGTAAGTAAAATATTGTGTAGAAAAAATGTTGTATCTCGAAAAGTGTCGGGCACTCAATTTAGAGAACAAATTATTTCGGCTAATATTGATCTTATTTGTGTGTGTATATCTATGCGAGAAAAAATTCGAGCAAGTGTAATAAGTAGGTTTTTGTTCGGACTTTCGGGTGATTTTCGTCAATTATTACTACTAACACAATCGGATTTGAGTAAGGATTCCATAAGTGAAATGGCTAGGATTCGTGTAGAATTTCCAAATGTTAAAGTATGCGAGGTATGTGCACTTAGAGATGATCTATCTTTTTTTAAACAATACTTGGAAATTGGTGAAACAATGGCTCTTATTGGGCCTTCAGGCGTTGGAAAGTCAACAATCATTAATTCCCTTTTGGGTTACGACAAACAATCAACATCTTTTTTTAGTAAAAAAACAAACAAGGGTCGCCACACGACTACTGCCACAACTTTGCACTATGCTTCTAATATTCAAGCATGGATAATTGACACACCTGGAATAAGAGAACTTGGACTGTGGAACGTTGAAAATGAACCGGAAACATTCCGAAATATGTATGAATTGGCTAAAGAGTGCCGCTTTTCTAACTGTTCACATATGAGGGAGCCTGGATGTAAAATAAAAAGTGCATTAGAGACTGGAATAATAACAAAATCTCAATATGTTGAGTTTTTAAAGTTGGAGAGAGAACGTCAAACAATTAAGTTTATAAAAAGAAAACACAATAAAAAGTAACACTTAGATATATGCTTTGAAAGCATTAAGGAAATGGGGGGGGGGGTAGTAAATGTCTGGGATTTTATTTTTTTCTCCGCATCCTGATGATGTTGAATTTGTATTAGGAGGAACAGTTTTGTTGCATTGTAACCAATATTGTATAAATATAGTAGTGATGACTGATGGTGAGGCTGCAGCAAATGGAACAAAAGAAATACGTAGATTTGAATCGGAAAATGTAGCTCACATGTATCCAAATATACATTATACATATTTAGGGTTTAACGATATGTGTATTGATAGTTATAATAAGGAGCACGTTTTATCTATTATAAAAATAATCAGAAGACTAAAACCGAGTATTATTATAATTCCTGATTCATGCGACATCCATCCAGATCATTACCAAACTGCGTTGTTAGTTAAAAAAGGTGTTGAAATGGCCGCAAGTTATTTTGACGTAAAAAGTTGTGGTACACCTTTTAGTTGCAAATATATATTAAGTTACGGTTCTCCAAGACAATTTAACTCAAACAGGGACGGTAAAGAGTATATATATATTGATGTATCCTCAATATATGAAGAAAAAAAGAAATTGATTCAAATATATGAAAGTCAAATTATATTTAAAGAAGAAAATGTCAAAACTGACATAAATGGACAATGGTTTTCTTTGATAGAAGCGATAGATCGTATAAATGGTAGTAAAATTGGTGTATGTTATGCAGAAAGGCTTTGTTTAGTAAAAGGAAGTCTAGGAACTAATAATCTATTTAAAATTCTTTTCTGAGGTAGCAATATGGATGTTATTTTTGTAAATGCGATGTACTTTCAGGAATTACACACAACAGATTTAGGTTCTATAATTCTTAAGAATCGTTTGGATAAGGATTTTGAATCGTATATTATTAATTTTGACAGGTTGATTCGTGAGAAAAAATTAATTTTACCCAAAAGTTGTGATGCCATTTGGGATACTTATGCTAGTTATATTTCTGAATTTAAACCCAAAATTGTTCAATTCTATACGGTTTGCTCAACATATCCTTTTACCATATTAGTAGCAAAACGTTTAAAAAGAATAATGAAAGATGTAATTATTCTTTTTGGAGGACCTCAAGTATCTGCTGACCCTTATATTAATTTGAAAAAATATAATTTTATTGATGTTGTTGGAATAGGTGAAGGAGAACCATACTTTAATTCTCTAATAAAAGCATTGCTTAAATCAGAAGATATATCAGGAATACCTGGAATTGCTTATAGAAATGAGCTTGACGAGATAATAATCAATAAAAAAGTAACAAGCTTTGATTTTACAGATAATTATTCCGCTGATTATACGCGGTATGATTATAATAGTGAGCTTGAATATTTTTCTTCTTGTGAAAAAGAACATACGCTTTCGATAGATTTTCAAATTGAAGCTGGAAGAGGCTGCCCATATGATTGTACTTTTTGTTCGACTAGTATTTTTTGGGAAAGAAAGTGTAAACTGAAAAAACAAATAACTTTAGTTGAGGAAATAAGCGATTTTCAGAAAAGGTACGGTTATAAGTTCTACTCCATTGATCACGATATGTTCACTGCAAACAGGAAATATATTGATGATTTTTGTGATCTAATTATTAGAAGCGGATGCAAATGGAATTGGAAATGCTCTTCTAGGATTGATACTCTCGATATAGATTTAATCAAGAAAATGAAAAAAGCAAATTGTTGTGGAATTTACGTTGGAATTGAAACGGGTTCACAGTCTATGCAGTTTGATTTGAAAAAGAACTTGAATGTATCAGAAATACCATTAATGATTAATAATATTATAGAAGAGGGCATTGAACTAACAACCTCCTTTATATATGGGTTTTGTAATGAAACAGAAGAAGACTTTTTAGAGACAATCAAACTGATAGAACAGTGTTTTATAATGAAAGTAAATACGGTGCAACTACATAAGTTTTTTCCTTTAACAAATACTTTAGAAGGTGATAAAGTTAGGGCGTTGCTGAATTTAAATTTGAAAAGAGTTGATTTGTCTATTTGTTTTAATTATCAAATTTTAACGAATGAAGTCGTTGATTTGCTTAAAACGGATGCAGACAATTTTTCATGTTTCTACGATTTTGATACTAAGGTTCGAAGAAAATATAATCGGATGGATTTTCTCGTTACGTGTTTTTCTGGATTATTCCCCGTTTTTTCTAGAACTATTAATTATCTAATACTAAATTATGGATTAAAAGAAATCTATCTATCATGTGAAGAGGTAATATCTTATTATGCTAATAAGATTCTGTCTCGACCGATTCTTGATTCATTCTACGGAAAAAACGAAGTGAATTTATTCCATAGTGTTATTGATAAAATTGTTCATTATTACATGCAAAGTGCTACACAGAAGGATTTGTATTTTCAAGAAGTGTACAAGTTTGAACAAAATATATATTTGTATTCTATTTATGAACTTGATGAGGAAGTGGTTTTTAAACTTCAATGCAATATCTTTGATAAGTCAATGAATTCCACGCCAACATTCTATAAAATATATAAAGCGGATTGTAATTTATATGTAGAAAGATTAGCGGTAAAATAGTAAATCATATATAGTCATTGCATATAATAATTTTTAATTACGTATAGTCGTTTGGGAATGTATAGATGAAGGATTTTGAAAAGCCTGTGAACAAATAAACGGCGCAGTAAACCATATCGTTCGAAAGAACTCACCTAGCCATTTCATTGCCAATATATTCATTATAGTTTTTCCTATACTGAACAAGGTCATAAAATTGTTCTTTATTCAAAGAATACTCTTGCATAAGGGTATTCTTTTTTTCTTGTAATTCATCAAGTTTGGATAGTATTTCTTTTGTGTTTGGAAACTTTTTATAATTTTCTAAGATCTCTTTAGCGGCTATTTTATAGACGGAAAGCTCGCTATAATATTCTTCTGCAAATTGCTTATCTTCAGGATTTTTCTTGTGGTATTTGTAGATTTCACGATACTTATTTATAGTATTTATATTTTCCATATCTTGGGATAAACTCTTCATTTCAGCTTCAATTTTCTTTATTTTATCTAACAATTCTTGTCTATCATCGGCAGATTTTTTGATTAGATCATCGAGTTGATTGATTGAATTAATTCCTTGTTCTCTAAGTTTAATTATTGAATCAGCCATCGTTTTGATATTGTGTTTTCTTGCCCAGACTTCATAACCTTTTGAGGATTGAGCTTTTTTATTAGTAGATATATCAATAACATTTCCTACACGTTTTTTAATAGTATTAGCTTTGTTTTTAATAGCTAAATCTATTCTTTCT
>QWBY01001249.1_pt1 | contig 15817 bp, 11 predicted proteins | sample 1972471 | NCBI WGS metagenome assembly QWBY01 (sample SAMN09866722, study PRJNA288562) | Human gut metagenome isolate term6_stool, whole genome shotgun sequencing... | reverse complement strand
CTGTAGCATTTGATATAAGTTGGTGGTCACCGTATAGTTGGGTAATTAGCTTAGCGTAAGGTGTTTCACCACAACCTGCACATGCTCCAGAAAATTCTAATAGAGGTCTTGAGAATTGTGAGTTTTTCACATTATTAGCTTCGATTTCATCATCTTTGTATCCAACTTTGTTGTGAGCATATTCCCAATTATCAGCTTGCTTATTTATTTGCTCATCAATTGGCTTCATCTCTAATGCCTTTGTTGGAGCAGGACATACATCTACACAGTTACCACATCCCATACAGTCATATGGAGATACTTGTATTCTAAATTCATATCCTTCTAGTCCCTTACCTATAGCCTTCTTTGTTTCAAAGCCTTCTGGAGCATTTGCTTTAGCTTCTTCATCTAATAAGAATGGTCTAATGGTTGCGTGAGGACATACAAATGAACATTGGTTACATTGAATACAATTTTCAATTTTCCATTCTGGTACGAATAGAGCTATACCTCTCTTTTCATATTGGCTTGTTCCAGCCATATATTGTCCATCATCATATGGTAGGTAAGCTGATACAGGTAGGTCATCTTCGTGAAGATTGATGATTGGTTTAACCATATTTCTAATAAAGTCTGGCTCATCAGAATTATCTTCTGCTGCTTCAACCTTAAGATTCTTCCAACTTTCTGGAACTTCTACCTTAGATAATTCTTCTCTTGTCCTATCAACTGCCTTGTTGTTCATATCGACAATATCTTGACCCTTCATTCCGTATGAAGCTTGGATAGATTCTTTTAGATAATTGATAGCATCATCAATAGGTAGAACTTTTGATAGGATAAAGAAGGCTGTTTGGATTACCATGTTTGTTCTGTGGCCTAATCCAACTTCTAGAGCAATCTTTGAAGCATTTACAGTGTAGAATTGGATATTTCTCTCTGCTATATCCTTTTTCATAGCAGCTGGCATATGTTCTTCCAATTCTTCCATATTCCAAATTGTATTGAGGAGGAATATTCCACCATCTTTTAGATTTTTAGTTAGTTCATATTGTTTAACATAGGCTTGAGGTGAGCATGATACAAAGTCTGCCTCATCTATTAGGTAAGCTGCATGGATTGGGTTTGGTGAGAAACGCAAGTGAGATAGGGTTAGACCATTACTCTTCTTAGCATCGTAGTCGAAGTAACCTTGAGCAAACATGTCTGTATTATCACCTATAATCTTTATAGCGTTTTTATTTGCACCAACAGTACCGTCACCACCATTACCCCAGAAGATACATCTGTTTGTCTTGCCATCATCTATTACGAAGCTCTTATCAACGTCAAGTGATGTATGCATTACATCATCATCAATACCTACTGTGAAGTGATTCTTAGGGTTTTCGCTTGCAAGATTATCAAATACAGCCTTGATATGAGCTGGGTTTGTATCCTTTTGACCAAGACCGAAACGACCGCCTATAATCTTTGGATTTCTGTCAGAATTAGCAAACACTTCTACTACATCTAGGTATAAAGGTTCTCCAACAGATCCTTTTTCCTTTGTTCTATCTAAAACTGCAATTCTTTCAACTGTTTCTGGAATAGTTTTTAATAAGTGTTCAGCAGAAAATGGTCTATATAGATGAACCTTAACTAGTCCCACTTTTCTACCTTCTTCATTTAATCTGTCGACTGTTTGGTTAATTGTATCTGTACCAGAACCCATAGCCACAATAATATCAGTAGCTTCAGGATCACCTACGTAGTTGAATAATGAATAATCTGTGCCTATTTTTTCATTAATCTTATCCATATATTCTTCAACTATAGCTGGCAATCTATCATAAGCTTCGTTTTGTGCTTCTGTTCTTTGGAAATATCCACCCTTTTCAAATACACCACGCATGGTTGGTCTATGTGGTGATAGGGAATCGTTTTTAAAGGCATCAATAGCATCGTAATCAACCATATCTTCAAATTGGTCATAGTCCCAAACTTCGATTTTTTGAATCTCGTGACTTGTTCTAAATCCATCAAAGAAGTTAACGAAAGGAATTCTTGCCTTAATTGCAGCTAAGTGGGCAACTGGGGATAAGTCCATAATCTCTTGAACTGATCCTGAGGCTAGCATTGCAAAACCAGTTTGTCTACCAGCCATAACGTCTTGGTGGTCGCCGTACATATTGATTGTACAAGTAGAAATAGAACGAGCTGCCACATGGAATACTGCTGGAAGTCTCTCACCTGCCATTTTGAACATATCTGGAATCATTAGAAGGAATCCTTGGCTTGCTGTGTATGTAGATGTCAAAGCTCCTGCTGCTAAAGATCCGTGAACTGCGCCTGCAGCACCAGCTTCGTGTTGCATCTCTGTTACTGATACTTCATTTCCGAAAAGGTTTTTTCTTCCTTGAGCAGCCCACTTGTCAATAAATTCAGGCATTGGTGAAGATGGTGTAATAGGATAGATTGCTGCAACATCAGAAAATGCATAAGATACGTGTGCTGCTGCGGTATTTCCATCCATGGTTTTCTTTTTTCTTGTGATTGTCATTAAAGTACTCCTTTACTTAATTATAATATTAAATTTGTTGCTAAAGATAAAAATAGAACCCAAATCGAGTCCTATTCTTATCTCTAAATATATTATGAAATATATTCTGCATTAGCTGCTGGATCTAATTTAAATCCAGATATTTTGTTTACTATACAAGCTATACCAGCATCGCCTGAGATATTGCAAGCTGTTCCGAATGAATCTTGAGCAACATACAAAGCGATAATTAGAGCTGTCATTGGTTCTGTGAATCCAAGCATAGATTGTAAGATACCAAGTGCTGCCATAACTGCTCCACCTGGTACTCCTGGTGCTGCAACCATTGTTACACCAAGCATTAAAATGAATGGGAAGTATGATCCAAAGGAAACTGCTTCACCCTTAAGCATCAAGATAGCCATAGAACAAGATGTAAGAGTTATGGTTGATCCTGATAAGTGGATAGTAGCACATAATGGGATTACGAAATCTGCTATACCCTTGTTGACACCCATTTTATAAGTTTGGTTTAATGTTACAGGGATTGTAGCTGCTGATGATTGTGTACCTACTGCTGTCATATATGCAGGGAATATCTTTTTAATCTTATCAAATGGATTTCCACCGCCAACAGCACTTGCAACTGAGTATTGTGTAGTTATTGTTAGCCAGTGAAGGATAATTACAATAATAAATACTTTTGAGAAAGTAGATAAAACTGTAGCTACTGTTCCTTGATAAGCCATGTTAGCAAAGATACCACAAATATGTATTGGCAATAATGGAATAACGATATTAGCAATTAACTTTTCAATGATATTTGAAAATTCGTGAACTGCTTTTTTAAGAGTTTCACCTTTAACTGCTGCTATACCAACTCCTAGAATAAAGGAAATAATAAGAGCTGTTGTTACACTAAATATTGGGTCCATTGGTGATTCAAATAATGGTTCCAATACTTTTCCACTTTCTGCTGATGGATCAAAATTAATAGAACCTACTTTTATGAAGTTAGGTAGTAATATACTTTGTACTAAGAAAGTAATTGATCCAAAGATAACTTGTGACAAATATGCGATTCCTGCTGTAATCGCTAGCAACTTTCCTGCTTCTGTTCCTAAGTCTGCTATTCCAGGAATTACAAATCCCATAATGATTAGTGGAATAACAAAGTTTAGGAAGTTACCAAATAGACCGTTGAAGGTGATAAGTATTCTAACAATAATTGCTGGTCCAAATAAACCTATTAAAATACCTACAACGATGGCTATAATAAGCCTTGGCAATAAACCTAATTTTTTCATTTTTTCCTCCTAAATGAAAATTGATCATTTGATCATCTTTATAATATCAAATATACGTTTTCATGTCAACATTTTTTTCACATAATAAAAATTTAAGAAAGCTGGTATTTCACTCTATTGATAGTTATTATTAGAATCAAATACATGGACATTTTATCATGATAACGTTTTATTATAATGCAATCGCATTCATTTCCATAAAAAAAGAAACGAGTATCTAACCCGCTTCTTTTCTAGTTAACTTAGAATGACTTATCTATGATGTTTTTAAGTGTTTTAGCAGACTCTTGCATTCTTTCGTTTTCTGTATCAGTCAAAGGAACTTCTATAACCCACTTGGCTCCATCTTTACCAATAACTGTAGGGACCCCTATATAAATATCCTTAAGTCCGTATTCTCCATCAAGGTATGAAGATGTAGAATATACAGAGTTCTCATCATTAATAATTGATTCTACAATTCTTGCAAGAGCCATACCAATTCCATAGAATGTGGCACCTTTCTTCTTTATAATCTCATATGCAGCATTTTTTGTCTTCTCAAATGTATCGAGTAGGGCTAACTCATCTACTTCGCTATTTGCCTTAACCCATTCATAAATTGGAAGGCCACCGATATTAGTGTGAGACCAAACTGCAAATTCGCTATCACCGTGTTCGCCAAGAATAAAGGCATCGACACTTCTAGGATCTATACCAATAAGTTGGGCAATCTCTTTCTTAAATCTAGAAGAATCGAGGGTTGTTCCTGTCCCTATTACCTTGTTTGCAGGAAATCCTGAGAATTTCCATGTCGCATATGTTAGAATATCTACTGGATTACTTGCTACTAGAAATATTCCATCAAAACCAGATTCTACAACTTTCCCTACCATATCTTTAAAAATAGACAGGTTTTTTTCCACTAAATCAAGTCTTGTCTCCCCGTCCTTTTGAGGAATACCTGCAGTAATTACGACAACTTCAGCATCCTTGCAATCACTATAGTCTGCCTTATAGATTGACTTTGGCTTGGAAAAACTTAATGCATCAGATAAGTCCATCGCATCGCCATAAGCCTTGTCTTCATTTATATCAATTATTCCGAGTTCTCTACCTATGCCTAGTATTGTAGAAGCATAAGCAAAGGAGGAGCCGACTGCTCCATCTCCGATTAAAATAATCTTACTATCTTTCATAAAAACTCCTTTATACCCTAGTCTTTTACTAGGATATGATTATTATACTTTTATTTTCATTTTACAAAAGATTATTTATTATTTTTTGAAGTCTTCTTATCAATTAAGGATACAGCAAGTAGAGAATACAAAAGCCAATTTCCCTTGGCATAGGCCATATATTTAGGAAGCCAAATACTCGCATACTTTTGCTTATAATTTCTAAGTCCTTTGAATGAATAAAATCTACTTCCATGTCTATAAACAAGATATGCCAATCTTTCTGATAGGTAAGCTGATTTCATAAGGCCGACATTTGACAGAGGCGCCATTCCTAGATTGAAATATTTGTAGGAATTTTCTTTACCATAAATAAATAGATTCAGAAATAGAAAATCCATCATAGAGTTCACGTTCTTTTCTTGATCATATCGCATTAAGTCGATTGTAAGAACTTCCGGATTCTTATTTGGCATAATATTAGTAAAGGCGGTTATTTCTTCGTCTTTATCCATAACTATTGCTATATCAGATCTTCTAAGATAAGCTCTATCAAAAAATCCCAAAGAAAATCCCTTCTCCTTCCTATCACCTAGCCAAGAATTTGATATTTCTTCTAACTTATCTAGGAATTCATCAGTATATGGGAAAGATACAATCTGAAATTTGTAACCATCTTTGGCAAATCTATTTAGAATATTTCTCTCGGTTGACTTCTTTCTTCCTTTTAGAGAAAAGTCTGTAAGATTTACCATGGCATTTTCCCCAAACTTCATAAAGTCATAGCCATAATCATGTAGGCTTAGGGTAAATTTCTCATCTACTTCATAAAATATAGGATTAAGCCCTGACCTTTGACACACTTCGTTAAAAGTAAATAGGGCTAAGGGAATATCCGCTTCTTCTCCAAAAGGCTCGCCCATGACGATTGCCTTGTTATTAATTATTTGATATTGGAAGGCTACAGTTTTTTCTCCTTCTTTATCGATATAATAAAATATATATTTATCATTTAGAAATGACAGTCCAGAAGACTGCGATTGACTTGAGCCATATTTATCTATTAGAGTATCTAGATCATCTAAGTTTGTATTATAAAGATTCTCTCCTCCCTTTTTCATATAAGAAAATATTGCTTTAGCAAGTAGGATGAAGACACCTAGGATAAGGATTATGTATATAAGGCTAAGGGTCAAGCTGTGATATTTATTCCTATCTATATTTAAAATATAGAAGAAAAATCCTACAAGAAAGAGTATACAATCTACAGTCTTCTCTTCCCAACTATAGATGAACCTATCCTTAAATAATAAATTCTTAGTATAATATCCTAAGCCCATTAGGACTATAACTGGTAAGATCGATACAATATTTTCACCAATTGCAAGGAGAAATAAAATATGACAAAGGCAAGTAACGTTTAGAAGATTTAAGGATTTCTTTTGCTTATCTATAGATAATCTGCCCACAATTAAGAATAAATATCCTAAAAGCAAATAAATAGTAATCACGATAAGCTCTTGAGTCGATAATTCTTCTCTTATCCTTCCTACATTATAGAAATTATCTAAGGATATTACCGAAAGAATAATATATATGCCATAAAGCACCATAAATATGCTGTTTATTTTTTGTATTAGTTCTTTAATAATTCTTAGGGCAAATTCACCATATTTATCCTTAATCTTTACAAAGAAGTCCCTAGAAAGGAAGGCTATTCCTGTAAATGCAAGTATAGCAAATGCTAAAAGGAAGCTATTAACATAAGTATCTCTACTTGCCTTTCCAGCTATAAAAGCTATAAGAGCAAACAATATTAAGGACAAAAATATCGTAGCTTTTTTCTTATTTATTAATTTATTCAATTATTTCCCTCCATAAAATCTACTACAAGTTCGTTAAATAAGTCAGGGTGAGATCTCGCTAATTTATGGCCTGCTTTCTTTACTATTACAAGCCTTGAGTGATCTATTGATTCAGAAATGTTTTTTACATGATCAAGCCTTATAAGATCGTAAGAACCAACCATTATCAATACCAACTTGTTAATACCCGCCAGGTCAGTTTTACTTAACTTTAGGTCCTTTAAAAGTAAGGCTGCAACTCTTTTGTTTCTTTTAAAAAATGGCAATATATTCCAAAAGATATTTTCGCCAATGCTAATGATTTTACTTATAAGTCTTGTTCCACTAAATCTTATATTGGGAGCATTTAAAATTAATTTATCTACTAATTGAGGATATCTTATAGTAAATACCAAGGCAAGATTTGCTCCGTCTGAAAATCCTAAAATATTAGCACTTTTTATAGCTAGCTTTTCAAATATTTCCCTAAGATCACTCGCCATAAGCTCGAAGGTCAACTTATCCCTGGCGTTGTCACTTTTCCCATGATCCCTAAAGTCTATTAGATATAGGTGGAATTTCTTAGCAAGTTGTCCAATATTGTATTCAAAATAGGTCGAGTCTCCACCATTTCCATGAAGTAGAAACAAGTTTTTGCCAGAACCTAGCTCTTCATAGAAGATATCGGTCCCATCAGTTAATTGTATAATTCCCTTTTTCATAAATACCTCTTTAGAAAACTATACCTTATTACTTAGCTCTATTATCAAGAAACATTTAGCAAATTATAATTATTTATAAAATAAAACCCTCAATCATTTTGCTGATTAAGGGTTAAGTTAAATTAATATTAAAGTCCTAATAAGATTGATGCAACTTCAAAATAAATAAGAAGTACGAGTGTATCAACTATGGTCGTGATGAGTGGTCCAGCCATAACTGTTGGGTCTATGTCAAATTTCTCCGCTACTAGTGGCAATATTCCACCCATGACTTTGGAAAATATTATTGTAAGTAGAAGGGTAATTGAAACTGTAAGGTTGACTCCAATTTGTGCTTGATCTAAAATCATTAGCCTTATAAAGTTAATTATTACAAGCACTATACCAGTTATTAGACCAATGCTTGCTTCTTTCATAATCACCTTAAAAAAGTCTTTAAATCCTATATCTCCTCTATATAGAGATGTAATTACAGTTGTTGAAGCCTGACTTCCTGCGTTTCCACCTGAATCCATAAGCATAGGAATATAGGCGGTTAGGGCAACTGCACTTGCTAGTAGGTTTTCATATTTGTGGATTATGAATCCTGTCATAGTAGCTGTAAGTAGGCATATGATAAGCCATGTAGTCCTTGCCTTTGCGATTTTAAAGCTTGATTCAACTAAGTAAGACTCAGAATTATCAGAAATACCTGTAATATTTGACATATCCTCTTGGAACTCTTCATGAGCAACATCAATTACATCTTCTGCTGGCACGATACCGATTAGCCTATTTTCAGAATCGACTACAGGTACTTCCCCCAAATCATACTTATAGGAAAGTTTTGCTACAACTTCTTGGTCATCGTTAGGATTAACAGTTGCGTTTATGCTGTTAGCTAAATCCTTTAGAGACTTATCTTGGTATCTAATAAGATCTGCAATATAGACAAAGCCAATCAAGACAAGGGAGTTGTTGGTAAGCCATATCTGCTCAAGCTTTTCCGCATCGAGATCTGATGCCATTACCTTCTCTAGAGCTTGTTTTGGACTAATATTTTCCTTAACTGACAAGAAGTTTACTGTCATGATAGAGCCTACCGACTCTTTTGGATAGCCTAAAAGCTCATTTACGACCTTTCTCCTATCCTTATCTATGTGGAAGGTCATAAGCTTCTTGGTAATATTTGCAGGAAGTTCCTGTAGGGTATCTACAAGCTCGTCTTCATCCAAGTCTCTTACCAAGTCTTTAATCTTCTCTTCTGATAGGATATTTACAACTCTCGCCTTATTTTCAGCTTTTAATTCTGTAAAAGCATCTGCCAAGAGATCCTTTTTAAGTAGCTTTATCCAAATCGCTACGTCCTTTTCTGGCAAAATCTCAAGTTTGTCCGCTATATCAACAGGATCCATCTTGTTGATCATCTCTTGAGTCCTGTTGAGCCTTTCTACATCATAATTTTTATCTGTCATTTATACCTCCATTAGACTAGCTAATCGAGGCAGAAAAAGTAAACCTCAACTAGCCTTATTTAATTAAGCCTCAGATCGGGCCCACTTTTATCCATATTTCCTCCTTATAAAAATTATCAATTACTAATTTAATATACCATTTTTAGTCAATATCGCCATAATTTCACTAAGATCTCATAAGTTCTAAAGTTACCAAGAATGACTTGTAGAAAGAGTCCATAGGGATAAATTCCTTATTTGAATGAAAGTTATGAGCTCCTGTAAAATAATTTGGGGTAAGGATATTCCTAGTAGATAGATAAGATCCATCGGTCCCTCCCCTCATAGGAATAATCTTAGGCGTGATTGCAAGTTTTTCGAAAGCTTTTTTTAGTTTTTCTATAGCAAGGTAATTATCTTCATTTACGCTATCTAAAATATTGGCATAGGTATCTTCTATCTTAATTTCGATGTCTGCCTTCTTATATCTTTCTTTGAGTAAATCCGTAATTTTCATTAGATAAGTTTTTTTCTCAAGAAATTTTTCCTTGTTGTGGTCTCGTATGTTAAATTTGATCTCACAATTAATTACATCAGATTTAATATCTGTTATCCAAATATATCCTTCCCTACCTTCTGTATGCTCGGGCATCTTGCTTCTATCAAGCATAGAGATAAAATCATGGGCTATCATTATAGGATTTACGAGCTTATTTTTAGAAGACATGGGATGGGCACTAATACCTTTAATTTTAAGGCGTCCGCTTGCTGCATTAAAGGTTTCATAGACAAGCTCCCCTAGCTCGCAACAATCAATAGTATATGCAAAATCAACATCAAAATTATCGAAGTCAATCTTACGCACTCCTCTTAGGCCAATTTCCTCGTCAGGCACAAAGGCTAGATAAATCTTTCCGTGATCTATCGATGCGTTTTCTCTAAGATACCAGATAGCTGTCATAACATTGGCTATAGCTGCCTTGTTATCCGCTCCAAGCACAGACCTTCCATCTGTAACTATTAAATCATCCCCTATGTAGTTTTCTAAGCTCTTTTCTTCACTTGGACTAATTACGATATTTGCTCTAGAATCTAAGATAATATCTGTCCCATTGTAGGATTTTTCGATTCTAGGATTTATATCAGGACTTAGACCAACATCAACTGTATCTAGATGGCATACCCAGCCGATCTTTGGAGTCTTTTTTTCATCAACTCCTCTGGCTTCAATTACCGCTTGCAATACTCCATATTCATTTATCCTAATGTTTTTTGCTCCAAGCTCTTCTAATTCTTTGGCAAGTTTCTTAGCTAGAACTAGTTGGCCCTCAGTAGAGGGGATTTCTTTACTTTCTTCATTCGATTGGCTAGAAATCTCAACATAATTTAAGAAATTCTCCAATAGTTTTTCTTTTATAATCTTTTCATCCATAAAAACCTACAATATATCAAGTACTTCTTCTAAGTTAATTACTTCGTAATCGAAATCAATATCTTTATCCTTTTCAAGCCTATCAGGATTAAACCAGATAGTCTTGATACCTGCATTATTCCCACCTCTAATATCTGAAGTCAAGGAATCTCCTATTATCACATATTGAGACTTCTCCCTAGATCCAATAGTATCGAAGATATAATCGAAAAACTCCTTGCTTGGCTTTTCAAATCCGATTTTTTCAGATATAAAGACGTCTTCAAAGATAGTATCGAGACCTGCTCCTTTAAGCTTTCCCTCTTGGGCTATAGCAGAACCATTAGTTGCTGCGTATTGTTTGTATCTATCTCCTAGCTTATTTACAGTTTCATAGGCCTTATCATTAAAAACATAGGTCTTTCCTAAGTTTTCTTGGAAGGAGATGTTAAAATCACTGACAATCTCAGTATCGTAACCGTATTTTTCAAAAAATTCTCTAAATCTTCCTTCTAGTACTTCAAGTCTCGTGATTTCTCCCCTTTCAAGAGCTTTCCAGTATTTATTATTAATCTTTCTATAAACTGCTAGCCTATCATCTGACAAGTCTCCCAAACCGTATTCATCAAAACAAGCCCTAATAGCATTTTCTTCGGCCAAGTGGAAATTTAATAAAGTTCCATCAACGTCCCACAAAACATATTTTATCAATTTTACTCTCCTAAAATTCTTCTACTAACCTCGCTTACAGGAAGACCTATTATAGTATTAATATCTCCATTTATATAGGAAACAAATCTAGGATCAAGGTCTTGGATCCCATAGGCCCCAGCCTTATCCATAACATTTTCTCCCTTAAGATATTCATCAATTACATCATCAAGCGCTTTATAGTAATCAGTAAATCTAACTTCTGCTATAGAATAAAAAACCTCCATGTAATTTTCGCTCCTAAGGCATACTCCAGTTACAACATAGTGACTTTTGCCAAAGTAAGACATAAACATCTCCCTTGCCTCAGCCACATCCCTTGGCTTACCATAAATTATATCATCCATGATAACCATGGTGTCTGACGATATATAAAGGCAATCTTTTACTAAGTCGACATCGGATTTAGCCTTAGCAATCTCTGCACATGTCTTGCTAGCTCTTTCTAAAAAATCACAGTCTTTGTACTTTTCCATACATATTTTTTCTATAGCCCTCTCATCGATTCTTATAGAATCAATTTCTGGCTTAAGAAAACTAAGCAAGTCCCTCCTTCTGGGAGACTTGCTCATTAAAATATATTTCTTGTATTTTCCTGTTTCCCCTAATTTTTCATAATCATTTATATAGTTCATAGTTAATTTCTACCCGCATTCGAATTTTTAACAAAATCCTTAAATATTTTTTTAGAGTACTTATTATTTTCGTAAGAAAGCTCTGGGTGCCACTGAACTCCTATCATGTAAGGATAGTACGGATTTTCTATTGCCTCTATTAATCCATCATCACTTGTCGCACTCACACTTAGGCCTTCTGCCAAATCTTTAATTCCCTCATGGTGGTAAGAATTAACCTCAATCCTATCAGATTTAACAATTTTCGAAAGGCTAGTTCCTTCGCTTATATTTATATCATGATAAGTAAGGGCCTTATCACTTCCTCTATGGACTATTTGAGTAGAGAATTGTTTTCCTATATCATCATAGAGACTTCCACCATAATAAATATTAATAAGTTGCATACCCCTACAGATACCTAGAATTGGCTTTTTTAGTCCTATTGTATAATCTAGAATAGCAAGACTCTTATCATCGTCTTCTCTACTATACTCTTCTACCAAGGACCTATCTCCACCGTAAATTTCTGGATCAAAGTCGTTTCCTCCAGCAAAAATTACCCCATCAGCTCCTTCTATCTTTCTCTTGCACATATCAGTATCCATCCTACTTGTATCGATATTGTTGATTGCCACATTGTTGTCAGTCAAAAGTATCTCAATACTCTTTACATTTTGATTATTGTGAACAATAGCTATGTTCTTGGAAGAAAAAAATCTATAGTATATTAAAATTAGACCCAAAACTAGCAAAAGACCAAATAATACTAGCTTTATGAATTTTGCAATTTTCCTAAACATAAGACCCTCCTTGTCAATATCTCTTTAATAAATTATATCATATATCGCTCAAATATTAAATATATTTATAAAGTATATTAGTAATATTAATACCACCATTCAATAAAATTAATATAGGATTTGTATTTGCTTTTATAAATAAAAGTCTATATAAAATAAAAATCGATTCTTTTAAATTACAACTTTAATATCTTCCTAAAATTAATTTTACTAAGGCCATATATTAGAAAAATCAATCCGCAACTTATGACTAGATACAAGACTGGACTGGGTAAACTTATGGAGAAGGAATCTGGCAAGTGGTTTAAGTAGCCGTAATTTGCTGATACAGTTTTATTTAAAAGATAAATCATAAGATTCATGCCAAGTGTGATTTTACAAATCAATTTAAAATCAAGCTCTCTTCTCTCATTTGTAAGTATCATAAGAGCAGATCCTATCGATAAGATATGACCAAGGACATAGGTTAAGTTTGTTATATGTGGCCAAAGATACTTTGAAGGATCTGGGAAACTATATGCTGTTAGCGTTCCTATTATTCCAAGCCAGGCAAAATAATTGCTTAATTTATAATCTTTGCGAAAATAGCTAATCGCCATCATAAAAGCTGCAATCCTACAATGATAAAGAGGGAGCCCTTCTCTAATAAATAAAACCTTGCCCTCATAGTACCGAAGAAATAAAGCTAATTCTATTAATGATAAACTCACTAATTGTATAGCAAGAATTTTTCTTTTATATCTTAATTTATAAATCAATATCAAATAAATCAGCAAAAATCCCCATACCAGGGGCATTTTGATGTTGGTCCTAAGATCTTCGCTGTGTCTAAAAAAATATTCCATAACTTATTCTTTTCCTCAATTTTATTTAAACTTGTCCAAAAACTTCGATAGGATATTACTTTCCTCAATCCCTAACCATCTAAGGAGCTTCTCTTCATCAAATTGAATCTCTCTATCACTTTCTTCTATAAGTGTATCTTTTGTCATATAGATAAGGCTTTGTTTTATAATATCACTATCTTTCGAAGTTTTATCTAATGGAAATACTATTCTCCCGTTTTCTTTTCTAATCTTCTTATCCTTATTATAGTAGAAATCTCTTAAGAATTTCTTATAATCTTCTATGTAAGGATTTCTCACATCGATCCATTCGAAGAAGGCCTTGGCATCTAATTCTATATCTAGTCCCCCAATTGTTCCTACAAGTACACTTTGATCTAGGGCTTGTTTGTAGATTTCTGATGGTTTTTCGTAATTTCCCTTGTTTTCATCTATAGTCGCTGTATTAAAAAAGAGCGATCCCGTTTCCAAATCAAAGACAAATTCCTTGTTCCCAGCTCTCTTATATAGCTTTCTCCACTTTTCCTGATTGGATTCAAAATCATCCGTATACCTTCTAGTAGGAAAATACCTTGGTAGAGGCATACCACAGGACTTATAATAGTCTCTAAAAATCTCTCTTGTCTGATACAAAAAGTCAACCTTACCAGAACCATCTGCAAAGTGATTCCATTCATAGTCATCACTATTGTCAAGTCTATCTGCCATTTGTAGAGAAAAATCAGTAAAGAGGATATTATCCATCTTTTCATAAAGCTCCTTGTATACTAAAGGAGAGTCTTTCTTGTATTTATCATCAAACTTCTTGTCGATTTTTAGATAATAGGACCTTCTCCTTGCTTCGGGAGGAAGGGTGTAACCGTCGGCATTAGTTGTACCAATAGTTACTGGAAAAGGACTTACGATTTCAACTTGGCTATTAGTAGTATTTAATATTAGATCACGGCCGTAGTTTGCCTTTGTGAAAAATTCTATAGAAAATTCATCTATTATAATTGGATAGACATTATCTTCCCTAGCCCATCCTTCGATTACCTTTACCCTATTAGCCTTAGCCTGGGCTCCGCTTGCAAGCTCTGAAAAATTATAATAAGCCTTATCACTTAAGCCAAGCATCTTGTTAATCATTTTTATCAGAGAAGACTTACCACTTCCAGCAGTTCCTCCAATAAATAAAAATTGGGGAATATCATTTCTTTCTTCGCTGGTTCTAGCAAGTTTTTTTATCTCATAGAGAAACGGACCAGTAAAGGCGTAAAATATTGCTTCCATTATCCTCTGCCCATACTTATCATCATATTTGTGGACAAAGGATTCGAAAGTATGTATAAACTCATCAAGGAGAATTAGGGCTTTCCTTATTTCTTCAATATCTTTCATTTCCCCAAAGGGAATAAATTCATCTGTAAGCTCACTTTTAACCAGAAGTCCACTCTTAGCTTTTCCAATATTTCTAGTCTCAGGTTTTGAGAATAAAAGTGTTCTTTCGCCTGATTCAATATCAGTATTTACTTTTATAGTCTTAACTGTATCATTGACAAGCTTTTTGATAGCAGGCGCCTTCTTTATAGTAGGATCTTTGGTTCTGTTATTAACCGATTCACGAACGAGCTTGTAGGCTTGATTATCCAAGTCACTATCTCTGATTTTCTCATCATCAAGAGCCTTTTTATCCTCATCCATGTCCTTAATCTGTCCTATGGCGTCAGCAGGAATTACAGAATTTGCCTTAAAGTCTTCTACTTTTAGGATTAACTCTATTGCTTGATTTTTCTTAATTTTTTCAACTTCTTCGTTAGTCAATACTATTACCGAGTCAGTATCCTTTATATTTTCAAGCTTTTTCTTGTTATTTACATAAGCTCTTTTGGGAAATAGTTGGTCAAGATATCAGCCAAAGACTCATAATAATCCTTATAAATAGCAAAAAGTTCACTATCATCATATATTATAATATTCTCGTATTGGCTTGTAGTTTTTTGAAAGGCCATCTCCGATAGATTACAGGATCCTAGGATTATCCTATTGTGACCACTTTCCCTATTTTCTAGAAGGTAAAACTTTGAATGAATACTTACTCCAAAAGGAACTTTTACTTCAAAAGATTTCTCTGCTAGCTTTCTTTTCATATCCATATCAAGGCCTTGGTAGGTCTTAATGCTTGTGTTTTTGAGGACTTCTTTAATCTGTGCTTTGAGCTTTTTGGCAAAAAGATTTACAGAATTTTGGACCTTATCTTCATTTATACCAACTACAATCTCTGCTTTTTTAAAATCCTTGATGTATTTATTGAGAAAGGTCGTAGATATTGAGTAGGTGACAGCTAGAATCGAATCGTATTTTTTATGGTCAAATATTTCTTCTATATTCATACTGACCTTTTTGTTATCCTTACATATATGAAGACTCTCTTTTTTATCTTCTATAAGGTCAATTGCCATAGACATCTGCTTATCCATAGACTCCC
>QWBY01001244.1_pt1 | contig 15849 bp, 14 predicted proteins | sample 1972471 | NCBI WGS metagenome assembly QWBY01 (sample SAMN09866722, study PRJNA288562) | Human gut metagenome isolate term6_stool, whole genome shotgun sequencing... | reverse complement strand
GTATTCGCCGTCATCCTCCAGCTCGCAGATTATATAAATGTTTTTGTTTTCGATAAAGGGAAAGGGGTGAAAGCTGTTTATGATTTGTGGGGCCAAGATGGGCTCAATTTGGTCAGTGTAGACCTTGTCAATGTAGGCCTTGTGATTTTCGCTTAGGTCGGCGTACTTGTAGGAGTGAATGCCCTTTTCTCCCAAGTCTTTCATAACTTTTTTGTAGAGGTCTTCGTTTTCCTTGAGAAGTTCGCCAGTCCTCTTGTAAATCAAATCCAGCTGTTCATCTGGGCTGAGGCCAGTTTTGTTGTCGGCAGGCGGGTCTTTTAAGAGCGACAAGTCGTTTAAAGATCCCACACGCACGTTGAAAAACTCGTCCAGATTGCTGTTAAAAATAGCAATGAATTTTAATTTTTCGTAGGCCGGGTTGTTGTCGTCCAAGGCTTCGCGGAGGACGCGCTCGTTAAAGCCCAGCCAGGAAAGCTCGCGATTGTAGGTATAATTGTAGAGTTCTTCTTTGTCTTTTTCTTGCATTTCGTCTCCTATTCTAAAATTTTTGATAAATAACCTTCTCTTGCACCGTGGTCGCTGATATAGAGGGTTTTTAAATTAAAATATTTCATAAGCTCACGCAGAATTATCATACCGGGAGTGATGGTGTGAATTCTAGCAGGGTTTACTTGCAATGTTTTTGTAAGGGCAGATTTTTTCTCCTCCATCATCATTTGGTAGAGGTCATTTAAAATATCGCGGTCAAGTTCATTTGCGGTTGGCAGGTCAAAGAGCTCCATGGATACATTGCCGCAGGCCCTTATGGTGCCGCCAATTCCGTAGGCCAGAGAATTTTTCTTTCTCACTATCTTGCATTTTTTCAAATGGGCCAGGACCTTGGCCTGCATCTTTACGGCCTCCGATTTTTTGGGGATAATGCCGTTTGCATAGTCCTTGTATAGGGACAGGGATCCGATAGCCATAGAAACTGAAGAGGTCACTTGGCCGTTTTCGATCAGGGTAATTTCTGTAGATCCGCCGCCGATGTCAAAGATGTAGCCGCTTTTCATATCGAAATCGTTTCTAATGCCCAGGTAGCCAAGCCTTGCTTCTTCCTTGCCTGAGACAAGGTCGATTTCTCTGCCCGTGTAATCCTCAACAAATTTTAAGATTTCGTCTGAGTTTTTAATATTGCGGAGAGACGCGGTTGCAAAGGGGTAGACCTTGTCCACTCCAAAGGTGTCACAGAGTTTGTAGAGTTTATTTAAAACGCCAACCAGCTTGTCCGCGCCTTTTTTGGTTAGAAAACCTTTTTTTATATAAGAGGCCAGACCTGCCACATACTTTTTGTCGTTGAGTCTTGTAATATTTTTATCTTCGTCTACCAGATAAATTATCAGGCGGATGGTGTTTGAACCAATGTCTATAATTCCGTATTTCATTTTTTCCTCCTTGAATTTGTTTAAAACTAAATCTAGGAAATCAAGTGGTCGCGTAGATTTTTCGCCCATTCAAAGACCAGTCAATCGACGCTTGCCACAACACTTACCTAGATGTTAACACAGGAATGTTAAATCTGTGTTAAATATGAAAATTATTTTTTGTAAGCAAAAAGCCCCGACCAAAAGGCCAGGGCTTAAATTTAATATTAAATTTCTCTTATCAGGTCGTCGATGATTTTTACTGCGACCTTGGATGCGCGTTCGAAGTTGTCGTAAAATTCTGCTCCGCCTTCGGTGAGGGCGTCTGAAACTGCCTTTATCATGACAAAGTTGGCCCCGTAGAGTTTTGATGAGATGGCTATGGCCGCCCCTTCCATATCTACGATATCGCAGCCCCATTCCTCGCGGAGGGCTGTCTTTGCCTCAAGGCCTGCCACAAATTTGTCACCTGAAGCCAGCTTGACCTTTTTTAAATGCGGATCGATTTTTTGGGCCAGGTCCACAAGCCTTGGTGTGGACTTGAAAAATATTTCGTCAAAGGCTTCGTACTTGCCCTTGGGTCCGCCGTCTGCATCCGTCGTGTCCCATTCGTAGTGGCAAACGCTCTCGACCACCGCCAGCTCTTCGACCTCTTGGTTGCTTAGCGCCCCAACCACACCGTAGTTGATGATGGTCTCGCACTTGTAAAAGTCGAGGAGGAGGGTCATGGCCATGGACGCACGAATTTGCCCAGCCTTTGAAGGGCAAACGAAAACGTCCTTGCCGTGGATATGGTATTTTAAAACCTCAAAGCCCCCATGCTTGTATCTTTCAAGGGGTTCGCCATATATATTGTAAAAAGCATCAAATTCAACCGCAACTAATATTCCTATGTTCATGTAATCACCTCGTGTATATATTTATTGTGTGCTTTAATTTTAACATATGAGAGAAATAAAAGCTATAATTTGCGGTTAAAATTGCGAATTTTTGCAGTGTTCGACATTTTGCTCATTCCGACGTACACTCTAGTACGCCTCATTCGTCAAAATCTCTCAAGCTACAAAAATTCATCAATTTTTCCTCGCAAATTAAGAAATGAAAAATAAATTATAAACTCTCATTAAATTCAAAAAAATTAACCGTAGATTTTTCCTATTACGCTACAAGCTCAAAAATAAAATGTTACTTTAAAGAAATTGAATTCTAATTTGAAAATAAAATCCCTTTGTGTTAAAATGATTGTAATGATATAAAGCGCTAGGCTTATATTTGTTATTCAAAAAGGAGATGTAATATGAAAAGAATTTTATCTATAGCTTTGGCTTGTGTCATGCTTTTTACCAGCCTGTCATTTGCCAAGGGAAGCAAGGAAGAACTAATGGAATATGAAATGAGATTTGCCACAGTAAAAGAGGTAATAGAGAGCAGTTATAGACAAATCCTAGTTGAAAATGAAATTGCAAATAGGGCTAGAATTGAAAAGGAAATAATGTTATTTCCAAAAACTAGCATTGTTGACCTAAAGACAGGTGAATTTGTAAAAGATTACAAATTCAAAGAGGGTGAGAGGATCCAATACTTTTATAGGGTTGATACTCCAATTACGCTATCTCTACCAGCACAGATGACTCCGGACGTCATCGGAGTAAATGTAGACCAGGCGGAATTTTCTTTGGACGTGGATTATTTTGACAAAAAAGGTCAAGGTAAGGCTAGGAGGTTGGATTTAAATTTACCCGAAGACGGCAAGGTAAAAAACTTTGCTGGCAAAGAAGTCGAGGACTTTTTGCCAAATGAGCTTTTGGTTCTATACACAATCGCAACCAGGAGCCTTCCACCGATTGCAGCCCCAGAAAAAATTGAAATTCTAAAGAGAGGCAACATTTACGACGATTCTGATAAGGCTGATGAAAAAGATGTTCTAAAGGCCTATGAAAAAACAGCTGACACTTATTATCTTAGAAAGGCCCTTGAAGGTCTGGGTGCAGAAGTCAAATGGATCAGGGATACAAATACCACCGAGATCACAAAGGCCGACAAGAAAGTCATCATCTACAATGAAAATAAGGAAATGCAAATTGACGATATGGTTATTGAAATGAAGGATTTTAATATAGAAGACAAGACCAGCTATATTGGAAGGGAAGATTTAGTAAAAATCTTGGAACATCTGGGAATTAAATAGTAGAAAAATTAAAAGCAAGAGCTTGAGGGCCCTTGCTTTTTTGCTTTCTTGACAAGCCCCTATCTTTATTCTATAATAAAATTAATATCGGAGATGAAGTTCTCCCTGGTCGCTGACCAAAACCGCTTAGGCTGATGACTTCTGCAGGATTATTTTCTGTGGGAGAAATCGGTTTTTTTATTTTAGGAGGAATTATGTTAACATCACTTGGATTAATTTTGCTAGTCGGCCTTGCCCTTGGCGCCATTTGCAAGAAAATAAAATTGCCCTCAATCGTGGGCATGCTGGTCACAGGGATTTTGCTGGGACCCTTTGTCTTAGACTTACTTGACCCGTCCATTTTAAATATCTCTGCCGACCTGCGCAAGATGGCCCTCATTATAATTTTAATTAAGGCCGGACTTTCCCTTGACTTGGCTGATTTAAAAAAAGTCGGTCGGCCGGCAATCTTGCTTTCATTTTTGCCAGCGACTTTTGAAATCATGGCATATGTAATTTTTGCACCAAAGATTTTCGGCATATCTCTTATCGATGCAGCCCTCATGGGTAGTGTCCTCTCAGCAGTTAGCCCTGCTGTCGTCGTCCCCCGCATGGTTTATATGATTGAAAACAATATCGGGACCAAAAAAGGCATTCCGCAAATGATAATGGCCGGGGCATCTTGCGATGATATTTTCGTCATAGTTTTATTCACCAGCTTTTTGTCCATGGCCCAGGGTGGAAAGCTAAATGCAATTCAGTTTTTAAATGTGCCCATCTCAATTATACTCGGCATAATTTTTGGAGCCATAGTCGGCTATATCTTGTATTATTTTTTTGAAAACGCTTTTAATAAGGATCGGATGATTAGAAACTCCACCAAGCTTATAATCATTCTCGCCATCTCATTTATTATAATGGCCTTGGAAGAGAAACTTGCAAATGTAGTTGCCATTTCTGGACTCCTCGCAATTGTGTCAATGGCTAGCATGTTAAGAGTAAAAATGACCGACCAAGTTTCCGCCAGGTTGTCGGAAAAATTCGGCAAACTATGGATAGGGGCGGAGGTCCTGCTCTTCGTTCTTGTTGGCGCGGCTGTTGACATTAGGTATACATTGAGTGCTGGCTTTGCAGCAATACTCATGATCTTTATAGCCCTTGCCATAAGGTCAGTCGGCGTTTTAATTTCGTTAATCAAAACTCCACTTACAGGAAAAGAAAAACTCTTCACAGTCGTTGCCTACCTGCCTAAGGCCACAGTCCAAGCGGCTATCGGCTCAGTACCACTGGCAGCAGGTTTGTCATCAGGCAATATTATTTTGTCCGTGGCTGTTATGGGGATTTTAATTACGGCACCCTTGGGGGCAATAGGCATTGATAGGCTACGCCGCAATTTACAGTAATTTGCGGTTAAAATTGCGACTTTTTGCAGTGTTCGACTTTTTGCTCATTCCGGTGTACACTTGAGTACACCTCACTCGTCAAAAAGTCTTAGCCTACAAAAATTCATCAATTTTTCCTCGCAAATTATATATAGAAAAAAGAGGATATAAAAATTAATTAATTTCGTGACCTTCTTGTGAAAAACTAAAAAATACGCGAAGCGTTGTAGCGGCCGGTTTATTCCGGCCATATTTTTTAGTTTCTTTCACCTAGAATCTCATAGCAATTTTAACCGCAAATTAACCGTAAATGCCTTTTGGGTAATCCGCTAACCCTTTGGGTATATAATAAATAAGGCGTATTGTAAGCAAAATTAGTTTTTAATTTTACATACACACATAAGGAGGTGTTTTATGTTTAATATTGGTGACAAGGTTTCCTATCCTATGCATGGGGCTGGAGTTATCACCGAAATTTCAAAGAAGGAGCTTTTGGGTGAGGTCAAAGACTATTACACGATCAAGATTCCTGTAAACGAGGTTGTGGTTTCCGTGCCAGTTGACAAGGCCGAAGACTTGGGCCTGCGTCCGATCATTGAGAAGGACGAGCTGGACGGGATTTTGGAAACTCTCAAGGCCGAAGCCAAAAAGACCAATGGCAATTGGTCCAAGAGGCACAGAAATAATTTTGAAAAGCTCAAGTCAGGAGATATTATAGAGGTGGCCGAGGTTGTTCGCGACCTGACTCTTCTTAGCCGTGAGAGAAATTTGTCGGGCGGAGACAGGCGGATGCTGACCAATTCTATGAATTTACTTTTGAGCGAAATCATTATGGCCTACGACGTTGACGAGGCCACTGCAATTAAAAGAATTGAAGAGTGCATTTTAGAGTAGGTATATTGTTATGGCAAGAAAAATAATTAAGTGGCTAATTGCCCTTTTGGGAGGAGTTATAGGCTATGGTTTGGTCCTGCTTGTAACTTCTCTAATTAAGTTTGAATTTCCTAAACTGGGATATGAAATTGCGACTTATGCCGCAGCTGTTATTTTATTTTTTATTATTTTTTATTTATCATCTGAATTTTTCATTGACCGGGTTAGGAAATTAATTGACAAATTGGATAGCGACATCAAAAAGCTCAGCGTCCTCGATGTTATACTGGGGACTGTAGGACTTTTGATTGGCCTGGGCCTTTCATATATCGCTGTTAAAATAATTTCTGGGATCAAGATTCCAATTCTTGTGGATATTCTTTCAGTTGTTATTTACATTACAGTTATTATGGTCTCAATGGCCATCGCCGTCAGACGCAAGGATGATCTGGAGGCTTATATCAGAAAATACAAGTCGGCAGGGACTGAGGCTAGTAAGAAGTTTTTGGATACCTCTGTTATTATTGACGGGCGGATTTTGGATGCCATGCGAACTGGTTTTATTGATGGGGACCTCATTGTGCCATCTTTTGTCTTGGAAGAGCTCCAATTTATTGCGGACTCGGCCGACTCTATGCGGAGGGAAAAAGGCAGGCGGGGCCTGGATATTTTAAATCAAATGACCCACGAGTTCAAAGACCAAGTCCGGGTTGTGGATTACGAAAAGGACAAGAAGACCACGGTTGACCTGGCCCTTTTGGAACTCACCAAAAAAGAGGGCGGGGTCGTCATGACCAACGACTACAATTTAAACAAGGTCGCAGGAGTCAAGAGCATTCGCGTCCTTAATATAAACGACTTATCAACTGCCCTTATGCCAGTGGTTTTGCCGGGCGAGAGATTTGATTTACAAATTGTCCGTCAGGGCAAGGAAGCTGGTCAGGGCGTTGGATTTTTAAACGACGGAACCATGGTCGTGGTCGAAGATGGATCAGGACTGGTCGATACCATCCAACACGTGGAGGTTACCAGTGTTTTGCAAACTTCGGCTGGGCGGATGATTTTTGTTAAAATTGTTTAGGTGAACTATGATTGAATCGATGAAGGTGGCGGTTTTAATTGCGGCTGCTGGGATGAGTAATAGGATGAAGTCAGATATCAACAAAACTTTCCTCCTCATAGACGGTAAGCCAATTTTATCCCACACTATAAATAAATTTGAAAAATCCAAGTACGTGGACCAGATTATTGTCCTTGCTCGCAAGGAGGAGATCGATTATGTCCGCGAAAATATTATTGAGCCGGGCGGCTTTAAAAAAGTGGTCGCCCTGGTCGAAGGTGGATCTTCTCGCCAGGAATCCATAAAAAACGGCCTGAAAATTTTATCAGACGATGTGGATATTGTCCTTAGCCACGACGGGGCCCGGCCCTTTGTCCATGTGGAGACAATTGACTCGGCCATAGAAGAGATGCTTGAGCTCAGGGCAGTCGTGGTTGGCGTTCCGGTCAAGGACACGATCAAGAACGTCTTTGATGACGGGTCCAACAAGGTCTATCTGACGCCAAAGAGGGCCTTACTTTGGGCGGCTCAAACTCCGCAGATTTTTTATGCGGAAGATTTGCGGCGGGCTTATATTTATGCAGAGAGAGAAAATATAGAGGGGACCGACGACTCGTCCCTGGTGGAAAAATTTGGCCTCCAGGTTACCATGGTCATGGGGTCCTACGACAATATAAAAATTACCACGCCAGAGGACTTGGTCCTGGCGGAACTTTTTAGGAAGTCATTAAAGGAGAATTAAAATTAATGTTTAGAATTGGACAAGGCTACGACATTCACGTTTTTGAAAAGTCGCGGCCGCTAATTATAGGTGGGGAAGTCCTCCGCGACCACGACGGCCTCTTGGGCCACAGCGATGCGGATGTCCTCATCCACGCCATTATGGACGCCCTCTTGGGAGCGGCTGGTCTCAGGGACATTGGCTATTACTTTCCTGACACCGATCCCAAGTACAAGGGAATCTCTTCTATTAAATTATTAAAAGAAGTCAAAAAAAAATTGGACGATGCTGGCTACATTATTGGCAATATCGATTCGACAGTTATTGCCGAGGAGCCAAAGCTAAATCCCCACATAGAAAAGATGAAGGCAAATATTGGGGCGGCCCTTGAAATTGAGATTAGTCAAATCGCCATCAAGGCCACCACAAAAGAGAAAATGGACGCAAGCGGCCAAGGGCTTTCGATTGAGGCTCTGGCCATAGCTATGATAAAGAAGGATTAATATGCAAGTAGAAAAATTTAATTTAAATGAAAATTCAAAGATAAAATACACGCTCGCTGTTGTAAGCGGCAAGGGCGGCGTTGGCAAATCGCTCACATCGAGCTTGATAGCAACACACTTAAACAAGCTGGGACTCAAGGTCGGCATCTTGGACTGCGACCTCACTGGCCCATCCATACCGGAAATTTTCGGCGTGGAGGACCTGGCCCGCGGAACGGAGACCGAACTCTATCCAAGTGTAACTGACACTGGCATCAGCCTCATGTCCATGAATTTGCTCTTGCCCAACAAGACCGACCCAGTAATTTGGAGGGGGCCTGTACTTATGAACGTGCTCTCGGATTTTTATTCCAAAATAAATTGGGGGGACTTGGACTTTTTGATTTTGGATATGCCGCCGGGAACTGGCGACGTCCCACTTACAATTTACCAATCATATAATGTTGACGGAGTTATAGTTGTGTCGACCCCATCCAAGATGGCAAATGTTGCAGTGGATAAAGCCGTTGAAATGGCACTTAGACTCAATCAAAATTTAATTGGCGAAGTTCAAAACATGGCTTATTACAGGTGCAAAAATTGCGGAGAAAAAGAATATTTATTTGGCAAGTACGACGAACGCTCAGGCCTAAAGAGGATTGCAGAAATTCCTTTTGATACTGACATTGGTCGGGCTGTGGACGCAGGTGAAGTCGAGTTCTTGGAAGTTTACGAGTACTTTGAACTGGCCAAAGAATTACAAAAGCTCTTGGACGAATAAGGAGGACTTATGAAACATAGGATAATTTATTTGGCGGCTGGATGTTTTTGGGGGACGGAAGGCTACTTCAAAAAAATCGCCGGTATAGAAGATACAGAAGTTGGTTACGCCAACGGCAATACTGACTACACCAATTACCATGAGGTGTCCGCGACCGATCACGCGGAAACTTTGAAAATAATTTATGATATTTCAAAAATTTCCCTGCAAGAAATCCTCCTCCACTACTTTAGGATTATCGATCCAAAGTCAGTTAACAAGCAAGGTGGAGATAGGGGCAGGCAATATAGGACTGGAATTTATTATACAGACGAAAGCGATTTGCCAGCAATCATGTCAGTCTACAGGTACTTTGAAGAAAAACTCGGTGACCTGGCTGTGGAAGTTCAGCCACTAAAAAATTTCATCAAGGCCGAAGACTACCACCAAGATTATTTGGACAAAAATCCTACAGGCTACTGCCATGTAAATTTGGCTATGGCAGATGAGCCGCTTATTGTGGGCGACTATAAAATGAAATCAGACGACGAATTAAAGGCCGAGATGGACGAGCTCTCATATGCGGTAATGCGGGAAGATAAGACTGAGCGCGCAGGGACCAGCGAATTAAACGCCGAATACAGGCGGGGAATTTACGTTGACAAGATTACGGGCGAGCCCCTCTTTGCATCGTCGACAAAATTTAATGCAGGCTGCGGCTGGCCATCATTTAGTCGGCCAATCTTGCAAGACAAAATAAATTATTTGGAAGACACTTCCCACGGCATGATTAGGACCGAAGTCAGAAGCAGGGCCGGCGACAACCACTTGGGCCACGTTTTTAATGACGGGCCTGCCGACCAAGGCGGACTTAGGTACTGCATCAACGGTGCAGCCATCACCTTTATCCCTTACGAGGAAATGGACGAAAGGGGGTACGGCGAATACAAGCCACTAGTATGAGAAAATTAAATGCAAAAAAATTAATTACTATAATTGCCGTCATCTATTTGATGGGCACAGCTCTTTTGACCCAGGTAATCGACACTTCAGATTTCAATAGGACGAGCAAGATAATTATAAATATCACTTACGTGACAACCCTTTTGATCTTATTTGTTTTGCTTATGACAAATGGTCGTGGCTTTAATTTCAAAAGGTCTTCATTTTTAAACCCAGTCGACAGGTACGAGGCCTACAAAAAAGGCCTGCCACTGGCAGTAATCTTTCACGTGATTGGCCTAGTCCTAACAAACTTCGTTTTCAAAGGACCAGGTGCCTATAAGTACGATTTTGTAACGATATTAATTGTGCTACTGGTATCTTGGAACGCCATTGTCCTGTCGGCGGATAGGATTGAACAGGTGAAGGATGAGAAACACATACCCGTCCGGAAGCTCAAAAAATAGTATTTCGTGTTAAATTTGTGGTTAAAATTGCGAATTTTTGCAGTGTTCGACTTTTTGCTCATTCCGACGTACACTTAAGTACGCCTCATTCGTCAAAAAGTCTCAAGCTACAAAAATTCATCAATTTTTCCTCACAAATTAAGAGAGGGATAAAAGTAGAGAGAAGATAAACGAAATATAAAAACTAAAAAATACGCGAAGCGTTGTAGAGGTCACCTTTATGGTGACCATATTTTTTAATTTCTTTCACTTCGAATCTCATCGAAATTTCCTCGCTAATTACATATATATGTGTATAGATTTATAAAATATTAACATAAAAAAAGATCATTTTATAGGTGATCTTTTTTTTATTTAATATAATATTTAAAAACATTAGATTTTGTCTTGCTTAGCTTATAAAAAATTTTATATGATTTATAGTTTAAATAATAAATAATAATTTCAAGTTGATTAAATCGCTTCATTATGGTATATTATTTATATGAAATAAGGCTTTTAAACTCATGGTTTGGTTAAGGCTTTTTATATTTAAGAAGGGAGTTAGAAATGGCTAAAATTTATGACGTAATCAAGTATGAGGGAGACAACAGGACTTTTGTTTGGAAACATCCCAACGAAGATTTTAATAGCATGACCCAATTAATAGTGCACGAATCTCAAGAGGCAATATTTTTTATGAATGGTCAGGCTTTGGACTTATTTGGTCCGGGTCGTTATACTTTGGAGACTCAAAATATTCCAATGCTTTCCAGGGTTTTAAATCGTCTGACTGGAGATACAAAGCCTTTTCACTGTGAGGTTTACTTTATAAACAAAGCTGAGCAGATGAAGATCAAATGGGGGACAGACAGCAAGGTCCAATATCTGGATCCTATGTATGGTTTTCCTCTTACGATTGGGGCTTCTGGCGAGATGTCATTAAGTGTAGGAGATAGCCGCAAGTTACTTGTTAAACTTGTGGGTACAGAGGAATATTTAGGCCAAGAAGAATTGGTTTCATTTTTTCGAGCTGTTCTGATGACTAGGGTTAAGACTTATATTGCCCAAGTTATAAAAGCTAATGCCCTAAATATTTTTGAATTGGACGAAAATTTATCTAATTTTTCTGCAAACATTCACAAACTTTTAATTCCTGATTTTGAAGACTATGGCTTGGTTTTAGAAAAGTTTTATGTAAGCAATATTGTAAAGCCTGATGGGGAAAAACAATACGAGAAATTTAAAGAACTTCACTTCCGCCAATATGCTGATGTGGCAGAGGCTAAGCTTCGTCAGCAAACAGATGTAATTTATGCGGAAACTGAGGCCAAGAAGGTTGTTATAGATTCCCAAGCGCAAGCTACCAAGAGAATGCAAGAGGGCTATACTTATCAGCAAGAACGCGGCTATGATGTTGCTGAAAAGGTTGCTCAAAATGAATCCGTGGGCCAATTTACTAATATGGGTTTAGGTCTAGGGACAATGGCTGGCGTTGGTGGAGCTGTAGGAGGCATGGTCGGCGGAGCAGTTAATGACGCTATCAATGATATTTCTCCAAAAGAAAACCCATCTGAAGCTGATAAGGCTAATGAGGCCGATGATATGACAGCTTTCAAGGAAAAATTAGAAAAGCTTAAGCTAATGAAAGACTCTGACTTAATTAGTGAAGAAGAGTTTAATGACATGAAGGCAAAATTGCTTGCCGATATTTTATAGGAGGAGGCTACAATATGAAAAAGAATTTTAAGTTTTATTTAATCATGTGGATAATTTTGTTTGCGGTCTTTAACCTGATTGCATTTCTACTTAGACAAGTTAATTTAGATTATGATATAAGTGATGGCGAAAACTTTTGGGTTTCATGGGCTTTTGTAAGCATAGCTTTTATAGTAAATTTAGCCTGTGCTTTTTATGCTTTTAAAGATGAAAATCTTAGAAAAACAGCATATAATATTTCTTTGGTCTCAATTTCGTGGACAGCTCTAGGAGTAATAGTATTTTTATCATCAATGTTTATGCTAATACCTGATGTACCACTAGCAGTCGTTATTATAGTTAATCTTTTAGTGCTCGCTATCAATGCTATTTCAATCGTTAAGGGGATTTGGGCTGTTGATATAGTAAGTGGTATAGATGATAAGGTTAAGTCACAGACTTCTTTTATCAAAAATCTTTCTCTGGACGCCTCATCTCTAGTTAACTTAGCTAAGGATGACCAGGCAAAAGCAGAGTGCAAGAGGGTATATGATGCCATCCGCTATTCTGATCCTATGTCGAACGATGGCTTGTCACTTGTGGAAGCCCAGATTACTGTAAAGATGAATGAGTTTTCTCAGGCCTTGAATCTAGAAGATCCAGCTTTAACAAAAGAAAAAGCTTCTGAATTAGTCAATTTAATCGCAGATAGAAATGCAAGGTGCAAGGCATATAAGTAAGACTTTAAATATATATAGAATATTTAACAGAAATTAAGGAGATATACATGGCTGTTTTTAAATGTAAGATGTGCGGCGGCACAATAAACTTTGAAGAAGGAGCAAGCGTTGGAGTATGTGACTCCTGCGGAACCAAGCAGACCCTGCCCAGATTAAATGATGACAGAATCTCAAGACTCTATGACAGGGCCAATCACTTTAGACGCAACAAAGACTTTGACAAAGCCGCAGCTATCTATGAAGAAATTTTAAATGAAGACAACACTGATGCAGAAGTCTACTGGTCACTAGTTCTATGCAAATACGGGATAGATTATGTTGAAAGCCCAGACACCCACAAACAAGTGCCAACAGTTAACCGGGCCCAATTCACATCAATTTTTGATGATGCCAACTACAAGGCAGCCATAGAGCATGCGGACTCAGCTCAAAGGGAAATCTATGAAAAAGAAGCCGAAGCCATAAACAACATTCAAAAAGGCATCTTGGCCATATCACAAAAAGAAGAACCCTTTGACATCTTCATCTGCTACAAGGAAACAGATGAAAATGGAAACAGAACACCAGACAGCGTCCTAGCCTACGACCTTTATCATCTACTAAGCAAGGAAGGACTAAAAGTCTTCTTTGCTAGAGTCACCCTAGAAGACAAACTAGGCACAGCCTATGAACCATATATATTTGCAGCCCTAAGCACAGCCAAAGTCATGGTAGTCATGGGAACAAAACCCGAATACTTTAATGCAGTCTGGGTAAAAAACGAATGGAGCAGATACTTAAAACTAGTAGAAGAAAGCAAAGGACAAAAAGTAATCATCCCAGCCTATAGAGATATGGACCCCTATGATCTGCCAGATGAACTATCCCACCTCCAAGCCCTAGACATGGGCAAACTAGGCTTCATGCAAGACCTAACCAGAGGAATCAAAAAAATCGTAAGAGATGATGAAGAGATACCAACTACAGTAATAAGCAGAGGTGGAAGTACAAATACCGACGCCCTCTTAAAACGCGCCTTTATGTTTTTGGAAGAAGGCAATTGGGCAGAAGCAGATGCATATTGCGAAAGAGTATTGGATGAAGATCCAGAAAATGCAAACGCTTACCTAGGTAAATTAATGGCAGAATTAATGGTTAATTATAAGGAAAATCTAAGTGATTATAATTATGATTTTTCATACAGTAGTAACTATGAAAAGGTCATGAGATTTGGAGACGATATTCTAAAAGCTCAATTGAATGAATATATAAAAACTATAAAAATTCGCAAGGAAGAAGAAGAGATTGAGAAAACCTACCAACGAGCCTTAATGATAATGAATAGTGCCTACAAGAAAAATGAATTTCTAAATGCCGTTGAGATTTTTAAAAGCTTGGGTGACTATAAGGATTCTCAAGATCGTATCAACACATGTCTGGCCAGGGTTGAAAACATTAAAGTTAGAGAAGAAAAAGAGTTATATGAGCGTAGGATAAAAGAAGAAAAAGAAAGAATTGAACGCGAACGTAAGGAAGAAGCCAGGCGAATTGCCAGGGAAAAAGCTAGAATCAAATTAAGAAGATATAAAAAAATTGCATTAACGATAAGCTCAGTCATAATTTTTGCCTTAGTATTGTTTAAAATTGTTATTCCAAATATCAAATACAAGAAGGCCCTTACAGCTATAGATAACAATGATTATATTAAGGCTAATAAAATCTTAATCAATCTAAATGGCTATAAAGATAGCGATATAGTATTAGAAAATATAAAAGATGATTTTTTAAATCAAGAAAATGCTATAAAACAACAGGCTGAAGATTACAATCAAGCTTTACATTGGATTAAAGTAGAAAAATATTCTGAGGCTTATCTAAAGTTAATTAGCTTGGGTGATTATAAAGATAGTATAAAGTTAGCAGATGAAATATATGAGAAGAGCCAGCTTGATAATCAATATCATGAGGCTGAATCTATGAAAGAAAACGGGAATTATACGGACGCTTTAAAAAGATTAAAGAACATAAAGGGTTTTAAGGATGCTGATAAAAAAATTAAAGAAATAGAAAAGATAGAAGAAGAAAAATATAAAAAAGCCTTGGACCTTGTAGAAAAAGAAGAATATATTAAGGCTAACGAAATTTTGAATGGATTGAAGGGCTACAAGGATGTAGACGATAAGATAAAAGCTCTAGTTGATAAGTGTGCTATAGAAAAAAAATATATAGAGGCAAAATACAACATAGATAAGTCTGAATATATAAAGGCCTATGAGCTTTTGGATGAAATAAAAGGATTTAAGGACAGCGCCTCTCTAGCCGAGAAGATATATCCAAAATATAGAAAGAAGAAACTAACAGATGAAATAAGACTTAAAGCTCCTGGGCAATATATAACTTTAGGATCCTATGAACAGGATGGTAATACCGAAAACGGCAAAGAGCCTATAGAGTGGATTATTATTAATAATAAATGGCCTACTTTAATTCTTTTGAGTCGCTACGCTCTTGATAATAGGCAGATAAGTAGCGAATTGGATTTTAAGTGGGTAGACTCTGACCTTATAAAATGGTTAAATGACAGCTTTTATTCAGAGGCTTTTAGTCCAGATGAGCAAGAAATGATAAAAGAAAGAACTATAGATGGGGCAAAAATAAAAGTATCACTTTTAACATACAGTCAGTTTTTAAAATTAATTCCTAATAGGCGGTCAGAGCTATGTGTACCAACCCCATATGCTATATCTAACGGTGCTAAGACGGATGACTATAAATACTATGGTATAGTCATTCATACTTGTAATTATTGGTTAACTAAATTAGGGGAAGGGAGCTGGGCAGGCCTTTTAGGAGAAGATGACTATGCAAAAATTATTACTCCAAGAGGCAGCATTGATGAAACAGGATTACAAGTAACAAGCGAAGCTGGAGTACGTCCTGTAATATTTATAGAAGCAGAATAAAAATTAATTAAGAAGGATCTGACAGGGTCCTTCTTTTTTATCCAACAAATAACTTGACTTTTATTCGATATTTGCTATGATTAAAGTAATAATATTTTTAGGAGGTACTTATGAAAAGAGTATTACTAATTGCACTTGCTCTTATTATGGTTTTAGCACCTATTGCAAGGGCTGAAGGACAAGAAGCTCCAATGGCTGAAGCTCAAAAGAGTTTCCAACCATTCGAACTCGAT
>QWBY01001241.1_pt1 | contig 15860 bp, 18 predicted proteins | sample 1972471 | NCBI WGS metagenome assembly QWBY01 (sample SAMN09866722, study PRJNA288562) | Human gut metagenome isolate term6_stool, whole genome shotgun sequencing... | reverse complement strand
TCTTCTTTTATTTTTTCTTGTTTTTGATGTTCTTCTCTTTGGTACTGCCATCTTTGACACCTCCTCTTATCAGTTTAGCAATCTTTTATATTATATAATTCTAAAAACTTTTTGTCAAGCTTCTACAATTGATTTTGTATCTCTAGCTATCATCAATTCTTCGTTAGTAGCTACTACCATAATTTTAACTTTAGAATCGTCTGTAGATACTTCGTGAGCTCCTCCACGAACGTTGTTCTTTTCTTCATCAATTTCTATACCAAATTGTTGGAAACCATCCATGATATCTTTTCTCATATCGATTGAATTTTCACCAATTCCACCTGTAAATACGATAGCATCTACGCTTCCTATTTCAGCCATGTATCCTGCTATATATCTTTTTGCTCTTGTAATGAACATATCTAGGGCATATTGAGCTCTTTTGTTTCCTTCTTTAGCAGCTGCTTCCAAGTCTCTAAAGTCAGAGCTTACGCCAGATACACCAAGAACTCCTGATTCTTTATTTAAGATATTTTCCATTTCTTTTGGTGCAATGTTATTTTCTTGCATGATATATGTTACTGCTGTTGGATCGATATCTCCTGATCTTGTTCCCATGATTAAACCTTCAAGTGGTGTTAGACCCATTGATGTGTCGTATGATTTACCTTCTTTAACAGCTGTAATAGAAGAACCATTACCAAGGTGGCAAGAAATAATATTAAGTTCACTTACATCTTTGCCTAAAAGTTCCGCAGTTTTGTTTGTAATGAATTTGTGGCTTGTTCCGTGGAAACCATATTTTCTAATTCCATCTTCTTCGTAATATTTATAGTCTATACCATATAGGAAAGTTCTTTCTGGCATAGTTTGGTGGAAAGCTGTATCAAATACTGCTACATTTGGAACGCCTTCAAGTAATTTTTCGCAAGCTTCAAGTCCCATTAGGTTTGCCGGGTTGTGAAGTGGTGCAAATTTAGTATATTCTTCAATAGCTTTTCTTACATCAGAATCTATTAAAGTTGATTTTGTGATTTTTTCTCCACCGTGAACAAATCTATGTCCAACTGCATCTATTTCAGAAAGATCTTTGATAACACCGTTTTCACTATCTACTAAAGCATCAAACACGTGACCTACTGCTTCAGTGTGATCTTTCATATCTTCTTCTATTGTATATTTGTCATCACCTTTTTCTTGGATAAGTCTTGATCCGTCAATTCCAATTCTTTCTACAAGACCTTTTACCATAACTTCTTCATTGTCCATGTCAAATAATTGATATTTTAGTGATGAACTACCACAATTTATTACTAGAATTTTCATGTTTCCTCCATTGATTTTCGTTTTCTCTTCAATTATTATACCATAATTTGCCATTTGGCAAGATTTAGTAAGCTTGTTTACTAATTATTTGTAAACTATATTTACTATTGAGATTTCCCATATTGTTTTTAAACAAATCATAGTCATTTGTATAAGTTAATTTGTCTTGACTATAACCATTACAAGCCAAGAGTCCATCTACAGTTAGGCTTTTACCATTGGTGTCTATCTTTCCTTTTACAATTAATATTCCCTTTATATTAGTATCTTTTGTAAGCTTCATATCACCGTCTACTATTACACAAGGCCTATATTCTTTTTTCTTGTTAAAAGCTTTGTTATCCAAAACTTCATAGTCATTTATTCCAAGCTTTTCTATATATTCTTTATTTTCATCATAGGAAATTGGATTTTTTTCTAATAATATTGGATTTATACTTGCCTTTATATAGGCCCTTGCTTCCCCTAGAGAGCTTTTAAAAACTGACTCATTGTATACTCTATATATTTTCGTATTAGCATCTTTAAAATCATCCCTGTAGAAATCTTTTACTCTAGTTAAATATATTTTCCTATTATTGTTTTTATAAGAAATGCTCTCTTCTTTTAAATTTGCTATCTTATCTTTACTCAAAGCATTTATATCTCTATCAAAATCACTTTCAATATATGCTAGAAGCCTTTCCTTTTCTTCCCTCAAATATATATTTACGCTTGACTCAGCATCGTAGGTAGCTTGTTTTTTATCAAGCAAACTTGATTTTATTTCTTGATTATTCTCATTTTGATCACTTATAAAGGCAATGCTAACTGATAAGATAAGTAAGAGAAGTAAAACATATATACTAATAAAGCCCTTTTTCATAGCCTCTCCTCAAGCTTTATAAATGTCTTTATTCTAGATTTTGGAGAGGAGTTGTTGATTACAATTTCAATTGTTTGATTTTCTTTGTCATAATACATGAATATGTCTCTAAGAAGTGCAACCCTTACCTTTCCTTCTTTAATGCCTTGCTTATCATTATTGTCAATATAGGCATATAAAACCTTGTAACCTTCTTCTTCACCCTCCCTATTTTCTAAGGAAAATCTTATTTGTGAGTATGTACTATTCTCTCTTATTCCGTCAACAAACAGTATAAAGTTACAAGAATCTAAAGATTCTATCTCAGATATTTTTTGAGCTTTTCTTATCTTTTCTTCTATATACATTGCAGCAAAACTTGCCTGTTTATATTCTTTTTCTTCCTTGTAGGAGGAATTTAAAATATTAAAATTAAAAGAAAATATTAAACTCAAGGCTCCCACAAGAAGGCTAATTATAGCAAGGCTTACAAGTAATTCTATTAGGGTAAATCCTCTTTTCTTCATCTTATTTTACCAAATCCAAAGAGTAGCCATCACAAGTTACTACAATTTTCTTTAAATCGTTCTCGTAATCACTAACACTAACTTCTATATCAAAATTATTCACCCTAATCGTGTTTTCCCCAGCTTCCATATCTTTAGATCTTTCAAGAGCTTCTTCCATAGCATAAATTAGTCTTGTATCTTCTTTGTTTTTAATATCTAGCCTATAAATATTTGAAAGAGAGGGTATTAGGCTGACTGTTATTATCGCAAGTAAAGCCAGAGCAATCAGACATTCTATCAATGTAAAACCTGAAATCTTTTTATTATTCAGTCTTTTCTTTTGCCACATGACTATAGCCTCCCGCAACACCAACTGTTAGTACATAATTATAACCATTATCGCAAGAAAATCTTATACTATCGGCACCGTTTACTGATCCAGTTGGCAAGAACTCGAACTTATCTATTCCACGTCCATATTTTTTAAGATAATTTAGATTTACTCTCCTCGCTTCCATTTCCTCTACCTTAAGCCCGCTTTTTTGAGAAATCGTATAGTAATCTTTATTTATCTTGACTATAACACTATTTCCACTTGCCATTGCCTTTTCTTTTGCAAAATAAATATTATTAGCAAGAGTATTAACTTCATTTTTAATCTTAATTTCTCGGATAATGTTGAGTCTTAAAACTGCTACAGTTGAAATAATTGAAATTATAGCAATAGTTACAAGTAGTTCAATCAGAGTGAATCCTCGCTTTTTAATATTCATAAGAAAAACCTTCCGTCTAATGAAAGCATAGAAACGTAAGAAATAAAGATAAATATGGCAAATGGCATGTGTCTACCAAAACTTTTATCCTTAATTAAAATAATTATCCCAACCAATGCGCCAATCCAAATTGACAGAAAAATGTAAGGTAAAAATACTCGGTCCTTTAAAAATAAGGATAAACCTACATAAAAGTAGTAATCACCATCTCCAATATTTTCCTTGGATATCTTAAATATTAGCCAATAAATAATACTAAATAGAAGAACCTCTAGGATATATTCCCAAGAAAAGCCTATATAAAATAGCCTATAAATTATTCCTAGACCAAATAAAATCAGTAGATGATTTTGATAAATCTCCATTGTTTTTAAATCTATAATAGATATTAACAAACCTATTATTAAAGATGCGAATATTAAAATTGACTGAAATGTAAAATTGTTTCTAAATGCTATTAAAGACAAAACTCCACAAGCTATTTCTATAATTAAGCTCTCGACTCCAATCTTTTCTCTACAATTTTTGCATATACCTTTTAGGAATATATAAGAAAATATAGGAAAAAGCTCATAAAAGCTAAGATTTTTCCCACAAGCCTCGCAGTGACTTCTAGGATATATTATAGATTCACCTTTGAGTTTTCTATGTTGAAATAAGCTTATGAAAGATCCGAATATTGCACCCAGATAAAAAACAAATATAAAATACATCTATTAATCTTGAGCTTTCTGTTTTTTTATAGTTTCTATTTTTATGACTCCATTTTCATAATTTACCGTATAGCTATCTCCATCATGGCCAAGTCCTTTTGGAATTTCGGGCCATTTTTCAATGTATTCGTTATCAGCAGGGCTTCCATCAGTCCAAGGAAAACTATCGACATTTCCATCTGCAATCGCCATTTCTGCTGCAGTTTTTAAAACTTGTCTGTTTGCCTCATCAGCTGTATATGCCGCCTTTAATTTAGACTTATTATATCTAGGAATAGCTATAGCGGCGAGAATTGAAATTATAGCTATTACAATTATTAGCTCTATAAGGGTAAACCCCTTTTTCTTCTTGTTCATAAATGCTCCTTAATAAAGACTATTTACTGAATCAAACATAGGAATAGTCACAGAAAATACTACAAATCCTACTATAAATGCCATTATTAAAATCAAAATTGGTTCAGCAAGTTTCGAAAATTTCTTTAATTTATAAATATATTCATTTGAATAATACTCAGATGCTTTCTTGAGAGATTCCTCGAGTCTGCCGCTAGTTTCTCCGATTTCTAACATTGATACTAACATGTTTGAAAAGATTTCCGACCTATCAAAGCATTCAGAGAGATTCCTTCCTTCTAGTAGGTCTTTTTTTATGTAATAAAACTTTTCTTGTATATAGGTATTTCTGTAAGATGCACTTATAATGTCCATACTTTTTATAATATCTATTCCACCATTTTTCAAAATATAAAGTAGTGATGTAAGCTTGTATTCTACATTTAACATTCTAAAACGTTTTAGAGGTAGATATTTAAATATAGCATAATCTATAGCAAGCCTATAATCATCTTTCCTATAAAATAATGCAAGCATTAGAAAATAGGTGACTATCATTGCTAAAATTAAAATCCAGTATTCACTAAAAAAGTTACTTATAGAAATAAGTACCCTTGTAGATAGGGGTAAAACCATGTTCGCATCTTTGAAACTTGCTATAAATGTAGGCATAACAAGATTTATAATTAGTCCTATCACTATAATTGTAACTAATAACAGTACTATGGGATAGATAAAGGCCTCTCTTATTTTTGATTTATTGTTACTTGTTACAAATAAAAAGTCTGAAAATTCTTCTAATACATCTCCTAGCCTCCCACTCTCATCTCCTGATTTTATGAAAGATATTAGCATAGGACCAAAGCTTTCCTTTTCTTTACAAAAGGATTCATAGGCATTTAGACCATTATTTAGATTATCTAAAACTTTTTTTAGGCTCTTCGTTAGTTTTTTATCTATATTCTGACCTATTATTATGCTTAGGGCATTGTCTAAACTTATGCCCGAATTTAAAAGTAAGGATAATTGCTTTAAGAACAAGGATAAAATCCTACTAGAAATTCTAGTAGGAAAAATATCCCTGTTCAATAAATCACTTATCCTTTTAAAACTAGCCTTATTCAATTTATACTGACATCAATTCTTTGTTTTTCTTGTTAGCAAGAGCTTCCACTTCTTCTATATTTTTGTCGGTTATTTTTTGGATTTCATCTTCCAGTGTGTATCTGTCGTCTTCTGTTACATCTCCAGATTTTTCACTCTTTTTAACTTCATCCATTGCTTCTCTTCTCTTATTTCTGATGACTATCTTAGCATCTTCTGCATAAGTATCTACTTGTTTTGTATATTCTTTTCTTCTTTCCTCTGTTAGTTGTGGGAAAGGAAGTCTAATAACCTCACCATCGTTTTGAGGTGTGATACCAATGTTAGATTTCAAAATAGCTTTTTCAATTGGTCCTATATTTGACTTATCCCATGGTTTAATCATTAGTAGCCTAGCTTCTGGCACAGAAACTGTTGCTGCTTGGTTGATTGGTGTCTCTGTTCCATAGTATGAAAATGTAATTCCATCAAGAACTGCTTCTGTTGCACGACCTGCTTTGATTGTAGCTATTCTATTTTCGAAAGAATCTACCGCCTTAGCCATCTCATCTTGCGCTTGCTTTTTTATTTGTTCATAAATCATTAAAAACTCTCCTTTACTATTGTCCCTACTGGACTTTCTTCTTTAAATATTCTTACTAAATTGCCTGGATCATCAATACCAAATACAAATAGTGGCATATCATTATCCATACACAATGATGTAGCAGTTGTATCCATAATCTTTAGTTCTTTGTGAAGAATTTCTTTATAAGTTAGCTTATCAAACTTAACTGCATCATGATAAACATTTGGATCTTTATCATAGATTCCGTCAGTTCCAGTTTTTCCTAGAAGTATAACATCAGCATCTATCTCAAGTGCTCTAAGGCTTGCTGTTGTATCAGTAGAAAAATATGGTAGACCAGTTCCTGCGGAAAATATTACAATCCTACCCTTCTCTAAATGTCTTATAGCTCTTCTTCTGATGTATGGCTCTGCAACTTCCTTCATATCAATTGCAGTCATAAGTCTAGTTTCTAGTCCCATTTGTTCCAAAGTTCCTTGAACCCTTAGACCATTCATAACTGTTCCTAACATTCCAATAGTATCTGAGCTTGCCCTGTCAATTTCCTTGCCAGATCTACCTCTCCAGAAGTTGCCACCGCCAACTACAATAGCGATTTCAACTCCAAGGTCAGAAACAGCTTTAATATTTTCACATATATTTATAATAATATCATCGTCAAAGCCGAAGCCTCTATCTCCAGCTAAAGCTTCACCACTTAGCTTGAGAACAACTCTTTTATAATCTTGCAAAATAATCCTCCTACTCATATTAATTATAACCTATTGCTATCAAAGTTGGCAAGAGGGTTTTCCCATACACTATTTTAGAAAGATCCTTTCTTCCAGTTTCCATTTTTATAAATGAAATGAGCTATAAAAGTAACAATAACATTAGAAATTGACATAGAAATCCATATTCCTGTCACACCAAGATTAGTAAAATGTTTAAATAAAAATAATAGCGGAATCCTGATTCCCCAAAGCCTTACGACATCAACAAACATCGAATACTTGCTATTACCAGAACCTTGGAATAAACCTTGGTATATAAAAAACATGTTTAACATAACTAATGTCAAAAGCGTATATGACATATAAGAATCAGCTTGAACCATAAGTGTCGAATCAACAGGAGAATCTATGAAAAATCCTAATATTTCAATCCTATAAATATAACCAAGTATCGCAATTATAAAAGACATAATACCCACTATTATCGATGCTTTTATAAAAGTCTCTTTAACTCTTTCTATATTTCTATTTCCAATATTTTGACCGATTATACTTGTAATAGCAGATCCTATTCCTCCTGGAGGAATATTTAAAAGTCCTGTAATTCTATTAACCATACCGTAGGCTGCAACTGTATCTGTTCCATATGATTGGATAAAAGTATTTAGAATTATAAAACCAAGGGCAGTTCCCATTTGTCCAACAACAGCTGGAGTTGCAATAGAATAAATTCTCTTGATTACACTCTTTTCCCACTTAATGTATATAAATGATTTTAAATTAAGTTTTATAGCATCCTTGTTTATTTTTAGATGGATAAATCCTAATAAGCACATCAAAGCTTGGGTAATTACTGTAGCAACAGCTGCACCCATCACTCCCATATTTAACCCTCTTAAACCTATGATTGGTATATTATCAAATATAAAAAAAGGATTTAGAACCATATTTAATAATACACAAGTAGTACTTATTATGGTTGGTATAGTATTTTTCCCTTGAGCATTAAAAACAGCCGAATAAATAAAATACAAAAATATAAAAGGAGTGCCTAGATACGAATATTTCAAATATATTACCGAAAAATCATAAAGTTTACCACTAGCTCCCATCATTTTCACTATAAAATCAGCAGTGAAAAATCCGATAATCGTGAAAATTATTGAAAATATAAATGAAATATTGATTAATGTATCCGTATATTTTTGAGCATTCTCACGATCTCCCCTACCTAAAAGTTGGGATATAAGAGAAATCGCCGCAATAGATAAACCCATCCCTATTGAGTTAAATAAAAAAATTACCGGCCAAGTAAATGACGTCGAAGCAAACTCCGCTGTGCCGAGCTTACCCAACCAAAAAGCATCGGCTAGTGAGTAAAGTTGTTGAATAAAATTATTTAAAATAATAGGAATTGAAATTATAGCAATAGCCTTATAGATATTACCATATAAAATCAATTCCCTTCGATCTTTCTTCATATAGTCTCCTAAGTAAATATTTCTCCTATTATTTTATCACATAAATATATTAAATAAAGAAAACTATAAAAAGAATAGCATTAAAAGATATCTTGCATACATCTTAGTTTATGAAAAATAGTAAGTGAGATGGCTAACGAATTATCAATTATTGAAATTACTGATAACTATCATTTGATTTCAAATAGTTAATAAAAAAGCATACCCCTACTATCATGGTTGTTATTCCAATAAATTTGTTTGTATCTTGAAATAATAAATGTAAAATCAAACCTAGTATAAATAATAATAAACTATATATTTTCTTGTTCATATATTCACCCCTCAAAATAGCTAATATTACTATAAAAGAAATCTTTAAAATCATTTATAAATAAGTAAGCTTTAATTACTTTATATTGTAACTTATTTAGAAAAAATCAAAAAATCTAATGAAATAATAAGGTTAAAATGCTATATATACAAAAATAGTAAATAATACTATTTATATGCTATTGTAATTAACAATCATTTCCTGTAAAATATCCCCCTTGCGCGGGTACAACATCCATCTGTAGCCGTCGCCTTCATATACACTAGGATCACCCTCGCTTACGCGGGTACTACGGCTGAAAGCCGTTCATTTTACCCTTGCCAAAGGGATCACCCCCGCTCACGCGGGTACAGCTACCCCCTCCGAAAAATTGCGTCTAACTACACGGGGTCACCCCCGCTTACGCGGGTACTACGTGATAATATATAAGATGAAAGTAGTGGCCAAGGGATCACCCCCGCTTACGCGGGTACTACTATCTCATCAGTTAAATCTTTTAATTTATCGTAGGATAACTCCCGCTTACGCGGGTACAACAGACTATTAGAAGTATAGGAGATGAGTTTGATAGGATCACCCCCGCTTATGCGGGTACAACTTGATTTCTTCAATTTCCTTTTTGGTAAATTGTGGGATCACCCCCGCTTACGCGGTTATAACAGAACATGAGAAGCTTTGTCAACCTTAACACCAGAATCACCCCCGCTTACGCGGGTATAACATATGCCACGCAGTAAAGAAGCCCGACGGCAAGGGATCACCCCCGCTTGCGCGGGTACAACATGTTTTTAAAGATATATGATGATCAGTACGAAGGATCACCCCCGCTTGCGCGGGTACAACAAGGCGCTTCTCTACTAGATATGTAAGAGTCAAGGATCACCCCCGCTTGCGCGGGTACAACGAAATTGTAGTTTAACAGCGGTTGATATACTCAGGATCACCCCCGCTTGCGCGGGTACAACAAATCAAAGACACAAAAAAAGGCAAGCTGTGTAGGATCACCCCCGCTTGCGCGGGTACAACGTTCCCCTTCAATAATTTCTATACTATTAAAGTAGGATCACCCCCGCTTGCGCGGGTACAACAGAAAATATTTCTCTATTTTAAGCAATTCTTTTTATAGCTTTTTTAGAAATTCATTTACTTGGCTTGCTAAGTTTGCTGTTACTAGAGCATCAGCTAAGGCTCTATGGTCAACTTTCTTTATGATCCCATATTCTTTAAGGACTGTTTCTAGCTTATAGTTTTTAAGGAACATTTTCTCTCTCTTTACATAAGTTTTTAGGTCGTAAGTAGTGTTTGTAATTTCTTTTAGAGAATTTTTCTCTAAATTATAATTTAGAAACTTCATATCAAAGTTAAAGTTATAGCCAACTAGAGGGTAGTTTTTTATAAAAGATAAAAAATCTTCTAGAACTTGCTTTTCACATCTTCCATTTTTTAAATCTTCATCAGTTATTCCAGTTAGCTTTATTATATCATTTGATAGTTTAATTTCCTGCTTTATAAGACTCTCAAATTTATCTAAAACTTCACCTTGACTATTAGTGAGTACAGCGCCAATTTCTATTATCTTGTGTTTTTCATAGTCTAGTCCACTAGTTTCTATATCTACTACAACAAATTTTTTTGCTTGAGTTTTCCCTTGGTAGCTTCTCGTCTTACGATGTTTAGCTTGTTTGCTAAATCCATGTTTTATTTTAACTTCCTTTTTATTATCTAATCTAACTAATACCAAGGGAATTCCATCTAAGTCTACTAGATTTCTATCTGTGTTATGGGTTTTAAAGGTATATCCTATTTCATTTCTGTAGGTGTAAGTCATTGTAGCCGATCCATCACCTATATTATCTATAATTCTTTGCCGGAGATTTTCTCTAACCTTACTATTAAAGTTTCCAACATATACTCCTGTATCTATTTCTTGCATCCACTTAGTCAAATCTCCCCTAATAGAATTTTTAACCTTACTTATTGTAATTATAGTTAGAGGCATCAGTCTACCTCGTAGTTAATTCCGTATGGAACATGGTTTTCTTTTTCATCCCATAGATTTATGGTTTCTATTTCAAATATATCCTCATCATCAATCCCCATTAGGAATTGCAAATCTCTCGTTATTTGCTTGGCAATTTTCCTTTCCCTAAATAAGTCTCTCATTTTTCTTCTAGATATACTTCCTATATCATCATCCTCGCTTGATTCTTTCACTATTTCAAAGGCAAGTGGAATGCTTGTTTCTGCCTTGTATAGGTCGGCTATATCATAAACAAAAGATTTATCGTGGCCTGTATGGACAAAACCCAATCCTGGGGCCATTCCTAGGGCAGTTATTATACTGTGGCATAATCCATACAAGCACACATGACATGCCGATAGGGCTTGGTTGACAGGAGTTGAATCATCAAAATCATCTGGATTGTAGTCTCTTCTTGTCCATTCAACATCAAATAGTTGACTATTTTTCCTATAGACAGACCTAATCCTAGATCCTTCTCTTCCTCTTAGTTGTTGCATGGTTAGTCTGCTTACATCTTCACCTTCAAATCTCATCGCATACATCATTCTTGCGACTTTTATTCGGCTTTTGCTATTTGATACAAGTTTAGCTTGTTTTTCTAATAATTTGGTTGAGTGAGCTAAGGGTCTTCCGTTAGAGTAATTTCTAACTCCATTTTCTCCTACCCAAATTACAGAAGTACCCGTATCTCCTAATAGCTCCATAGCCCTATGGGTTATCTCGACTCCAGGACCAAGCATCAAAATCCCAATCATCGCAGCTGGTATTTTTACTAATCCTCTGATGTCTCTCGCAGTTATAGCCCCATCTATCCTGTTAATCTTAGACCTTTCTATATAAATAAATGTTACCCTATCGGATATTCTAGGCAGATCTTTTAGGTCAGTTTTACTGTTAAATACTTTATTTTTCATAAGGAATTATTGTAAGCATCCCAAAGCCATAGGCTTTTTTTCTGCCTATACCATTTTTTAGACTTTGTCTAAATGTTTCTATGTCAATTATATTTAGGACTCCCTCGTAGCTTGCTGATACAAGACTATAATGTTTTTTGTTAACTTTCTTGTAAGGAAGTAGTTCTTTTTCAAAAATATCAAAATCATTGGGCGAAACTTCAAAACCATTTTTATCAGTTCTGGCTAAAAAGAAATCCGCCAAGTCACGTGTCGGTACAGGTACAATCCTTCCTCTCTCATCTTTATTTCCAGTTGATTTTGATATAACTGTATTTAGTTTTACCCTAAATCTCGCTTTCATTCCTTCTTCTAGACTATCTATAAATTTATCATAGTCCTTACATAAACTAGTTCCAATAACTCCATATTTTTCTAGTATTTCTATGTTGGGTTTACTTTGGCTTTGAATTAGTAGGTAAGTTTTCTTGTTTAGTTTATCTATTCTCCAAAGCTTTCTTGTTCTGATTCCTTTTTCTATTTCTTCTGGAAAGCAAGATTCTACAAATCCATGGTAGGAATTTAAGTCCTTGAGATCACGCATTTTTCGTCTATTGTACACATCTAGTTCTACTCTTGATAAATACATTAGCCCTCCTTACAATGCTTTAAATGGGTCATGGCTTGTTTCATAACCAAAGCTTATTGAAGATTCACTTTCAAATCTTGGCATAAATTTTCTTTCTTCATAAGAAAATGAAGCCACCCTGTCATTTCTTATTTTTTCTTTACCAGCTAATAAATGACTGTCTGCGTAAAGGTCTGCCACATAGCTAGGATGTCTCTTTTTAAAATAAGAACTTGCCTGCCAGTCTAACTCTTTTAGGGCATCAATTGGACCAAGCTCCTTTACACCAATTAGAAAATCTGCAGGAGGAGGACAGGATCTCCTGCCCATATAGGTTTGAAAGTATGGATTTCTCAAAGCCCTATAGAGCTTTTCAATCAACTCATCATTTGATCCAACAGCTACAACAAATACTCCATCTTCAAGGTAATATCTGTTAGTAACATAGTTTCTTTCAAATGTTCCATTTTTCTTGTACTTACTAGCTATATGATAATCTCTTATTAGATTTGGCATTTGGTCAACCCTTACCGCAAAGTCTATTTCGTTTAATTCACTAATTCTTTCATCATCTCTCCTATAACCAAGGCTTGCTGCTAACATTCCTATTATAGCTGATTTTGAGGGATAATGATCTGTATATCTAGTCTCAAACTTAGAACCTGTTCCCCAAGCTTGCATGGGTCCAGATAGTTTTAGAAGTATTGTTTTCACATCTACCTCCTAGGATAAGTTCGCTTTTATTTTCTCTTCTAAATCGTAAAGCAAGTCTTTGATAGAGTCTTTCCTAGTGTCAATATTATCAATATCCATGTCGTAAGCAACTATGCAAGACTTATATGCTGCATCTCCCAAAAGTTTTTCATACTTTGTATTTTCTTCAAAGAGTCTTTCGGTTGATTTTTTCTCATAACCTTCTTTTGATTTGATTGGATTTTCAAAGGCGGTCACCAAATTTAGTGGTCTATCCTTTCTTAAAGTAAGAAGGATCGCCTTTGGAAGAGTTTGATTAGCAAAGGAGTTAATTTTTCCTGTAGGCATTGATTTAATAAAAGCTTCTACGAAAAGTCTAGAAGCATAAGCACAAGCTTCTACATCATCAAGTTGGTTTTTAAATTCATGAAGGGCGATGTTTGCATACCTATATACTGTAGATGAATTGTATTCTATAGTTCCAAGCATTCCTGCACCAGCATTATCTTCTTTGGCTAGGTCATCAACAGCTGTAAAATAATCAAATTCTCTTTCTATAGCATGAGTTGAGATTGCGTGAGCGAACTGACAAGAAGCATCTTCATTTAAGGTAGGGTCATCTGCTACCATTCTTCCAAATAAGGATATATCTATGGATGGATTATCTCTAAGTATTTCTTGTAGGGTCTTTTTATCCTTTATGCCATCAAGAGCTGCCTGAGCAAGGTCTGTTGCTTGCTTATTTGATATAAAGAAAAGAGCCTTAACTTTTTGTTCTTTTGTAGAAATTTTCGCCTTATTTAAAGTTTCTTCGGCAAGTTTTAAGGCATCTTCATGACTTTTATCAGAATCTAAATCTACTATTTTTTCTGCTATAAAATTTACTATATCCCTACTTCTAATGCCTTGATTTTCTAAGTCATATTCGTCCTTAAAATACTTTCTGACAGCTCTCTTCCAAGCTTGTGAACTTACTCTAGCTCTAGTTACTCCTCCATATTGAGCAGTTTTTGGACTTCCAGTATCGTCTCTGTTTACATTTGATGGTGGTAGGGTTTGTATTAGGTGGATATCTAGAAATAATCTGTCTTTAGTCATTTTCTTCTCCTTTTTATCTTGTAATATTCCAATAATAATCTCTTGCCCATTTTATATTAATAGGATTTACATCTCCTAACAAATAAGCATATAAATCATTTGAAAGGCTAAAAAAATCAACCTGTTCTTCACTTTTAGCCTTAAGAAGTTTAATTATTTGTCTAAGACGATGAGTTAAAATCTTATAATCAGGTGAACTGATTAAGGAATTAAATCTTAAATCAACTGATTTACTAGCACTAGTATCATCAGGATTTCTCAAAGACCTTAGACTCTGACCTAAGCTTTTATATGGATAATCTTCATTTCTATAAATAACAGACCTATCTTCTCCTTGCTGATAGATTGCATACAGCTGTAGGGTTGTTAGAATAGCTTGTTCATAATAATTTAGATTTTTCCCTATACCAAGTTTATCTTCTGGTATCATTGAAAAGATAAAAGCTAAAGATTCTATATTTTCGCCAAGATTCTTATTTATTGAATTTCTTAACTGGGCCAAAATCGCCTTAGAGCTAGACTCCTTTTTAGTATTTTCCAAGTAAGTAAGGATATGCTTACTTGTTTTATAAACATTAGTCTCCTTGTTCACTTTCTTTCCTTTCTATAACTTTGTTTAATATACTAGTAAACCTATTGAATGAGGTAATTATATTAGTCTCTCCTTTGGAAGAATCGCTAAGTCTATAATCTATAGCTGTAGCTGTTTCAAGTTTTTTATAAGCTTCTTTATAGACTAGATTTTTTAGATTTTTATCCCATTCTATTAAGATATTTTTCTTATCAGTATCCTTTCCTATTGATTCTATTAGGTCTCTAAAGGGTTTATCTACAAGATAATACATCTTTTCTATTTCATTATTCACATAGCCACTTTTATCAAGGCCACGAATCTTTACTATATCTCTTAAAAAGCCACCATAGATATTACTTATGACATTTTTGGTCTTTTCTACCATTTCATAAATATGGTTGGTCCAATCTTCTTTATTTTCACCAACTAGTAATTCTATATACATTGGCATATAGTCGTAAATTTCATTTACAGGTACCCAAGATGTTGCATTGCCATCATCTTCAAGAGATAAGGCATTTATCAAAATATTTCTATCATTTATTTTTCCTTCAATCACTTTAAGCCACGATATTATCCCGGGTTTAGGAACCTTATACTCACTACTTGATCCATATGAACTTACTTTTCCTAGGGTAATTTGACCAAATGATCTCCACATTGATTGATTGGCAGGGTGTTTTTTAGGTGTGAATCTACCTTTATTTGGACCTGTTTTATTTGTTCCATATATAGTCATTGGTTCCAAGAAATTGTCAAGGTGGTCTACTTCAGGAAGTTTTATCAAGTTCATATTAAAATCCTCACCAGCTTTATAAGTTGGATCAATATACAAGGCTCTGGAGTATGTTGTATAAAGCTCTGATATATTATCTATTGGAAGATAATTTAAATAAGAATGAAGTAGTTCACTATCTGTAAACTCCCAAGCTGGTTTTTGGATATTGTAAGAATAGCTTTGATTAGTAAATATTACAAAATTAAGCATCAAGGTTTTAAAGAGGTTTTCCCCCTTAAAATAAATCGCACCCAAATCATATAGCCAACCCTTAGAATTTCTAGTCTTGTAATTTTCATTTCCATAGATGGTTTTATCAGAAAGTCCCGTGTATCCCTGAAAGCAAATTAGCCATCTAGCTATCTCATCATCTCTTAGAATATTTTTACTAGCTTCACTTTTTGGAGAAAAGAGAGCCTTTTTATTATTAGATTCTGTTATAGTTCTATTAATAGTTTTTCCAGAAATTTGCCCTATGGACTTACCCTTGATTTTATCTATACTCATATTA
>QWBY01002889.1_pt1 | contig 15907 bp, 13 predicted proteins | sample 1972471 | NCBI WGS metagenome assembly QWBY01 (sample SAMN09866722, study PRJNA288562) | Human gut metagenome isolate term6_stool, whole genome shotgun sequencing... | reverse complement strand
ATTTAGCTATTCATAAAAACCTATTGTTTTGAAAACGAAAATAGCCTGTTTTGACGTTCAAAACAGGCTATTTCTGATTTCCATTATGCCAACCACCGTTAAATCCGACCTATAAAGGTATTGCTGAGTTTAACAAATAGCTCGACTATTTTTGTAACCGCATGTTCATGAGCCTTTCCTCCGAACAAGTCTTGACCATAGGGAGCATTAGAAATGTATTTATATTTCGTCATTTCATCTAACCTTATTTCATCACCTTATCATACAAGGTCTTGTAATCTTTCGCCACGCCATACACCACATTACCACTCTGGCAGATGGCTTTAAAATGGCGGGCAGCACATTCGAGTTTGGCATCTTCTGCACCACGGAGTTGTGAGCGTTGCCACTCGTTGCCCTTGGTTTCGGCAATGAAGTAGATGTGTTTCACTGTGCCTTCGTTGAAAGCTACAGCCCAATCGGGATTGTACTTTCCCATCGGGGTGTTGATGTAGAAATCTCGTGGCAATTTGGTATAGACTGCCACTTCGTCGTGGGTCTCCAAAGCCTCGGCAAAGTGTTTCTCCACGCCCTCACTATCTACCACCACAAGGTCGTAGAGCGACTTGGTACTCTCAATGGCGTTGATACCTATCTTACCACGTATCGGGTCTTGGGTGAATATGTCTACATCATAGGTATTGTTGGTTCGGTGGTAGCATATCTTCTGCACCACTGCCATCGCTTTTTCGTCATTGATGATATTAGCCACCCTGCGGATAAACTCTTCAGGATTCATTTTAAACTGATGGAAGGTGGCAGGGCGTATGCCTTTCAGAATAGCCACAATGGTTTTGCGGGTCAGTCCAGTAGCAGTTACCAAACAACCTATCAAATCGTATGCTACACTCGTACCAACTGTTTCACGCACATTGTAACTGCGTGCTTTCTCTTGCACCATTGCCGTCCCTGCTTCCAACGCTTCTTTGTCGCGTATTTCTTCCATACGTCCTTCTTCCACCACCATGCGAATTTCTGTTACGCTAAGGTGCTTGTCAATAGCTTCTATCGCCTTACGTCTAAGGTCTGATGTTTCAAAGTCTACTTCATAGTAGGTCTTCACATTGATGCGCTTCCATAGTTCTTGGAACTGCTTTTTCTTAAACTGCTCCTCTTGGAATTTGGCTTCTTTTGGCTTACGAGCATCGTCTATTTTTATAGCCTTTGGATTGAACACGCTATCCAATGTTTGGGCAATGCCTTCTTTGATGTCATTAAACTGGTCGCCAAAGTTGAGTGTTTCGGCTTGCTTTTCTTCAAAATAGGTGTCGGTGAGCTTACCATCATCGTCCACATAGTCTCGCTTGATAAGTTGGTTGTATATCTTTCGGGCATCATCTACGGTAATCTTCACCTTGTTGCCGTCCTTCGTTTCAAATACATGATCCACAAAAAGGGTTGGCGTGATGACTACAGGACGGTCGCTCACCACATTGGCTATCTCGTGTTGCAACTGCTTGGAGAACTGTTCGTAACTTTCGCTGGCTATCACCGTCAATATATTGGTGTCGAAGACAGTATTCCCCAACACATCGGCATCTTGTCGCTCGCCGTCTTTGTTCACGCAAAGGCGCATACCACGCCCTACTTCCTGACGTTTACCTATCTCATTTGCGGTATTCTTTAATGTACAAATTTGAAAGACATTGGGGTTGTCCCAGCCTTCCTTCAAAGCAGAGTGTGAGAAAATGAATCGTGTGGGTTCATCAAAACTCAACAATCGCTCTTTGTCCTTCATAATCAGGTCGTAGGCACTCTCATCGTTACTGCCGTTCTTCAGTTCCTTTTGTGTTTTAGGGTTAATGAACTTGCCCTTGCTGTCTTTCGAGAAGTAGCCATTGTGTACCTGCTCTGCCGAGAAACATGATAGATAGCGGGTGTATGCCCCATCGCTAAAAGTGGGCTGCAACTCCTGCAACACACGGTAATACTCTTCTTCAAACATTTCGGCAAACTTGCCCTTGCCGTTTCCCTCACCATCGTAGGTACGATAATTTTCTACATGGTCGATGAAGAAGAGGCTCAACACCTTGATTCCTTTTGGAAAGAGGGTGCGCTCTCGCTCAATATGTGTCTTGATAGTTTCACGAATCTGTATGCGGCGCATGATGTCCTCGGTTACTTCGCCCTGCGAGTCGCCTTCATACAGCACCATGCCGTTGAGCAACTTCACCATACCTGCTCGTCCGTCGATGCGCTCCACCACATAGTTATCACGATACTCTGCCATTTGTCCGCTCTGCTCGTAGAGGTCGAAGCCTTCGCCCACTAACTTGGTTGTTTGGCGCACATTGCCTGTATTGCCAATGATGTCGTAGGTGATGCGTGCTTGCGGATTTTTGCCTTTGCTCACCACAATCTCGTCAAGATAGAGAAAACCATTGGTGGCTGTACTTCCCGCTTGGCGTATGCCCTTCACTTCTATCTTTTTCACCAACTTCTTGTTGTAGGCATCAATGGCGTCGAGGCGATACACCATGTTCAGCACCTCACGGTGGGTTGCCGAATAGAGTAGCATTGCCAAGGGATTGAAGCGTTTTATTCCTTTTCGGGTGGCATTGTTGGCATTGGCACCGAGTACGCTCTGCGGTTCGTCAATAATCATCACAGGATTGGTCTTTGCCAAGATGTCGATAGGGCGACGGCTGCCAAATTCATCACGTTTCGAGAAGATGATGCGAGCGGCAGCATCGCCACTGCGCCCTTCCTGATTCTTATTTTCGTTGAGCGATGAGTTGAACGCCTGCGTATTGATAATCATGGCGTGCAGGTTGTTGTCGCTCGCAAAATTGTCTATCTTGGTGAGCTGCTTCGAGTTGTAGATGAAGTACTGCATGCGCTTGCCATACTCGTTAGCAAAGTGGTCTTGCATCGTCTCAAAACTCTTATACACACCTTCACGAATCGCCACACTCGGCACTACGATGATGAATTTGCTCCAGCCATAGTGCTTGTTCAGTTCGTACATTGTCTTGATGTAGGTATAGGTCTTTCCCGTACCTGTTTCCATCTCGATAGTGAGGTGTATGCCCTCGCCCTCAAGATGGTCAATAGGCTTCAAACCTTGTTCCATCTGAATGGTACGCACATTTTCCTTGATGTCGCTACGGTCGAGGGTGAGCGGTGCATTGCCAAAGCCCATTGTCTTAAAAGCTTCGGTTTGCTGGCTCTTTCCTCTATCCATGATATAATCAACACTATCGTGATAGGGTTGTCCCTGGAAGGCACGCACCACATTGCGTGCTGCCTCCACTTGAAAACCTTGATGTTTAAATTTTAGTTTCATTTTTTTTAGATTTTAGAGGAGGAGAGGTTAGAGGGAGAGAGGTTAGAGGAGGAGAGGTTAGAGGGAGAGAGGTTAGAGGGGGAGAGGTTAGAGGGAGAGAGGTTAGAGGGGGAGAGGTTAGAGGTTAGAGACTTAATTAGACCTGAAATCATACGCCCTATTTCTTGGAGTTGTACAATGACATCCTCCATAGTCTCTTCATCTATGTAACCAATACGAAAACAAAGTTCCATCTGTGTTTCCACTTCTGCTCGTGAACCCTGAGCAATGTACAAGAAATGAATAGTCTCTTTATTTGTACCGCGAGCATTCCCTTCTGCTATATTAGAAGGGATGGAAACAGCTGCACGTCTCATTTGGTCGGACAGAGCATAAGTTTCTTCTTTGGGTAGTAGTTTCACCACCTTATATACATCTTCAGTTACTTGCATTGCTTTTTGCCACACCTGCAACTCTCTATGATTTTTTCCTCTCATCTTCTAATGTCTAATCTCTTATTTCTAATTTCTAATCTCTTATTTCTAATCTCTTATTTCTTATTTCTAATCTTCTAAGGTCTAACCTCTAAAGTCTAACCTCAAATCACTCTGATATTCTGCATTGACTCACTCTCATCCCAGCCGAGCTGCTGTTTGAACAACTCGAAGATATTGATTTTAGTTTTGTCCTCTCCGAAGCAGCTATCACGGAAGAGTACACGGAGGGGATTTTTGGCAGCCATAGCTTTGACCACATTCTCCGTAACGTTCTCTGCGAAGCAGGCTACCAACCTATTGCCGTTCACAGTGTAGATTTTGCAACCGTCCACTTCCTCTGTCGTCATCGGCAGTGAGAGCTGCTCACCCCACGAGAGCATAGCCCCAAAGAGAAGGTCGAGGTCGGTACGGTCGGCTTTGATGTTGTCGGCAAAGAGGTCGAGCATATTTTGGTCGTACTCGCTTGGCGATTTCTCCATGTTCTCGTAGTTGCTGTCGGCAAGGCGGAACACACGGAAACCCGTATCGAGTTTAGATGTTAGAGGGGAGAGGTTAGAAGCGGAGAGGTTAGATGTTAGAGCTTCTCCAAAATCTAACGTCTTCTCTCTACCCTCTAACGTCTTATCTCTACCCTCTAACGTCTTATCTCTATCATCTAACCTCTCTACAATCTTCTTTCCAGCACGGCGGATTCTTTCCTTTGCTATCTCGGGAATTGTGGCGTAACCCGCTTTGCGAGCCTCGCTATCTTTGGGAGTTTCTTCAGCAATTTGCACACAGATGTATTTTCTGTTGCCGCCATCTTCTGCATTCAGCTGCATAACGGCGTGGGCAGTAGTGGCTGAGCCAGAGAAGAAGTCTAAAATGAGGGCATTATCCGTCTTAGGAAGAAAGTTTATTAGATACCTCAACAATGATATAGGCTTAGGATAATCAAACACCTTATTTCCCAGTATATTATCAAGATATGCACCAGCTTGTTCTGTAGTATCTACTCCCACTGACGCATCGATCAAGTTGGGTGGAACCTCAGCACCATACTCTGCTTTCTTATAAGATATGACGAGTTGTTTAGACAATCGAACAGTTGTGCCATTGCTTAGTTGTTCATCTAGTGTTTCTTGAGTCCAAATAAAACGATTTCGGAAAGACACTTTGTTTTGATTTCTCCCATCTTGTACTACTAAATCATTGAGTAATTCGTTGGGGAACTTTTCTGTTCCGTATGTGCCTTGTTTTATAATACCATCGGAGAGCTTGCAATGTAATGTATTTGGGGGAAATGTCCATGTTTTAAAGGTGTTTTGAGGCTTTGTAGATGGGTCATCGCTAACGCTTTCCTTAATCACTCCTCTAAATGTATCATTGTTGCTCCCCTTTTGGTATACCAATATGTACTCTAAGTTCTTTTTTATTTTCTTTGAAAGATTCGGAGGTGTGGCAGATTTAAACCAAGACCATTGTCCGACAAAGTTCTTCTCACCAAACACCTCATCACATACATTGCGAAGATTGCGCACTTCATTATCATCAATGCTTATAAATATCACTCCGTCCTCCGTCAGCAGCGAGCGAGCCACGAGTAGTCGGCTATACATCATAGAGCACCAGTCGGAGTGGAAGCGACCGTTGCTATCAAGGTTTTTACGATAGCGGTTGCCCTCCTCGTCCACATTGCCAGCAGCGAGTTCTTCTTCTTCGGCTGTGTGCGCAAAGTCGTCATGATACACAAAGTCGTTGCCCGTATTGTAAGGTGGGTCGATATAAATCATCTTCACCTTGCCCATATATCCCTTTTGCAAGAGTTTTAGCACACGCAGGTTGTCGCCCTCGATATAAAGGTTCTGGGTGGTGTCCCAATCTACAGAGTCTTCGGGCACGGGGCGCAAGGTATCTGTAATAGGTGTAGCAGCCTCACGGCGAGCAGCCTGTTTGCCTGGCCATGTAAACTGATACATTTCCTCGCTATCTTCCACAGCATTGTCGCCAAGAAGCTGACGCAGCGTCGTAAAGTTGACCGCCATGCGCACCTGCCGTCCGTCCTTCTCTACGTTAATTACTCCACTCTCAACTCTCCTATCTTCACACTCCGTGAAACACGAGGGGGCAATCTGGTAGAGTGCTTCAAGGTTGAGTTTGCTACCATCTACCGATGTACGTTCCAATCTTTCAGGTTTCATTATATCTTGTTTTTATTATTTATTTATTCTTCTTTTGTAGCTATCGTAACATACTTTTGAGTAGGTGCATTCTTAGCCTCAGCATCTGTCATTGACAGTGCAATCCCCAATAGTGGGTCTATATAACTCCTCTTCATCCAGTATTTATCGGCAAAATTAAGTTTAGCCGCAATATCAGTTAAGGTTTGAGGTGTCTGGCAGAGCCGTGGCAAGCACATACTGTTCTTCCTTTTTTCATTGCATTTGACAGGAACACGCTCCGTAGTTTCAAGTATTCATGACAAAGCTAATTTTTAGAAACCACCTTAACAAACTTTAAAGTGCCGTGCGTATATAAGTAGAATCTTTTTCGTATTTTTGCATCGGAAAAATTAGATAATTTATATTTCCAATTGATTAAAAGACTTTTATAAGATAAAAATAAACATATATGAGTAAACAAACAGAAAAAATCAAGGAACTCGTAGCCAAAAGAGAGCAAGCTCGCTTGGGTGGCGGTGAAAAAGCTATCGAAAAGCAGCATGCACGCGGTAAATATACTGCACGCGAGCGCATTGACATGTTGGTAGACAAAGGTAGTTTTGAAGAATACGATATGTTTAAACTTCACCGTTGCCATAACTTTGGCATGGAGAAGAAACAATATTTTGGCGATGGTGTGGTAGCTGGTTCAGCTACAATCGACGGTCGTCTCGTTTATGTTTACGCTCAAGACTTTACCGTAAATGGTGGTTCGTTGTCAGAAACGATGGCACAAAAGATTTGCAAAATCATGGATATGGCTATGACAAACGGCGCCCCTGTAATTTGCATGAACGACTCTGGTGGTGCTCGTATCCAAGAAGGTATCACCTCTTTGGCAGGCTATGCAGAGATTTTTGAACGCAATATTCTTGCTTCTGGTGTCGTTCCACAGATTTCAAGCATTCTCGGCCCTTGTGCTGGTGGTGCTGTTTACTCTCCTGCCCTCACCGACTTCATCATCATGAAGGAGGACACCAGTTACATGTTCCTTACAGGTCCAAAGGTGGTAAAGACTGTAACAGGCGAAGATATTGACGCTGAAGGACTCGGAGGCGCAAGCGTTCACGCAACAAAGAGCGGTGTAACAGGTTTCACAGCCAAGACAGAAGAAGACGCAATGGAAATCATTAAGACATTGCTTTCTTACATTCCTTCTAACAATCGTGAAGAAGCACCACGCATAGAATGCACCGACCCAATCGACCGCAAGGAAGATTTATTGAACGAAATTATCCCTGACGACCCAAATCAGGCTTACGATATGTATAAGGTTATCAAGGCGGTAACCGATAATGGTGAGTTCTTCGAAGTGCAACCTAAGTTTGCTAAGAACATCATCACAGGTTTTGCACGTTTCAACGGACAAAGTGTTGGTATCGTAGCCAACCAACCTGCTGCTTACGCAGGTGTGCTCGATGCTAATGCAAGCCGCAAGGGCGCACGTTTCGTTCGTTTCTGCGATGCTTTCAACATTCCAATCGTTTCATTGGTAGACGTTCCTGGATTCCTTCCTGGTACAGGTCAAGAGTACAATGCAGTTATTTTGCATGGTGCTCAGTTGCTTTACGCTTATGGCGAAGCCACTGTTCCAAAGATTACCATTACCCTTCGCAAGAGCTATGGTGGTTCTCACATCGTTATGGGCTGCAAGCAATTGCGCTCAGACCTTAACTTTGCATGGCCAAGTTCAGAGATTGCCGTGATGGGTGCATCGGGTGCTGTTGCCGTTCTCTGCGGTAAAGAAGCCAAAGCAGTGAAGGAAGCAGGTGGCGATGTGAAGCAATTCCTCGCTGAAAAGGAAGAAGAGTACACAGAGAAGTTTGCAAATCCATACGAAGCAGCCCAATATGGCTACATCGATGATGTGATTGAACCTCGCAATACTCGTTTCCGCATCTGCCGTGGATTGGCACAATTGGCAAACAAAAAGCAAGATTTGCCAGCTAAGAAGCATGGTTGCATGCCAATGTAATTAGGGTATCATCAATAAAAATAAGATAATGAGCGATAATAAATATGCGGCTATTGCCATGGCACTCTACGAGTTTGCAGGCAATAACGTTCACGACATCGAATCAGGTATCATCACTATCAAACCAAAGCAAACCCTTTGGAATGCTAAGTTTGAAATTATGACCAAGAAACCATAAGGCAAAATGAAAGAATTTAAATATACAATAGACGGCAAAGAATACAAGGTCGAAATTGGAAATATCAGCGAAGACAACATTGCTGAAGTATCTGTAAATGGCGAAGCGTTTAAAGTGCAAATGGAAAAGCCTGCCGAACCTGAAAAGAAAAAGGTTGAATTGGGTAAACCTGTAGCTGAAAACGAATCAGAAGGTGCAGTTTCAGCTGCCAATGTAAACACTTCAAACGCTATTAAAGCCCCACTTCCTGGCACCATTACATCGATCGAAGTAACTGTTGGTCAAGAAGTGAAGGCAGGCGACACTGTTCTTGTGTTGGAAGCAATGAAAATGCAGAACAATATCGAAGCTGAAAAAGACGGTAAAGTTACCGCTATCATTGTGAAAGTAGGTCAAGCAGTGCTTGAAGACGAACCAATGGTGGTGATAGAGTAACCTTCTATCAAAAGATTTCAAGGAGTTAAACCGCTTTATCATTTGATGATTCAAATATAAAGGGTTTAACTCTTTTTATTTTCCACTATGCTTTCCCCCTCACAACATGGCTTTTGTGTCTTTTTATAAACAACATTGGGTGCTAACGCTCCTTTATAATATCGGGATATTATTTCTTTTATTTCAAATATATTCCTTCTTCCTCGTCCCCACCCACGAAGTTACAGGCGGACCAGGCGATGCCATAACAGGATTTGTGTTTGTCATCGTGTTTCTTATGGCTAATGGCTTCATGGTCTTGTGTGATTTATTGCTCCATTATTGGTGTCGGACGATAAAAATTAGGTTGTCGGGCATTGCCACAACCTTTGTTTTTTGGCTCATCGCTACCCTTAAATTTTCATTAGAAACGCATAAAGAATTCGGAAGTTATCTTTACGACTCATTAGGCGAAGTCATTGGAGAAACTATCGGTTGGAATGATTGGGTAGACTTTTCTCTATTTTGTTCCTATATCGCCACTTATTTCGTCATTGCCATCATTTTGGGACACCTATTGTCCAAAAGATAGAATTAGAACCGCTTGTAAATTCTCATAAAAGATGAATACCTGCACAAAAATAAATTACTCTATTATTTCATTGCAAATAAAATATTTTTTGTAACTTTGTTGTCAGAATATATAAAACAAATAATCGAAGACATATGCTTACATTAAAGCTCATCAGTGAGGAAACTGAACGTGTCATCAAAGGCTTAGAGAAGAAGCACTTCGCAGGTGCTAAAGAAGCCATTGACAAGGTTTTAGAATTTGATAAAACTCGTCGTGAATGCCAACAAAAGTTGGATAGCAACAAGCAACAACAAAACCAATTGTCGAAACAAATTGGTGGATTGATGAAAGAAGGCAAGAAGGACGAAGCAAACGAAATAAAAAACAAAGTTGCAGCGCTGAAAGTGGCGGACAAAACTTTGCAAGAAGAAATGGAAAAGGCACAAAACGATATGACAGAAGTGCTTTTAACCATTCCTAATATTGCCAATGACGATGTGCCAGAAGGCAAAGATGCAAGCCAAAATGTCATTGTAAAAGAAGGTGGAACAAAGCCTACATTTGAAGGAGAAGCCTTGTGCCACTGGGATTTATGCAAGCAATACAACCTTGTAGACTTCGACCTCGGTGTTAAAATCACAGGCGCAGGATTCCCTATCTACATTGGCAAAATGGCTCGTTTCCAACGTGCCTTAGAAGCATTCTTCTTGGAAGAAGCACGCAAGAGCGGATATTTGGAAGTGCAACCTCCATTGCTCGTCAATCAAGCATCAGGTTTAGGAACAGGACAGTTGCCTGACAAAGAAGGTCAGATGTATCATGTACAAGCCGATGACCTCTATTTGATTCCAACAGCCGAGGTGCCTGTAACGAATATCTTCCGTGATGAAATTCTTGACGAAAAGGAATTGCCTATCAAACGTTGCGCCTACTCTTCTTGTTTCCGCCGTGAAGCAGGTAGTTATGGAAAAGATGTGCGTGGATTGAACCGCTTGCACCAATTCGATAAAGTAGAAATTGTGCGCATCGATACCCCACAACATTCATACGAATCGCTCAACGAAATGCTCGAACACGTTGAAAGCTTATTGCAAAAATTAGAATTGCCTTACCACATTCTCCGTCTTTGCGGTGGCGATATGAGTTTCACCTCTGCCATTTGCTACGACTTTGAGGTGTGGAGTGCAGCCCAAAAACGTTGGTTGGAGGTTAGTTCGGTGTCAAACTTTGAAAGCTATCAAGCCAACCGCTTGCATTGTCGCTACCGTAAGGCAGAAGATAAAAAGATTGAACTATGCCATACGCTCAATGGTTCAGCCCTCGCCTTGCCTCGCATCGTAGCCGCTATCATCGAAAACAACCAAACACCAGAAGGTATCCGTGTGCCAAAAGCACTCGTTCCTTACTGTGGCTTTGAAATGTTAGACGATAAGAATTTCTAATCTAAACTTAAAAAAAGAAAAAAAGAGTAGGTTTTGAATTGCAAAACATAGGATTTGTAACGGAAAAACCTACTCTTCTTAAACAACTAAATACTTCCTACAAGAACATTTATTAAAAATTTAACCTTTATAAACATGAACAAGATTCTCAGCAAAGAGCAATTTTCCGAAAAGGTTTTTTGCATCGTTGTAGAAGCACCGCTTATCGCACGCAGTTGCAGAGCAGGTAACTTTGTTATTGTACGCGTAGACAAAAATAGCGAGCGTGTACCTTATACAATTGCTAAAGCTGACCCTGAAAAAGGCACTTTAACCATGGTTATTCAAGAAGTTGGACTTTCATCAACAAAATTGTGTAACATGGAACCAGGCGAAGAGGTGTTAGACATCGTTGGTCCTTTGGGTCAAGCATCACATATCGAAAACTATGGAACAGTGGTTTGTGCTGGTGGTGGCATTGGTATCGCAGCTATTCTCCCTATTCTTACAGCATTAAAGAAGGCAGGCAACCGTGTTATTTCAGTTTTAGCAGGCCGTACAAAAGAACTCGTTATCATGGTTGATGACGTAGCTGAATATTCTGACGAAGTAATCATCATGACTGACGACGGCAGTATGGGCAAAAAAGGTGTCGTAACTGTTGGCGTTGAAGAAGTGTTACAACGTGAAAAGGTGGACAAAGTTTTGGCAATAGGTCCTCCTATGATGATGAAATTTACCTCACTCATGGCAAAGAAATACGGCATTCCAAACGATGTTTCGCTCAATACGATTATGGTGGACGGAACAGGTATGTGTGGTGCATGCCGTTTGACCATTGGTGGAAAAACAAAATTCGTTTGTATTGACGGTCCAGAATTTGATGGCGACCTTGTGGATTGGGACGAAATGTTCAAGCGCATGGGTACTTTCAAGAACGTGGAACGCGAAGAATTGGAAAGAAAATCTACCGAAGTGTGCCACGCAACAGCAGCAACCAAAGAAGCAGACAAGCAAAATAAACCAACTTTGGAACCTGCCGAAGAAACAAAAACTCCACTTTCGGAACTCACTGACCGCAAGGCAGAATGGCGCAACGAGTTGAGAAAGAGCATGAAACCAAAAGAGCGCACAACCATTGAACGTGTTCAAATGCCTGAACTCGACCCCGTTTATCGTGCAACCACTCGTCTGGAAGAAGTAAACAAAGGTCTTACCAAGGAAATGGCGATGCGTGAAGCACAACGTTGTCTCGATTGTGCAAAGCCAACGTGTGTGGAAGGTTGCCCTGTAAACATTAATATTCCAAGTTTTGTAAAGAACATTGAACGTGGACAATTCCTCAATGCCGCTCGTGTTTTGAAAGATACGTCTGCCCTACCAGCCGTTTGCGGTCGTGTTTGCCCACAAGAAAAACAATGTGAAAGCCGTTGTATACACTTGAAGATGAACGAGCCAGCAGTAGCTATCGGCTATTTGGAACGTTTCGCAGCCGACTATGAACGTGAAAGCGGCAACACCACCTTGCCTGAATTAGCCCCATCTAACGGCATAAAAGTTGCTGTTATTGGCTCAGGTCCTGCGGGTCTTAGCTTTGCAGGCGATATGGTTAAACGTGGTTTTGAGGTTTATGTATTTGAAGCATTGCACGAAATTGGCGGTGTATTGAAATATGGTATCCCTGAATTCCGTTTGCCTAACAAGATTGTTGAGGTGGAAGTGGAAAACCTTAGCAAGCAAGGCGTTCATTTCCAAACAGATACTATCATTGGTAAAACCATCAGTGTGAACCAATTAAAGGAAAGCGGCTTCAAAGGAATCTTTGTAGGTTCAGGCGCAGGACTGCCTAATTTCATGGGCATTCCAGGTGAAAATAGCATCAATATTCTGTCAAGTAACGAGTATCTTACCCGTGTAAACTTGATGGACGCAGCCAACCCTGACACCGACACACCTATTATTATAGGCAAGAAAGTTTTGGTAGTTGGTGGTGGTAACACCGCAATGGACTCTTGTCGTACAGCCAAACGCCTTGGTGCTGATGTTACTTTGGTTTACCGTCGTTCGCTCGAAGAAATGCCAGCTCGTGTAGAAGAAGTGAAACACGCACAAGAAGAAGGCATTAACTTCCTTACTTTGCACAATCCAAAGGAATACATCGCTGACGAAAATGGTCGTGTTTGCGGTGCTATACTCGATGTTATGGAACTCGGCGAGCCTGACGAAAGCGGACGCCGTAGCCCTAAATCAACAGGCAAGACAGTAAACATCGAATGCGACCAAGTCGTAGTTGCAGTAGGTGTTTCGCCTAATCCACTCGTACCAAAATCTATTGAAGGATTGGAATTGGGCAGAAAGAACACCATTGCAGTAAACGAAGAAATGCAAAGTTCTATTCATGAAATCTATGCAGGTGGCGATATTGTTCGTGGTGGTGCTACTGTAATCCTCGCAATGGGCGACGGTAGAAAGGCTGCACAGAACATGGCAGAACATCTTTTGAAGTAATATTTTCATGAAAACTAATCGAGTTAAAACAAGTCGAAACCTTGTTTTAACTCGATTTTTCGTATTTATAGATTAGTAATCAGGAAATTTGGGCAAAAATATACCTATTTTCTTGCTCCAATTTCCAAAAATAATTATCTTTGTAAGAAAGAACTAATAATTTACCAAATTCAAAGAATTATGGAAGATGTATTTTTTGCTCCTTCTGAGCTTATTATAAATGAAGATGGAAGTATTTTTCACTTGCATTTAAAGCCAAAAAACTTAGCAGACAAAGTTATTTTGGTAGGCGACCCAGGTCGTGTTGCATTAGTAGCTTCTCACTTTGACGGTGTAGAATGCGAAGTGAACAATAGAGAATTTAGAACCATTACTGGAAAATATAAGAACAAACGCATCACTGTATTGAGTACAGGAATTGGCTGCGACAACATTGACATCGTAGTAAACGAACTTGATGCATTGGCAAATATTGACTTCGAAACTCGTAAAGAAAAAGCCGAGCCACGCCAACTCACATTGGTGCGCATCGGAACTTGCGGCGGTTTGCAAGAAAGCACACCTATCGGAACTTACATTGCATCAGAAAAAAGTATCGGCTTCGACGGATTGCTGAACTATTATGCCAACCGAGAAAAGTTGGATACAGAGTTTGAAGAAGAATTTAAGAAACAAGTAGAATGGAAACCAGCATTGGGCAACCCATATGTAGCAAATGCCGATAAAGAACTCTTAGACCAAATTGCACAAGACGATATGGTTCGTGGCGTAACAATTGCTTGCGGTGGATTCTTTGGACCTCAAGGACGTCGCTTGCGTGTGCCTTTGGCTGACCCACATTTGAACGAAAAAATTGTAAAATTTGAATACAAAGGACACCAATGCACAAACTTTGAAATGGAAAGTAGCGCATTGGCAGGTTTAGCACAACACATGGGACACAAAGCATTAACTTGCTGCATGGTAATCGCTAATCGTTTACAAAAAGAAGCAAATGCTGGTTACAAAAATACAATTGACGGACTGATTAAAAAGGTACTTGAAAGAATTTAATTGACTTTCAATTCCATTTAAAATATAGGGACATACGTTTTCGTGTGTCCCTAAAATCTTATAAAAAGAAACATAATGCAAACTTACAACAATCCTCTTATCTCCACAGAAACTATCTGCGCATTGGCGACACAACCCGGTGGAGCAATCGGAGTTATCAGAATTTCGGGCAGTAAAGCTATCGAAATAGTAGATTCTATTTTCTCAAAATCTATCTTAAATGCCACTGCCAACACCTTGCATTATGGTGAAATAATTGACAAAGACCAACAAACCATTGACGAAGTAGTCGTTTCGCTTTGGCGGGCGCCCCACTCTTACACGGGTGAAGATGCGGTTGAAATCTCCTGCCACGGCTCGGCTTATATTCTCGAACAAGTGCTACACCAACTCATTGAAGCTGGTTGCCAACAAGCAAAACCAGGAGAATACACCCAACGAGCCTATCTCAATGGCAAAATGGACTTATCGCAAACCGAAGCGGTAGCCGACCTCATCGCATCGACTAATAAAGCATCTTACAAACTTGCGCTTTCGCAACTCAAAGGGCATTTTTCTTCAGAACTTTCTACACTGCGAGAGCAGCTACTTAAAATCAATTCGTTGCTTGAACTCGAACTCGATTTCTCCGACCATGAGGAATTAGAGTTTGCCGACCGCACTGAATTAAAGGAACTCGCCAACGAAATTGACAGCAAAGTTACAACCCTTGCACGCTCTTTCAAAACGGGTCAAGCCTTAAAAAACGGCATTCCAGTAGCCATTATCGGTAAAACCAACGTTGGAAAATCGACCCTACTCAACCGCCTACTTCGTGATAATCGTGCCATTGTAAGCGATATTCACGGCACTACTCGTGATGTGATAGAAGATAGCATTAGCATTAACGGCGTCGATTTCCTATTTATTGACACAGCAGGAATACGAAAAACCACCGATTATGTGGAACAATTGGGCATAGAACGCACCCTCGCTGAACTACAAAAAGCACAAATCGTATTGTGGGTAGTAGACCAAGAACCCACCGAAGCCGAGAAAGAAGAAATCATTACACAATGTACTGACAAACAGCTCATACTCGTGCGCAACAAAGTAGACGACCTTCCCGAAACTACTCCTACCCTTTCCGAGAACCAAACCTACCACGAAATCGCCATTTCGGGCAAATACAACTTAGGTATTGACCGCCTTGAAAACCTAATATACAAGGTTGCCGACCTACCCGAACTTACCGAAAACACGACCATCATCACCAACGCTCGCCACTATGACGCCCTTACCCGTGCCCACGCCTCCCTCCTCCGTGTACAAGAAGCAATGGCAATGAACCTCAGTGGCGACCTCATCTCCGAAGACCTTAAAGACACCATCGCCATTCTCGGAGAAATAACAGGAAATCAAATCACGTCGCAAGAAACCCTCCACAACATTTTTAAACACTTCTGCATCGGAAAATAATTTGCCATTAGCAACGATTACCAACCATTACTATTGATAGCGTAAAGCCCATAAATAAAGGACTTTACGTTTTTTCTTTATTATCAATACCGATTGATAATACCTTTTTCTAACTCCATTTTTGTACCGCATTTGTTACTTGAGGTCGCGTCTCAGGCTTGTGCCATCGTCTATGAAATGAGAAATAACGAAATCGTTTTAATCCGAATTCATGAAATCGGTATTTCGTGAATTCAACAAGCAAGTGCAAATTTACTTAATTTGTTCGTAAAAGCACTCATATGGTGTTTTAAATTCTAATTTCTTTCTTGGTCTCATGTTAAT
>QWBY01001232.1_pt1 | contig 15946 bp, 18 predicted proteins | sample 1972471 | NCBI WGS metagenome assembly QWBY01 (sample SAMN09866722, study PRJNA288562) | Human gut metagenome isolate term6_stool, whole genome shotgun sequencing... | reverse complement strand
TTAATATTATTAAATAGTAGACCAAGAAAATGTTTAAATTGGGATAATCCATTTAATTTATTTTTAAAAGAAGTGTCGCACTTGGATTGACAATTCATCGTTTACAATATTTTTAGCTAATGAATAAAAAATACATTAAAGTACAAAATAAAAAGACAAGCCAAATGACTTGTCTTTTTAGAAGAGATTTTTTATTTTAAATTATCAATAGCAGATTGTTCAATAGCAAGACCGTTGCGATATCTAGTCATGAATGTTTCAAAACCTTCGATACCTTCTTTTGTTGGAGCAATAGTTTCGGCAACGCTATTTTTGAATACTTTAGTGCTTAAATATTCATCAAGAGATAAGTTTTCTTTATTATTCATATAATCAGCTAAGAGTGCAATACCCCATGCACCGCCTTCGCCTGCTGTTTCCATAACTGTTACAGGAGCACCGATAGCATTAGCCATGATTGTTTGACCTACGCCTTTAGTTTTAAATAAGCCACCATGACCTAAAATTTGTTCGATAGTAACATTTTCTTCTTTTGTTAAAATATCTAAACCAGTTTTCATAGCGCCAAGAGCTGTAGAAAGATGTACGCGAATGAAGTTTGCTAAATTGAATTTGCTGTCGGATTTACGAACAAATAATGGACGACCTTCAGTAAAGCCTGTGATATGTTCACCAGAATGATAGCAATAAGCAAGTAAGCCACCGCAGTCAGCATCGCCTTCTAAAGCTTTATTATATAATGTAGAGAATAATTCATTAGCATCTACTTTTACGCCAAAGCTAGTGAGGCATTCATGGAAGAGGCTAATCCAGCTATTTAAATCTGTTGTACAGTTATTGGAATGAGCCATAGCTACTAAATCACCAGCAGGAGTAGTAACCATATCAAGTTCTTCATAAACTTTGGATAAATCACGTTCAAGAACAATCATAGCGAATACAGAAGTACCAGCAGATACATTACCTGTACGTTTTGTAACTGTATTTGTAGCTACCATACCAGTACCAGCATCACCTTCTGGTGGGCACATAGGAGTACCAGCTTGGAGTGTTCCTGTTGGATCGAGAAGTTTTGCACCTTCAGCAGTTAAATAACCTGCATTTTCACCAGCAACTAAAACTTTTGGTAGAATTTCACGGATAGACCATGGATAATTTTTATCAGCGATATGTGCATCGAAATCAGCAAGCATTTTTTCATTGTAATCTTTAGTGTTGATATCGATTGGGAACATGCCAGAAGCATCACCGATACCGAGTACTTTTTCACCAGATAATTTCCAATGAACAAAACCAGCTAATGTAGTGAAGAATTTAATTTTATCTACATGTTCTTCATTGTTTAAAATTGCTTGATAAAGATGAGCAATGCTAAATCTTTGAGGAACATTGTACTTGAATAATTTAATTAATTCATGAGAAGCTTGACCTGTGATATTGTTTCTCCAAGTGCGGAATGGTACAAGTAAAGTATCTTTTTCGTCAAAAGCAAGATAGCCATGCATCATTGCACTGAAACCAAGACCAGCTAATTTAGTGATACTAACGCCATATTTTGCTTTTACTTCTTCAACTAAATTTTTGTAGCAACCTTGAAGACCAGCCCAGATTTCTTCTTCGCTATAAGTCCAAATGCCATCGATAAGACTGTTTTCCCAATCATAAGCACCAACAGCAATTGGTTCATGGTCAGTATTAATTAATACTGCTTTAATACGAGTGGAACCGAATTCAATACCAAGAGTAGTTAAACCCTGTTCAATAGTAGATTTAATCATTTCATTTGTTTGCATATTATAGAACCTCCGCACATATATTAATATTTATTAAGATTTTTACAAAGTTGTATGATAAATATTTGATTTATCTATATTATATAGTATATTATAAATTATTTCAATTTTTTTAATAATTTATAACGACTTTCATAACAAAATCTATTATATATCAATATTCTAAGAAATAAAAGGGATTTTGTTAAATTTTAATAAATAATTTTTTTACTTAAAAAAGATTTTTGCTATATGTACATGTTTATTTTATCTTATAAGTTGTATGATAATATATTGTTTTGATAGTTTTATAAGAAAATTAGTATTATAAATTATTATGATAAAATATTTGTAAAAAATAATAATTATTTGTTAATTTTTGTGATGAAGTCACTGAACTATGATTGAAAATCATTTATAATAAAATCATCAAGTGAGATAACTTATAGAATTATTCAGTTTGGAGGCAAAAATAATGTTAGTACATGCAGATGCAAATGCTTTTAATAAATTATTAGAAAATAAAGGGACTTTTGTAGTAGATTTCTTCGCTACATGGTGTGGCCCTTGTAAAATGTTGGGTGCTGTACTTGAAAAAGTAGCTCCAGAATATGATTTTGATATTTTAAAAATAGATATTGATGAAAATGTAAAACTTGCTGAAGAATATGAAGTAATGGTAGTACCTACTTTATTATTCGTAAAAGATGGCGAAATTATTCATCGTGAATCTGGCTTCTTCTCTAAAGATAAATTTAGAGCTTTAATAGATGCTTATTTAAAATAAAAACCTCAAAATACCAAAACCCCTTTTTATAATCCTGTACAAGATAAAAGCTGTAGTTTTTAAACTACAGCTTTTGTTTTTTATTTATGTCTTAATTTTTGTAATTCAAGTCCTTCTTTTCCTGTTATTTCATCAATACTTAATTCTAAAATGCAAGTGCGTTTGATGTAGGTTTTTATTTCTTCTAGTCCTTCTGTAAAATAATCAGCAGAAAATTTACGGATAAATTCTTTTAGGATTATTTGTTTATCATTTTCAGCTGTGATTTCTTTAATAGTGCCAAAAACTATAACGCTAGAATAAGCGGTAGTGAATTTTTCCGGAATGACAGTATCTTGATTTATAACACAAAAAGAAGCTTTATTATTTTGACGGACAATATCTAATTTGCGACCTACATTGGCACAGTGAAAATAGATTTTGTCATTGAGATATACATAGTTTAAAGGAACGGTATAAGGAAAAGATTTTTCATCGCAAAGTGCTAAAATACCATGAGTTTTTTGTTTTAGAATAGCTATATTTTCTGATGAAGGTAAAGCTTGTTTAAATCTACGCATAACAAATCTCCTTTAAGATGATAAATTAATATACATTAGTGCCATCAAAATGAGGTACAAATTTAGTCGTAGCTGTTTTGCCTTGTTGGATATAGCAATTTTTAAAACCTAAATCAAGTGCATAATCTACAACTTTATCATATTCAAAAGTCGTCAATTTGCGTTTTAATTTAGGGTGAGTAAGTGCTTTATACATAGGTGTATATTGGTTCATAAGGCTAAGATAAACATCATGATGATATTTTTCCCAGATATATTTTACAATTTCCATACTTTCTTTATAATACCATGGCAAGATTAAATGGCGAATGATGACGCCTTTTTGCATGATATTATCTTTAAATTGTGGTTTACCTACAAGTTCAAACATTTTATCAATGGCTTCTTTGACTACTTGAGGATAATTAGGAGCATGGGAAAATTCTTTGGCTGTATCTGGTGAGTAGTATTTAAAATCGGGTAAAAATACATCAATATAGTCTTTGAGCATTTCTAAGACTTCAACTCGTTCATAGCCACTTGTATTATAGACTACAGGAATAGATAGACCTTGTTTTTTGGCTAATTTTAGAGCTTCAATTATTTGTAAAACATAGTGAGTTGGTGTTACTAATTCTAAACAATGGGCATTACGAGTTTGTTGTTCTAAAAAAATTTGAGCTAAACGTTCAATAGTTACAGGAAATCCTTTACCTTCGGTGCTGATTTCGTGATTTTGGCAGAAGATACATCTCATATTACAATGAGAGAAAAAAACCGTGCCTGCTCCATTTGTTCCGGATAGGCACGGTTCTTCCCATTGATGTAAGGATACGAGAGCAATTTCCACTTTATCACTAGCATGACAGACACCATAATTTTTAGTGCGGTCAACATGGCATAAACGAGGGCAAAGTGTACAATTTTGCATATCCATAAAAAACACCTTTTACTTAATGATTTGCTAATTTAAAAATAGCATAGACGTCTTGATAATTTAATGGTGAAAAATTGCCAATGGTTTTTGTATTATTATCTGTACACATTGAAGTGAGATAGGTCAATTCTTCATCAGTTAATGTTTTTCCCACTAATTGGCTGATATTTATAGGTAAGTTTAGACTAGTGAAGAAGTCTTCAAAATGTTTGATAGTTTCAAGGGCAATAGTTTCATCAGTTTTATTTAATGTATCAATATTAAATAAGATTTTTCCTAGATGACAAAAACGCCGAATATCTTTTTGATAGATATATCTAGCCCATGATGACCAAATAGCAGTCAATGAGGCTCCATGCGTAGCGTTATATTTAGCACTTAATTCATGACCAAATTTATGTACACTAAAATCTTTAGTGCGACCAAGACCTGTTATATCATTGTGGGATAAAGAACCAGCATACATAATTTCACTATGAGCAATATAATTTGTAGGCTCATTTATCATGATTGGAGCTTGCGCGATGACATCTTTTAATAGACCTTCAGCTATATAATCTGTGAGATAATTATTTTGTTCTTTGGCAAAATAACGTTCTAATGTATGCATTAAAATATCGGCAATACCACAGGCTTTTTGATAATTTGGGGCACTGTAAGTTAATTGAGGGTTCATAATAGCAAAACATGGACGATTAAATGGCGTACTAAGACCACGTTTTTGACCTGTTTGTTCGTTAGTTAAAACAGCAGAATCACTTGTTTCACTACCGGCAGCAGCTAAAGTAACAATGCTACCCATAGGAGTAGTATTAGTCAAGGTTATTTTTTTTGTCCAAATATCCCAAATATCATTTTGTGGATATTTCAGACCATGTGCAATGGCTTTAGCTGTATCGATGACAGAACCGCCACCGATAGCTAAAACAAAATCAATATTAGCTTGATGTGCTTTTTTTACAGCATCATTTACAAAGCGAACAACAGGATTTGGCTGAACGCCACCTAAGGTCATATAAGATAAATTATCATTGGATAATTGTTGACAAATTTTATCAAGTAGTCCAGAACGTTTTACTGAGCCACCGCCATATACTATTAATACATTATGACCATTGTATTTTTTGATTAATGAAGCAGTGGATAATTCACTATCTTTGCCAAAAATAATTTCTGTAGGACAGTAAAATTTAAATTTTTCCATAATAAAACCTCAACAAAATTAATTTTGAAGAATATCAGAAACAACTATATCAGATAATGAAGAAACGATTTTATCAGCACGAGATAAATCTTGTGGGCCAGAATTTGGATTATCATATGCGATACAATAAGCTCCAGCATCTTTAGCCGCCATAATACCAGCAGTAGCATCTTCAATTACTACGCAATCAGCTGGCGCAAAGCCTAAAGCTTTAGCTGTTAACTGATAAATTGCAGGGTTTGGCTTGCTAGCAGGAAGTTCTGCACCACTTAAAATATATTCAAAACAATCCATTAAGCCGAATTTTGTTAAAACAGCATTGATAACTTTTCTATCAGCAGAAGAAGCCAAAGCTACAGGAATACCTTCGCTGTGTAATTGATAAAGTAAATCTAAAACGCCATCAATAGGATAGATGGAATTACTTTCTTGAATATATTCTAAATAAATGCGATGTTTATAATCGACCATTTCTTGAATAGAAACGGGAGTTGTAGCAAATTTGGCAAAATCTGTAAAAAATGCTTTGGCAGAACGACCAACATAGGCTACACAATCTTCCATACTACAAGGGATACCAAAATGTGTTAAAGTGCGTATTTTCATATCAGCATGAATGGATTCACTATCGATTATGACTCCGTCCATATCAAAAATAACTGCTTTCAATTAGGTGCTCCTCCATTTTATATATTAATATTGTAAGTAATTTTACACTTACAATAACTTAGCATATCATTCAAAATCTAAAACTGCAAGGATATTTAAGTATATTTATGATTATTCATGGTTAAATTTATCAATTATGAAATTTTGAAAACGATGGGCAGCAAGAGAAAGTGGTTTATTAGCATACCATGCAAGACCGATATCACGAGTGCATTTTGGATTATCTACAGAAATGAATTTTATATCGAGATGTTCCATTCCAGGAATTTTAGGCACGAGTGAAACACCTAAATTAGCTGCTACTAAACTAGCTACAGTAACAATTTCATCACCTTCAAAACGTATTTTAGGGCGAATAGAAGCTACTTCAAAGATATGTTCAGTTTTAGTGCGTAAACCATACATTGGTTTTAAAGTAATAAATGGTTCACTAGCAACTTCTGTGATATTTATAGAACTGCGATGAGCAAGTGGGTGAGTTGAAGGAACGATGATGAATAATTCTTCTGTCAATAATGGAACCCAAGCGATGCCTTCAGAATTTATCGGAGAACTACAAAGGCATAAATCGGACTCTCCTTTGAATAATTGTTTTGATAATAAGAACGAATGATTTTGACTAAGGCGAAATTGTATTTTAGGATAGATTTTACGAAACTCTTTTAATAATTCTGGCACAAGATATACACCTAAAGAGTGCATAAAAGATAAATTTACGACTCCGCTATCTGGTTCAGCCATATTAGTTATATCTTGGCGGGCAGTTTCTAATTCTTGTAAGATACGTTCAGCATAAGTTAAAAATGTTTGACCATATTGAGTTAAATTTACTTTACGGCTATCTCTGATGAAAAGAGGTATATTTAAATCTTTTTCTAAGCGACTGATTGAACGACTAAGTGCTGGCTGAGACACATTCAGAGATTTTGCTGCTTTAGTAAAGTTTTTTATATGGGCTAGAGCAACAAAATATTCTAGTTGATTTAATTCCATAAAAAAGCCTCCAAATCCAAACTAATGGTAGTATTTCTAATGTGAATACTTTATATTTGATTATATTATAAGCTAGATTTGATATTTTGTATAATTATATGAAGCAAATATTGACAATAAATTTAAAATATTTTATCATAAAAGAAAATTGATGCTGATATAGCTCAGTTGGTAGAGCAATGTATTCGTAATACATGGGTCGCAGGTTCAAATCCTGTTATCAGCTCCATTTTGACAGATAATATAATTAAAACTATAACAAAAAGCTACTTTATAATAATTATTATGATGAGTAGCTTTTTTTATTTAAATACTTGCAGTTGAATTTTTTCTGTGGTATTATGTGGTTCGTAACAAACAATAGTGAACAGTATCAATATATATTAATAATTTGAACTGTATCTTAGTTGTTTAATTTTAAATAAAATAATTTAATAAGGTAAAATTTAAAAAGAAAAAAGACGCTTGGATCACTATGACCGAGACGAACTTGCAGAATTTTAAATACAAAATATAGTTGATGGATTTTTTGCTATGAAATCAAATCAATTATATTTAATCAATAGGGAAAGTGCATTTCGTGTCGAGATGTACTTTTTTTGTGCTTTTATGTAAGTTCATTATAGTCTCTTTTTGTTTGTTATAAGAACATTAAAGGAGAAGAAAAAAATGATTTTATGTCAAGATGTGGCTAAATTACGTGAATTAGTCGCTAATTTTAAGAAGGAAAACAAATCTATTGGTTTGGTACCAACTATGGGAGCATTGCATGAAGGTCATGCTTCACTTATTAATGCTTCAGCAAAAGAAAATGATATTACAATCGTCAGTGTGTTTGTAAATCCTACTCAGTTTGGGCCAAATGAAGATTATGAAGCTTATCCTCGTACTTTGGAAAATGACTGCATAGTGGCACAAAATGCAGGAGCAGATGTAGTATTTGCACCAAAAAATAAAGATTTATATCCTAATGAAGATATGACATGGGTAGAAGTTACAGGTGATATCACAAAAGTTTTATGTGGCAGAACAAGACCTATTCATTTCCGTGGAGTTACTACAGTAGTTAGTAAATTATTTAATTTATCTCGAGCAGATAGAGCATATTTTGGCTTAAAAGATGCTCAGCAAACAGAAGTTTTACGCCGTATGGTGGATGATTTATTTTTCAATGTAGAACTTCGCATCATGCCTATCGTTCGTGAAGCTGATGGACTTGCTAAAAGTTCAAGAAATACTTATTTATCTCCAGAAGAAAGAAAATCAGCGTTGATTTTATCTAAGAGTTTAAAATTAGCAAAAGAAGCATTTACTAATGGTCAAAGAGATGTAGAAGCTATATTAAATTTAGTAAAAGATACTATACAGTCTGAAAAAACAAGTCAAATTGATTATGTAGAAATGTATAAATTGCCAGGATTAAAACCAGTAGGAAATAAAATTGAAGGCAGAGTATTATTAGCTTTAGCTGTAAAATTTGGTACAACTCGTTTAATAGATAATGTCATTTTGGAGGATAAATAATAATGTTATACAATATGTTTCATGGAAAAATTCATCGTGCTACAGTAACTCAAGCAAATTTAGAATATATGGGAAGCATCACTATTGATGAAGAATTATTAGAGCTTGCAGGTATTTTACCAGGAGAAAGAGTACAAGTAGTAAATAATAACAATGGTGCTAGATTAGAAACTTATACAATTGCAGGTAAACGTGGTAGCGGTGTAATTTGTTTAAATGGAGCAGCAGCACGTAAAGCACAAGTTGGCGATACAGTTATTATTATTGCTTATGCGATGATGACAAAAGAAGAAGCTCAAAATTTAGTACCAGATGTAGTTATGGTTGATGAACATAATCGACCTGTAAGAGTACGTGGTACAGAGCTTGAAGGCGAAATTGGTTAATATATAATATTATTTTAAATAGAATTTAATAGAATAAGTGAAGATAGGTTAAGCATGGATTTATAAAAATAAAGTCTAAAGTGCTTAACCTATTTTTTTTTAGTTTATTGCTATATAATAAAATTTAGCAATTTATGATGGAGATGATTTTGGTGAAATTAATAACTTTAGCAGGGCCACCATCTGTGGGCAAAACTTCTGTAATTTTGCGATTAATAGAAGTATTACATAAAGAAAAGCAAAAAGCAGGCGTTATTAAATTCGATTGCTTGACAACTTTTGATAAAGAACCGTATGAAAAAGCGAATATACCGATACAGATTGGTTTATCAGGAAAATTTTGTCCAGACCATTTTTTTATCAGCAATATTGAAGAAGCTGTAGCTTGGGGAAAAAGTCAAAATTTAGATTATTTGATTACCGAAAGTGCAGGTCTTTGCAATCGCTGTTCGCCATATATTCAAGATGTATTGGCCATTGGTGTAATAGATTGCTTATCAGGGATTAATACACCGAGAAAAATTGGGCCAATGGTGAAGTTTGCAGATGTAATAGTCATCACTAAAGGAGATATTATTTCTCAGGCTGAACGTGAAGTATTTATGTATAATGTTTATCAAGCAAATCCTAAAGCACAAGTTATTTTTATCAATGGCATAACTGGTCAAGGTGCATTTATGTTGAAAAAATATATAAATAAAGTTGAAGATATAGATACATTAACAGGAAAAAAATTGCGTTTTACTTCGCCGGCTGCTGTATGTTCATATTGTACAGATGAAATGCGTATTGGTGAAAAATATCAAATGGGCATGACTAAGAAAATGGAATTTAATTGATTAGGTGGAAATTATGGATTTTAAAGAATTTGTAGAAACTCATACAATTGGAGAAATAAAAAAAGAATATCCTCAAATCAAAGATTATTTGGATAATACAGGTCTATGGAATTTGCCAGATAATTTGACTTTTGCTAAGGCTTTTGAGGATATTGATGAAGAAGATTTATGGCAAGTTGGTATTCGTGATGGCAATATTGCTGATGAATTAGCCAAATATCTTTCAGCTATGCAGAATTTAGAAAATAAAGATGAAGTAAAAGTACATAAGTTAACCATCAATGGTGGCAAAAATAAATTAGGCGAAGCTGAAAATATCCAAGTAGAGATTTTTGCAGGGCAAGTAATAAGTATTGTAGGGCCAACAGGTTCTGGGAAAAGTAGATTGCTTGCAGATATCGAATGTTTAGCACAAGAAGATACACCGACAAAACGACAGATTTTAATTGATGATGAAATTTTAGATGATGAAGCTAGATTTAATTTAGAAGGAAAATTAGTAGCTCAATTATCACAAAATATGAATTTTATCATGGATATTACTGTAGAAGATTTTTTAACTATGCATGCTAAAGTTCGTTTAGGCAAAGAAATAGAAAATGAAAAGGCTATAATCGCGAAATGTTTTTCTATGGCAAATGAATTGGCTGGTGAAAAATTTACTTTAGATACGAAAGTAACTCAATTATCAGGTGGTCAATCAAGGGCTTTGATGATAGCAGATGTGGCATGTATCAGCAGTTCACCGATTGTATTGATTGATGAAATTGAAAATGCAGGGATAGATAGACAAAAAGCAATAAAATGCTTAGCTAAAAGTGAAAAAATCGTCATTATGTCTACGCATGATCCATTATTGGCTTTAAATGCCGATAAACGCATAGTGATAAAAAATGGCGGAATTAGTAAAATTATAGAAACAACAGCAAAGGAAAAAGCTTGTATTGAAGAAATTCGCCAATTAGATGAAACTTTATTAAATATTAGAAGTAGATTGCGACTAGGTGAATTGATCGAAAATATACATTAATATTTAATATAATGAATATAATGAAGGTAAAAGAGGTTAGTGTTTTGAAGTTTTATTTATGTAGTTTGTTTATTTGTTTGGAAATTATTTTTGGCAATATATTAAATGCAGAGGCAAGAATACCTTATACATATTTAAATATAGGAGGACTTACTCCAGATCAGCAAATAAATTCATGTTATTATGTATATGGAAGACCAACAGCAAATTTGGCAGTGCGAAATTGTAATGGTTTTAATATAAATGAAGTAACTTATAATAGTGAATTAATGGTTTATTATATAAATGGCGGATATAATGAAAATGGCAGAATTAGAGCGATAATCTGTAATGAAGATAATATCACTACTAATTTGGGGATAAGAGTGGGCATGAACAAAAATGATGTATTATATGCTTATGGCGATCCTGATAGAAATTATAGAGAAACACAAGGGACTACTTGGTGCTATTTAGCCGATAGTGAAGACCATCCGAATATGCCACTATATTTTTTCTTTGATAATAGAGATGTTATCAAGACTATTGTTGTTGGTGATATAGGATATTATTATTGATGATTTTTATAATAATATTGAACTTGAATGTTTAGTTATTAAATTATTAGATAAGTTACCATAAGAAATTAGAGCTTTTAGGATTAATTTCCTAAAGGCTCTTTTATTATTTTTGTATAAATTTATACATATTGTTTTTTTATAATATTTTGGATGAGAAAAAATGTATTTTTTTAGATTGAATATATACTATTAGTGAATAAATTGACTTTGATAGTTTATAGATAAATATGCTTTAAAGTAGGATAATTATTTAAGGAGGTTTGTTTATGAATAGTGAATTAGATAATAGATTGATAGGTATAAATATTGCTTATTATAGGAAATTAAAAAAATATACACAGATGGAATTAGCACAAGAAACTAATATTAGTTTAAGTTATATGGCAAAGATAGAAAGTGGTTTAGTAACAGGTTGTGTATCTTTACCAGTATTGTATAAAATATCTAAAATTTTAGAAGTAAGTTTAGATAAATTGGTTAATAAAAATTAGAAGAAATTGTTTATATAATAAAAAGTAATCTTAATAGGGAGAATAAATAATGAAAGTTTCTAAATATAATTTTATAAAAAATATAGATGGAGTAAATGTATTTTTTAACTCTAAAACATGTGCATTAGCTGTTGTTGATGATAATTTTATGAATGTTTTAAATGATATAAAGAAAAACAGTTTTAAAGAAGATAATTATGATAAAAAATTAATAGAAGATATGAAGTTATCTGGTTGCATTATAGAAGATAATGTAGATGAAGTAAGACAAATAGAATTTTATCGAAACTTGAGTAAGTATGATAAATCATCATTAGCATTGACATTAGCACCAACGTTAGCTTGTAATTTTCGATGTACATATTGTTTTGAAAATCATGGAAATAAAGTTATGAATGAAAAGACACAAGATGAAATAATTAACTTTATTAAAAGTGAGATAAAGAGTATAAAAAATTTATCAATTACATGGTATGGTGGAGAACCATTAATAGCAAAAAAAATAATATATTCATTATCAGAAAAAATATTAGCATTATGTGAAGAGAATAAAGTTATATATACATCTTTTATTATTACAAATGCTAGTTTATTAACAGATCAAGATATATTATTATTCAAGAAATATAAAATAAGAGGAGCACAAGTAACAATTGATGGACCTAAAGATGTTCATGATTCAAGACGTATTAGTTGTGATGGAAAAAGTACTTTTGATTTATTAATTAATAATGTGAATAAATTACTTAATAATGGATTAGATGTTATTGTTCGTATAAATGTGGATAAAGAAAATATAAATAGAATAAAAGAATTAATATTTGTATTAAAAGATAGAATTGATAAATATAACAAATTAAAAATTGATTTTGGAAAAGTGTCAACTTTTACAGAAGTATGTAAATCTATTGAAAAAAGTTGTTTTGATAATGAAGAATATGCAGATTTATTATTGCCATTGACAGATAATATTATAAATATGGGATTTGATGTTAATAAAATGAATATATATCCACAAGTAAAATATAATTATTGTTGTGCGGATTATGTAAACTCTTTTGTAATAGATGTAGATGGGTTTATTTATAAATGCTGGAATCATGTAGGAGTTAAAGAAAAAAGTTGTGGACATATTTCAGAAATGGAAAAAATTGCATCGAATGAATATTTAAAATGGATTCAATGGAATCCTTTGAAAAATATGAAATGTAAAGAATGCAAAATGTTACCTATTTGTATGGGGGGATGCCCAGATTTAGTTATAGACAGTAAAAATGGTCCAGTTTGTGATATTGTAAAATATAATTTAGATAATATAATTAAATTTTATTATGAAAAATTAAAAGGAGTTGAATAAAATGAATTTTTTAATAAAACCTATAAAGTTTATTATGGTAAATAATTGTTCTTCTTATTGTTTTATAGATTGTTGGCGCGTAGGAAGTTGTGATAGAAAAAGAGGATTAATATAGATGGAAATAGAAGGCTTTTTAAAAATAAAATTTAGAGATGGAAAGCATATTCGTCAAGAAGGAATTTGTAAAATTAGAGATATATTTGATAAAGAAGATGTTATAAGTGTAGATATCGAAGGAAAAGCTAATTTTATAAATCTAAAATCTAAAACAATTAATTTGTGTGGGGAATTTAAAGGAAATGAAATAATAGGAGAAAATATTTTTATTGATGGTAAGGTAAAAATGTCTTTAATAACTACAGATAAATTAGAGATAATTTTATCTGAAAATAAAGATAGTAAAATTGATAGTGTTATATGTAATAATTTATTAGTAAAAATAAGAAAAGAAGAACAAAAGCCTATAATGAATACTTATTTTAAAAAATTATTTAGTGGATTTAATAAGTATCAAGAAAATAAAAAGACTACTTTGTGGATAGATAATATTAAGGCTGATAAGGTAGAAATATCAAATTGTTGTATTGATAAAATAGAAGCTAAGTCTGTTATTGTAAATGACAATTGTAAAATTAATAAATTATTTTATGGAGAGTTAATTGTTAAAGGGAAAAATATAATAATTAAAGAAAAATTTAATTTAAAAGAAGGAGAAGAGAAATAGTGTTTTTTTTAATTAGACCGTTGCAAGTAGAGTCAGAAGCAGGATGTTCATTAGATTGTGCATCACAATGTAGATTTAAATGTAAACGAATATTATTTAAAATATAAGGTGAATAGGACGATAATTAAATGAAATTTTTGATTGTATTAAAGAATGATAATATAAGAAAAATCTTTAAATGGAGTATGTGTAATGCTCGATGTGATTTAAGATGTAATGAATTTTTTAGATGGTAAATAAGGGAGAATATAAAATGAAATTTTTAGTAAATCCTATTGGTAAAAAAATATTAAATATAGGATGCAGTACAAGATGTGGTTCACAATGTTTAGGAGATTGTAATAGTTTAGGAGCATGTTTTTGTCCTCTTAAATTTTAGATTTAGAGGAATAAAATATTAAGTATTAATAAAATATAAAGGAGAGAATAAAATGAAATTTTTAGTAAATCCAAATAAGAAAAATTTTGAAAGTATGGGATGTAATACAAGATGTGGTTCACAATGTTTAGGAGATTGTAATAATTTAGGAGCATGTTTTTGTCCTTTTAAATAATATTTATGAGGTAAAAATAGACCGTCAATATATTATTGGCGGTCTATTTTTCTTTTGCTAAAATATATTTATAAATTTATTTGATAGAAGGTTAATATATGAGTGATTTTGTCAAGCAGTTTATAAATGATAAATATAAACAAATAGATATATGGAAGGAGAGCGATAAGAGTAAGATTGTTTTGGCATATAATGAGTCAGATAGACAAGTATATGTTATAAAATATCTAAAAAATAAAGATGTTCCTTATCAGGAATTGAAAAAGATAGATGATAGGATACTTCCTAGGATTTATTATATTTTTGATGGTGATGAAGAAATAATTTTAGTAGAAGAATATATCTGTGGCATAACTTTAAATGAATTGATAGAGCAAAAAAAATATATATCTGATGAAGAAATACAAGATATTTTAGTACAATTATGTAAGGGATTGAAGAATTTACATCAAAGGGATATTATTCATCGTGATATAAATTTGAATAATATTATGCTTACAAATGATGGTGTTGTTAAGTTGGTGGATTTTGATACGGTGCGTATTTTTAAGTATGACCAGAATTTTGACACGACATATTTGGGGACAAAAGGCTTTGCACCGCCAGAACAATATGGTTTTAGTCAAACTGATGCTAGAACAGATATATATGCTTTAGGCATGACAATAAAAAAATTACAGCCTAAATCTAATTTACTGCAAAAGATAATAGCTAAAGCAACACAATTAGACCCGGAAAATCGCTATCAATATGTAGAGGAAATTTTAAATGAAATTGAAGATGAATATAAATTTGAGCCAAAACAGAATAAATTGACTTTAAAGCAAATAGAAATAATGTTGAATGATAAATTTAACTTATTTGAAATACCTATGCCTGTACAAGAAAAAGATTATCCGTTTGATTTTAATAAGATACCGTTTTATACTCCTATCAGCATGGTTGATGATTTAGATTATGAAAGTGTAGAAGAAGCTCAAAAGGCTATGATAGAGGATTTTGAGAACAATGTATTTTCGTTGATGAAAGAATATATTAAGGATATATTAGAAACATATAAAATCTATCAGTTAAAGAAATATTATACGTACTGTGAAAATGAGCAGAATTATTATTTTAAGGTAAATAAAGAAATAGAGCGTATTATAAATTTGATGGTAAAGCGATTTAAGTTAGATTTACCGGAGTATTTAAAGCATTTTAATTATGTGCCTAGTTTTACTAGACTTTCAGGAAAACAAGATGAACAGATGTATCATCTTTGGCAGTTAAAGCATTTAGAAGAAACAAATTATGTAGAAGAGATAAAGAAAGAATTTATAGATAGAATACTAGCTTATGATGCTGAGCGATTTTTTATATATGTAACGCAATACTTAAAAAAAGATATAAATTTAGAAGAATTGACGATAGTTGATGACAAGATAAATGAAGAAAAAAAGGTCTATCATTTTAATTTTGATACTTTAGCACAATGTTTTTTTGATTATTGTGAACCGCACACTTGTGATTTAAATCATGAGTTAGGCAAACAAAATAGTCAGCGTATATAGAAATATGTACGTAGAGATAGACAAAGA
>QWBY01001578.1_pt1 | contig 15947 bp, 22 predicted proteins | sample 1972471 | NCBI WGS metagenome assembly QWBY01 (sample SAMN09866722, study PRJNA288562) | Human gut metagenome isolate term6_stool, whole genome shotgun sequencing... | reverse complement strand
AAATAGCTTTTAATTTAAATTAAAAAAGTAACAAAAAAAAAGAAAAGAAAAAGTTGAAATTTTAAACAATTAAAATAAGAATTTCCCCTTAATTTTAAGGGGAAATGTTCGAAAAATTTAAACGTCAAAGTATTGAAGTAAGAAACGTTTAAATTATAATCAAAAAAACAGACAACATTTAAAAGTTGAAATTGAGTGCAAATTTACCATCCATACACAAATCTAAGATTTGCACTAAGTTCATCTATTTTACCACCCATTGCTCCAACACCAAAGCTTATATTTGATAGAGGTTTTATGCTATATATAACACCAAGTTCACCTCCACCGCTAAAGCCTTTATTTGTACTTTCTATAGTTTTATTTATATTAGGTGCATAGGTACTGCTTTTGCCATCAAGCTCATATATAATCGCTCTTGCATATAGATTTGTATCTGTATTTGTTTTATAGTAAGCTATACTATCAAATTTAATTCTTTTTGATGTGATATCTTTAACATTTAAAGTTTCATCATATATATCTAATTCATAACCATCAACATTTGAATAAGCATAGCCAAGTCTATTTGTCAGTTTAAAACCATCAAAGTAAGAATCATGTCCTAGAAATGCTCCAAGAGAGTAAAATGTAGAATCTTTATCTACTTTTAGATTATCATAACCATTTAAAGTGTAGTTGTTATTTAGCTTACCTATTTTTGCATAAGAGTCTATAAAGAAGTTGTTTGTTAAATCAAATCTTGCCAATGCTCCTATTGCGTAAGCATTTATCTTTCCATCACTTGAATAAAAGAGTTCGCACTTCCATCATAATCTGCGTAAGAGTATTCAAAAAATCCACCCATTAATGCATTATCAGCTCTACTTGCAATACCTAACATCTATAATTGCTCCATTTACATCAGTATCGCTTTTACCAATATCAAAAAGTATAAAACTACTATTGTATGGACTTTACCTCCGATTAAGAAAACTCTGTTTTAATTAATAGGTAACTTTTTCGGTAACTATTGTTAAAAACATACAAATTTTTAGATATATGTGACAACTTTTACTTATTTGTAATTGTATTTAAATTTAACTTAATGAAGTTTAAAAGCTTTTTGCTTAGCCAATGTTATATTGTCTAACAAACTTTTATCATTTTTCATACATACAAATAATTGCTTAATTAAATTTTCTAAATCAATACATTAATCCAAAAATCCAAAGTGGTATTTTGCTTCCAAATCCAATCTCTAAATTATCAGCAACTACAAATGTAGTTAAATTTAAAGTTGGTAAGCAACTTAAAGACGCTGTTGCAGCCTCAAAAAAATAATAACTTCTAAAACAGAGGGATATCTTCCCTCTGTTATGCCCAGGTGGTGAAATTGGTAGACGCACCAGACTCAAAATCTGGCGGAGGCAACTCCGTGCCGGTTCGATTCCGGCTCTGGGCACCATCGCATACTTTTTAACTAACTATTTTATATTCTTTTTAACCGCTAGAATGGGTATTTTAACATTATTTTTATTTATAGCTATTCTTTTAAATTGCTTCATATTTACAATAAAATTGCATAACTAACTGTATAACTAAAACCACTAAAGCACAAAGGCAAATAAAATGGCAACGCTAACATTTACTCAAGTTAAAAAACTCAAAGGTCCTATAATGATAAGAAATTTAAATCTTTTAGTATAGATAGTAACTGTAGCTTATATTTAGTATGTTTTAACACTGGCACCAAGTTATACAGTTTTGATTTAATAAAGCCGCTCTTGCCAATCCAGCTTTTGCTTTCATTTGATATTTTTAAGGTTTGTTATGCAGATAAGTAGGCTTGTGATAAGCAAGAGAGCTTGTAGGTATAAAAAGTTTCCCAAGATAGCGCTCAAAAAGAGAGCTAAAAAGCTAAATTTCGTTGAGTTTGTAAAACTTAACTCTTCTTTACTATGCAAAAGAGTGGTGACATTGAAGATAAAAAGAAGCATAGCCACAACTGATGAGAGATATAAAAAGTCTATCATCCACACTCTAAAGTTAGCCAAAAACAACTCACAAACTCCAAGCCCAAAGTAACCTATCGCCATAAAAAGTGTTATTAAAAAATAGATAAAAACATATGCCTTTTTAAGTAAAATGAGATAAAAAAGCTCACGCAATTTGGCAAAAACAACCAGTCCAACAGCTATGGCAAAATAGCCTGAAACACTTTTGTCATATAAAAAAGCTATCATATATAAAAAAATAAAAAAGATAGCTAGGTTTTTATCAATGAAATTTGGTATAAAAACTGCATCTTTTATCTCTTTTAATGCCTTGTTTGCGATGACTAAGCTAATTTTAAAGCCAACAATCAAAAGTAAAATTAAGTTTAAATGTAAAAAAAGCTCACTAAACTTCTCATCATAGTTTAAAAAGAGCAAAACTTCAACCAAAAAAAAGCTAAAAAGGCTAAAAGCTATGCTAATGTTTGCTAAATTGCCCTCTTTTATCATCAAAAATAGTGCAACAATAGCAAAACTAAGCCAAAAGACTCCAAGCAACAAATATGATAAATTTAGTGCAAAAAAAGATAAAATCAAAGCTAACAAAATGGCAAAATAAAAGGTTATTTTCACTAAAAATAGGGATTTTGTGTAGTTATGCCACGACTTTAGGGCAGTTAGCAAAAAACCACTATATGCAAAAGCTGGTGCAATATGCAAAAAGATAAATTTATAGGCATCCATCTTTGCCAAGGCAAAACAGACTCCTGCTATCATAGCAACGCAAGATGAGATATAAAATAGTCTCATTGAGTTATCAAAATATCTAGTCATAATAGATTGTTTCCTTAAATTCGTTATTTATAATGTTTTGTATAAAAGCCATATCTCTGTTTTTAAGACTTTGCTCAATCTCTAAAATTTTATAAACTTTCATTCCTTTTTTGGTCAAAAAGTTGATTTTATGGCTAAGCAAAACAGCTTCAAATCTATCATGAGTTACCAAAATACAAGATAGCTCTTTTTTCTCTACTTTTTGGATTATTAAATTTACTAGCAAATTTTTCAAGTCCATATCAAGTCCGCTAAATGGTTCATCAAGAAGCATTAAATCGGGCTTTGATAGGTATGCTCTCATAAAAGCAACTCTTTTTGCCATGCCGCCACTTAACTCATTTGGATATTTATAGAGATCTCTTTTTTGAAAACCGACCATTTTTAGGTGATAATATATCTCATCATCACCAACATCGCTTGCACACAATCTAATATTTTCTAAAACATTTAAGTTGTTTAAGAGGCGATTTTCTTGAAAAAGATAGGTAGTTTTTTCAAATTGGTTTATTATCTCACCTTTTTTAGGCTTTTCTAACTGGCTAATTAGCCTTAAAAGCGTCGTCTTTCCACAACCTGAGGCTCCAAAAAGAGTATAAATTTCTCCACTTTTCATTTGAAAATTAAAATCTTTTATAATTATTTCATTTAAAATATCATATCTTAAATTTCTAACTTCAATCATTTTCATTTTAGCTCTTTTTGCCACGGTATTAGGATTATTGAGAGTGGCTTAATAACTAGATACTCGATAAAGGCGCTAAAGAGTAGGATTATTAGGACAAATGCCATTGTATCTACACTATCTAGCATAACTCTTGCATCGGCTATCTTCGCCCCTATGCCGCTATTTGAGCCCAAAAGTTCTGCCATAATTGTTATCTTAACAGCAACAGCAACAGCAAGGCTTAAACTAGATAAAATATATGGCAAAAGATGTGGCACATAGAGAAACTTAAGCTTTTTTAAAAACCCCAATTTATAAGCCTTAAAGACTTCAGCGCTCTCTTTGCTTATGCTAACAACGCCCAAAAGTGTGTTTGCAAATGTTAGCGGCGTTGTTACCAAAATAGTTGTAAAAAGCGTGCTAACATCGCCAAACCCAAACCAAAAAAGTGCCATTACTATCCAAACAATTGGTGGCATTGATAGTAAAATAGAGATTATTGGTCTTAAAAAGACTCTCATAGTTTTAAAGCAACCTGCAATTAAACCAAGAGTTATGCCAATTATCGATGAGATAAAAAATCCAAAGAAAAAACGATAAAATGTCACATCTATCTCATTTTCTTTGAAATTTAAGATAAGAAAATAGGCTCTTTTAAATGCCTTTTCGGGACTTGGAAGTAAAAATTCATTTAAATTTAAGCTAACAAACTTCCAAACCCCTATCAAGACAAAAATAACTCCGATACTTAAAAATCCGCTATAAAGATAGTCAAATACCCTTATAATTGGATGGCGATCTTTTGCTATGCCATCTATTTTTATCATATAAAAAAGCTCTTATCTGGCAGTTTTGAGCCGATTAGCTTTGGATTGAACTCCATGATGATTTCAAAAAATTTCATCGCTTCATCTTTGATATCTCTTGCTCTAGTTACACTTAAATTTGCACTTTCTAAGCTTTGAGCAATCGCTGGAATAGGCGCTGGTAGGTAACTTGAGCCAATATTTGCAGCGCTTTGTTTGTTGCTCATAATCCACTTTAGCGCATCTTCCAAGTCGCTTTGCAAGATATCAAACAGAGCTCTGTTTTTATCATAATAATCCACATCTACAACAATTCCCGCTTGCGGAATTAGCGGCTTTGTCTTAAAAGCTTCACCCCAAAAATCCAAAAAATCAAATGCTTTGTAAATGGAAAGACCTCTTTGCTTGCCTCTAAGAATAGTTACACTTGCCATTGGTTCTGGCAAAAAAGTCGCATCATAATCTTTTGTCAAAAAGTGCGTAACAGCCTCTGGTGGCGTCGCTGTATAAGAGATATCTATCTTGGAGATATCGATATTTAACTTTCTAAAAAGCGCCCTAAAGACAATATCTGGCATATCGTTTTTAAAGGGCATTATGAGCTTTTTGCCGATCAGATCCTCTGGAGCTTTTATACTCTTGTCTTTTACCATAAGACTATTTATGCCATTTGTTAGGTTGTTAAACATCGCGACATTTTGCCCTTGATTTCTTAAATTTACAGCTACATTTGAAGGGCTCATCATCACTTTAAATTTACCGCTTGCAACGCCTGCTCTAAGTTGATCTGGGTTTTTCCAAATTTCTAAATTTGTGCTAACTTCCCTATTTATCCTGCCTTGCAAAAGTGCAACCGCTATAACTATGCTTGGAAGTGCAGGTGCACCATAAATAGTAAAACTCTCTTTGGCAAATAAATTTGGTGCAAACATAGTTGCCATCAAAGCCGAACTAGTGGTTAAAAACTCTCTTCTTTTCATAAAATATCCTTTAAAAACTTGCGTGAAAACTCATATAAAACACTCTTCCTGGAGCATTTATAGTTGCATTGTCCAAAGCCTCAACATGCTCACCTGTAATAAACTCAGCATACTCTCTATTAAAAAGATTATTTACGCCCAACCTAAGGCCAAATTTATCTTTGACATTAACTCCGGCGTAGAGATCAAGAGTGGTAAAATCGCTATTTTTGCTATCAATCCCAAGCCCTGTTTTTTTGTCAAAATCGCCTCTATTTTGCTTTGCAACATATCTAATAGCAGAGCCTATATTGTAGCTACCAAAAGTCGCATAATCCATATAATCCAAATTTAAAAGCGCTTCAAAGGGGCGGATTTGATAGAGCGCTCTTTTGTCATCATCGTTTTGTCCATATTTATAGGAAAGATTTAGTGAAGTGGCAAAGTTTGGAGTGAAATTTAACTTTGTATATAAATTTGTGCTATATATGGTCGCATCAACATTTCTAGTAACGATTCCGCCATTCTTGGCAACAACTCCGCTCTGACCTCTTGCTCTATCAAAAATAATTAAGTCCTTTACCTTGTCTGCCATAAGATATCCACCAAAATTTAATCCAACTCTATTTAATGAGTCTAAATAACTTTTGTAAAATTTACTTTTAACATCGAAGCTAAATTTGATGAAGTTGTGAATCTCTGGCTCTAGGTGCGGATTGCTAATCTTGGAGTTTTGTGGCATTGCTGGAGCAAAAAGTGCTGAAAATCTCTCTGGGTTGCTAGGAAGTCTTGAAATCCTAGCCAACTCAACGCTATAACTTTCCAAATTCAAAGGCCTAAAATCATATTTAAATTTGGCGTTAAAGAGATTTTGTTTTATGCCACCATCAAAATCAACTCCATAAGTTTGTCTCCATAAAGCCTTTGGGCTTGGAAAAAAAGTGCCACTAACTTTGGGATTTGGTATCATTGCGTCAAATTTCTTTGCCTTAGCGTCGTTGTGGATATATTCAAAACCTAAAGAAAACTTATGATTTTGGCTTGGCTCATAGCTTGTAGAGTTATAAATTTTATATGTTTTTTGCACAACATCTGGAAAGCGATATCCATTTAAAACATCCCTATTTGGAATCTTTAGATATCTTTTTGCGATGTGATCATCATAGGCAAAGCTACCTCCAAAGCTGTTATGAAAACTATCCAAATCTCTCTCATAACTAAGTCCAAACTCATAAATATCGCGTCCTACATCAGTAAAAACTCTATTTTTAGCTGCCTTTCTTAAAGAAAAGTTGTTGGACTCTCTTTTTAGGTGAATATGGCTTAAGTCAAAAAGCACTGTATTGCTTAAATCCTGCTCGCCAACTCTTGTCTTAAATTTGGTGATATATCTTTCTGTTTTGATGGCGTCTGCTGGGTTGTGCGGCTGTTTGTCATCATCGATATTATCATGTATAAAAACCAACCTATGCTCCAAAAACTCATTTGGTAGATAGCCTAAAACAACAGCTTGATTAAATCTCTCATATCCAAACCAAACTCTGTTGCCGCCGCCATCTTTGTAGCTATTTGCCTTTGTATGGTTGATGTTTAAATTTGTATAGAAGTTGCCACCGCGGTATTTAAAAAGCGCTGAATTGTAAAAACTTTTTCCATAAACTCCCGAACTTATATGAAACTTATCTAAATTTCTATAAACCAAACTTGAAGTGGAAAAATAGTCTTGGCGATTTGGGCGATCAAATTGATTTTCCACCATATAACCTTGCGCTATATTTGGCGCTATGGGCTTTGGCGGCGAAAAGCTCTTTAACGGGCCAACTTGAGTTGTGCTGGCTAAATTCTCAGCCATCAAAATAGAACTAAGCGTTAGTGATAGTATAACTGCTCTTTTCATAGCTAAACTCATAATTTAGTCTATAACCAAAACTAACATCATCTTAAATTTCGTTATGGCTGTTACATTGTGTTTGATATTTTTAGGAAACACGATTTGTTCTTGCTCTCCTATCTCAAACTCCTCATCCCCAACCATAACTTTGGCTCTGCCCTCCAAAGGCACAACCAATGCATCTCCTGGCGCAGAGTGAGGCTTTAGTCCCTCATTGGCGTCAAAAGCCATAAGCATCATTTTCATATTTTTTGTGCTAGCAATATCCAAATTTGAGATGGCACCATCTACATAATCAATCATATTTTTAAGTTCAATGACTCTACCTTTTTCTAAGTTTTTCATCTTTTCCTCCGTTAAATTTATTGTAATTTCTAAAAAAATAGTCTCTTTGATAGCCTCTATACAAAATGGCTCCATAGGAAGACAGACCAAACTATCGCCAACCTTAAGGCGCTTTTTTGCTATCAAAACCTCGCCCTCTAAGATGAGATAAAATTTATACTCAAAATAGAGCTCTGTGCTAATATCTGTCTTTTCATCCATATAAAAAAGAGAGATATCAAATTTGGAGCTAAGTCTTTTAGAGATAGTTTGGTGTTTTACATGAGGCAGCTGTTTTGTTAGGCTAAATTTTTTGCCAATAGCTAAATTTCTCATACTTTATATCTTTTTTGAAACAATTGCTATGTAGTTTATGCTTTTGTTGCTTGTAGCTTTTAGCATTTTGGAAAACTGCTCTTTGTTCTCCTCTTTTTGTGCATTTTTATAAAACTTAGCAGCATTTATGGCACCCTCATCTTTGATAATTGTCTCTTTATCTAGCAAAAGAAACCTACCCATTTTAAAACTTTGCACCTTAAAACCATTTGACTCAAACAACGAAAACCAATCCTCTTTTGTAAGTGGATAGGTGTTTATATTGACAGCTTGTGAGAGCTCTTTTTTTATAGAACTATCTACTATTGCGATGTCGTGAGTTAGCAAAAGTCCGTCTTGCTTTAAAACTCTGTGATATTCCAAAACAGCTCTTTTTTTGTCGTTTGGATTTAACATAGTAAGCATTGCTTCATTGATGACGATATCAAAAGTCGCATCTGGAAACTTTAGATCTTTAGCGTCCATATTAAAAACTTCAATCTCCTTTTCAAAGCCTAATAAATTTAAGTTTTGTCTGCACTCCTGCAACGCTTCATCATCCAAATCTATGGCCTTTACATCGCACTTATACTCATTATATATGCCAATTATATTGTCTGCGTGATTGCAGCCTACTTCTAAAATTTTGCTGCTTGGCTGAATGTTTGCCTCATTTAAGAGCCACTTTGTAGTAACTCCACCACCTGGTCTAAGTTTGGTTCTGCCTAAATTTTTCATAAAAGTATGACCCAAAATTCTACTACTCATCTCTATCCTTTCAAATTAAATTTGGTATAATTATAATAAATTTGATAATTATTATTAGTTGCTATAGCAACAAAAGGCTAAAACATGATAGAATTTTTTAAAAATTCCTCTTTATTTGCTGGAATTGATGAAAATGAGATCAAAAAAATCCTAAATTGCATAGAGTATAGAGTTTTTACTTTTGATAAAAATATCTATTTGTATGATTTAAGCCAAGGCTTTAAGGCAATGCTTCTAAAAGATGGCGTTGTTGATATCATCTCTTTGGAAAAAAGGGAGATAATTGACGATAGACTTATGGCTGGCGATAGTTTGGTCTATGACTTTGGCAAAAGTGATAAGCGGTTTTTAAGGACAAAGAGAAAATCTACTTTGATCTCTATGGATATTGGGACAATTTTTGATGACAATAAAAGAAACTGCCAACACAAAACCATCTTTATGCAAAACATAATAAAAGATCTAAATAAATTTATGAGTCATCTCTCATTTAAGCTAAATATCTACTCGAAAACACATCTTAGAGAGAGGATTTTACTCTTTTTAAACAGCGAAAGGGAGAAAACTGGTTTAAATTTGATAAGACCCATTTTCAATCAAGAAGACCTAGCAAAATACCTATCTTGCAATAGATCTGCACTTTCAAGAGAGTTTTATCTCATGGAAAAAGAGGGTATTATAAAGATAAAAAATAGAGAAATTTGGCTTCTTTTTCATCTAAATTTTTATTAAAAATTATGACATCAATGTTTTCTAATATTTTTTTTGCTTTTGGAGACCTTCTTGATTTTCTAATAATCTCAACAGGCACACCAAAATTTCTTATCATCCTTTTTTCTGAAAAAGTTAGGCTGTTTTTTATTATAGAATTTATTATTTCATTTTCTGAAATATTGATTTTTTTTGAAGTTAAATTTATTAAATTTAAGAGTTTGCTTTCAAATTCGTTTAAGTTTTAGCTATTATTTCTGACTTCCATCAATGTTTTTTTGATTTCTTCTATTTTAAAATCTTTTATAAAGCCTGAACTAGTTCCAAAATCAGGATATATATCGCAACATATTCCAAAAAGCAAAGATTCTATTTGTGCTTCATTGCTTAAATTTCGCCTATTTATGTTTTCTTCAAAAGCTAACAAATAAACACTGCCTAAATCATTTTCTTTGCTTAGAATTCTTACTGGGATATTTAATATTTTTTCATTTTCATTTTTTGACTCATTTAATGTCTTTATTGCTTCAATTCTTTTTCTACCTGATATTAATTCTAGCGTTTTATCATCAATCCTATAAAATATTAATGGATTAATTATGCCAATTTTATTTATACTAGATACCAAACGCTTAAAATTGCTCTTTTCTTTAAAATCTATTTCTAAATATCTATCTAGTAAATTATCTATTATTTTATACTCATCTATATTTATAGTTGAGATATTGTTTTCAAAAGTCATATTTTTCCTTTCAAAAAATCATATCAAAAATTTATCAGATTGTCAGAAAAAAAAAATAAAATTTTAATTTTTTTAAAAAAATTCATTTTTTTATAATTAAATAATAGTAAATAAAATATTTGATGCTTATATTTAATTATTAATACTTTTATTGTTTGTAGGTAATAAGTGAAATTTTACCTACATTTCTAGTTTTTAACCTACTAGTTTTTTAAAAATCATTTTTAAATATTCGTAAATATAAGTTTGTTCAATACAAAAAATTAAATTATTTATATCCCTACAACATATTAAAAGATTTGATCCGTAAAAACAACTTTTAAAAAATGAAAAGTCTATGTTATCCAAGATTTAAAGTTAAATTATTTTTAGTTATAATACTTACTTTAAATAAGGATAAATATGATAAAAGAGCTTATTAAAAATGGCGAAAGTAAAACTCTTGAATTTAAAGAGAATATCACAGATAGTGTAATAAATAGCGTAGTAGCTTTTGCAAATACAACTGGTGGTAAAATTTTAATTGGAATTAGTGATAATGGAGATGTAAAAGGTATTGATGAAAATAATATTTTTAAAGTAAAAGATAGTCTTGCCCAGTCAATTTTTTATAGTATAACACCAAAAATAATTCCTGAAATCTATACTATAAACGTAGATAATAAGCTTATTTTAGTTATAGAAATTTATCCTAGCAACTTAAAGCCATATTTTATCAGCTCTAAAGGTGTAGAAAATAGTGCGTATATTAGAGTCGGTGCTACAAATAGGCTTGCTAATAAGGCTATTATAACTGAACTTGAAAGAGAAAAATCAAACATAAGCTTCGATGAAGAGATAAATTTGAACTATAATTTAAATGATTTTATCCTCATAATCACCACTTGATATTTTTTGAGCAACATCAAGATTATGTTTATAATAATTTATACCTCTTTTCATATCTAAACTATCTGCTACCATATCTTGTATTAAACTCATGGTCTTTTTACCAAAATCTCTTTTCTTAAAACGGTATATTCCATCTTTATCTAACATAAAAAATTCTATATGAGCATGTAAATTTGGACACCAAACTCCATTTTCAAAATGCCCTTCATCTTTATGTATAGCTATTTGGATAGTCTGCCATCCAAATTTATGATAAAACATATCTGCTAGATTTTTTATATCTTGTAAAGTGTGATTTTTATTCAAATTAACAACAGCTGACCAGCGAAATTTTTCCTCTTTTGTCTGTATTTTTTGACCTGTTCTTTTTGTGCTTTTATTAGCTCATCAATGTCTGTAATTTTTTTAGCCATTTTATACCACTTCCTTTTACCTAAAATTATATATTTTATTATATTCTAAATTTTACTATATTTCAATAGCTTTATCGTTGACATAGATAATGCTATTGAAAGGGGGTTAAGGGGGTTTACCCCATTACATACGACTTTACTAAGTTTCCCTTTTATAAAAAGCTAGTTGCAGTTTATATCTGTTTTATTGTATAATTTTAGTAAATAAATATATGAATATTTTTTAATATAGCTTTTTATAAATGGGAAAGGGGTATAATATATGAGTTATGCTATAATGAGATTAGAGAAAAGAAATTCTAAAAATATAGTTGGTATGTTTAGGCATAATGAGAGGAAAACTGAAAACCATTCAAACGAGGATATAAATAAAGATTTATCATACTTAAATTATCAATTAATTGAATGTGATAGTTATAGTGATAAAATTAATAAAGAAATTAAGGATAGATATAAGGTTAATAAGTCAATAAGAAAAGATGCAGTTTTATGTGTAGAAGTTTTGTTTACTTCAGATAAAAATTTTTTTGAAAAATTAACACCAGAGCAAGAAAAAATATATTTTGAAAAATCAGTTGAATTTTTAAAAGAACAGTTTGGGGAAAAAAATGTGGTATTTGCTACTGTTCACAAAGATGAAACTACACCACATTTACATGCAGGATTTATTCCTATGACAGATGATGGGAGATTGAACTATAAAAGTTTTGTAAATGGTAGAGATGGATTGATAAAATTACAGAATGAATATTATGAGAAAATGGTGGAGTTATTTCCAGAATTAGAGAGAGGACAAAATGCTAAAGAAACTAAGGCAAAACATATAGCAAATCAAGAATATAAAATTCAGCAAAAAGAAAAGGCTATGGAATTACAACTGGAACAGATAAATAAAAATGCTATGGAACTGGAGGAGAAAAAAAAGAAACTTGAAGCAAAAAAAGAAAGATTAAAACTAGAAGATGAAAAGTTATATGAATTAGACAATGTTCTAAAACACGTAGAAGAAAAGAAAAAATTATTTAAAAATGAAACTATAGTAAGTATGGATAAGGAGATATATAAATCTTTATTGAAATATGCAAGAGAAGGGGAAGGATACTTAAAAAAGTTATTGGAGCTAGAAAAAAATGTAGAAAAGTTAGAAAAAGAGAATTTGAATTATCTCATGGAAAACAAGATTTTATCAGACAGAAATATGGTTTTAGAGAGTAAAAAGATAAATTTAGAATTAGAATTACAAGAATATAGGTTATTGTCTAAAAATCTTGGAGAAGCTCTCCAAGATTTAGGATATAACAAAGTATTGGAAGAATGTCAGTTATATTCAAAATGGAAAAATGGGAATAGATTAGAAAAAAAAGAACTAGAGAATAAAATTTTAGAAAAAGATGAAAAAGAATTAAATAAAGCTGAAAAGATGATTTTAAAAGGACTGGAGGAAAAAAATAGTTGGGAAAAAGTAGTGGCTAGGCAAACTAGGGGAAGAAATAGAGGAGGAATGGAAAGATAAAAAATATGTTTTCATAACTAACCAATAGTATTTTTTTCTTTTTGATTTTGGCAACAACACAATAGCAGACAGTCCAGAGGAATTTGTGCAATCCCCTTGCCGAAGGTAAAAATTTTGGGATAAAATTTTTAGGGATTGACAAATCTCGCTGTCTGCTGGAATTGTGTTGCAAAATCTTAAACAAGAAAAAACATTTTATCTTTTAACTGTTTAAAATAGCTCTAAAAACGTTTTTTTATTTCAACATGATAAATTATCGAAAATATTTTAAAAATTGTTTTTAAGACTAAATAATAAGCTTAGAGAGGCATTTAAAAATAAATTAAAAGAGAGATACTGGCATATCTCTCTTTTTGTTCCTGTTTGCTATTTTTATATTGATTGATTTAATTATATCATAGATTTTTAAAAAATTTAATGGTATAATTAAATTACGGTAATACAGTAATACTTTTTAGGTGGTGATAATTATGTCTAAAACTATAAGTTTAAAACTAGAAGATGATTTATTCCTGGATATAAAAAAGATATCTGAAATCTTTAATATTTCTTGTTCTGAGTTTGTTAGAAATGCTATAAAAAGAGAGATAGACACTAAAAAATCTGATTTTATGGTTAGAATGTCAAATGTTGAGTATTGTGATGAAAAAGAGGAAGAGGAACTTGTAGAGCTTTTAAATGGACTTACTGATGATGATTTGAAAATTGTCAAAAAGGAAACTGTCAAATTATGATAAAAGTTAGTGAAAATATTGGTATTGAAATGACTAAGGTTGCAGATAAATTCTTTTCCAAACATAAAAAAGTTTATTATCTTGATGAGAATGGAAACAAGATTATAAATTTTACTGATGGTGAGGGATTGAAAAAGGCAGTTGAATATTTTAAAATTAAAATAATATTTTATATTTTTAATAGGATTTTTTTGTTTGGATTTTGTTATTTTTATTGATGTTTTATTTATTATTAGGAGGTTTTTTTAGTGAAAAAGTTTATTTTAGTGATGTTATTATTTATGTTCTCGATTATTTCTTTTGGTAATGAAAATCAATTTATGAAAGAGATTTTTGAAAGAAAAGGTTTAAACGGAACTTTTGTTGTTTATGATTTAAAAAATGATAAAATTGATTATTATAATTTGGATAGAGCTAATGAGAGATTTTATCCTGCTTCATCATTTAAAATTTTTAATACTTTGATAGGATTAGAAAATGGGATAGTAAAAAATGTTGATGAAATGTTTTATTATTATGATGGTTCTAAAGTTTTTCTTGATTCATGGGCAAAAGATTCGAATTTAAGATATGCAATAAAGGTATCTCAAGTTCCAGCTTATAAAAAGCTTGCAAGAGAATTGGGAAAAGAAAGAATGCAAGAAGGATTAAATAAATTAAATTATGGAAATAAGGAAATAGGTAGTGAGATTGATAAGTTTTGGTTAGAAGGTCCATTAAAAATAAGTGCAATGGAACAAGTTAAATTATTAAATCTATTATCACAATCAAAACTTCCTTTTAAATTAGAAAATCAAGAACAAGTAATTTTACCTAAACGTGAAGAAATTGTAAGAGAATATTTCAAAAATATAAATGTTATAAAATAAAAAATAGGAGTTATCCTATTTTTTATTTTTTTTGACTATATTTATTATCAATATTTTCTACCATTTTTTGTATATCTTCATCAGTTATTTTATTTTGATATTTTTTAAAAATATCAATGATTGGTTTAAACTTATAATTGAACTTTTTTTCTTGAAGCTTTTTTAACTGTTCTTTTTGTGTAGTTTAAAATAGATTCCTCTCTTAATCTTAAATATCTATCCCAGGCAAAATCTGCACTAAAGTCACACTCATTTTTATCAGAAAAATCACTATAAATATAGTCTGGTATCAAACTTCTATCATTGTGTAAGAAAGCATGATTTTTAGATAGTTCTATGTTAAAAGATGATAAATTAGGCATTACTCATCCTTAATGTAACTTTTTTTATAATTTTCTACAAGGGTTTCAAGCTCTTTTTCAAGCTTATTGCACTTTGTCTTCGCAGCTAAAACTTCTCTTTGTTTCACCTCTATTTTTTTCTCAATTTTTTGTCTCTCTTTTGCGCCTTTTAATAAATTTTTTATTTTTTCATTAGTCATTATGTTTCCTTTTAAATTAGATTTCTATATTTTATTTAATTATAAAAAAAATTCAAAGAAAAAATATTTTTTTAAAAATTTTAGTTATTTTTTTATTTTTTAAGTATTAAATTTAAAAATGAATAAACTAAATAAGTAATTGATTTTCAATATTTTTAGAATGGGTATAGTAATGCGCATTACTATACCCTTAGTTATATTTTTTATCTGTTCTGTTTTATCTCTTCAATGGTTTCAACGGTTCTAAAAAAAGAGTTATAGCTTGGTAAGCAAGGCATAACAAAAATTGCACTCTTTTATTATATCTAGAACTCTTGGGGCTACAAATCCTCCAAAATTATACACACAGTAGTTATCTAGGTTTTTAACTACTGGTAAAATTTTAGCCATATCTTTATAAATTTGTTTTATACATGAGTTATCATTTTATTGCAAAAAACCTAAATCCTTTGCAATACTAAATGCAAAAGGTATTTTACCAACTCCACCTTTTTTATCAATTACTGCTATTTTCATAGAATAATATCTTCCTTTACATTACATTATTTTACATTTTTTAAATAGTTTAAATTTGAGAGTATTTTAAGAGTGGGGCTACTAAAAAAGTAGCCTCACAATTACCCTTGATAAATTTGAAGCATATCTTTATCTTGTGCTTTTATAAAGCTATTTAAGCTTAATCCTTTATCATCGCTATATGAGTTTAAATCTTGTATGATTTTATTAATCGTTTCAATACCAAGCATTGTACCATCTAGATTAATGTTTTCTATAGCAGAGTATTTATTAGTTTGGTTTTGAATAGTTAGGGTTTTAATGTCTTTACTATGGCTATTTGAATAATTAATAATTAAATCTTTATTAAAGCTTCCACCTAGTTTAAACTCTACACTACTTTTATCTATATCATTTAGTATTAAAGTATCATTTCCTCCATCTATTAAATTTACATACTCTTTATCTCTTATGATAGTATTATTTGCATCTTTTCCT
>QWBY01001225.1_pt1 | contig 15988 bp, 17 predicted proteins | sample 1972471 | NCBI WGS metagenome assembly QWBY01 (sample SAMN09866722, study PRJNA288562) | Human gut metagenome isolate term6_stool, whole genome shotgun sequencing... | reverse complement strand
TCGAGACCCCGATGATCAGCTACCATATATTCAATGAGCATAAGATCGTCGAGCGGGTGACGGAGGAGATCTCTCAGGGGCGCCGGGTGTGCCTGATCTCCGATGCCGGCACGCCGGGGATCTCTGACCCGGGGTTTCTCCTCGTCCGCTCCTGTGTAGAGGCGGGCATCGAGGTAAGCTGTCTCCCGGGCGCTACGGCAGTGATCCCTGCCATCGTTGCCTCAGGGCTGCCGTGTGATCGCTTTGTCTTTGAGGGCTTTCTCCCGCACAAGAAGGGGCGCCTCTCCAGACTGAGGGCACTCGAGGAGCGGGAGGTGACCACGATCTTCTACGAGGCACCCACCCGCATTGTCAGGCTGCTCGAGGAGATCGGAGAGCTGTATGGTGATACCCGTCGCATTGTCCTCGCTCGAGAGATCTCCAAGCGGTACGAGGAGTACCTGAGAGGCGTCCCCTCTGAGCTGCTGCAACACTTTGCCACAGAGGAGCCTAAGGGGGAGATGGTCCTCGTGGTAGAGGGTCTGCCTAAGGGGGAGAAGGTGCACAAGAATAAATTTCGATAATTTTGTAGCGGAGTTCAATGGTGATCTCCGAGATAGAAACTAAGCAAGACAATAATAGAAGAGTATGATCAGATCATTAGTCAAGACCTTAGCCGGAGTCTCAGTGGCTCTCTCGCTAATGGTAGTAGGCTGTACCGGTAATAAGGGATCCAGCTACGACAAGCTGAAGACCAGCTATGACTCCCTGCTGATGCAGAGTGATAAGAATCAGGCTGATCTCAATGAGGCCATCGACATTATCAACGAGGTGGAGGGCAACCTTAACCAGATCGCTGATGCCGAGCATCGTGTGCAGGCTGACGCTCTCAAGGGAGAGCTCAATCAGTCTCAGAAGCAGCGCATTATGGATGAGATCTCGCTGCTCCGCCAGACACTGCAGGAGAATAAGCAAAACCTTGCCCAGCAGCAGGAGAAGCTGAAGCGCAGTGGCATCAATATCGCTGCTCTCGACAAGAAAATCAATCTTCTCAATAGCCAGATCGCCGAGAAGGATCAGATGATCCAGTCTCTCCAGGCTGACCTCGAGAGCGCACGAGGGATGATCGCCCGCCAGGATAGTCTCATCACCGAGCAGTCGGAGAGGGGTGCTGTCAATGAGGCGACCATTGCGATCCAGAATAAGCGACTGCAGGATCAGGACGCTGCCCTGCACCGCGCCTACTACTGCTTCGGTACCCTCAGTGAGCTGAAGGAGGAGAATATCATCAAGGGTGGTGGTCTCTTCTCCAAGGCAAAGGTGCTTCCCGAGGGCTTCAATCAGGAGTACTTCAAGCAGGTGGACACCCGCGACCTGACGACGATCGCGCTCTTTGCCGCCAAGGCGCATCTGCGCACCCAGCATCCCGCCTCCTCGTACCACTTCGAGAAGGATGCAGATGGCAATCAGACGCTTGTCATCGATAATCAGCAGGACTTCTGGAGCCGAAGCAAGTATCTCGTCGTAGAGGTGGAGTGATCTCCGACCTTTAGAGTAAGTCACTGCCTGAGCCTTTTTTCAAAAAGGTCTCACCCGATATCTATATTGAGACGAGGCGAGGAGTATCCTGTTCCTTACCTCGTCTCTTTTTGTGCAAGAATAACTACCCCCCTCCCCATTTTTTTCTATGATAGTAAAGACGGTGCTGATCGACCTCGATGATACGCTCTGGGCGACTACCCGTAATAACCAGTCGGCCCTGCGTGAGGTGTATGAGGCACGAGGGTGGAGCCGATGGATCGACTCCTTTGAGACCCTGCGGGATGTCTACCAGCCGATCAATGATCACCTCTGGCATCTCTACCGTGTCGGTGAGATCACGAAGCCGGAGCTTACCGTGAGGCGCTTCAAGGAGCCCCTTGAGCACTTTATGGGACCACTCAATGAGCAGCTCCTTGACGAGATCAATCGGCAGTTTCTCTCGCTCACGGCAACGAAGAAGGAGACTATCCCCGGGGCCATCGAGCTGCTGCAGGAGCTGCGTCGTCGCTATCGGATCGTGATCCTCTCCAATGGATTCATGGAGGTGCAGCACCGGAAGATGGCCGCTGCGGGGATCCTGCCCTACGTGGACTGCATCGTGCTGAGTGAGATGGCGGGGATCAATAAGCCGAGTAAGGCGATCTTTGACTACGCACTCTCCCGCTCTCGCTCCCGACGCTCAGAGACGGTGATGATCGGTGACGACTGGGAGTCGGACATCCAGGGGGCAGACAATGCCGGACTGCCGGCAATATGGTTTAATCTCCGAGGTCAGGCTCGCCCGGACGAACAGCTCAGAGTCCCCCTGTACGAGGTGAGTCGGCTCTCCGAGATCCCGCTCCTGCTGAGGAGCTTCACCTCCTTTGCCTGACACGTGTGATGAGCAGGTGCTTATTGACTATTTTATCATTGATCCTCGCTGCCGCTCTCTGCGTGGGACAGGAGGCAGATCGGCTGCAGTATGAGGGCTATCGGCTCGCGTGGGAGGAGGATTTCGCATCGGAGACCCCGGACAGCACCCTCTGGAGTGTCGTCCCGACTCAGCCCTACGACTGGGCTCGCCATATGACGTCGGAGCGCCCTGACCTGATGGAGATCTCGGGTGGGACCCTGAAGCTCCGGGCTGACTATGACCGCACCACCGGCACCTACGTGACTGCCGGACTGTGGGGCAAGGGGAAGCAGGAGATCCGGCAGGGACGCATCGATGTGCGTGCCCGATACGACAGCGGTCAGGGATTTTGGCCCGCCATCTGGATGCTCGGCTATGCCCCCGAGGTGTCGTGGCCCCATAATGGCGAGATAGATATTATGGAGCATCTCAATCAAGACTCCATCGTCTACCAGACGGTACACAACGGACTGACAGAGCGGGTGGGCTACGCCGGACCCGACCGCGGGGGCGTCATTGGGATAGACTCGAGCTGCTTCAATGTCTATAGCGTTGTGATCGAGGAGTATCAGATCTCGCTCTTGGTGAATGATCGGCTCTGTCACACCTACCCTCGTGTCGTAGAGGGTGAGGAGCAGTTTCCTTACCCCTTTTACCTCATCCTGTCGGCCCAGATGGGAGGCTCCTGGGTAGGCCGGCCGGTGCCGCCGGAGCAGCCGCTCACGCTGGAGATAGACTACATCCGCCACTACCTGCCTCTCCCTGCAGAGTAGGGTGGTGGCTGTGGGAAGACGGTACAAAATAGTACCTTTGTTGTGGCTCGAGCCGGTATGGCTCGTGGACTATGTTTGGCAACAAGAATTATTAGGATAGTAAAGAAAGACATGAGTAAGCTCGTTGGTAATCTTATACCTCGCACCTTCTTCATCACCAAGGGGAGTGGGGAGTCAGACTTGGAGATGCATGCGGGATCTTATCATATGGCTCTGCATGATGCCGGGATCTGTGACTTCAATATCATGACCTACTCTTCCGTCATTCCCGCCACGGCGGTCCTTACCACGATGGATGAGATCGACCTGCCTCCCTTTGGGTCTGAGATGAAGACGATCATGGCTGTGTCTCACGGTACGCAGGACGAGTTCGTCTCCGCAGGCGTCGTTTACTCGTGGATGTACAGCGATGAGAATTTTGACAATAAGGTGGGCGGGCTCGTCTGCGAGGTGAGCGGTCGCTACCTGATCGAGGAGCTGGAGAGCCGTCTCACGCGTGTGATCACCGACCTGCACGACAAGACCTACTCGCAGTACTTCCTCGGTGAGCTCAATTTTGTCACTGAGGGCATCACTATCGAGAAGCGCTATGGTACGGCTCTCGCCGGGCTCTGCTTCATCGACTTTGAGCAGCCTGAGATCAAGGAGGCTAAGTAACTCTCCGCATACTTTTGTCGATCGAGGCTGCCGGAGCTCACGAAGAGGGGGTGTCGGCAGGCTTGACTCCTTTTTTTACACATACCTGATATGTCGTACTTTAGTCAATTGACACAGCGCCGCCGGAGCATACGTAAGTATCGCACTGAGGAGATTGATCCTGATCTCCTGACTGACATCGTGGAGTGTGCCCTCCGGGCACCTACATCGCGGAATAGTCGCAGTGTACGGCTCATCATCGTGGATGACCCCGAGACGATCCGCGCACTCAGTGGCATAAGGGAGCATGGCTCCGCCTTCGTGGCCGGTGCCTCGGTGGTGATCGCTGTCTGTGCGGATACCACCGTGACGCGTCGCCCTCTCGCAGATACGGCGATAGCGGCCTCATACCTGCAGCTGGCTGCCACCTCCAATGACCTCGGTAGCTGCTGGTGCCACGTGGAGGATACTCCCGGGGCTGTTGATGAGACGGCCCAGGAGACAGTCCACAGGCTGCTGGATCTGCCGGAGTCTTACCTCTGCCACTGTCTCATCGCCCTCGGTGTCCCTGAGGATGCCGATCAGCTGGAGCCGGAGGATCGCTCCCTGCCGTGGGAGCATGTCTTTGTCGGGCGTTACTCGGCCGAGGCGTCGGAGGAGTAACTGCGGTGGCGACCTCTCGAGATAGTCATACCTTTGCGATCATGGGGAGTGGCAATGTCGCTTCTCATCTCGCCCCCTCGCTTGCTCGGGCAGGATGGCGCTGCCGAGTGGTATGGAGCCGCTCTCCGGAGCATGCTGCCGAGCTGGCATCACAGGTGGGGGCGGAGAGCACCTCTGATAGGACTCTCTTTGCTCACCTGCTGCAGGGAGATCCCTCCGTGGATCTGCTCCTCCTCTGTGTGAGTGATGACGGACTTGCAGAGGTGGCTGAGAGCCTCCCGCCCGATCTTGCAGCGACGGTAGTCCACACCTCGGGAAGCACGCCCATAAGTGTGCTCTCCGGGCTACCCTCGTATGGGGTCCTCTACCCGCTCCAGACGTTCTCTAGGTCGAGGGCTCTGGATATGGCTCGTGTCCCCCTACTCTTAGAGTGGAGCGATGCTGAGGCGGAGGATCGCCTCAGGGCACTTGCAGGTGCTCTCGGGAGCGAGGATGTGCGTCACGTGACCTCTGAGGAGCGCGGTAGGCTCCACCTGGCGGCCTGCTTTGGCTGCAACTTTGTCAATCACCTGCTGGTGGTGGCGCAGGATCTCCTCCGGGGGGCCCCACTGTCGCTTAGCGATATGCGTCCACTCATCGAGGAGACGATCTCCAAGGCGCTGACGGCAGACGATCCGGCGGCACTGCAGACCGGCCCCGCAGTGCGGCACGACACGTCCACACTGCAGAGGCATGAGGCTCTCCTGAGGGATGATCCGCACTTGACTACAATCTATCAACTGATGACCCAATCCATCCAAGAGAGAGCAGAGAAATCATGAGTAGATTTTCGCAAGACCTATCCGGCTACAGGGCTGTGGTCTTTGATATCGACGGAGTCCTCTCGGGGAGGACCGTGGCAATGAATGATCGGGGAGAACTGATCCGCACGACCAATGTCCACGATGGCTATGCGATGAGACTGGCCGCTCGGGCCGGTATCGTCCTTGGCATCATCACCGGGGGACATGGCGATGAGATCCGAAACCGCTTTGAGCCCATAGGCGTGAAGTACATCTATGAGCGGTGCCATCGTAAGGCGGAGAAGCTGATGGAGCTCTGCCAGACCGCTCAGATAGAGCCATCGGAGGTGATCTACTGCGGTGATGACCTGATCGACATACCTGCGATGCGACTGGCAGGCTATAGCGTGGCTCCCGCCGATGCGGCGGAGGATGTGCTGATGGTGGCGGATCACGTCTGTGCCGTCGCCGGTGGTCAGGGCGTGGCGCGTGAGGTGCTGGAGGAGATGTTGCGCGCTCGGGGAGAGTGGGGCATCGTCACGGACTTACCCACCTTTTGACCCCCTCATACCTATGAAACACCTGATACTTGGGTCGGCCTCTCCGAGGCGCAGGGAGCTGCTTGAGCGCTTGGGCATCAAGGATCTGGAGATCCGACCCGCCAATATCGATGAGCCCCATCCGGAGGAGGTAGCCCCTCAGGATATGGCTCTCTTCCTTGCCCGACGAAAGTCTGATGCCCTTCGCCCCGGGCTGTCGGCGGGTGACCTCCTCCTCACGGCAGACACTGTCGTGCTGCTGGATGATGAGATACTGGATAAGCCGGTCTCAGAGGAGGATGCGCGTGACCACCTCCGTCGCCTCTCCGGTCGGTCACACCGCGTCATTACCGGTATCGTGCTTACCGATGGCACTCAGACCATAGAGCGGAGCGTGGAGACGGAAGTCTCCTTTGCCCCGCTGACCGAGGAGGCGATCACCTACTACATCAGCCACTGCCACGTGATGGATAAGGCGGGGGGCTACGGCATCCAAGACTGGATCGGACTCGCCGCTGTCGAGCGGATCAATGGATCGTATACTAATGTGATGGGACTGCCTACAGCTGAGGTCTATAGCGCACTGTCCCACTTCTTGTAACACACGATATGGGAAAAATCTACAACACTCTGACCGCCCTCTTTATGCTCCTCGCAGTGGGAGCTGTCGTCCTCTACTTCGCCATGCCGCAAGATAAGACATGGTTCTTCATCGTCGGTGGTGTCGCTATCGTCCTTCGTCTCGGGCAGTACGTCTGGAAGCTGACCCATCCCGTGAAGCGCCGTAGGCACACCGACTTCTGAGACCTCTACCTCGGAGGGACCCATAAGCAAAGACCTTTGCAAAATGGTCTTTCGCCGAAAAAGCACCGCTTTTTCGGCAGGGACTTTGCAGAATGCCCCAGATGCAAGGAACTGAGAGTGAGGGCGATGGGAGTGTGCTTACGCACATGACCAAGCCCGAATCTCGAAAGTGACGCCGCAGATGGGGTGTTATGCAAAGGTCTCAAGCAAGCATCACCCGCTCCTCGATCCTGAGGGGCGGGTGATGCTATATGAGGGGAGGCCGGTTAGTGCTTGCCGATACAGAAGAGGATATGCTCGATCTCCTTGTCCATGACCGGCACGGGGAGGCAGTAGTACCGGGAGAAGGCGGGATTAAGCGCCACCAGGTACATGCTCTTCACCTCGATGCCATACCCCACTCGGAGAATGTGTCGGTAGAGGTTTTGCTGCAGGCAGCCGATCACGTAGGGCGTGCTGTAGAGGTGCTCCAGCCCATTGAGACCGGGCGAGTGGGGGTTGTAGGTATTGGGCACAAAGTCGTAGCCATCCTCCTTACCCATCCGGCGGCTCCGCTTCCAGTCAAAGAGGACGAAGTCGCCATTATAGTCCTGAGCCAGCAGGTCAAGGGTCCCGGCGAGATTGTAGTCCCGCTCGAAGATCTGCCACTCGGTGCGGAAGGGGGTGGGGCGAACCTCGTCAAAGAACTGCTCAAAGGCTCTCATCTCGCTCTCGATTGAGAGGTGTTGCTTGCTATTGTCGTCCAGAGTGATATCAAAGGAGTGCTCCACCGGTTGCTTGAGGAGGCTCCGCTCGATCTGCTCGTGCATAAAGGTCCCGAGGTGACGCGCCAGGAGGCCATTATGCTCCCACAGATCCAGCTGCTCCTGGACTGTCGTCCCGAGAGTGCGAGACTTATACTCCGCCCAGCTGCGGACGTTGAAAGGTGGAAAAAAAGAGGAGATGAGATTGGTTACCGAGTGGAGCTTCTCCCCTGTGTCCGCGTAGGTGTACTCGTGGCTTTCAGGGTCAAAGAGTATTTTGTCATCCATTGGAGAGGCGTTCAGAGCGTTAAAGTCCGCAGGATAGTTTCTTTCGATCATAGTGTCTCGCTGAAATGGGTCTAGGGGTGAGTCGAAAAAAGGCATCCGACCGAGTCACCCTCGGGGCAAATTTAAGACTATTGCCATTCATTGCCAAGTCCTTTGACATTTTATCACTATCTCGGCCGGTCAATCGGGCTACAGCGGTTAATTGGTAACTTTGTGGCCTTGAGATGAGAAATGATATGAGACAGAAATTGTATAGGCTATTGATGGCCTGCTTGGCGATGATGCCAATGGTGGAGGAGGTGTCGGCACAGACGGCGGACACGTCCTGCCGACCGGTGAAGGAGTGGCTGAAGAGTAAGCGGCAGAAGGCTAAGGAAGAGGCTGCTAAGCAGCCACAAGTGACGAAGAGTAAGGAGGAGCAGGTCTACGATGACTTAGTGAGTGAGGCGAGGGTGGACTCCGGGCTGGTCGTGACGATAGAGAAGGGTGGAGACCTCTACTTTGAGGTGCCTGATAGCCTGCTGGGTCGTCCACTCCTCTTCACGAGCCGCATCTCTCGTACGTCAGACCCTACCGCAGCGGTGGCGGGACAGATGATGATCACTCCTTTTATTGCGCAATTGGAGGCGAAGGGAAAGGATGAGATCCTGATGAAAATGGTTCCCACGACCCACTATGTGGATGATGAGGATCCGATCAAGGTTTCTTTTGATCGCAATTTCTCTGCCCCCGTGGCGCGGGTCTTTGATGTGGAGGCGAAGACGGACCACTCGAGGGTGATCGATGTCACGTCTCTATTCCTCGATGGGGAGTCCCTCTTTGAGAGCGAAGATCCGCTTTCGCCACCTCTCGGTGGCTCTGTGGGCGGAGGGTCGTACATTACCGGGGTGCGCTCCTTTGAGCGGAATGTGGAGGTGAAGAGTGTCGCTGCGTATGGGCGCGGCAGGCACTTCACCACGATAGAGATCCATCGGTCGATGGTTCTACTGCCTGATCGCCCGATGAGATCCCGCCGTGCAGACAGCAGGGTCGGGTACTTCTCCTCCGGTAGGAGCCACTACTCCTCCGATAGGGATCGTATCGAGCGGTATGAGATCATCCACCGCTGGAGGCTGGAGCCCTCGGATAGCGTTGCTTATGCTCGTGGTGAGGTGGTTGATCCGGTGGAGCCGATCACCTTCTACGTCGACACCGCTTTCCCTCCCAAGTGGCGTCAGGCTATCCTGGACGGCATATGCGACTGGGAGAGCGCCTTTCGGACAGCAGGCTTCAGCAATGCCATCCGTGCTAGGATGTACCCTTCCAAGGAGGAGATGCCGGACTTTGATCCCGATGATCTGCGCTTCTCTTGCGTCAAGTATGCCACCTCCCATGTCGCCAATGCGATGGGTCCCTCCTATGTCGATCCGCGGAGTGGGGAGATCCTCTGTGCGGACGTGATCTGGTACCACAATATCACCTCTCTGCTCTACTACTGGCGGCTGGTCCAGACCGGTGCCGTAGATCCTCGGGTGCGTGCGGATAAGCTGCCGGACAGCCTGATGTGCGAGGCGATGAGGTATGTGGCGGCTCACGAGGTGGGGCATACGCTGGGACTGGAGCATAATATGGGCGCCTCCTCAGCGTACACGGTGGAGCAGTTGAGGGATCCCGCCTTTACCCAAAAGTATGGCACCACACCATCGATCATGGACTATGCGCGCTTCAATTATATCGCACAGCCCGGTGACATGGAGCGAGGCGTGCGCCTGGTGCCTCCGCTCCTCGGGCCCTATGACACCTACGCCATCGAGTGGGGCTATCGTCGCTATCCTCAGGAGAGTGAGGCAAAGGCTCTCGCCGCACTGATCAGGAGCCATGCCGGGGACCGAAAGTATATGTACGGTCCGCAACAGGATATGACTGTCGATCCCACAGCTCAGACGGAGGATCTCTCCGGTGATCAGATCGCAGCCAATACGCTTGGGGTGAAGAACTTGAGGTACATCACTCAACACTTTGAGGAGTGGCTCGGGGAGCCCGGCAAGTCCTCCGAGGACCTTAGGGCGGTCTATGATGCAATCATCGAGCAGATGCTTCGCTACCTCCGTCACGTCACACCTATAGTGGGTGGGCGGGTCTACTACGATGAGCGTCAGGGGGAGGGACGGATGCCCCTCACCTATATTCCTAAAGAGCGTCAGCAGGAGGCGCTGCGGTGGACCTTCGGTCAGCTGCGAGAGATGAGGGAGTGGCTCTTCACGCCCTACTTGGAGCAGCGCTTCGATCGCTCCAATAGCTATAATCCCTATAAGAGTGAGCCCTTCTTCTTCTCCCTCGTACTCAATGACCTCACCATAGGCTATCGGCTGAAGGGGATCATTGATGGCAGTGAGGCCCCCAAGGGTGGCTCCGACTATACCATCGAGGCGTATCTCAGTGACTACGTGGATGAGCTGCTCCGCGAGGGGGCCGGTGGTCGCGCGCTGAGTCGCTCGGAGCAGAGCCTCCAGCGCACAGCGATAGAGATGCTGACCGGCTACGTTGAGTCCTCGGATCACTTCGGTGGAGATCACCTCGCCGCTGTAGAGCCCTCGTGGGCAGACACTCTCTCGTGGGAGACTTCTGCAGCTCGGCATAATTCGCTGACCCCATTTGTCAAGAGTGAGGAGGTCGCCCCCTATATCCGTGTCGCCCTCGCCCGGATCCGCTCCGCATACCGCCTCCGTGCCTCTCAGACAACGGATCCGGTCACCCGAGCCTACTACACCGGCTGGGAGGTGGCTCTCTCTCGACTCCTCGACAAGGAATAGCCTTATGAATCAGGATAAAGTAAGGGGGCACTTGGCGATGCTGGTGGCGACCATAGCCTTTGGGCTCAATGGTCCTTTCTCCAATGCCCTCCTCATCGACGGGACTCTGTCGCCGTGGCTCCATATGGCGTGCCGCTTTGGGACAGCGTGCATCCTCTTTTGGCTCGCCTCTCTCGTGGTGCCTACGGGGCGTCGTGTGGAGGCTCGGGATGCTTGGCTCCTCGTCGGGGCATCTCTCACGGGCGTGTTGGGTAATCAGGGACTCTTTGCCTTTGCCATCTCCATGACTACCCCACTACGACAGTCGCTGATGACGACGATGGGACCGATCTTTACCATGCTGCTGGCTGCACTCTTCCTCAAGGAGCCGGTGACCTGGAAGAAGGTCCTCGGGGTCCTTGTCGGACTGAGTGGGGTGCTGCTCCTGATGTTCACCAAGGGCGGTGATGCCGGCAGCGGTACTCGTGCCATCGTAGGGCAGTTGATCGCCCTGCTCGCCACCTTTAGCTACACCCTTTACCTGACTGTTTTCAAGCGGCTGATCGATAAGTACTCTCCGCTGGAGTTGATGAAGTGGCTCTTCCTCATCTCCTTCCTGATCGTGCTGCCCTTCAGCATTGGTCCTGCCATGGAGATGCCGTGGCGGGAGATGGATGGCACCTTCTATTTCCACCTCGGCTTTGTCGTCCTCGCCGCCACAGTGCTTGCTTACCTGATGGTCCCATATGCGCAGAGGCGTCTCCGCCCGACGGTGATTGCGGTCTATAACTATGGCAACCCTGTCATCGCCACGACCGCCGGATTGATGATGGGGCTGGAGACCTTTACGGTCACCAAGATGGTTGCCGGTGTGCTGGTGATCCTTGGTGTCGTCATCGTGACGCAGAGCAAGTCTCGTCAGGACCTTAAGCGAAGGCGGTAGCACTCGCCACCGTGGGCTGTGGGTAAAATGGGTACATTTGGAGAAATGAAATGTATGTGAGGAACGATATGACTAAGACTGAGGAATTGGTGGCAAGGCAGAGGGAGTACTTCCGGTCGGGAGTGACCCTCCCCTGTCGCTTTCGCTGTGAGATGCTGGATCGCCTGTATCATGCGATACGGATGAGTGAGTCTGAGATTGAGGCTGCGCTGCAGGCGGACCTGGGGAAGAGTCGCTTCGAAGCCTATACGACGGAAGTCGGTTTTGCCCTGAGCGAGATCAGTTACCTGAGGCGACATCTACCCCGGATGATGCGCCCGCGGAGGGTCTGCACCGACCTCTCCAATCTCCCCGGGCGGAGTAGGATCGTCCCGGAGCCGTACGGCAATGTGCTGGTGATGAGTCCGTGGAATTACCCTTTCCAGCTGAGTATCTCGCCTCTCGCCGGTGCTATTGCTGCGGGGAATACGGTGGTGCTCAAGCCCTCCAATTACTCCATAAACACCTCCCGACTGCTCAGCCGACTCATCCGAGAGACCTTCCCTCCTGAGTACATCACTGTGGTGGAGGGCGACCGGTATGTCAATCAGGACCTGCTGGATGCCCACTTTGACTACATCTTCTTCACCGGCTCGACCCGCGTGGGGCGGGTGGTGATGGAGAAGGCAGCGGCTCACCTGACGCCCGTCTCGCTTGAGCTGGGAGGAAAGAGCCCCTGCATCATCGACCCGACGGCCAAGCTGGACCTTGCGGCTCGGCGCATCGCCTGGGGGAAGTGCCTCAATAGCGGTCAGACCTGTGTCGCACCGGACTATGCACTGGTCCATCGCTCGGTTGTGGAGCCCTTCGTCAGTGCCCTCAAGCGTGCCTTCATCAGACAGGTGGGCGAGCATGCGGAGCTTAGTCCGGACTATCCGCGGATCATCAATCGCAAGAAGTTTGACCGCCTCCGCGATATGATCGCTGCGTCTGATGTCCTCTGGGGTGGGGCAGTGTCGGAGGATACGCTCCAGATCGCCCCTTGCATCGTGCGGGGGGACTGGGACTGTGCTGCCATGGAGGAGGAGATCTTTGGACCTATCTTCCCTGTACTGACCTACGACAGTCTTGATGAGGTGATCCGTGAGGTGACCGATCGGCCCCGTCCTCTGGCGCTTTACCTCTTTACCGAGGATCTGAGGGTGGAGCGAGAGGTGATTGCGCGCATTCCCTTCGGTGGGGGCTGCGTCAATGACACGATTATGCACCTCGCCTCGTCTCATATGCCCTTTGGAGGCGTGGGAGAGAGCGGTATGGGTGGCTACCATGGGCGCTTCTCCTTCGAGACCTTCTCTCACCGGAAGAGCATCCTCCACAAGGCTACCTGGCTGGATCTGCCGGTCCGTTATGGTCGAAATATTGAGCGGGATCTGCGGCTGGTGCGGCTGATGTTGCGGTAGTCTGACTTTTTGTCAGACCACTATTTTGGGTACCTTTGGACTTGACAAAGAGTGACCCTATATGAATAATAGCATACCCAAGGAGGAGATCCGCCGTGCTAAGCAGCGGCAGCAGATCGTCGGCGACTGCCCGGCGCTCAATCGCGCTGTTGAGGTGGCTCTCCTCATTGCTCCGACCGATGTGAGCGTCCTCGTGGGTGGGGAGAGTGGTGTCGGGAAGGAGGCGTTCCCTAAGATCATCCACCAAAATAGCCTCCGCAAGCACGGACCCTATGTGGCGGTCAATTGTGGAGCGATCCCTGAGGGGACGATAGACTCCGAGCTCTTTGGGCACAAGAAAGGCTCCTTCACCGATGCGGTGACGGAGCGTCAGGGCTACTTTGAGGTCGCCGATGGGGGGACGATCTTCCTCGACGAGGTGGGGGAGCTGCCTATGGCGACACAGGCGCGACTCTTGCGGGTGCTGGAGAGTGGCGAATTCATGAAGGTAGGTTCGTCCGACGTCCAGCGCACCGACATCCGCGTCGTGGCGGCGACGAATGTCAATCTCCAGGAGGCAGTCAAGCGGGGCGACTTCCGTCAGGACCTGCTCTATCGGCTCAATACCGTCACGATCGACCTGCCGCCCCTGCGGGATCGGGGTCGAGATGTGATCCTGCTCTTCAAGAAATTTGCTGCCGACTTTGCCGATAAGTATCATATGCCTCCCATCCGCCTTGATGAGGAGGCGGAGCAGCTCCTGCTGAGCTACGACTGGCCGGGGAATATCCGCCAGCTGCGCAACGTGGTGGAGCGTCTCAGCGTGATCGCCCCAGATCGGATGATCAGCCGTGAGGTGCTGCAGGACAATCTCCCCCGTAATGCCGAGGTGCGCCATCCGGCGCTGGTCTCTCCCACGATCGGCTATGAGTCGATGATGGATGAGCCGGTCGGGAGCAGTGCCGGGATGGGGGCCATTATGTCGATGCTTCGGGACGTGAAGGGGAGCGTCGGAGAGCTGACGCAGCTCTTCTACCGCTTCCTCCAGACACAGGTTCGTCGTGAGCCGGCCGGCAGCTTGATGATGCCCGACCGGGCTGCGGAGGTGCCGGTGCAGGATCTGGTGCATCCCTCTGCTTCCTCTTCGTCCTCGCCTCATGAGGTGCGGGGTGGTGACCTGCAGGCAGACTTTGAGGAGCTGACCAGCACAGAGGGCAAGATGCTCACCCTTGAGGAGATGAGCCAGAGGTACATAGACTTTGTCCTTGAGAAGAATAAGGGCTCTCGCAAGCAGACAGCTGAGGACCTCGACATCTCTGAGCGCACACTCTACCGCAAGCTCAATAAGCAGTGATGAAAAAGTCTATCCTCATATCGCTCCTCCTCATGCTCCTCCTCGCGGGCTGCTCTGTCAAGTACTCGCTCAATGGTGCCAGCATCGACTACACGAAGATCAAGACGGTCTCCATCACAGACTTCCAGAACCTCGCCCCTACTGTCTATCCACCCCTTGCGCAGCGCTTTACTGTGGACCTCAAGGATCGCTTCCAGAGGCAGACGCGCCTGCGAGACATACCGACCAATGGCGACCTGAGCATCGAGGGAGAGATCGTCGGCTACGACCTCTCAGCGGAGGCGGTCCAGGAGAATGCCTTTGCGGCCAAGACTCGACTCACCCTCCGGATCAATGTCCGCTTTACGAATAAGGTGAATGAGGAGGAGAATTTTGAGCGAGAGTTTACCTCCTTTGGCACCTTCGACAGCTCGCAGATGTTTGTCAACGTGCAGGATCAACTCTGCGAGGAGCTGACCAAGGATATCATCAACCAGATCTTCAATGCTACCGTGGAGAATTGGTAGCCCCTATGGATAAAGCCCGACTATGACCTACGACGATCTCTCCCGTGCCCTTGCCGACCCGATGACGCTGACGGCATACCACCTCGATGATCTCCTTGAGCTGAGCCGGCAGTACCCCTACTGCGAGGCACTCCATCGGCTGCTCCTCATCGACCTCTACCGTAGTGAGGATGTGCGCTTCCCCGCTGAGCTGAAGCGCCGACTGATGTACCTGCACGACCCTTTCTCCCTCCTCTTGGCACTGGATGCCACCTCCGGAGGACCGCAGTCCCACTCCTACGACCTGATTGACCGCTTTGTCCGGAGCTATCGCCCTGAGGAGTCTGCTGTCCCCGATGAGTCGCCGGCTACGGCGCCCTCCCCCAAGTCACCGACTAAGGCCGGGCGGACGAAGCGGGAGACAGAGGCTCAGATCGTCCAGGACTTCCTCGATGAGGGACCCGAGGCGGAGAAGATCCGCATCCGTCCCGACAGCAAGGAGGATGATGTGGCCCTCCCTCCCGAGGACGAGGATAATGGTCCCCTGCCGGGCGAGGAGCTCTTCACGGAGAAACTGGCCATGATGTACGCCTCACAGGAGCGGTATACCGAGGCTATGACGATCCTTAAGACCTTGAATTTGAAATATCCGGAAAAAAGTGGTTACTTTGCCGAGCGAATTGGTCAGCTTGAGCAACGTCGTAAGGGGCTCGTGGCGGACTGATTTATTTGGATTTAATATGAGATCAGGGACGTGAGGTCCCTGCGTACGAGTAAGTTTTTAAGAGAGGAAAATGTTTACGTTCCTTAATATTCTGGGCGTCCTTGCAGCTATCTTGCTGATCTTCGTGGTTACCATCCAGGACAGCAAGGGAGGCGGTCTCGCAAGTGGCTTCTCCAGTGCCAATAACGTGATGGGCGTTCGTCGCTCCACCGATATGATCGAGAAGGTCACCTGGTGGCTCGCCGGCATTATGTGCCTGCTATGCGTCGTGGGAGCCAAGTGGACCCCCACCGTTCAGCACGCCATCAATAAGCAGGAGAGCGTCATCAACGACTATGTCGACAAGGCCACCATCCCTGCTCCTGCTGACGCACAGCCCTTCGGAGGCAACGCTGTAACACCCGCAGAGGCACCTGCTACACCTGCTGAGCCTGCTACTCCTGCAGAGTAAAGGCTTCGGGCGGTGTGACCACTCCTGAGCAGCTCGAGAGAGTGATCAGAAGGTCTTATTCAGCAGATTATCCGGCTGAAGGATTGCTATTTTGCCTAAAGAGTGGTACCTTTGCACCCTGAAACTTAAGTACACGAATACAATAATATAGAGACAAGATATTATGTCACGAGTATGTCAACTGACCGGCAAAAAGGCGAT
>QWBY01001224.1_pt1 | contig 15996 bp, 2 predicted proteins | sample 1972471 | NCBI WGS metagenome assembly QWBY01 (sample SAMN09866722, study PRJNA288562) | Human gut metagenome isolate term6_stool, whole genome shotgun sequencing... | reverse complement strand
GATTTTGTATTTAGCTGGTTTTTCTTCTGTACCATTTTCAAGAGTAAATTTAGCTCCATTATCTGTAGTTTCTTCTACTCTTGCTCCTTGAGCTTCAACTATTGCTTTCTTTTCTTCTAAAGATAGGTCGTTAAAGTTGTCGTAACCTTGTTCACCTTCTTTAATAGCAATAAAATATACATTTGGGATTTCTTGTGCAGAATTACCAAAGAAGTCTTTAAGGTCTTTTCCTTTCATTACTTTTGAAGGATCATACTTCTTATTAGAATCATGTTTTCCCATATCAGTATTATTCATTAATATTTTATGAACATTTACATCAATGGTAGCTGGATCTGCTTCACCAGCAGCCTGAGCACTTGTGAATGGTGATACTAGGATTCCTAGGACCATTGCTAGTGCTGTGAAAATTGAAAATAATTTGTTTTTCATATTCCTCTCCTTTTTTTATTTTTCAATTTGTTGATATAACCTTCTATGTAAGGCTCCCCTACTTGTCCAACTATCAACCGGATTGGATAAGTGAATGAGAATTCATTCTTTTTATATAATCCCCGCCCGCAGGCAGGGCTTACATACATTTTCATTGTCCCTTGTGGGACTTGTTCTTTGAGATTAAATATCTGTTGGATTTGTTCGTCCTAAGATATTTAATTTCTACAATTTGCAATATATGGTTTGCATACTATATATCTATATTATAACAGATATTTAGGAATTGTGTACCGTTTTTATGATGCTTTTTAGGGTTATTTTTTAGTTATATTGGTTATTTTTCTAAAAATGCAAATTTCCCTAAAAAGTTTTTTTGTTCTTAGTTTAATCTCGTAGTATATACTGGAGATCCCTCGTCGCTTCCTTGTGGAAGCTCTGTCGGAATGACAGGGTTGAGGTGTTTTTTGATTTTAGTTTAATCTCGTTGTATTTACTGGAGATTCCTCGTCGAACCCTTTGGGTTCTCTGTCGGAATGACAGAGTTCGAGGTGTTTTTAGATTTTACTTTTTCTCGTAGTATTTACTGGAGATTCCTCGTCGCTCATTTCATTCGCTCTGTCGGAATGACAGGGTTCGATATGTTTTTTTGATTTTACTTTAATCTCGTGGTACATACTGGAGATTCCTCGTCGCTCATTTCATTCGCTCTGTCGGAATGACAGGTTGGGTGAGTTTTTCTCACTTGAGTGTTGTTTTCCATGCCCATTAGGAATGACAGGCTTTTAGGCTAGACCCTAGCCCTCCTTTTTGGAGGGTTATGTTGGGTTAGCTTGGTTTAGTTGTTCTTTTTTCTTTAGTGCTATATAAGCACCGCCTATGGACATGATTAGGGTTCCTAGTAGGGTGTAACCTATCCATGTTCCTGGTCCACCTGTTGATGGGAAGGCTGATTTAAAGTTTTTAATTTGGATTCTCTTTGTATTTGAATTGTCTGTTAATTCTTGATAGTCTCCATTTTCTTTTTCTTTTCCAAAGACCTTACCATTTTCTACTTTGAAATAGTAGGCATCTTTATTAAGAATCGTATAACCTGATGGTGCTTTGGTTTCTACAACTTTATATTCGCCTTCGTCTAAGTTTGTAAATGAGAATTTACCATCGCTGTTTGATGTCACAGTATCCACTTGAACATAGGTTTTATTTTCATTCTTTTTATCTAGTCTAAACTCAGCATTCTGTAGTTTAGTTTTATCAGATCCATCTATCTTTTCAAAGAAGATTTCTGGTTTTCTAAGGTTTACAACTTTTGTAAGTTCTTTCCTGTTCTCATCTGTTACACTTGTACTGTTTATTACAGTTACTTGGCCATTTTCTACTCTAAAGGTCTTGACTGCCTTATCTGGGGTGATGTAGCCTTCTGGGGCTTTTCTTTCCCAGACTTCGTAGGTACCTTCTATTAGGCCCTCGAAGGAGAAGTTACCATCTGTATCTGATGTGACTTCATAAACTCCATTATCTGTACCGTCCTTGATTTGGGTCATGTCAGGTTTTACTGGGTAGAAGGTTGAATCATCTGGGTCATCCTTCTTTAGGTAGAAGCTTACGCCAGAAAGTTTCTCATCAGATTGGTTCACCTTGGTGAAGGTGATGTCAGTCTTTTTGTTGACGATCTTTAATGTTGATTCACCAGATCTTTCACCTTCTATTCTTAATCCTTCATTTCTATTAAAAGTAAATCCAGTATCAGTCTTGTAATTACCATTTTCATTCTTTATTTCTTTGCCGTCTTTATCTAGGACTGCTAATAGCTTTGGAATGAATTGGTTGTTGACCTCTACAAATTGTAGCCTGTACTTGTTGGTTGTCTTAGTGAATCCATCAGGAGCGATTGTTTCTTCAAGGATATAGTCTGTGTATAGCGATACCCCTGGTACATCAAACCTGTAAGCTTTTGGGTTGGTTGGATCCTTATCCTTATCCAAATCTATAGTCTTTGTGAAGACTTTAGGATTTCTTTTTCTATCAAATTCACTTTCTGGATAAAGTTTAAGTTCTAGTTTACCCTTATCGATAGTCATGAATTTGTTGCCATCTTCCATGTATCCTTTTGTTAGTAAGAAGTGTTGACTAGATTCATTGTTGATAAATAAGTTTCCATCAGCATCTTCTACTGGTACCCAAGGATTAAACGGTCCATTTGAACGAGTCTTTAAATATTTAAATTTACTTTTATCGGTTATTAACCTATTAGTTCCATTAACTCGCTCTAGCTCGAAGAAATCTTTTTTAACTTGTCCATTTTCTTCATAGACTCTGATTATTATCTGCCTATCCATCATCTTATAGCCTTCTGGAGCCTTATCTTCGTATAGAACGTAAATACCTTTTTTAAGGTCATTTATCTCGAAGGTACCATCATCGCTTTCTACCCTCTGTGGGTCTTCTTTACTTTCGGCTAAACCAGATACAACTTTGTCCATGTCATCTGGGTTATCAAAAGCTTTCAATAGGGTGAAGATAGTGTTTGATTCAATAACTCTATCTGTTTGATCATCTGTTATCTTTTTCCACTTAAGGTCTGTTGTGGTTTTCCTATTGGTTAGGGTGTAGGCAAAGCCATTTGTTTTATTATCACCTTCTGCTGGTTTTAGTAGGGTTTTGTTATAACCTTCTCTTGAGTAGGTTGTGTAGTAAGGTTCTACTTCATTGCCCTTTTCGTCTTTTGTTGGTGTGTTAGCATAGGTTTTGAAGTAATCTTCTTCTGCCTTCGTATCATGGGTCACTTCTAGACCATTTTCGGTTCTTTCGACTTTGATTATCCACCTATCTTGGGTGTTTTCGTGGTCGTAGCCTTCTGGTTTGTGGGTTTCTACTAGTTCATAGAGACCTGATTCTAGGTTTCTAAAGTCTACCTCACCAGTGTAGGTTTCTTCTGGTGTCCTGTCGTATCTTGATCGTTGGAATTCGTAATACTTTTTGGTTGCGCCTGAGACTCCGTCAAAGGTGTTTTCGTCTGTTACAGGCTGGCCATTAATCTTAACTAGTTGGTCGGATTCGCCTTCGTATTCAAAGGTTGTGACCTTATCACCATCTGTAAGCTTGATTAACCTACCCTTATCGTCATATTCGTAGAGTTTGGCTGGGTCAGACAGGCTCTTAACTTTTTTAAGGACAAAACCGACGTTTTCTATACCCTTACCATTTTGGTCTTGTTTTTTGAACCTAAAGTTGGTTTTTTGGTAGTTGGCAACTCTGATGTCTTCTGGGTCATTTTTATCGTTAAGCTTTGGAGTCTTTCCGGTTTCATCTTTATCATCTGGTGCAAATCTGATAGCGGCATCCTTGTCTTTGAATACAATTTTTAGCTTGAAGGTATTTGGATCTTGCACTACATCAAAGTACCAAGCTTCTTGTTTTTCGTAACCTGTGATTACCCTGGTTTCTTCTAGCTTGTAGTGGCCTGCTCCTAGGTTTTCGAAGTTGAAGTCATATCCTGAGTAACGTCTTTGGGTGCTTTCATATCCATTTGCTAGCTTCTCACCTTTTTCGTCCACTTGGGTTACTCTGAAGGTAGAGTTTGGTAGAGGTTCTTCATCAAAACTATCTGTTTGTGCATTATAAACATCTTCTACTTTTCTAAACTTGAAGTTTATATATTGTTTCTTGTTGAAGATTGCTTCTAGTTTTGTGTAGCTATTAGGATTTTCGTCATCCTTGGCCATAGCTTCAAAGATAGCTCTTTGGTGAGTATAGCCTGTTACCTCTATATATTTTTTGCCTTCTTTTTTGTAGGCTCTTATCTCTTGAGTCCAGGCTCCCTTTTCATCTTCTGTGAAGGTGATAGTTAGGAAACCGTCTAGTTTTTCGTAGCCTTTCGCAGGTTTACTTTCTTCTAGGATGTAGGTTCCTTCTGATATGTTAGTGAAGCTTACTCCTAGGTTGCCCTTAGATTTTGCTTCGGCATGGCTATCGTCTTCGCTTCTTGGTTGGATTTTGAGGGCATCTTTTTGAGCTTTTGTAAGCTCTTTGCCATTTTCATCCTTATCTGGAAGGCCTTCGATTTGTGGATAGCCATTTGCTTCTGTGACTATTTCTTTTACCTTTTTGCCGTCTGGCTGTTTAACTTCTCTAGTCTTAACTCTCTTTAGGGTGAAGATAGCACCTTCTAGGTTTTCCCTATTGTTGCCGTCCTTCTTCTTAAAGTTTAGTTCAGTCCTGTTTTTGAAGTTGGTTATTTGTACATCATGGATACCCTTATATGGGGCATCTGGTCTGGCCGGTTTAGAACGCCCATCGTCTTCAATGATTTTTGCATACTTGTTGAAGGCTATGTTATCATTGCCTAGACCTTCTATATGTTTACCTGAAAACTCATCTTTGTAAGAAGGTTTTGTATAGGCATCATTTTCATCAAAGTCATGGGTGAAGAAGAAATCTATACCCATATAGTCGGCATCTGAAGGTTTTTTATCAGCGTAGACAAAGACTCTGAAGTACCATTTCATAGGTTCGCCGTCTTCGCCTAATGGCATTCTGTAGGAGCCGTCTGGAGTTTTCTTTTCCTTAAGTTCGTAGATACCTGGGGTTAGCTCTCTAAAGTAGTTATCCCCTGGCTCACCAGTAGCTTCTGATACAGCATCGAAAGCCTCGTCGTGGTAGACTGGATTTTCGTCAGCGTCTTTTACATATTCTACTTCGCCTATCTTGCCACCTTCTACAGCCTTGTATAGTTTCTTGTCACCATTTACTATTTTTCTGGCTTCGAATTGGGCACCTGATAGGGCACCTTGGTTTTCGTTGACCTTGGTTATTCTTAGTGGAATCCTGAAACCTGTTTCGTTTCTATTGAAGATTTCTGTTAGGTTACCATTGGCAATGGTTACTCTTACAGTTTGACTATCAAGGTTAGGTTGAGCTTTGATTGGAATGTACATAATATCTTGGCTGTGCCATTCCTTGGATAGATCTTCATCCTTTTTGTAGTAGAGTCTGTATTCTTTGGAAGCGTCAAGGTCTTCAAAGTTTACTAGACCTTTTTTAGGAGCTTGTAATTTCTTTACATCAGTCCATATACCACCATCTTTTACTTGAAGAATTATATCTCCTGCTCTTTCAGCAGCATATACACTATCACTATTATCCTTACCCTCAAACTCATTCATATAAGTGAAGGTAACTTCTATATCCATATTGCCTGAAGGGTCTGGATCTGGATCCGGATCTGGGTCTGGAGTAGGGGTCTCGTTTTCAAACACTGCACTTACTGTTACATCTGCTGCTGGCATTGTAAAGCTATTGCCAGAGATTGGAGTTGAGACTCCGTTTGCTGTGTAAGATAGACTCTTTAGTTTGTATCCTTTATCTGGTGTAACTGTTAGGTTGACTGTGTCACCTTCTTTTAGGTTTTCAGACTTAACAGCACTTACTTTACCATTTTTGATGTTAGGATCTATATTTACCTTGTAGGTTGTTTCTCTATTTATAGCATCTTCATTTTCATATCCTTTTGCATAGGTGCTTGATCTTCGTTTTTGACCTACGCCGTCAAGATAGTAGCCCGCTATTAGTCCGATTTTTTCACCACTAGTATAAGGAACTTCTACTTCTATTAAAATAGGATTCTCAGTATCGTTAGTGGAAAATCTAGCTACCATAATATTATTATTATTTTTATCGTATGGTCCCACTGTGTATGGAATAGGTTTAGGCGTACCGTTAATTTGTTCAAGTGTTGAGCCTTTTCCAACTTCTTTTGCACTTAATACTTTTATTGAATTGAAAGTTGCTGTTCCATTGAATTTTTCCAATTCTAAGAATTGCTTTATTTTTTTATTTGGAGTAATAAGGATTTGTTGTCTGTAAGCTTTGCTACCATCATCTTTATTGATAGCAATTATCTTAGATTCTACTCTGCCATTAGTTTCGTTTTTATATACTTTTTCGGCATCTGACCTATCTGGATCAACATCTTGCCATCCCTTTGCTGCCACAGCTTGTGGGGCCATTTGCCTTGTTGGTGCTTCTTCTTTGCTCATGTCAAGGGATGGTTCATCACTTGTTTGAGAAGAAATTGCCATTAGCTCTTGGTTATTAAAGTCTAGACCTGCAAGTCTTGTTCTAACTGTGTCTACTGAGTAGTCTGTGATTACTTTATTATTAGCGTCTTCTTTGGTCCTGTATTTGGTAACAGTTCCATCTTCATCTACTACTATATACCAAGGTCTTGGATCTCTTTCATAACCTGCTGGTCCTCTATACTCTTCTAGGATATACTTTCCTGGTTTTAATTGGTCGAAGGTTAGAATACCCTGGTCTGCTGGTAAGTCCTTTGGATCTACCGGCTCTTGAATAGGTCTACCTTCTTCATCCCTTACGATATTACCATTTGCATCGCGTTTGTCTTTGGTTAGCGGAATACCAGGGGTTACTTTTTGGATATATCTATCATAAATACCTGCAGCATTTTTGTACTTGTTAAAGTTATCGTCAGTTTCATAAAGTCTAAAGTAAGCTCGTCTTAGACCAACTTTTCCTTCGTATGGGTCTAGGGCGTTACCGGTCTTTTTAATAGAGAACTTACCTAGTTTTGTTTTTTCGTTATAGTTTATTACTCCAGAAAAGAAACCGTGTGGTCCGAACTTGGTATTGGCGTTTATATCTCTTACCTTAACATTCATTTCACCATCAGTAGTTTCAGCTTCCGCTACTACTTGAAGGAGAATACTGTTTGATTTTTGGTAGCCTTTTGGTGGATTCGCTTCTTCTAGTACATAATATCCACCAAATTCTAGGTCGTGAAGCTCAAATAGGTAGTCAAAGTCGCTTCCTGTGTACTTTCTTGGGTTATCTGTGCCAGTCTTAGCAATATTTTGAACTATAGGGTGTTTATTTACCTTAATGTAGTTGCCATTGTTTTTTAATTTCGCTCCGTAGTAGTCTGCCTTGTAGAGGTTAAAGGTAAGTGGTGATCCGCCACTATCTTTAAGAAGTTCTTTGGCAAGTTCTGGTTCTTGATTTATATCTTTAGATAGGTATTTGCCGAAGGTATAGTCTATTTTTCTTGGAGCGTTACCTATTTGATAGGCTCTTTTGTCATCGCCCTTGATATTATCTCCTGCGTTTATGATAGTATCAAGACTTACTTCTTGTAGGTTATCGCTATTAATGTCATCTTCTGTTGGTACTTCGTATAGCTTGTGACTTAAATCTTTTTCTACTACTAGCTTCCAACCGTGAAGTTTGGTTCTTTCGTAGCCTTTTGGAGCTTGGAGCTCTTGTAGGAGGTAGGTACCTGGTTTGATTTTATCAAAGCTAATGTATCCACCGCCCTCAGCATTTTGACCATCTACCCTTTTGCCGTTATTTCTACTTGTAGGAGTAGAGTAAGACTCTTGTAGGTAGAAGATTTGGTCAATGGTTGATAGGGACATTAGTCTGAATTTGGCATCTGGAAGTCCGAGGTGTTCATTTCCTTTATCATCTATGACGTCATTCCTTACTTTTCTAAAGCTAATTTTTGTTTCTTTAGCTTCATTTTTGATAATAGAAAGTTCTACTTCCTCGCCGTTTCTTTTGACGCTTTCTGTTTTAAGATCTTTGTCTACAAATTTTGCAACAACCTTAGTTTCATTACCTTGTTTTTCTTCTTTTGCTTCTACTAAATATAGTGGAGCCTTTTGATAGCCTTTTGGTACTGTTGTTTCTTCTAAGATATAGTAGCCAGCTGGGATTTGTTCAAAGGTGAAAATACCATATGTGCCAAAGTTTTCTACTTGTTTGTAACCTTCTTCATCATAGACTAAGTTGTTACCAGCAAGTTGTTTTTTGGCATCTTCTAATGAATTTGCATCCAGCTTCTTTAGGGTAAAGCCTGCCCCAAAGAGTCTGGTAGAGTTATTTCTCTTTACGAACTCTAGTTTACCAAGGTTATCTTGGGTGTTTTTAACTTCTAGTTTTATTTTACCGTTAGTTACAGAAACAAGGTCTTTTCCTTCTGCATCTTGTGGAATTTCTCCAACTGTGGATACTTCAGTCTTAAAGCCGTCATTAACGTGAACATTTGGCAAATTATAGAAATTATAAGAACCATCGTCTGGGTTTACTTCTACCCTTTCTACTTTAATGTTAAATGGTTTGATTTTCTCAAAGCCTTTTGGAGCTTCAATCTCTTCAACCCTGTAGGTACCTGGCTCTAGGTAAAGCTTAGATGGTCCGTTTTCTTGTGAAGACCATTCTATTACACTACGGGTGTAGACGTTAGTAAGTCTAAACTTAGCCCCTCCTAGACGGGTCTTTCCATCAGCTGCAAATTTGTCTATCTCGATTGGCTTGGTTACCCTACCTGTGATAAGCTCTTGGTATTTTCCATTTCTTACGTTGTGGGAGTAGAAGACTAAGTCTACTGTGTTTGCCTTTTCCTGTGTCCACTCGCCGCTATTTTGGTAGGAGTTTTTTATCTTTTCATAAAGTCTTTCAGCCATTTCTTCTTGGACATTTTTAACTATAGGGTAGCGTGTGATTCTTTCTTCATCATCCCTTAGTTTTCTTAGGTAGTCAGAGTCTGGCCTATCCTTCATCATCCTATCTAAGTCCTTACCTAAAAAGTTGTCCTTCCATGCCCCTTTAGAAGTTTTTTCACCTGTGAGGGTGTATGGAACTTGCCAAGAGTCATCATTACGGTTTGCCTCTGTTGGGAAGAAGTCAACTGATAGGTCTGTACCGTCTGTGAAGCGGTGAAGAACTCTTTGGTACATAGAGTTTTCTATGTGCCTGTGCATTGTTTTTCCAGTTTGGAACTTGCCTTCATATTCGTCTTTTACTTCTTCACCATAGAAGTAGATTCTCTTCATCAGTTCTTCCATGGCTTCCCCATTTGTAGAATAGCCATTTCTTAGGTTCATTCCATCAAATGTTCGAGAAGAATCTGATAGGTAATTAACAAGCCTGTGGCCATTTGCTGGAGCCCTTCCTATTGACTCATTAAGTCTTGAAATAAGGAAGTCACCTGTTGGGTTTTCGTTCTTATCAAGGGTGATCTTTTTATTCTTACCATTATAAGTTGGGTCTGGCACACCAGAGTTGAAACATTGAACCATATCAAAGTTTTGGTTGATACGCATGATTGTGTATGGTTTTTCTATATAGGCTAAGTAACCTGTTTCAAGCTCTTGTTGGGATATCCTTTGGGTATAAAGGTCTACCATGCCACCTTCTGTTGGACCCGATCCATCTAGGTTGAAATTGCTATCTTGTTTTTGTTTTAGATCAGCATTAAATTGGTATGCGTCATCTCTAGTACCTTTTTGGTTTCTATATTCATAAGAAACTAGAGTGCCTGGGATAAACTCTCCATTAGAAAGCTGGACGTCACGGATTTGACTTGTCTTCCTATAGCCACCGTTTTTTAGTGGTACATAGTAGGTTTTCTCAGGACTTATATTTTGAGACTCGTCTGTATTTGTATTTAATGTAAAGTTCGGATTATCTAGGGCTTGGTCAGTAGTTTCTCCATGTCTTAGGAGGTCAAGTGCATACCATTGGGCCCTAGTATCAGATGTCCTATCTGCTACTATAGTTCTTGAGCTATCGTAGTAGAATCTTTCGGTTGTTACATTGTCTCTTAGGCCAATCCTTGCTGGAATCATTGTTTCTACAAGGTTAAATGGAACTTCCGCAAGTTTTTTGGCGTCATCAAGTCCCTCAGCCCATTTAAATATGGATGGGATAGACTTAAACTTTTCTTCAAATTCTTTTACGATTTTTTCTACGTAGTTTGAGTCTGGGTTTGCTCTGATACCTATGGTGTAGGTTTCGTGAACCTTAGAAGGGTCAATCATTCCCTTGACTTTTACATAGAGCTTATCTCCCAATTTGCTTTTACTAATACTCACATTCTTGTTCATAATCTCACCATTGTTTACAGATTCTACTTGTGTAGCACCTTCTAAACTAGTTATAGGTGAGTTCGAGTATTGGAAGTAAAACTTATCTAGCCCTTCATTTTTTGGTGCAAAGACAGTAAGGTTTAGGTTTTTGAAGTCAACATTAGCTGCTTTTAGTGGTGCAGTATCGATTTCTATATCCCATTCCACATAGGCATCTTTTTGTGGAGTTGTAATCTCTTTACCATCTTTATTTTTTATCTTGGTAGAAGTTGTTCTCCAGGATAATTGGTAAGGATAGGTTGTTGTTTCAGATTTCCCTGAATCAATCACAAACTCAGTAGAGACTGGTGAGTCAGCGTCTTTTTTGACTGTTATAGTCTTCATTGTTTGGGCAGGGTTATTTTTTGGCTGAGCCTGTATAACTACATCAACACTATCCATCCCTTGGGTATTTCTTGTATCAAATACTAAAGTCTGGTCTATTGGTATTTCTACACTAGATGTAAGAGGATCTATATACCAGTACCTGATATAGTGGTCATCTCCATTTTCAAAGTATTGACCAGTAGCTACAACCTTACCATTTACCATTAGCGGTCTAATGTAGTCGCCTTGTTTTAGGGTTAGGTACTTACCTACTTTAATATCAAAGTAGTAACCACCAGGTATAGGGTTAGCTTTGCTTGCAAGAGCCTTCATAGTAGTTTTTAAGTTGAATTCTTTACCTTCAAAGCTTGGTGAAGGAACTGTCGCAAGGACATTAGGTCTAAAGTTTTCTTTCCTGTCCTTTTCTACAAGAGCTACTATGGCATCATTATTATCTGTCATTAGCTTTTGTTGGTCAGCTTGTGATAGGTTGTATTTTTTCTCAAATGTATCTAGGAGATCTTGGATTTCTTTGATTGTGTTTTTAGGGTCAGCTAGGGCCTTCTTTAGTTCGGCATCTGCCTTTTCTAAGTTGGTTGGCTCTTTTGCTTTTTCTTCTTCCTTCTTGGAAGGTTCTTCTTTCTTATCCTCTTTCTTGTCTGCCTTAGTATCTTTTGACTCGTTTTCTTTTGTTTGTTTGTTAGAGTCTTTTTCCGCAGGTTTTTCCTCTTTCTCTGCAGCGGCAGGGTCTTCATCCTCGTCATTAGCTTTTTCTTCTTCTTTTACAAAGCGAGGATTTTTGACTTGTCTACCATTTACAGAGTAGTTTTCTACCTTAGTCTTTGCCTTGTCAGTTTGGTTGGTGTAGGTTAGTTTTAATAAATATCCTGCTGGCACGTCAAGAGTAAGGTCTTCTTGGTAGGCAATTTCTGTAGAGAATTCTTTTTGTAAAACAAAACCCTTATCATTTGCCTTGAAGTAGTCAAGGGCAATCTTTGCTGTAGTTGGGTCTTGGTTTTCATCAAGGGTAAGCTTGTAGCTTACTTCGTTTCTCTTCTCGTTAATGGATGCCTCATCTTGTTTATCTTTTGATATTAGATAATCAGTATAAACAAGAGTGTCAGCCTTATCCTCTTCGTCGTGTTTATTGTAGGCGATCTTTTGGAAGGCATCATCACTTTCTTTGATCTTAGTCAAAACTAGGCGCACTTCTTCTGGGTTGTCCTCACTAGCTTCTTCCATGAACTTGTAAGAAATTCTCCTAAGGTCAATGTTAACATCGCCTATGTCAACGGACATATCGAGAGAGTATAGCTTTTCTGTGTCAATCGCATCCTTAGCTATTGGGGCTTTGATTGTATATTCTAGTCCCTTTTTCACAGTAGGTGTTGTGATTGCAAAGGTATGTAGGTCGCCTTCTTCTTTGTCTACAGAATAGTTTATATCGCCTTCTTCTAGGTCCCTAACATGGTCAACATGTAGGTCTGTTAGGCTTTGGTTCTTGTTAGTGGCTAGGGCAAGTGTCATTTTCTTTTCTGGATCGTGGATTGATTCTTCTTTCTTTTCTACCTTTATAGTGTAGATTATAGAATCAAAACTATCGCTAAGCTTTGCATCATAGGAAATATCGTAATTGTTCCTATCTTCTTCGCTTATCGTAGGTACATCCTCCGAGTCGCTAGTTTCATCTGTCTGGTCGGTTTCGCTATCTTCGTCTAGCCTCATTATAGTAGGCATTTCCTCTTCGCTATCATCTGCTAGGGCGTATACATTGGTAGGTATACACATCGTGATAGCAAGGATTAGAGAAAATAACTTGACTGTAAAGTCTTTCAATCTCCTTTTCATAATCCCCCTCCGCATTTTTTATGTAATCTATTTATATAAGAAATAATTGATATATACACAAAACATCTTCATGTGTATCTAGTTTCAGATACTAATACATGCTAATATACTTAGTATCCTTTCTTAATATAATTTTAACTCATATAGAAATTTATTACAAGCAAAATCCATTAATTTTAGCTTTATTTATCAAAAAGCCAATATATCTAAAATCTTATTTTATAATAAATTTAAGAAATCTTATGTTTTCAATGTTTATAAGAATTATAATTTTATTTTTTATATTTATTTTCAATTAACCTAAAATATCTCATAATTTTCACATACAATTCGTACAGTAATTAGTTATAAAATAATGATGTTTTTCTAATCATGAAAAAAGAAGGAAGTTTCCTTCCTTCTTCAAAAGATTTTATATAGTTTTCTTTTCTTTGCCCTTCATCGCAAGATATATTCCTGCCAAGGTCATTAGAATAACACCTAATATAGCAAATCCAATCCAAACTCCAGCAGATCCTGTAAATGGATAAACTGCCTTGGTGTTTTTGATAGGTATTGGCTTGCTATTTTCTGGAATTTCCTCATAAGAGTCAATCGTAATTCCTTCTTCATTAGATGAAAGTGTGATTGTCCTTGTTTCTATCAAGTCCTCGCCATAGTCTGCCTTGGCAATTTTTAGAGTTTGACTTAAGTTAATTCCTTCTCTTAGGTTGCCATTTGCATCGAGCATTGTGTCTTTAAGCTCTGCTGTAACTTTGATAGTTATGGTATCATTTGATGTTATAGGCTCTTTACTTGCATTAGCAGTTGTTGATTTTTGATTCATTAGATTAACCGCCTCATAAAGATCTATTATAAAGTACCTATAATCTTTAGTAATTTTTGTATCTAAAGATATTGGTTTTCCATCCTTATGAACTTCTGCCTTAATGTTATTTGAGTTGTTAAATATTGATCGATTATCATCCATATATAACTTCAAAGTAGACATTCTGTTCTTATTTTCATCCATTGAATAATAGGTGATAGGCTTTCCATCCTTGTTTATATGAAATGTGAATTCTACCTCTTTAGGATTATTGGAATTTGCAACTTTTTTAATAGTCGTTTCAGTTATAGTCTTTTCTTTAAGCTTACCATCAACTACAGCAAATTCGTAGACATAGTCTTTAGGTTTGATGTAACCTTTTGGAGCTTTTTCTTCCTTTAGGGCGTAGTAGCCAGAATCATAGAATTCAAATTCTACTGAGCCATTCTCGTCAGAAATTAGGGTTTGATTTTCTACTTGGGTAAATCCTTTAGGTGGATTATCATCAGATTTTAATACAATTTTCTTATTTGTTGCCTTGTTTTCATAGAGGATTACCCTTCCTGTTCCATAGGTATCTCCCTTAGTTTCCTTATACCAAATCTTAAACTCTGCTCCTTTCAATGGAGTTTGTCCATCTTCGTCGGTTTTCTTAAACTTAATCTTGTGGATTTTCTTGTTTATAACTAGGTTTGGTAGAAGACCAGGTTCTTCAATTTCTTTTTGACCAGCCCTATATCCGCCCTGATCTGGTTCATATCTAAAGATTGTTCCTGTCTTATCTACCCTAAAGTAGTTAGATTTTTCTGATAATTTGTAGCCAGTAGGTGGGGTTGTTTCTTTAAGTCTATAGGATCCTTCTTTTAGGGCCTTAAGTTTGATTAGACCATCTTCTCCTGTAGTTATATCTTTTTTATAAGGGATCCACTGGTCTGAGGATTTTATCTCAAGGTCAAACTTAGCACCTTCAAGAGGTCTACCATCTGTATCTACTTTCTTATAGACGATTTTGTTCGCTGGGTTTACTGCATCAAAGGTCATTTCCTTACTTGCACTAGCCTTATCCTTTAGGCTGTAGATTTCATCTTTTCTTTCAACATAAAGGTCTTCCTTGTCCTTGTATGGTTTTACAAGTTTGGCATAGCCAATGTAGGAAGATTCATTTGAATTAGAAAGTTTTCCTGTAACTTTAACTAGGTAAGGCTCATTGATTCCTTCTTCAAAGGTAATGCCTGAACTAGATCCTTTATCTAACTTAGTTCTTTGAGCTTTTATGCCAAGGTCTTCAATAGAGTTCTCATCGACATCAAAGGATGATGGCATATTCTTTTTATCTGCCTTGTAGAGTCTGATGTTTAGGTTATCAATATCCCTATCAGGAGTATAGGTGAAGTCTACTGGTCCAGAAGCTTTGGTGGCATCTCTATTAATATAGTAGTAGTGGACAAATTCTCCTGTGCTTGGGTTAAAGCTAGCAATGCCTGAGGCAAGACTTAAGCTATTGGTTTCATCATCTGCCCTAGAAGTCTTAAGATCATAAGATACTTCTATATTATGATTAACAGAATTTTGTTTTTCTATACCTAGACCAACACTTACGGCATTTGAATTTTCTTTAATAGTCTTTCTATTGATAAAGGCTCTAAGGGACTTTTTAAATTCTTTAAAATCGTAGGTCTTAGCGTAGTTGGTAAAGGTGTAGGTGATAGTGTTATATTCTTTGTTATATTATTCGTTATATTCACCCTTGGCTATAGTTCCTACACCTGTTTCTACTATATCTAAACCTGATGGGTCTTCTTCTAAGACTCCATTTAGGTCTAGGTTTTTGCTTAGTTTAACTGTAAAGTGGTCGCCAGGGTTGATTTTGATATCACTTACCTTAAATTTATTTCTAAATACTAAGCTTTGGTTGGCATTTGGATAAATAATATCAGTCTTATCTGATGATAGGACATCCAATTTAGAATCGGCTAAAGTTATATACTTGCTTATATCTCTAGTCTTTTTGAAGTTATCTTCAAAGTAAGGGTCAAGACCCTTGCCACCTATGGTGAAGTTCCACTCTTGGTCGGTGTTGATGTGTCCTTCTGGTGACTTGGTTTCTACAAGTCTGTAGCTACCTATCTCTAGGTTTTCTACCTTAAGGATACCATCATTTCCTACAGTAAGTGAGGCTTTATTATCTTGGGCCTTACCGTCTAATCCTATAGTTTTTCCAGTAGTAATATCTGTTAGCTTAAATTCAGCTCCAGATAATGATTTTCCATTATCATCAACTTTTTTAAGCTCTAGGCTGCCTCTGTCAGGTTTTTCGTTGATGATCTTACCCATGTTCTTGGCAGTAGCACTTGTTACAAAGTCAACTAGCTTACCATCTTTTTCTGAAGATGATTTTTCTGGAACATATTGGAATACCTTATTTGTCTTGTCATATTCTAGAGAAATATATCCGCTAGACTTAGGGATAATTTGACTTTGGCTTATAGGATATTCTTTTAACTTTCCATCTTCATCAGTGTTTGTCCCTACTATGGATAAGTCTTTTAGGGCTTTACCATCAGTTTTGTCTTGTGTTTGGTAGATTTGAGTATCTAGGTTGATTTTACTTGAATCAACATTTTTAATTTGTACTAATTTATCCTTATCAGATGG